>Ga0307373_10002981_pt1 | contig 30046 bp, 23 predicted proteins | sample OX2MG_FD_202534 | JGI IMG/M metagenome (GOLD analysis project Ga0307373, IMG submission 202534) | Soil microbial communities from Risofladan, Vaasa, Finland - OX-2 | ecosystem: Environmental > Terrestrial > Soil > Coastal area > Acid sulfate soil | place: Finland: Risofladan, Vaasa | collected... | reverse complement strand
CGTGATCGCCGCCTGGCCCCCGCCCGCCCATCGCTTCTGCAGCGTGACGCCCGACTGCGTCTGCGTCACCGACTTGCCCGCCTGCGTGGCGAGATTGATCGCCGCCGCCGAGTCGGGATTGGCGGCCAGTTCGGCCGCGGTGAGCGCGCCGGGATTGTCGGCCCGCGGATCGTCGCCGACTTCGAGCAGCGCCGTGAGCGTCCAGTCGTCGGCCAGCGGCAGCCCGAGCCGGGCGTTGAGATTTCGCAGATCCGCCGTGCTGTGCTGGCGCGCGCCCGTGTACGCCACGCGCGACGCCGTCACCTGGGCCACGCCGCGGCCCACGGCCAGCCGCGTCGTGCTGCGCCACTTGCTCCACGGGTTGCCCAGCCCGGGCCCGTTGCTCCCGCCCGTGAACTGCACCTCCTCGGTGGCGCGCGCCGGCGGCACCGGGTCGCTCCAGATGCTGATCACGCCGCCGGCCGCGTTGCCGAATAGCGCCGACGACGATCCCCGCAGCACCTCGATGCGATCGGTCTCGCCGAGTTCGAGGTTGTTCAGCTGCCCCTGTCCGTCGGGCAGCGTCTGCGGGATGCCGTCCAGCAGGACGGTGATGCCGCGAATGGCAAACGCCGAGCGCGCGCCGAATCCGCGGATCGAGATGCGGTCGTCGAGCGAGAAGTTGTAGCGGTCGGGGGCGTACACGCCGGGCACCTGGGCCAGCGATTCGTCCAGCCCGAGCGTGGCGCGCCCGCGCGAGATCTGGCCGCGGCTCAGTTCCGCGGTGGCGTTGGGCACGCGGTCGCGGGGCATGGCCGACCGCGTGGCCGACACGGTGATCGGCGCCAGCCGCGCCGCGGCCAGCGAGTCCGCCCGCGTCGAGTCGCGCCGCCCCGCCTGCTGGGCGCCCACCGCCGGCGCGGCCAGCGCCAGGAGCAGCGCCAGGAACCCCACGGGCCGCGCTCCGCTTACTTGCACAGGAGATTCCACTGCATATGACGTGTTCCGCGTGTGCCCGGGTTGCATCTGGTGAGGCCTTGTCCACGCCGCTGCCGGCGTGGCGCCCTGGTCGCGGCCAAGATCGCGACGTTAAGTTGGGACGTCAAACCATGATTCCCGCACTCACCCCCGACTCCCCGGCCGGCCGCGACGCGGCCTTCGAGCGCGAAGCGCTGCCCTGGCTCGACGACGTGCATCGCTTTGCGTTGTCGCTCACGCGCGACGCCAGCGACGCCGACGACATCGTGCAGGACACCTACCTGCGGGCGTATCGGTCGTGGCATACCTACGCGCCCGGCAGCGACTGCCGCCGCTGGCTGTTCACCATCTGCCGCAACGCGTTTCTCCGATCCCGCGAGCGCGAGCGCCCCATGGTGGACATCGAGGACGTCGAACGGGACGTGATCGGGGCGGGGCAGGTATACGCCGCGGCGCTGGAGGACGGGTACACGGGGCTCTTCGCGCGGCTCGACATCCGGCCCGCCGTGGAGCGGGCGCTGCTGCAGATTCCGGAGCCCTTCCGGACCGCGATCGTGATCGTGGACGTGGAGGACCAGCCGTACGAAGCCGCGGCGGAGATCCTCGGCGTGCCCATCGGCACCATCCGGTCGCGGCTGTTCCGCGGCCGGCGCCTGCTGCAGGAAATGCTGCTCGTATACGCCCGCGATGCAGGACTCGCGCAGGGTGAACGCCCGCACCAGGAGGACCAATGAGCGGTGGCCAGATCCCTCCACTGCCCCCCGAGTGTCTCGAAGTGCTCAAGCACGTCTGGGACTACCTCGACGAGCGACTCACGGAACAGACCACGGAACGGCTTCGCGCGCACATCGCCGACTGCCACCAGTGCTTTGAATACAAGACGTTCCAGGAGAATTTCCTCGAGGCCGTGGGCACGCTGCAGCGGCGGCCCGGGGCCTCGCCGGATCTGCGGCAGAAGGTGTTGCAGTCGCTGCGCCAGGAAGGCTTCGCCCGCTGACCGCCCGCGGCCCGCGGTTCAGGCGCCGATCGTGGCGTGAACCGGTTCCCCCCGCTCGCCGTTCAGCACCACGGTCGTCCGGATCGTGATGTCCGGCGCCAACGACGACGCCACCGAGCAGTAACGCTCCATGGCCAGCGCCACCGCGCGCTCGGCGTGCACCCGTTCCACCTCGGCGCCGGTGACGTGATACGTGAGGTCGATGGCGACGAACCGCCGCGGCGGCGTCGGCCGCCGCTCGCCCACCACCTCGATCTCCAGCGCCGTCAGCGGCGTCCGTCGCTTGGCGAGGATGTCCACGACGTCGATCCCGCCGCACGCGGCGAGCGCGCTCAGCAGCGCGTCGGTGGGACTCTGGCCGGTGGCGGCGCTGCCGTCCAGCCGCGCCACGGGGTGGCCCGCGCGCCCGGTGTCGAACCGGTGCTCGCCCTGCCAGGTGGCGCGGATCATGCTCACGGGTTTGGTGGGGGTCGTCATGAGGTCCTCAGCCGATGCGCGTGCCGTTGGCCACCGGGTGGTCGAGATTGAGCAGCACGACCTCCGTGGCCGTGGGCATGCCGCCGAGCACGAGCACCTGGCTCTCGAACCCGGCAATGCGGCGCGTGCCGAGGTTCACCGCCGCCACCACCTGCCGGCCCACCAGGTCGGCCGGCGCATAATGTACGGTGAGTTGCGCGCTCGACCGGCGCACGCCGATCTCGGGTCCAAAATCGATCACCAGCTTGATGGCCGGCTTGCGGGCCTCGGGAAACGGCGCCGCTTCGAGCACCGTGCCCACGCGCATGTCGATGGCGAGGAATTCGTCCGGCGTTGCCATGGGCGAAAACTAGCAGCCACGGGCGGCGACGGCAGCCGCGAGTCGGCTATTATCCGGCACCTCCGATGACGCTCACGCCGCAACAGCTCGCGCCGCTCATGGACCCGTATGCCCGCCACGTGCTCGTTTGCACGGGGGCATACTGCTCCCCCGACCGCCGGGGGCTGGCCCTGTATCGCCTGCTCTCCGACCTGCTCCAGCGCGAGGGGCTGCTGTATGGGCCGCGCCGCGTGAAGCGCGGCGAGACCCCGTGCCTGGGCGTCTGCGCCGGCGGCCCGATCGTCGTCGTGTATCCCGAAGGCGTTTGGTACGCCGGGGTCACGCCGGCGCTGCTCGAACGCATCGTGGTCGAACACCTCCGCGACGGCCGCGTGGTGGAGGACGCCGTGTTCCACCGGCTCGGCAGCCCGCCCGCCGGGCCCTGACTGCAGTCGCTTGCGAGTTCCCGGTCGCAACCGCACCTTCTCCACCCCAGCTTCGGTGTCCCCGGCCATGTCCGACGAGATTCTCTACCAGCGTTTTCTGTCGCACGGCCCGGCCGTCCGCATCCGGCGCACCAGCGAGGCGGGCGCGTCGCCCGTGACGGCGGTGCTCGAAGTGGACCGCCGCGCCGGCACGCCGCGCGAGAAGGAGGGCGGCACGGCGCCCCCGCTCATGCACTGCGAGGGCTCCAGCGAGGCCGAGGTCCTGGCGCTGCTCGAACCCTCGGCGCGCGACGACCGGATCATCGCGCAGTTGATGCGCGAGAAGCAGTTGCGCTGAGCGCCGGCATCCGCCGGGCCGGAACGCGGGCAGCCGGCGCCGTGGCCGGGGGCAGGGGGGAGAGGTCCGTCCGCAGGGGCGCCTCCGCCCGCCGATTGCTCCCCCGTGGCCGGACGGCTAAGTTGCCCGCAGGCTGGCCCTTGCTCCGTTGAGATGCCTGACAAACCTATGCAGTCCCGCCGCATGTTGATGGGAGCCGCCAAGCGGCTTCTGGCCACGAGCGGCGCCGATCATCGCCGCGATCCTGACGACGACATTCCCCGACTGACCCTCAGCGCCCTCGAGAAGATCCGTATGTCCCGTTCCCGCGATCGCATCCTGAACAACCTGGACGACATGTACCGTGAGGCGTTCGAGCGTGCCAAGGTCTCCGACGACGCCTCGCAGATGACGACGCTCGATTTCGCGTACCGCCGCGAGCAGCTCTATCTGGAGATCCTGCTCGATATCCGCGACGCGATCGAGCGGCGGTAACGGTCGGCGGCCGGCGGCCGACTCGCCGCCGGCGACCCCCGTCATTCGGCGGCCGGGTGCTTTCTGGGCCAGAGCAGCGACGCCCCCACGGACACCGCCAGCACCGCCAGGATCACCGACAGCGACACGCCCGTGGGCACCGTCACCCAGTGGTCGGCGAGCATCTTCACGCCGATGAAGGTGAGGATCAGCGCCAGCCCGTATTTGAGCAGGTGGAAGCGGTCGATCACGCTCACCAGCAGGAAGAAGAGCGAGCGCAGCCCCAGCACCGCGAAGATGTTCGACGTGAAGACCAGGAACGGGTCGCGCGTGACGCCGAAGATGGCCGGGATCGAATCGATGGCGAACGCCAGGTCGGTGATCTCCACGAGCACCAGGACGAGCAGCAGCGGGGTGGCCACGCGGCGCACGCCCTCGCGCGTGAAGAATCGCGTGCCGTCGTAGTGGGGGCTGAGCGGCACCAGGCGGCGGGTGAGGCGGACCACGAAGTTCTTCTCGCCGTCGAACTCCGCCGAGTCGTCGTGAAAGGCCATGCGGGCGCCCGTGAACACGAGCAGCGCGCCGAACACGTAGAGAATCCATTCGAAGCGGGCGAGCAGCAGCGCGCCCACCCAGATGAACAGCCCGCGCAGCACCAGCGCTCCCAGGATGCCGTAGAACAGCACGCGATGATGTGCGCGCTTGGGCACGCCGAAATAGGCGAAGATGAGCGCGATCACGAAGATGTTGTCGGCGCTCAGCGACTCCTCGAGCACGTAGCCCGTGAGGAAGGTGATCGCCGTGCCCGGCTGCTCGAACACGCGCAGCAGGAGCGCGAACAGCAGGGCCAGGATCACCCAGAGCACCGTCCACAGGGCCGCCTCGCGCGGGCGCACCTCGTGGCCGTCGCGGTGGAAGACGCCTAGGTCGAGGGCGAGCATCGCGAGCACGAACGCGATGAAGCCCACCCAGAACCAGATGCTGGTGGCGATGGTCACGGGGCGGGGCGGTGGCTGGTCATGGGCGAACCGGAAAGCTAACGTCCACACCCACCGCCACCGCCTCCCCAGGCTGCCCCGTGCCCGAATCCGCGCCCCGCTCCGTCATCACGCTCCTCGTCGTGAATGCCCGCATCCGCACGGGCGATCCGCGCCGGCCATGGGCCGACGCGGCGGCGCTGGCGGGCGCGCGCGTGGCGCACCTGGGCGGCAGCGCCGAGATCCGCAAGCTCGCGCCCGCCGGCGTGCGCGTGGTGGACGCCCTCGGCGCCGAGCTCGCGCCCGAGGACCTGCCGCGCTACGCCTGAGATGCAAATGAAACGCGCGCGTCCGGGTGGACGCGCGCGCTGCCCCGAGGCCCGATTCCGGCCTCAGGGCACGTAGCAGGATGCGGGCGTGATCGCGCCGTTCGCGCCCCGGGTGATGAACGGCAGTGTCAGCGAGCTGCAATCCGCGCCCGAGTGGAACGTGCCGTTCACGTACAGGTGCCCGGTGGACCCCAGGGTCAGCGAGCCCACGTTCAACGTGATCCCGGTGGGGATGGTGAACGCCACGTTCCCGGTCCCGGTCCCGATGCTGAACCCGCCCACGATCGTGTACGAGGCGGACGCCGTGGCGTCGAGGGCCACCGACGAACTCGGATTCGCCGCGTACAGATCCCACAACTGCGCCTGCGCCGAAGCGAACCGGATGGTCTGCGGCGTGCCCGGGCCATACGGCGAGCTCTGCATCCGCATCGACGTGCCGGTGGAGTAGAAGTTGGTGGCCGAAGCCGCCGCGCCGGCCACGGTGTCTTCCACGAAGTTGCCGTACACCTGGATCGAGCCGCCGGTGAGGAGGCCGTTGGACGACTGGTCGGACGTGATGTTGAGATTGCCCTTCACGTACAGCCACTCGCTCCCCGCGGGCATCACGAGCGTGCCGTGGTGCTGCACGTTCACGTCGCCCAGGGACGTCAGCCAGTTGTTGCCGATCGTGGCGAACATCAGTGGACAGTTCACATCCACCGCCGCCGCGCTGTCGAGCCCCACCACCGTGACCGGCGCCGTGGCCCAGCCCGCGCACGACATCGTCGCGTCGCCGATCGCCAGCTTGTACGGGAACGATTGCGCGATCGTCGTGCCCGCCGTCATCATCTCCACGTATCCGCTGCCGCCGCCCAGGGAACTCCAGGCATCGGGCACAAGCGCCGAGCCGTCGAGATTGCCGTACACGTAGATCGGGTTGTTGTGCAACTCGAATCGCGTGCCGTTCTCCACGGCCAGCGAGTTCACGCTCGCCGCGGCGGCCAGCGCCGGATAGTGCCCGCCGGCCGTGGCCGCGTACGGAATGAACACCGATGTGGTCTGCGTGGGCACCGCGCCGGACGACCAGTTGCCCGGGTTGGTCCACGTGGTGTCGGACGCGCCGGTCCAGACGTCGTACGACGGCGGCGCGACCACCTCCTGGAAGGTGACGGGCGCGCCCGACAGGAGCGCCAAGCTCGGGGCGTACGCCGTTGCCTGGATCACGCACGAGGCCGCGCCCGCCGGCAACGTCACCTGCACGGCGGCGATGCCGTTGGCCGCGGTCGGCATGGTGTACACGGTGCCCAGGTTCGGCAGCGTGCACAGGTTGGCCGAGGAATTCTGGATCGTGAACGTCACCGGAACGCCGGTCACGCGGTATCCCGCCGCGTCCGTCACCAGCACCTGCACCTCGCGCGTGGCGGCGCCCACGGTGTGCGTGGAGTCGAGCTGTTCACCGGGCACGGGGGCGATGTTCGCGGCCGGCCCGGTGGCGATCGAGACGACGGCGCTGGTGTCGGCGCTCAGGCTGGAAGCCGAGAAGACCACGGCGACGGTGGTGCCCACCTGCCCATAGAGCCCCAGGCCGATGAAGCTCGCCCCGCCGCTCGGCGAGGTCGTCACCGCGCTCGTGTTGCCGATGAGCGTGGGCGACATCGCGTCCTGGAACGGAACGAGGACCGCCGCCGGCGTGATCGCGATCCCGCCAGCGTTCAGATCCCACGTCTTCGTGCTGTCGGTCACCGCCACGGCGAGTGTGGGCGTGATGGTCGTGCTGTCCAGTAGCGACCCCGTGAGGTCGGTCGTCATGCGCAGCGCGGCCGGCTGGTGTCCGATGGCCGTGAGATCCACGCCGCTCGGCGTGCCGCTCACCGCCGCTGACGCGTGCACCGTGTTCACGCCCGACGCCGCGCCCAACTGCCATCCGGGGGCCGCGGCGGCGCCGTTCAGATCGGTGACCGCGTGGGTCGAGTCCAGCGAGCCGCCGCCGGACACGACACTGAACGTCATCGTCACGCCCGGCACGCCGTTGCCCACGCTGTCCAGCACCGCGGCTTCGGGAATGTCGACCATGGCGTTTCCGGCGGCCTGATGCACGCTGTCGTACGTTACGAACACCTTGTACGGCGCGCCCGGCGTCAGATAGAAGTACGGGCTCCACGCGTAGTTCAACGTCGTGGTGGACAACGTGTTGTACGCCTGGATGTAGAACGAATTGTACGGGCCGGCCATGCCGGCCGCCTCCAGGTTCGCGAACACCGCGCGGCCGGTGGAATCGGTCATCACGACGGTGTCACCGATCAGCGTCGGATAGGGCACCACCGGCAGCGTCGGGAACACGCCGCTGCCGAACGCCACGGCGTCGCGCGATACCGAGCGCGACGGTCCGGACATGCCCCGCGCGCGCGCCGCCATCGGCGCCAACGCGGGCGCGGGCCCGCGGTTGAACGTGATCACGCCCCGCGGCGAGACGCCGGGCGCCGGCATCCGCGGCGGAGCCAGGCTCAGGCGCGGCGCGCGAACAGGCCGCGCCCCCCGCATCGCCGCCGCCCGCGATCCTGCCGGCGCGCGGTCGCACACGCCCTCGCACAATCCGGAGATGTAGATCTCCACCGGCACTCCCGCCTGCGGCACGGGATGGCCGTTCGCATCCTCCACCTGCACCACGAGCGGCAGGTGCGTTCCGCTCGCGTACGTCGTGTCGAACACGTTGGTGAACACGAGCTGCGTGCCCACCAGATGCAGGAGCGCGGTGAACGGTACGGTGTCCTTGCTCGACGTGGTCGTGAACGCGCGGATCTGCTGCGCCCCCGCGGTCCCGAGCGTCCACAGCACGGCCGAGTGACCGGTGCCGTCGGCCGCCGCCACGACGCTGGATGCCGGCGTCGTGGGGCTGGCCGGGTTCACCAGCGTGCCGCCGCCCGAATCCACCCGCCACGTGACCGACCCGCCGGGCACGGGATTCCCGCCGCCGTCCATCACCAGCACCTGCGGCCGGACGATCGTCGTGTCGCCGGGCGCGCCGGTCTGCCCGGCGCCGGCCACGTACTGCACGTGCCGCGCAGGGCCCAGCGAGACGGTGTACGCCACGCTGCTGTCGGATACCAGGCCCGGTGAACTGGCGCGCAGCTTGTACGTGCCGATGAGGTCGTTGCCCACGTGGAACGTGGCGAGTCCCGCGACCGCGCTGACCGTGGCCGCCGCCGGTCCCACGGAGTCGCGCACCGTGCCGCCCGGCGGGCCGTGGAGCACGCTCAGCGTCACTTGCAGCGTCGAGCCCGCGCCCACCGTGTCGCGGTGCCCGCTCGCGTCGAGAATCTCCACCTGGATATTGGGCACGATGTACGTGGCCGACACGACGTTGGACGGCTGCGTGACGAACCGCACGCTCGTCGCGCTGCCCACGGAGCTCGTGTCGGTGAACGTGACGCTCGCGTGATTCGGGAGCGTCGCCGACACCATGTTCAGGCCGGGCGTGTGCGCCAACGTCAACACGGTGGACGCCAGACCGAGCGAGTCGCTGGTCGAGACCGAAGGGTTCACCGTCCCGTCGCCGGTGAGCACCGCCCACGTGACGGAAGCGCCCCGGATGGGGATGTTGCCGGCATCGGTGACGCGCACGACCAGCGGCGCCGGGAGCGTGGAGCCCACCAGCCCCGCCTGCGCATCACCGGACACGATGGCGATCTTCGTGGCCACACGTGGGGCCGCGGTGGCCGTGAACAGCACCGTCGCGCCGCTCACGTCGCTCAGCGATGCCGACACGCTGTCGGTGCGCACCGTGGGGCCGAGCGTGAACGTCATGCTCGCGAGCCCGCTCGTGTCTGTGGTCGTGGAGGCGGCGGCAAGCGCGCCGTCGCCGCCCACGTTGGTCCATGCCACGGTCGCGCCGGCCACGGCATTGCCGAAACTGTCGGTCACCTTCACCACGAACGGCTGCGGCAGCTTGGCGCCGATCGTGTCCACCTGCGCGTCGCCCGACACCTTGGCCAGTTGCGCGGCGGCCGCGGCGGTGGCGGTCTCGTTGATGGCGAGATCCGGCACGCCGCTCGACGACGCGACGATGCTCTGCGCGCCCGCCGCGTGACCCAGCGTCACGGTCGTCCGGGCATTGCCCGAGGAGTCGGTGACGCCGCTGGCGGGGCTGACCGTGGCGCCGCCCGACTTTCCGGCAAACGACACCGTGATGCCGGGCACGCCGGCGCCGGATGCCGCCTGCACCTGCACCACCACGGGACTGGCCAGCGCGGTTCCCGCCGCGCTGCTCTGATCGCCGCCGCTCACCAGGGCGAGCCTGGCCGGCGGCGCCGAGACGGTGAGCGAGGTGGAATCGCGCAGGCCGTTGGGCGTGGACGCCGTGACCAGCGTCTTGCCTGGCGTCCCGCTGGGCGTGAACACGCCCGACGCCGAGATCGCGCCGAGCGACGCGTTGGCCAGCGTCCAATGCACGGTCACGCCGGCCACGGCGCCCCCGCTCGCGTCGGTGGCCGTGATGCGGTAGGGCACGATGCCGCTGATCAGGATGGCGGTGTCCCTGGGCGCGATCCCGAAATGGGCGAGGTTGGCGCCCGGCCCGACGTACGAGATGGGCACGATGGCGGCGCCCGACGACGTCGTGGCCCCGACCGTGGCGGTCACGGTCTGCGTGCCGCTGTAGAGCACCTGGTCGCCATGCCGCAGCTCGATGTGCACGTTGAGCTGTTCCGTGGGCGAATTCAGGATGACCGGCAGGTTGAGCACCAGCGAATCCGCGCCGGCGGGCACGACGATCATCGTGTCGAATGGCTCCGCCGGCGGATGATCGATGTGGATATGGATGTTGTCCACGGCGAGGCCGAAGCTGCTCAGATCGCGCAGCGTGGACGCAGCCTGCACCGAGAAGGACGGGACGATATTGATGAACGCTGGCCCGCCCTTGCCGTTGGGCGAGGTCGGACCATCGGTGCACGTGACACCGATCAGGACCAGGAGTGCGAAGGCGGTGAATCGGATGGAGGTGCGCATTCAGCCTGAACGTCGGAGGATCGGCGCCCCGCAGGGAAATGGGGCAGCCATCGTACGCGAAGCCAGAGTGCGATAACGTCTTACACCATTCGGTCGGGTGTCAAGAACGCACATCACACACCAAGAAAGCACCAAAATCCGCCGGCCGACAGGGTGCGGGGCGCCATTCACCGAACGAGGGCCGGCGGTGAGCCGGCCCTCGTTCGGTGCGGATCGGGCGCCGGCCGGCCGTCAGAACCGGGCCAACTCCTGGAACGCCGCCTTGAATCCCTCTACCTGGGGGAGAATCGCGTCTTCGAGCTGCGGCGCGTACCCCACGAACGTGTCGGCGCTGGCCAGTCGCTTGACCGGGGCATCGAGCCACGCGAAACACTCGTCGGCGATGGCCGCCGCGATCTCCGCGCCGTACCCCCAGGAGAGTGAATCCTCGTATGCCACCAACACCCGCGACGTCTTCCTGACGCTCGCGAACACGGTCTCGCGGTCCCAGGGCGAGAGCGTCCGGAGGTCGATCACCTCCACGTTCAGCCCGGTCTCCTCGGCCATCTGGTTGGCCGCCGTGAACGCGCGATGCACCGTGGCGCCGTAGGTCACCACGGTGACGTCGGTGCCCTCGCGCACGATCTTGGCCTTGCCGAACGGGATCATGAAGTTCGGGCCCGGATAGGCCGCCTTGTTGTACGTCTGGCGGTACAGGTGCTTGTGTTCGAGGAACAGCACCGGGTCGTCGCAACGGATGGCGGTGCGGAGCAGGCCGTTGGCGTCGAGCGCCGTGGCCGGGCACACCACGCGCAGGCCCGGGGTGTGCGTGAACAGCGACGCACCGGTCTGCGAGTGGTAGATCGCGCCGCGGATGTACCCGCCGTACGTCGTGCGCACCACGACCGGTGACGTGAACAATCCGTTGGAGCGCCAGCGCATGGTGGCCAGCTCGTTGCGGATCTGCATGTACGCCGGCCAGATGTAGTCGAAGAACTGGATCTCCACCACCGGCTTGAATCCGCGCAGCGACAGTCCGATGGCGCGCCCGATGATGTTCGCTTCGGCGAGGGGCGAGTTGTACACGCGGTCGCCGCCGAACTCCTTCTGGAGGCCCCACGTGACCTTGAACACCCCGCCCTTGCCCTTGACCTTGCCCAGGTACTCCTCGCGCGATACGTCGGCCACGTCTTCCCCGAACACGAGCATCTTGGGGTTGCGACGCATCTCGTCCTTCATGCACGCGTTGAGCAGGTCCACCATCGTCGTCTCATTGCCCGAGAACTGCGGGTCGTCCTCGGTGTCGAACTGCTCCGAGGTCGGATCCACGTCTTCGGAATAGACGTGCTGATAGATGGTGTCGGCGCCCGGCTGCGGCTGCGAGAGGGCGTCGTCGGTGGCGGCCAGCACCTCGGCATCCACCGCCTCCTGGATCTTGGCAATCTCCTGCGCGGTGGCGTGGCCCTGGGCCACGAGCCACTTGGGGAACTGCGTCACCGGGTCGCGCGCCGCGTCGGCGTCACGCTCGGCCGGCGGACGGTACATCACCTCGTCGTCCGACAGCGAGTGCGAGTACGGGCGGATCACGTGCGCGTGCACGAGCGCCGGTCCCTTGCGCTTGCGGGCGTGATCCACCGCCTTCTGCATGGCGGCATGCGACGCGAGCAGGTCGCAGCCGTCCACTTCCTGCACGTAGAGGCCCGGGAACCCGGACACGACCTTGGAGATGCTGCCGCCGGCCGTGTTCACTTCCACGGGCACCGAGATCGCGTACCCGTTGTCCTCCACCAGGTAGACGATGGGCAGCTTGAGGTTGGTGGCCGTATTCAGCGACTCCCAGAACTCGCCCTCGCTGGTCGTGCCGTCGCCGGTCGTGACGAGCACCACTTCGTCCTTCTCGAACCCGTCGGTGAGGTCGAGGAGCTTGGCGCGCAGGGTGGCCTCGGCGGCGCCCACGGCCTGCAGGAACTGCGTGCCCGTGGGCGAGGACACCGAGACGATGTTCGCCTCCTTCTTGCCCCAGTGGCTCGGCATCTGGCGGCCGCCGGAGTTGGGATCCTTGGCCGCGCCGACCGCGGAATAGAGCATCTCGGCGGCCGTGAGGCCCAGTTCGAGGCACAGGGCCCGGTCGCGGTAGTACAGGAAGAACCAGTCGTGCGCCGGCCGCAGCACCATGCCCGCCGCCGTGAGCACCGCTTCGTGGCCCGCGCCGGAGATCTGGAAGAAGATCTTGTTCTGGCGCTTGAGTTGGATCTCCTTGTCGTCGAGTTTGCGGGACAGGAGCATCGTCTTGTACGCGGCAAGGAGCTGGCTGCGCGACAGGTCCTGCGTGCCGCGGCGCTCCGTCTTGGTCGAAGTGGCCATGGTCAAATCCGTTCGAGGGCGGACGTTGCGCGGATGAGAGTCCATCACCCGCGCCGATCGGCTTGCTCGCTAAAGGTAGTCGCCGGTGCCGGCGCGGGGGAGCCGGGGCAGTTCCCCCACGCGCCGCCGGTCCGTGATCGCCGCGTTGCATGGATTCGTGAAAAAAACTCTTGCGCGGAACCACCCGATCTCACATTCATGGGTCCGACGGGCACTGGGCCCGCCGTCCGCCCACCGGAGGCGAATGACCACACCGGTCCGACAGCGACAATCCGTCTGTCCCGTGCGTGCGCGCCAGCGCCGCATGTGCTCCGTCCTCCGAAGCCGTCCATCCAGAGTCGGCGTGACACCCCGCGATGGGACTCCTGTCCCGTCGCGGGGTGTCGCCTTTTCCCGCGAGGTGAAATGTCCGGCCGTCGGCACTATCACCACGTCTCCCTCCCCCGCGTTCCGCGAGCGCCCCGCCGCGCCCGCCGGACCCACCCTGCCCACCAGAAGCGCGCCCTCAAGCGCGCGGCCATGCGCGACTGTGGCCGCCGCTGCGTGTACTGCGGCACGTACCTCGATCTCGAGAACGCGACGCTGGACCACGTGTATCCGCTCGCCAAAGGTGGCCCCCACAATTCCGGGAACCTCGTCCTCGCCTGTTCCCGCTGCAACCGCCTGAAAAGCGACCTGCTGCCGTATGATTTCTTCGCCCGCTTTCCGTGGGCGGGGGTCAACTTCATCCACTACGCCCGGGCGGTGCACCGCGCGCTCAAGCGCTGCGCGCGGCGTGCGGTGAGCCTGGCCTACGCGGAGGCGGCGTAACCCGACTGGCGCGCGGAGGTTCAGTAGTCGACGGGCCGCAGATAGCTCTCCCCGATCGCCGTCGGCGACAGCATCGCCACGGTGGGGAGCTTCCGCTTCCAATGGGTCCGCGCCACGCGCTTGGCCACCAGCGCCACTTCGGCGTGATCGTAGCCGCGCGCCGCGAGATCGGCGTCGCTGTAGCCGCACAGCATCCAGTTCAGGATCTCGTCGGCTTTCGCGTAGCTGATCCCGAAGTCGCCCTCGTCGGTCTGTCCCACCACGAGATCCGCGGTCGGCGGCTTGCTCACGATCACGTCGGGCACGCCCAGGTGGCGGGCCAGCGCCCACACCTGCGTCTTGAACAGATCGCCCAGCGGATTCACGGGCGGCGCATCGTCGGCGTGCCAGGTGAAGTAGCCGAACAGCCGCTCGGTCTTGTTGCCGGTGCCCAGCGGAATGGCGTGGTGCTTGGCCGAGAGGTCGAACAGCGCGATCATGCGCATGCGCGCCATCACGTTGCCGCGGCGCGCGGCGTCGGCGTCGGGCTCCTGCTCCAGATAGCCGTCCACGGCGCCGCTGATGTCCAGCGTGCGACCCTCGATGCCGAGCGCGTCGATCACCAACTGCCCGTGCGCGCTGCTCGCGGCGCTCGACGTGCGGTACGGCATCCGCACGCCGATCACGTGCTCGGCGCCGAGGGCGCGCTGGGCCAGGTACGCGGTCACCGCGGAGTCCACGCCCCCCGACACGCCGACGATGGCCTTGGTGTAGCCCCGCTGGCGGAGCTCGTCGCGGATGAACGCCACCAGCCACCGCTCGGTGAGCGCGGGGTCGATCTCCAGCGGCACGGGTGGCCCCTGGGCCGCATCCCCGTTCACCACGGGCAACTCCGTGCCCGACACCGCGGCCGCGGGCGCGGGAGCACTCGCCGGAACGGTGGGGGGCGCCGCCGGATCGAACACCAACACCGACGGTTGGTGGCGCTCCACGCGCTCCATCGACGCGCGCAGGTGCGGCGCCATCACCTCGAGGTCGGCCAGCAGCGGCTGATCGGCGCGCGCCCGCGCCACGTCGGCAAAGTCGATCGTGTGGACCACCAGCGCTTCGGTCCACAGCGGGCCGCGCACGCGCAGCTCGCCTTTGGGGCCGGCGATCATCGCCGCGCCGGGAAAGGTGCGCCCACCCTCGCTTCCGGCAAGATTGGCCAGCACCACGAACGCGCCGTGCTCGTCGGCCATGTCGCGCGCCAGCCGCTCCCAGCGGCTCACGCTCGTCGGCAGCCCGCTGCCGTCGGCGTCGCGCCAGGGCCCGCGCGCCGGCGGCGCGGTGGGCACGAACAGCACCTGGGCGCCGTCCAGCGCAGCCACGGTGGCCGTGAGGCTGTGCCAGGCGTCCTCGCAGACCAGCATCGCCGCCCGCCCCCACGGCGTATCGAAGGCGCGGATCTCCCGCCCCCGCTCCACGAACCGTTCCTCGTCGAACAGCCCGTACGTGGGCAGGAACATCTTGCGGTGCACGTGCCGCACCACCGGGTCGGCGCCGCCCAGCGTGACGTACATGGCGCTGTTGTAGAGCTGGCCGTTCCACTGCTCGTAGAACCCGGTCATGACGTCGAGCACGCTCGCCCCCGGCACCGCGGCGCGGTACGCGGCCTGCAGATCGCGAGCCAGGGTGCCGGCGGTGACGGCGTGCTCGCGCACCCCGCCCTCGAGGAAATAGCCGGTGAGCGCCGACTCCGGCAGGCAGAGCACGTCGGGGCGAGGGTCCCGCGCGTCCACCTGCGCCATGAGCGTACCCAGGCGCGCCAGGTTGCCGGCGTAGTCGCCCTTCCGCGGGTGGAATTGGGCAACGGCGAGATGCACGAGTGGTGCCATATGGGGTATAAGCTTCGCGGGGCGTGGGTCGGCGGGCAACCATGGCCCCTGGATTGGGTATCTTACAAGTACGAATGTCGAGACCGGGATTCCTTGCTGGCATGACGGCCAGCCGAGCACTGGCGCTGGCCGGTAGCGTGCTCTTCGCGTCCGCGGTACGGGCGCAGCAGCCGCAACAGATCGCGTGCGCGCCGCGCCTGGGGCCCACGCCCACCGAAGCCTGGCAGATCGTCCCCCTGCCGCAATCGTCGCTCGTGTTCGCCCGCGACGGCTCGCTGATCGGCGAGATCGGCACCGACTGGCGCACCAACGTCGCGCTCTCGGCCCTCCCCAGGTACGTGCCGCAGGCGTTCATCGCCGTGGAGGACAAGCGGTTCTACCAGCACGACGGCGTGGACCTCGTGGGCATCGCCGGCGCGCTCAAGGACGCCGTCACCGGCGACGTGCGCGGCGCCAGCACGATCACCCAATTGGTGGTGGGCAACCTCCACCCCGACCTCATCGACCGGCGCGACCGCAGCATCGCGCGCAAGCTCCGCGAGCAGTCCGCGGCACGCGAGATGGAGAAGCACTACAACAAGGCGCAGATCCTCGAGGCGTTTCTCAACAGCATCAACTTCGGGCACCGCTGGTGCGGCATCGAGGAGGCGGCGCGCCACTACTTCGGCAAGCCGGCCTCGCAGCTCACCCTGGCCGAGGCCGCGTCGCTCGCCGCGCTCCCCAAGTCGCCGGCCGGCTACGATCCGGCGCGTCATCCGGATCGCAACAAGGAGCGCCGCAACCTGATCCTCGGCCTGATGGCCGATCAGGGGTACATCACGCGGAGCGCCGCCCAGCAGGCCCAGGCCTCTCCGCTGGTCACCGTTCCGGACGCCGGATTTGCCGTGCGCGCGCCGTATTTCGTGGACGCCGTGCGGAAGGCCGCGGAGGGCGCGGGCGTGCCGATCGCGGCCGGCGGGTTCCGCATCTTCACCACCGACAACCCGGCGCTGCAGCGGGCCGCCGACCAGGCGCTCCGCGACGGCGTGGCCAAGGTCGAGCAGCGCCCGCGCTACGATCACCCCAGGTTCGACCCCGCCCGCCCGTCGCAGACCGACTATCTGCAGGGCATGGTGGTGGCCGTGGATCCGTTCACCGGCGACGTCGAGGCGCTCGTGGGCGGGCGCGATTACGCCGCGTCGCCGTACGACCGCGCCGTGAACGCCCTGCGACAGCCCGGATCGTCGTTCAAGCCGTTCGTGTACGCCAAGGCCCTCGAGGACAGCATCACGGCCACCGCCATCGTCCCCGACACCGCGCTCCACATCACGCTCCCCAACGGCGACGTGTACGAGCCGCGCGACGACGACGGCAAGTTTCTGGGTCCGATGACGATCCGCGAAGCCCTCATCCATTCGCGCAATGCGGTGGCCATCCAGCTCGGGCAGACGGTCGGCATGGACTCGGTGGCGGCGCTCGCCCTGCGCATGGGCATCGACACGCCGATCGCGATCGTGCCGTCGAGCGCGATCGGCGCGTCCGCGGTGCGCCCCCTGGATTTCGTCACCGCCTACTCGGCATTCGCCACCAACGGTCTGGCCGTCACGCCGCGCCTCGTGACGCGCATCGAGGACCGCTACGGACGCGTGGTGTACACGGCGCCCGACAGCACGCCCAAGCGCGTGCTCGATCCCGCCGTGGCGTACATCGTGCGCGACATGATGAAGGACGTGGCCGATCGCGGCACGGGGCAGGTGGCCCGCCAGATGGTGCCGGCATCGGTGCCGGTGGCCGGCAAGACCGGCACCACCAACGACAACGTGGATGTGTGGTTCGTGGGCATGACGCCGCGCCTCGTGGCCGGCGTGTGGCTGGGCTTCGATCAGAACAAGCCGATCGCGCTCGGCGTGGCCGGCGGCTCGCTGGCCGCTCCGGTCTGGGGCGAGATGATGGCGCGGTACTACGCCTCACGCGGCGCCGGCCAGTTCCCGCCCGTCGGCAACATCGTGGCCGCGGAGTACGACCGCGCCACCGGACAGCCGGCCACCGCCGACACGCCCGACGACCAGCGCTACATGGAGTTCTTCGTGCCGGGCACCGGCCCGCTGGCCACGCGGGCCGATCCCTGGCGCGTGGCGCAGTGGGGCGCCCTGCTCATCCACTGAGGCGCCGCCGCGCCGAGCGCCGGCGCGTTCAGCGCCCGGCGCCCGCCAACGCGTCCTCGAGGTCTTCCGCGGCGTGCGCGGCCTCGGCGCCGCCCCCCGCCGGGAGCAGCGCGATGGCGAACACTTCGTCGAGCGTCATCACCGGGTGAAAGGTCATCACGTCGCGCACGTCGGCCGGGATGTCCTCGAGATCCGCCTCGTTGTCCTTGGGCAGCACGATGTGGGTGATGCCGGCCCGATGGGCGCCAAGCACCTTCTCCTTGAGGCCGCCGATCGGCAGCACCCGCCCGCGCAGCGACGTCTCGCCGGTCATCGCCACGTCCTTGCGCACCGGCCGGTTGGACATCGCGCTCACGAGCGCCGTGGCCATCGTCACGCCGGCTGACGGCCCGTCCTTGGGGATGGCCCCGGCCGGCACGTGGATGTGCACCTCGATCGAGCCCAGCTTGTCGGCCGGGATGTGCAGCGTGTCGGCGTGCGTGGCCGCATAGGTGAGCGCCGCCCGGGCGCTCTCCTTCATCACGTCGCCGAGTTGGCCCGTGAGGATGAGCGACAGGCTGCCCCATCCGCTCACCTGCACCTTGGCGTCCTCGGGCTGTGCCGGTCCGGGCGCGAACATCCGGCGGATCGCGGCTTCGACGAACATGATGTCGCCGCCGGCGGGCGTGTAGTACATGCCCGTGGCCACGCCCACCTCGCTCTCCTCGGCGGCGCGCTCCGGATGCACGCGCGGGCGGCCGAGCAGTTCGCGCACCTCGTCGGCGCCGATGACCTTGTCGTCGACCACCTTAGTGTCGCCGGACGCCAGGCGGCGCGCCACCTTGCGCGTCACGGCGCCGATCTGCCGCTCGAGTTGACGCACGCCGCTCTCGCGGGTGTACTTGCTCACCACGGCCATCACGGCGTCGTCGGTGAACGTGATCTTCTTGTCGCCCAGCCCGTTCTCCTCGAGCTGCCGGGGAATCAGGTACTTCTTGGCGATCTCGGCCTTCTCGCGCTCCGTGTATCCCGCAAAGTCCACCACTTCCATGCGGTCGAGCAGCGGGCCGGGGATGTTCTGGATGAAATTGGCGGTGGCCACGAACAGCACTTCGCTGAGGTCGAACGGCACGCCGAGGTAGTGGTCCGTGAACGTGTCGTTCTGGGCCGGATCGAGCACCTCGAGCAGGGCACTGGCCGGATCGCCCTGGAAGCTCACGCCCAGCTTGTCCACCTCGTCGAGCAGGAAGACGGGGTTCTTGGTGCCGGCCTGCTTCATGCCCTGGATGATGCGGCCCGGCATGGCGCCCACGTACGTTCGCCGATGGCCGCGGATGTCGGCCTCGTCGCGCGCGCCGCCCAGCGCGGCCCGCACGTACTTGCGGCCCAGCGCCCGGGCGATCGACTTGGCGATGGACGTCTTGCCCACGCCCGGCGGGCCCACGAACAGCAGGATCGGCCCCTTGGCCATGGCCCGCGCCTTGGCTTCCTTTGCGTCGGTGATCGTCCGATCGTCGTCGCCCTTGGCGAGCGACGGCGTGGCGTCCTCCTTGGTGGCCTGCAGCTTCACGATCGGCATCTCGCCAGTCCGGCGCAGCTCGTCGGCCATCTGCTGCGCGCGCAGCTGGCGCACGGCCAGGAACTCGAGCACGCGGTCCTTCACGTCGGGCAGACCGTAGTGGTCCTCGTCGAGGATCGTGGAAGCGTGGTTGAGGTCGAGGTCGTCGTCGGAGCGGGCGTTCCATGGCAGCTCGGCGATCCACTCCAGATAGGTGCGGATGACCTGGGCCTCCATGGACTCGCGGCCCGACCGCTCCAGGCGGCCGAGTTCGCGCTCCACTTCGGCGCGCGCGTCCTTGGGGAGCTCCAGCTTGCTCAGCTTCTCGCGGAGCTCCTCGATCTCCTTGGACGAATCGTCGTCGCCGAGCTCCTTCTGGATGGCCTTCATCTGCTCGCGAAGGAACATCTCGCGCTGCCGCTCCCCCAGCTCCTCCTGCACCTGCGACTTGATCTCGTCCTGCATCTCGATCATCCCGATCTGCTTCTGCACGTGCACGAGCACGCGGCGCAGGCGCTCCTCGACGCTCAGGATCTCCAGCAACCCCTGCTTCTCGGGCGTGGGGAGGTCGATGTAGCCGGCCACGAGGTCGGCGAACCGGCCCGGGTCGGTGACCGCGTCGAGCACCTGGTGCACCACCTCTTCGGGCAGCCCACGACGCTCGCCCAGTTCGCCGGCGCGCTCGCGAATCTCCTTGTAGAGCGCCACGAACGCCGGGTCCTCCTCGCTCACCGGCTTCATCTCCTCCACGTCCACGACGACGGCGCTGAGATAGCCCTCGTTCGTGCTGTACTGGAGCGCCGTGGCGCGCTGCTCGCCGTTGAGCAGCAGCTGCACGCCGCCCAGGCCGCGCTGGATCTGGCCGATCCGGGCCACCACGCCCATCGAGTAGAGGATCTCCGGGGCGGGCTCGTCGGTATTGTCGCGCTGCGCCACGGCGAACACCAACCGGTCGGCCTTCAGCGCGGCTTCGATCGCCCGCAACGTGCCGGGACGCCCGGCGGCGATCGGGGCGGTGAGCCCCGGGAAGACCACCGTGCCTCGAAGCGGAAGCACTGGGAGAGTGTGTCGCTGGGCCATACGGGTCACATGCTCCGGAATAAGGGACTGCCGACTACCATGCCCAAGAGGCTATGCACACTCCGTTCCAGCCGGCTCGACCTGTGAGGTAAGTGAGAGCACGCATATACTTAGTTGCTCCGGAGCCCCGCTCGGTTGCCGCCGAAGGCGTCCGCCTACCCGCACGACTTACGACACCATGGCGGGATTTGCAACTTCGGCCCGCTAGTCTGACGTAGTGACACTGCCGAACCGGCGCGTCCTTTCCAGAAGTTTGGTGTCGTGCTAGAATGCCGTATTCCGCCCTAAAAACGAGCTCGCCGAGTGTCTGACCCCGTCGTCCCGCCTGCGGACTCCGAGATGCGCGCGCTCGTAGAGCGCGCCCTCGGTGCGCACTACGAGCTGGACGCCGAGATCGGACGCGGTGGCATGGGCATCGTCTACCGCGCGCGCGACCGGCGGCTCAAGCGCGTGGTGGCGATCAAGGTGCTCCCGCCGGAGCTGGCCTTCCGCAGCGACATCAAGACCCGGTTCCTGCGCGAGGCCGAAACCGCGGCCCAGCTCAACCACCCCAACATCGTCCCCATCTACACGGTGGACGAGGCGCAGGGCCTCGTCTTCTTCGAGATGGCCTACGTGAGCGGGGAGAATCTGGCCAAGCGGCTGCACGACCGCGGCGTGCTTCCCGTGGAGGAGGTGCGGCGCATTCTCCGCGACGTGGCCGACGCGCTTGCCTATGCCCACGAGCGGGGCGTCGTGCACCGCGACATCAAGCCCGACAACATCCTCCTCGACGCCGACAGCGGCCGCCCGATGGTGACCGACTTCGGCATCGCGCGCGCCGTGAGCGACGGCGATTCGCGGCTCACCGCCACCGGGATGGCCATCGGGACGCCGGCGTACATGTCCCCCGAACAGGCGGCGGGCGAGCGCGTGATCGACGGCCGCAGCGACATCTACGCGCTCGGGATCGTGGCCTACCAGATGCTGGCCGGCGAGCCGCCGTTCTCCGCGGGCAGCACGCCGGCCATGCTGGTCAAGCACATCTCCGAGATGCCGGTGCCCATCGCGCAGCGCCGCGCCGACGTGCCCGACGACCTCGCGCGCGCCGTGATGGTGATGCTCGAGAAGGACCCGGCCAACCGCTTCCCCTCGGCCGGCGACCTGATCAAGGCGCTCGACGGCGGCGTGATCCCCATGCCGACGTCCAGCCTCGCCCCGGGCGTGGTGGGGCTGCCGTCGGCCGCCGCCGGGGCGGCCCTGACCACGGGCATCGGCGGCACCCCGCCGTCTGCCGTCGACGGCGCATACGACGGCGGCAACTATGTGCCCACGGCCGACGATCTGCGCCGCTGGGACGCGCCGCAGGTGAAGGCGTTCCGCAAACGGGTGTGGCCGTACCTGTACGTGAACGGCGTCATCGTGGTGATGTCGATCTTCACCAGCACGAGCTTCACGTTCGTGACCGTGATCTGGAGCATCGTCCTCGCCTTCAAGTACGCCAAGCTCTGGAGCGACGGCTACGACTGGCGCGACGTGTTCCAGCAGCCGCGCGACCGCGAGCTGATGGAGGTGTTCGACGATTTCATGGAGCACGTGCGGGCGCTGGCCAGTTCCAAGAAGCGGCGCGCGCTGCTCGATGCGCGGCGCCAGCGGCGGCTGGCCCGGCGCTCCGCCGGCGCCCCGGACGCGGGCGCGATCGGCGGTCCGCGCCTGAATGACGGCACCCTCGCCCAGGCCGCTGGTCCGTACGCCGATACCGTGCGCCAGGCGATCGGCGATCGCGACGAGATCCTCCGCCTCATCCAGTCGATGCCCGCCGCCGACCGCGCGCGCGTGCCCGATGTGGAACGCTCGGCGCTCGCCCTGTACGAGAAGGTGCAGGGACTGGCGATCACGCTCGCCGACGTCGAGCACAACACCGTGCCCGGCGGCATCGCGGCGTACGAAGCGGAGATCGTCCGGCTGGAGGGCGCCGCCAATCCGCTCGATCACCGCGCCAGCGAGGAACGCGTGCACCGGCTGGCCTTTCTCAAACGGCAGCGGCGCGCCATCGCCGACCTCGAACAGAAGCGGGCCGCCGTGGCCGCCCGCCTGGAAACCTGCGCCCTGGCCCTGCGCAACATGAAGCTCGACGTGCTGCGGCTGCGCGCCGGCATGCAGACCCACCAGCACATCACCTCGCTCGCCATGAACGCGCTGTCGCTCGCCGACAGCGTGGACAGCGCGGTCTATGTGGCCGACGCGCTGGGGCAAGCCACCGCACGCCCAGGGGCCGCCCGCTCGACCGTCGAGAAGCGGTGAGCGACTACCTGCAGGATCGGCTCGTCGCGGCGGTCGGTGACCACTATCTGATCGAAGAGGAAATCGGCCGCGGCGGCATGGCGGCCGTGTACCGGGCGCTCGACCTGCGGCTCAACCGCCACGTGGCCATCAAGCTGCTGCCGCCCGACCTCGCGTTCAACGCCGACGTCAAGACGCGGTTCCTGCGCGAGGCACAGATGGCGGCGCAGCTCAACCACCCGAACATCGTGCCCATCTACTCGGTGGACGAGCGCGACGGCGTTGTGTACTTCGTGATGGCGCTGGTGGAAGGCATCACCCTCGCCCAGCACCTGCACGAAGCGCCGCGGTCGAGCTTCGAAGAGGTGCGGCGCGTGATCGGCGACGTGGCCGACGCCCTGGATTACGCGCACAGGAAGGGCGTGGTGCACCGCGACATCAAGCCCGACAACATCATGCTCGACCGGGCCAGCGGGCGGACCGTGGTCACCGACTTCGGGATCGCGCGCGCCGCGGCCGGCGACTCGCGGCTCACCGTGACCGGCGTCGCCGTGGGCACGCCCGCCTACATGTCGCCCGAGCAGGCCCTGGGCGAACGCGACGTGGATGGACGCAGCGACATCTACTCGCTGGGCGTGGTGGCGTACCAGATGCTCACCGGCGAGCAGCCGTTCAAGGCGTCGAACACGCCGGCGATGCTCGTCAAGCACGTGTCCGAGACGCCGCGGCCGATCCGCGAACAGCGGCCCGACGCGCCGGATCCCATCGTGCGCGCGGTGGAGACCGCGCTGGCCAAGGATCCCGCGGCCCGGTGGCCCAACGGTGGCGCGTTCCGCGACGCCATCCGCGCCGACACGCCGGCCACCGCCCCCTCCATCCCGCGCGTTGCGCAGCTGTCGTCCACCGGCTTCATGCAGTCGCCGGCCGTGCCCTCCGCGGCGCGGGAGCCTACGCCCGGCTTCATCTTGCCGCCGCTGCCCATCGGGTACGGCCGCGACGCCTGGCGCGACTGGAAGGACGAAGTCAGAGCCCGCGCCGACGACTACCGCGGCCCCGTTCCCCTCTCGCGCCGTGAGCGGCGCGAGAGGAGCCGCGAACTTCGCCACCTGCGCCACGACGATCCCGCGCGGCCGCTCGACGAGCGCATCGCCGCCTTCCGCCGGCAACTCGTGGGCAACATGTCCACGCTCGTGCTGCTGTTCGGCATCAACATGCTCACGTCCCCCGAGTTCTGGTGGTGGCTGTTCCCAGCGCTCGCGATCGGCGTCGGCGTCGTGCGCCGCTGGGGCAACCTGTGGGCCGACGGCGCCACGCTCAAGCAACTGTTCTCGCGCGCCCAGCCCACACCGCCCCCGGCGGGCTCCCCGGCCCAACTCGCGCGCCACCAGCGCCCCGCGTCCGTCGGGCTGACGGCGGCGCCGCCGCCGCCCGAGCCGGCCCTGGTGAGCGATGCCGTCCTTGCCGGTCCCCACGGCGCCGCGGTGCGGCGCGCCATGGGCGATCGCATCGTCATCCGCGAAGTGCTGGCCAAGCTCACGCCCACCGAGCGGCAGATGCTGCCCGACATCGAGCCCACCGTGAACGCGCTCGGCGACCGCATCGCCGCGCTGGCCAGCACGCTGCACAGTCTCGATGCCGACGCCTCCGGCGCCAACCTCGGGGCCCTCGACCAGCGCATCGCCGATCTGAAACGCGAGACGCAGACCGCCGAGGGCGAACGCCGGCTGGCGCTGCTCGAGCGCCAGCGCAGCACGGTGCACGATCTGCTCACCCGGCGCGGACGGCTGCTGCCGCAGTTCGAGAGCGCCTGCATGGCGCTGCAGAACTTGAAGCTCGACCTGCTCAAGCTGCGATCCGCGGGCATCGATGCCGCGCTCGGCGTGGTGACGAGCGCCACGCAGGAGGCGCGCACGATCTCGCGGGAGATCGGCCACGTGCTCGAGGCGGCGGACGAGGTGCGCGACCTCTGAGCGCGCCCGCCGCGTCCGATCAGCGCGCGAGCAGGCCGCTGATCACCGCACCCAGCGCGGCCGGCGTGTCTTCGGGCAGGAAGTGACCGGCGCTCGCCAACACGTCCAGGGTCGCGCCGGGAATCGCATCGCGCAGCCGCTCGCCCACCGCCACCGGGAAGAACGGATCGCCGCGTCCCCAGACCACGGCGGTCGGGGCGGCGATCGATCCCAGCCGCGGCGCCAGCGCCATGGTCTGCTCGGCGTCCATCGCGCGCAGGTGCCGCACGAGCGTGGCCCGGCCGTCGGGGCCGGCGAACGCGCGGGCGTAATGTTCCAGCGAATGCACGCCGCGCTCGGCGTGCGCATAGCCGCGTTGGAGCGTGGTCCGGAGCACGGACTGCGCCCACGACGGCGGCGCCAGGCTGATCAGGGCGTGCAGTCGCCGCCACATCCGCGCCGTGCGCGTGGGCCAGGCGTCGAACGCCACCGAATTCACGAGGCACAGCCGGGACACGCGCGCCGGAAACCGCACCGCCAGCGACTGCGCGATGCCGCCGCCCAGCCCATGGCCCACCAACAGCGCATCGCGAATGCCCAGCGCGTCGAGCAGCGCGAGCACGCGGTCGGCGTGTCCGTGCACGCTCAGATCGTCGGCGGCCGGCGGATCACTCCGGCCGTACCCCAGCAGGTCGAGCACGACGATGCGATGCCCGGGAGGCAGCAGCGGGACGACATCGTTCCACAGATGCCCGGACGCCGGGAATCCGTGGATCAGCACCACCGGCTCGCCAGCCCCGCGCGTGCCGGCCGCGTAGTAGTAGAGTCGCACGCCACCGACGTCCACGAATTCACCGCGCATGGCGGACCCGTGACGGGGTGGGGCGAGTGGGGGGAGGCGGCATCGCCGGAGAAGATCGCCCGGCGCCGCGCGTTCGGCCACCTCCAACGCAGGCGGGCCGCTCCGGTCGGAGCGGCCCGCTGTGCGACGCGCGTGGCGTGTGCGACTAGCGCCCGCCGCCACCCCCGCCGCCGCGGCGACCGCGGCCCATGGCGGCCACGTTCTCGTCGAACGTCTTCTGCTGGTCCGGCGTGAGGATCCCACGCACGGCCTCCTGGTACTTCTTGTTGATTTCCATCATCTTGCCCATCATCGCCTGCCGATCGTCACCCGCGTCGTCGCGCGCCTTCTGCTGCTCGCCCGTCATCGCGGTCTTCAGGCTGTCGAACTTCTTCTGCTGGTCGGCCGTGAGCGTGATGGCCGTGGGCTGCGCAATCCAGCGATCGATCATCGGACCACGTCCGCGCCCACCACCCATGCCGCCCTGGGCCGACGCCACAGACGCGCTGCCACCCATGCACATCACTGCGAGTGCCACCATTGCCAGCTTCCGCATGAAACGCTCCTGAAAGAATGGGATCCCTGCACACAAGTGATTGCACGAGTGGGACTTAGTGTTTCCCCTCTAGCGCATCACCCGAAAAAGGCTATGCTTACGCGCCCCGCAGTTGGGGGCGGTACGACATCGCCTCACCACCCGTTTCCAGCGACGCCGTGACCCTGCCTCCTACATCAAGCATCCAGTCCCCGCCGGCACCCGACGTTTCCGGGTTGCCGGTGCCCTTGCCTACCCCTCCGGTCGCCCCCCCCGTGCGGTTCCCGCTGGGGTGGCTCCTCGAACACGCCTCGGCCGCGATCAAGTACCGGGCCCTGGTCGATGTCGCCCAGCCGGATATGTCGCCGGAGGACCGCGCCGGCTCTCTCCCCTATACGTACCGGCCCGCGCTGCTGTTGGCGTTGCTGCAGAGTGCCGACGGCACGTGGTCCCATACGATGCTCACCGTGCCCTCGGCTCGCGCTACGCACTTCGAAGGCGTGGGCACGATCACCGCCGTGCGGCGCCTGCTGGAGTACGGGTGGGACAAAGACTCCCCGCCGCTGCTCCAGGCGCGGCGCGTGCTCTTCCGGCTGCTGGCCGAGGACGATGATCCGGAATTCCTCTACGAGTTCGGCGGCCGTGCGGCGCCGGACGAAGACATGGTGCATCGGGGGCGCGGCATCCTCCGCGAGGCGGCAGCGGCGGCGCTCGCCCAGGCCGGCTACGGGGGTGATCCGCGGCTGCGCGGCGCGGCGCGGCGGATCCTCGACCGCATCAACACCTTCCTGCGCTCGCCGCTGGCCGCCAAGCCGTGGATGCGCGTGGGCAACCGGCACGTGCTGGCGCCGGACGCCGCGCCGCCGTCGATCTACGCGCTCAACATGCTGGCGCACATGCCGCTGTTCTGCACCGAGCACGCCGAGGTGATGGACCGGATCTACGCGTTCATCACGCAGCCCCTGCCGCGCCAGGAGATCGTGCAGCTGCTGGGTCGGCGCGTGGCCGCGCAGCATCACCTGGTGTTGGGCGACCATCTGCCGCACCGCAACGCCGCCGATGCCGACGTCGTGAGCGCCCTCTCCTGGCTCGAGTTGATGGCGCGGCTCGGGTTTCTCAGGCTGAACGACAATTGGTCGAAGCTGTTCGACCGGTTCCTGGATGACCGCGACGCGGATGGGGTGTGGCACCCGCACAAGGGGTTGCAGGCGGTGCGGAGCACGAACCCGTTCGTGTGGCCCATGTACCCGCTCGAGGCGGATCTGGCCGGCGAAGAACGGTGGACCGACGTGACCTTCCGATTGGGGCTCATCGCGCGCCTGGCGGGTCGGTCGATCGAAGTCATCTGACGCCGGCGGCGGGGGGCGGCACGCCTCGCGATGGCGCGGCGCCACGGCCCGGCGGCGGATCCGCGCATCTGCTCCCGGAGGAGATCTTTCCCGCGCACGTCGCGGGGATCACGGTGCGGTATGTACCGGTGCACGACGGCGTCCGCCTGCGGGTGCTCGAAGCGGGATCGCCCGCTGGCAGGCCCATGGTCCTCGTGCACGGCTGGGGCGCATCGGCATACTCGTATCGCGACGCGCTGCCGGCGCTGGCCGCGGCGGGATTCCGCGCCATCGCGCTCGACCTGCCCGGGCACGGCCTGAGCGACAAGCCGTCGGCCCTGGACGCGTACTCGCGCCCCGCGATGACCGCCGCCGTGGGCGCGCTGCTCGACGCGCTCGACGTGCGCGACGCATGCGTGGTGGGCGTGAGCATGGGAGGCGCGATCGCCCTCGGGCTGGCCATCGAGCGCCATCCGCGCGTGGGCGCCATCGCGCCCATCAATCCGGCGGGGCTCGGGAACGTGCGGTTCATGGCGATCGCGAAGGCGGTCACGCCGCTGGGGCTACGCGACCTGGCCCCGTACATCGTGTCCCGCCCGCTCGTGGACCTGTTCCTGCACCTGGCCTACTGGGATTCATCGCGCGTGACCGCGCGCGTCGTGGACGAGTACTGGGCCACGTCGCGCCAGCCGGGATATGCGGCGGCCGTGGTGGCATGTCTGCATCGATTCTCGTGGGAGCCGTATCCGGCGGCGGCACTCGCCGGCATCAGCTGTCCGGTGCTGCTCGTGCTCGGCACCCACGATCACCTGATCGCGGCCGGCGAGACCGCCGCTGGGGCGGTTCCCGGGCTGCGTACGGTGCGCGTGGCGGGGGGGCACGCCGTGAACGAGGAGTGCCCGGCCGACGTGAACGCGGCGTTGGTCGCGTTCGCGCGCGAGTAGCGACCGGCCGTGAGCGGCGTTAGCGTTCACGAACGATGCCAAGACAGAAGAAACCGAAATCGGAGCCATCCGAGCCGTCCCAGTCCCCTGAGTCATCCGAGCCGTCGGCGACGTTCGCCGGTCTGGGGCTCTCCGAACCGGTGTTGCACGCCGTGGCGGATGCCGGATATCGCGAGCCGACGCCCATCCAGTTGCAGGCCATTCCGCTCGTTCTCAAGGGCCGCGACATCATGGGGTTGGCGCAGACCGGCACCGGCAAGACGGCGGCGTTCACGCTGCCGATCGTGGACCGGCTCACGGGCGGGCCGCGCCGCACGCGAGCCCTCATCCTCACGCCCACGCGCGAGCTGTGCGTGCAGGTGGAAGAGAGCGTGCAGAAGTACGCCAAGTACGCGGACCTCGACGTGGCGCCGGTGTACGGCGGGGTACCGCTCGACCCCCAGCAGAAGAAGCTGCGGGCCGGCGTCGATGTCGTGGTCGCCACGCCGGGCCGGATGATCGACCACCTCGAGCGGCAGAACGTGGTGTTCGACGACCTCGAAGTGCTGGTGCTCGACGAGGCGGATCGCATGCTCGACATGGGGTTCGCGCCGCAGATCAACCGGATCGTGGCCGAGATTCCGCGCTACCGGCAGACGCTCCTGTTCAGCGCCACGATGCCGCCCGAAGTCGAGGCCCTGGCGCGCAAGTACCTCCGCAAGCCGATCGTCGTGCAGATCGGCATTCGTTCCTCCGCGGCGAGCACGGTGACGCACGCCGTGTACCCGGTGCCGCAGGAGCGGAAGACGGCGCTGCTGGCGCAACTGCTCAAGGAGAGCGGGATGGACTCCGTGCTCGTGTTCAGCCGCACCAAGCACGGCTCTGATCGCGTGGTGCGGGATCTGGAGCACGAGGGCATCAGCGCCACCGCCATGCACGCCGACAAGACGCAGGCCCAGCGCACCAAGGCCCTGGCCGACTTCAAGGACGGCAAGATCCGCGTGCTCGTGGCCACCGACATCGCCCAGCGCGGCCTCGACATCTCCGGGATCTCGCACGTGATCAACTATGACGTGCCGCAGCAGCCCGAGGACTACGTCCACCGCATCGGGCGCACCGGCCGCGCCGACGCCACGGGGGATGCCTTCACGTTCATGGCGCCCAACGAGATCGCGATGGTCCGCACCATCGAGCGCATGATCGGCGCGCCGATCGCGCGCATTTCCGTGCCGGGGTTCGATTTCGGCACGGTCGCCGCCGACTGAGGCCGCGCTACCGGATCACCAGCACGCCCACTTCGCCGTTGAATCCGTCGCGCATCGTGGGCGCGCCCGGGGGCGGCTGCCACTTGCCGCCGTCCACGCGCACGTTGAGCTGGTGCACGCCGGCGCCGATGGGCACCAGGGCTTCCCAGAGGTCGCGGCCGCGCTGGACCATCGCCACCGGCTCCCAATCGGTGAAGTCGCCCATGACGTCCACCGACTGCACGCCCGCGATGTGCACCTGCACGCGCTCCAGGGACGTGCCGGCCGAACTGATATCGAACTTGCTGATCGCGCTGGCGCGGGCTTCGATGGGCACGGCGCCCTCGGTCATCGCCGGCCATGCGGCAAGCATCACGCCAAGGTTGGCATAATTGCGGGCCGGCAGCCCGCGGGCCGGATTGGCCGGCTGCCGCCCGCCGCCCACGACCACCGCCATGTCGGACGAGAGCCAGACGACGGCGCTCGCCGACGCCCACCGGCGCGAATCGGGGGTGACGTCGTTGTTGTCACCAAACCGATAGCCGGTCTGCGCGTTGATCTCGAAGAACGATTTCTCCCAGTGGACCGTGCCCTGCACGTCGCTGAAATGCGACTGGCGCAGGCAGCTGTTGTTGTCCGTCTGCGTGCTGCACGCCTGCGCGGCGCCGGTGGAATCCTTGGAACTCGCGATCTTGGTGAACGCGAAGTTGGTGTAGGTGCCCGTGAGCGTGGCCCCGCCCAACTGGGTCCAGGCGCCGGCGCCCGCCACGTCCACGGCCGATACCACGGCCACGCGCCAGGGACGCGCCACGCCGGTCTCCAGCCACAGCCCACCCTTCTGCGAGAACACCAGATGGACCCGTGCTTCGGCGTCGATCTGTTCGTTCTGGTTGAGTTCGTCATAATACGCCCGGCTCGC
>Ga0307373_10002980_pt1 | contig 30052 bp, 23 predicted proteins | sample OX2MG_FD_202534 | JGI IMG/M metagenome (GOLD analysis project Ga0307373, IMG submission 202534) | Soil microbial communities from Risofladan, Vaasa, Finland - OX-2 | ecosystem: Environmental > Terrestrial > Soil > Coastal area > Acid sulfate soil | place: Finland: Risofladan, Vaasa | collected... | reverse complement strand
TGTCTCAACCAAAACCCCGCGTATTCTACACGCCAGGTTGAGAAAGGTTGCCATCTTCGCGGAGATTTTTTCCAAAAGTTGCCGGGAAAATACGGGCCAAGCGGATTTTCCGACAGGCACTAGTTAGGGAACGCCTTCCGTGGCGTTCCGTGTCCTGCCAGATGACGTCGCTCCAGCTTCACGGAGCGCCACGGAGGGCGTTCCCTACAGAACCCTAAGGGACGATACTGGCAATTAAGCGGGTGGTTGAAAATATTTCATTCCTGGCCGCTCGGAGTATAACGGCAGTTGGCGGTAAACCGGTGAGCAGCGCGTATGGACCCCGAGATCGTCAACGCCGAGCTGGTCGAGCCGTCGCGGCAGCCGCCGGCGAGCCTGGCGCCCTACGGTGTGCCGCGGCGGTTCGGGATCGGCACGATCATGGTCGTCACCGCGGCCTTCGCCGGCCTCCTCGCGCTGTTGCGGTCGCTGGGCGCGCCGCCGATCGTGGTTGGAATCCTGGTCGCCTACGTTTCGTTGGTCGGCTTGGGCCAAGCGGTGCTGTTTCGAGGACGTCGCCCGCGGTTGGCATCGATCGTCACCGGTGCCGTTTGTCTCGTCCTACTGGGTGTGGTCGCGATTGCCGGCAAAGGAATACCGTTGCCAGGTCGCGGCTTCAGTATGTCGGCAATGGCTTCACTCCTTTGCGCCGTAATCTGGGGAGTTCCTTTTGGAGCGATGTGCGGCTACTTGGCCGGCGGGGTCGTGGCCGGCGTGTTTCTTGTGATGGACGCCGTCGATACGTTCTTGACGAAGCTGTTCCAACGGCGGCGACCGCATGGCGATCAGGAGCCAGATGTTCCGACGGCGGTTGACCCGGGCTCCAGTTCAGGCAAGAATTAGATAAGCTTGAATGATCTTTTCCAATGTGCGCCGTGTCGCAAGGATCGCCGATGGCAGCGCTCAGCGATCCGGAAATCCTGGCGATGTTTCGGCACGCGTTGAGTTTGTGGCGTTTCACAGGCTATGTGACCGTGAAGCCGACCGCCGCGGAGTGGCTCGATCGGAACGTAAGCGCTTTCACGGCAACCGATCTTGGAAGGCTATTGTTCGAGCATGTCGAATCCGGCGGTGAGATTGACCAAGTGCGAGAGACCCGGCTTGCATGGTCGGAGCATCGGTTTCACTACGATTTTCGTGTTCTTATTGGTGAACGGCGCCTTTACGTCGAGACGGTCTTACGAAACGACGATCCAGCGGATCCGACCCTTCATGTGGTGAGCATTCATGACGCCTGAAAAGACAATCGCGACCAACGCACGTCGCAGCGGTAAACCGTTCCCATGGTACTGTCCCGAATGCGGCAAGAAGGCTGTTTGGCGAACGACGGTCCCTTACACGACAGAGATCCTTCACGATGGAAAGCTGCACACGGTGTCGATTCCAAACCTGAGTGTGCCACGCTGCGAGGCGTGCGGCGAGATGGTCTTCGACATCGAGGTTGATCAACAGAAACAGATTGTAATGTGCGCGGTGCTGGGGCTGCTCACGTCCGACGAGATCCGCGCCAATCGAGGGCGGTTAGGTGTGACCCCGCGGGAACTGGCGGACCACTTAGGCGTCGCCGCCGCGACCGTGACCGATTGGGAGGAGGGACTCTCGATCCAGTCGCGGGCGATGGACCGCTTCCTACGGGTCTACTTCCAATCCCCCGAGGGCCGCGCGGCCGTGATCGAATTCGCCGCGGCGGCTCCGCGCGGCTGAATTACAGGAGTATTCGCGGTCCATCAAGTTCTGGGATGCGGCGAACGCCCAAGAACTGGCCTCACTCGAAGTGATCGAGGGAGGCGTATTTGCGTTGGCCTTTTCGCCCGACGGCGAACACCTCATCGCCGGGGGAAGTCGGCTCAACGGCAATGACGCGCGCGACCATCAGACCGGCTTCATCTTTCATCGTTTGCGTACCCGTACCGCCGCATGTACCCGCCCCAGCGGCGCGCGATCTCGTCGCGCTGCTGGGACGTGAGCTCGTATCGGTTCGTCTTGTAGCCTTCGGTGGCGGCGACGTACTTCTCCAACGCCGGCAGAACCTCGTCGAAACCCTCCAAAGCGAGCTTCTCGTAGATCGCGCGTAGATTGCCGATCGGGTCGCGGACGAGATCCTCGTAGCGCACCTCGCAAAGACGATCCGAGGCGATCAGCCCGCGGTCGGTCTCGAACCGCTGGTACATGCGCTCGAACGTCTCGAAGACGTGTTCTTCGAGGCCCTCGCAGGTTGGGCGTTGCAGGCCGTGTCGCTCGTAGAGCGTCTTCCAAAGGTTCATCGTCGAGGGGAACAGGACGAATGGATCCCGCACGATGTGGACGAACCGCGCGCCTGGGAACAGTTCCAACAGCGTCTTGACGCGGCATGTGTGCGGCGGGCTCTTGAGCACGATCCGTTTCGGCGTGCGATAGGTGATCTGCCGCAAGAATCCCAGGAACACGCGTTTCCAATGAGCGAGATCCTTCGCCGGCAGGCCTTCCAACGTCAGGTATTCGGTGTCTTGCGGCGGATGGTTTGGAAACGCGATCCGCAGGTAAGGCGATGGGAGCCCCAGGTTGCAGAGGGCGAATTCGTCTTCCTGCGGGCGGTCCCAGCCCGCCGCCATGTTGTCCATCGGACGCTGCGCGGGGAGCAAGAACGTCAGCCAGCGGCGGGCAAAATCCTCGCTCAACAAAAAATGGTTCGGCACCAGGCACTCGTACGTCGTCGGCGACGTATGCCGTTGGTCGAGCACCAACAGCTCGTGCAACAGCGTCGTGCCAGAGCGCCAATGCCCGACGATGAACAGCGGCTCGTGGCGGATTTCCACTTTCGCGGCGTGCCGCCCCATCCAAATCCAATGCCAACGGCGATAGGCGGAGTGGAACATCGAGGAAAGAGTGATCGCCAGCGCGGTGGGCCAAAAACGCCACCCGACGGCGAACCGGTTCCTGGCCAAGAGCCGGCACCAGGCACTGAAGTTCATCCCGGTCCAGAATCGCGGCGACCACTCGCGTCCCGCCGATTTCTTGCGCCCCACGGCGCGGCCTTCGGTCGATTTCGGCCCGCTGCGCGGCGGAGCCTCGGAGTTCGACATCACTCACTTTCCCCCCGGCGAGTCAACTCGTCACGAAAAACCGTATCGTAGCCGCTAGGCGAGCCGCGCGGCAAGTGGCTGGAATGACGCATGAGAGGATGCCGCGATGCCGTGACGTGACCATTTTCGCCCCCCGATCTGGACCCGCGCCTCGTGGGAAGGCTTCCACGGCGGATGGCCCATGACGATGGTGCAGGATCTTTCCAAGGTCTTGCCGTACGATTTTAGGGCGATCCACGCGTTTACTTCGAGATCGACGTGTGCGCTTACGAATACGATGAACACGATGCGCCGGCCGCGATGTCTGGCGGCGGCTCCGGCGGCGTGGCGATTGCGACCTGGGCCCCGCCCGAACCCACGTTGGCCGTCGACAGCGATCTATTTGAATCCTGGGCGTATCCCCCCTGACGGTCGGCCAAACGCTCCCGACGCTTCCGATCTGGGTCATGGAGGATCTGGCGGTTTCGCTCGACTTGGAAGCAAGCTACGAGGAAACCTGCCGCGCGCTCCATCTGTATTGAGAATCGAGCGCGGCGACCCTTTCAATTGTGAGTTTCCGTACTTGACCTTTTCTGATCCCGCTCACGGCTGAGCCCGCGTCCTTGAACCACAGCCGAGGCAAGCCGAAATCCAATTGTTGACTCGATAATCCGCCGCGTCAGATCGTCTCCGCGGTTCCCCTTGCGGATCGGAATGTCGAGGTGCCGTGCAAGTGCTTCAAGGGCCGCCCTGGTCGGAGCGGCCTCCTTTAGGACCGCTTCGCCTTCAATGCGGCTTTCGAGAGCAGACAACCGTGCCGACGTCTCTGCCAACCATTTTGAATCAACCCGTGGGTGCGGCATCCGCGGCGAGGGACTTTTTCGGCCACTAACGGAAAGCCGCAGTTCCAGGTCGCCGGCGATTAAGGCGTCAACAGATCCCGGCGGAAGCGCCGCCAAATAGTCAGCGCACTGGCGAAGCATTGCGACGAGCACGCCGCATACGTTCTCGTGGCTCTGTTCAGGCTCGTCCGGCATTGAGTTTCTCAGAGAATTCATGAGTCACCTGCTTTAGCTCTTCGACGATGTTCGTGTACGTGGGGACCGAGTAGTACGTGAGGACCACGGGCAACTGATTCTCGGGCGCTTCGCCAAACGCTGTCTTGTTTTCGCGGATGAAGCTCTCGAACACGGGAATGCCGTCAAGTGCCCGAACCTTCTGCATGTAACCTAGATGCGCCGTGATAGGTGCTTGCGCGTAAAACTGAACCATCGTGAAGAGCACCCCAAGCACTTTCGGGTCGATACTCTCAACAGCATCTCCACCCTCGAGTTCGGCATATTCGTTGTAATCGTGGGTAAGCTGTGCGAGGTTACGCTGGAGGTAGCTGATGCCAAGGGTCGAGAGATAGTCGGGCTTCGCGGGAACCAGTACCCAATCGCTAGCCACGATTGCAGTCTTAGTCACGATGTTGAAGTTCGGTGGGCAGTCGATCAGTGCGATGTCGAAATCGTCGTCCACTAGTTCGGCAAGACCGACGGCCAGCCGCCGGTGGACCTTGACGTAGTTGCGCCTTGCCTGCGCCATGCTCGCCCCGCCGAGTTGAGTGGCTAACTCAAGGTCAACATTGATTAGCCCGAGGTTTTGAATATACCATGTTCTCGATGGAGGGCAAGAGTCGCGGGGGAACCGCGTCAGCCAAAGGGCAACTTGCCGTGCCGTCACGCCTTGATACCAACACTTGCCGCGACGCACTGCCGGCAGGGCCCGGTTCGGCACACGGCGCACGGCGTGACGGAACGAATGTTGGATGGAGCATTAGCCCGCGTCGGTGATGCGCCCGCGAAAAAAACCGCTATCGGCCGGCGCTTGGTAGCGCACGTCCAGCCGCGGGACGGCGATCAGCGTGCCGCCATCGGCCAGCGAGTGTAACCCCAGATCGAGCACCGTGCTGGTCAGCAGCGTGCGCTCGACGGGGTACGGCGCGCGGCCCGTCTGGAAAAACTTCTCGATGTTCGCCACCAGCGGGTCGAAAAACCGCGCTCCGGGCGGGGCGGGCAACTCAAAGTCGGTCGACACGATGTCGTCGCGCCCGCGGATGCGGCCGGCGAAGTTGAAGTCGGCAAGCTGTTCCGGCAGGTTCAGCACCGTCCCACGCGTGCCGTCGCGATATTCGATCAGGATCGCGATCGGATCGAGCACGTTTTCACGCGGGTCGCCAATGTTGTAACTCGGGCTGCGCGTGGCGGCGGCCTTCGCCAGCGGCCACGACCAACGGCCCGCCTCGCCCGCGGTCCAGACGTCGTCGCCTCGAAGGCAGACGACCGATTTAACGCCCGTCTCGCCCCCTTGGCGGCGCTCCAACATGCACTGCAACGCTTCCAGCGCGTGGAACAGGTAGATCTCCGCGATCGAACGGTCGTAGCCGTACAGCAGCAACCCTTCCGTAAAAGGGGTGCCGAGCGGCGGTTCGAGCTCCGGCCGCCGCCAGGTGACCGGCAGCGACGAGCCGGCCATCAGCCCGAAATCAAGTTCGCGCGCCGTCGCGACCATTTTGGCCGCGAGCTCGTGATCGTAGGAGAGGTGCTTGTCGACGAACACCGGCACGCTCCGCCCGCTGGCCCGGAAGACCTCGACGATCCGCTCGAACATCTCGTAGCGCGGGTAGAGGATTTGGCCCAGCTCGTTGAGGGGATAATCGCCATGTTCGCAAATCAAGAGCACGGCATCGACGTCGAGGGTCGCCTTGCCGCCCAGCGACTCGGCCACCGTCTTCGACAACTCGACGCCGTGGCGGCGGCAGACGTCGCGTCCCATATCGTCTTTGGGGTATTGATCGTTGTACATCCGCGCGAGTTGAAAGGGCGGCGGGTGGTGGAACCCTTCGCGTTGGTAGCCGTGGATGAACCGCCCCTCGATATGGTAGGCGTGCGACTTGTAACGGTAGATCGAATTGACCGCGGCCACGCGCGGCCGTTTTTTGGCGGGCCTGCTGGTCGGCTCGGCCGGTTCCTCGGCCCGCGCGGGCGGGAACGGCGCCGCGACCGATGCCAGCGCGGCGAGCGAAGCGGCGGAGAGGAAGTCGCGTCGTGAAGGGGTCATCCGCAGTGCTCCCGGAGGGAAGGGGGTAATCCGGCATTATTCACAACGTCACGCTGCAAGGCTAGGATTGCCGCGGCAAAGGCATCTGTAGGGAACGCCCTCCGTGGCGTTCCGTGAAGCGGGTAAAGACGTCTGCTCGCGGGACACGGAACGCCACGGAGGGCGTTCCCTACAGAATCGAGCTTGGATGTACGCCTGGCCTTGCTTGCGCCGCGGCTTGGTGTGGGACCATGAATCATGCGGCTTCGGCTGATTCAATCGTCCTTCACGCAACGGAAACCGACGTGGGTGGCGCCGCTGTCGATCGCGCCTTTGCCGCGCGCGCCGGGCCGGTAACGGACGCAATAGGCGTCGCTGCACAGGTATGACCCGCCGCGTTGCACGCGCTTCGGCACGCCCGGCTCCCAGGGGTCGTTACTCGACGGGGGCCCGTGCGGATTGCGCTTCGCGCTCTTGCCGTAATAGTCGGGACGATACCAGTCGGAACACCATTCCCAGACGTTGCCGGCCATGTCGTATAACCCAAATCCGTTCGCTGGAAACGTGGCGACCGGCGCGGTGCCGGTATAACCGTCGTCGGCCGTATTCTCGCTGGGAAAGTCTCCCTGCCAGATGTTGGCCTGCCAGGCGCCGCCGACGAGCAACTCGTCGCCCCAGACGAAGCGTTTCCCTTCGGCCCCTCCGCGAGCGGCGAGCTCCCATTCGGCCTCGGTCGGCAAGCGCTTGCCTGCCCAGCGGGCGTACGCCGCCGCGTCGAGCCAACCAACGTGGACCACCGGATGATCTTGTCGCGCGTCGATGTCGCTCGCGGCCCCTTCGGGATGCCGCCAATCGGCGCCGGGCACGTAGATCCACCATTGCGGCTCGGCGGCCAGGTCAACCGCGCCGTCGGGAGGACGGAAGACGATCGACCCGGCGACCAGGTTTTCGGCTGCCGCGCCCGGATAATCCTCGGCCTTCGGTGTTTGTTCGGCGATGGTCACGTAACCGGTCGCTTCAACGAAGCGGGCGAATTGCGCGTTCGTCACCTCGGTGCGGTCCATCCAGAAGCCATCGACTTCGACCTCGTGGCTGGGCTGCGCGTCGGCGAAGATCGTTTCGCCGCCCATCACGAACTTGCCGCCGGGAACCCAAACCATCCCCTCAGGCGCCGGCGCCGGCGGCCGCGGGGGCGTTTCGACTGGAGGGATATCCGCCGTCAGGTGATCGTCATCTTCGACGGCGCCTCTCCGCGGAGCGTGGCGCGCGGTGGTCCGGTCGAATGAGGTCCAGATCGCGATGCCGGCGCCGGCAAGGGCCAGCGGCGTCAGGACGGCCAACAGCCATCGTCCGCGAGCCTTTGGCAGGCCATTGCGGTCAGGCGATGATTTCGGTGGCCGTCTGCGCTGGGTCATCGTGGAACGGTTCCTAGGGGCTTTACACAGACCGATTATATATCAGACAATGCCGGTGGGCGTCAGGCGTAGCGGAATTCGTGAGAATTCCGCACCGCAGGGTGCAATTCAGAACTCTCACGAGTTCCGCTACTTGCCGGAATCTGGACATGATCGCCGCTGGATTTCCCGACTTCCGACCGCACGCGCTGTTTCGTGGCGGGCACGCGCAGACGCTGGCGGGTATTTATTTGCCGGGCCCCAGGTATCCGTACCGCGCGGCGCGGCACCAGGTCGCGTTGGCCGACGGCGACCGGATCGTGTTGCACGACGACCGGCCGAGCGGTTGGCGGCCTGGCGAGCGGACGGCGATCATGATTCACGGGCTGGCCGGCTGCCATACCAGCCCTTACATGCGGCGGATCGCCGGCAAGCTCGCGGATCGCGGTGTACGCGTGTTTCGTATGGATCTGCGCGGCTGTGGGGCCGGCGTTGGACTCGCCCGGCTTCCCTACCATAGCGGCCAGTCGGAAGACGCCGCCGCCGCGGTGGAAGCGGTGGCGCGGCTCTGCCCAGGATCGCCCACCACGCTGATCGGCTTTTCCCTGGGGGGAAACATCACGCTCAAGCTCGTGGGTGAGTTGGGCGACCGGCCCTGCGGCGGACTCGACAGCGCCGTCGCCGTCTGCCCGCCGGTCGACTTGCAGGCCGCCGTCGCGCGCATGAGCCGGCCGCAGAACCGCCCCTACGACAGGCACTTCGTCCGGCTTCTGTTGCGGCGAGTGGACCAGCGGCGACTGGCGCTGCCCGACGCGCCGACCGTGGAGTTCGCGCGGCGGCCGCGCGGGCTTTGGGAATTCGACGAAGCCTTTACCGCTCCCGTATCGGGCTTCCGAAGCGCCGAAAACTATTACCGCCGCTCCAGTTCGTGCCGCGTCGTGCCCAACATTTGCCGGCCCACCTTATTGATCGCCTCGCGCGACGACCCGCTCGTACCCAGTGTTTCGCTCGAGGCGCTCAACCTCCCCGCGGCCGTGCGCCTTTGCCTGACCGAAAGCGGCGGCCATCTCGGTTTCGTCGGCCGACCGGGACTCGACCCCGACCGCCGCTGGCTCGATTGGCGCATCGTCGAGTGGGTTACCACCCCAAACAGCAGCGAGGGTCGGGGTTGAAAAGCATCAGCCGCCGCTCCAGTGGGAGTTTCGGCCGCGCGGCCCGATCGTACACCCACTTGCCGCCGAGCACGACGGCCGTGACGTGCGTGGCGTGCTCGAAAGGGTCGCCGTCGTAAAGCACGAGGTCGGCGACCTTGCCGGCTTCGAGCGTGCCGAAGCGGTCGTCGATTTCCAGAATTCGCGCCGCGTCGAGCGTGATGGCGCGCAAGGCTCGATCGAAGCCCAGGCCGTGGACCATCGCCATGGCCGCCTCGTGCCGCACGACGCGTGTCTTGGGCACGTAATACTCGACGCCGCCGGCGATCGCCACCAGCAGCTTGCGGTCGGCCAGCGCCGCGGCATTGCCGAGAAAGCTGTGGTAGGTCTCCAGTTCCGCCACCCGCTGCATCGTCGGATGGACGATCACCGGCAGCTTGGCCTCGGCCAGCTTGTCGGCCACCAAATACGCCTCGGCCGAAAGGGCCAGCCGTCCTTTGAGCTTGAATTCGTCGATCAGCCGCAGCGCCGTCACGATGTCGTCGGATCGCTGGGCGCAAAACATGGCGGGCAACTTCTGTTCGAGCAATTGGCCCAGGGCTTCCAGCTTGAGGCTTCGATCAGGCTGCGAGGCGTCGTCCTTGGCGGCGCGGCGCTTGCGAGCGTAATTGCCCGCCTCGGCCAGCGCGGCGCGGAGGATCGCCGCGGTGCCCATCCGTGTGTCGGGCCGTCGGTCGCGATACGTTTCCTTGGGGATCTCGCCCAGGTTGCAGACCATCATCTGCGGAAAACGCACGACCATCGCCTCGGCCGTGACGCCGTGGGTGCGAAATACGCCCGACTGGCCGGCGATCACATTCGCACGACCGGGGCAGGCATGAACCACCGTCACGCCTTGCTCGAGCAGGAACCGCAGCAGCGGCTCGAACGGGTTGAAGGCGTCGAGCACGCGCAGGTCGGCCTGGTTGGGGTCGCTGCGTTCGTCCGCGTCCTGGTCGGCGCGGCTGTTGTAGGAACCGTTCAACGGCACGACGCTGTGCGCGTCGATCAAGCCCGGCGTGACCGACGCCGCGGTGAGCACGGCGACGCCCGCCGGAAGCTCAAAGCCTTGCCGCGGGCCGGCGTACACGATTCTGCCGTCGCGGATATGGACGGCGCCGTTGTCCACCGGCTCGGCGGCCACCGTGTGCAAGCGGCCCGCGAGCACGACCCATTCGCCCGTCTCCGCCGAAGGCCGAGGGGTGTCTTGGGGCGCGTCCGGCTCGGCCGCGGGGGCCGCTCGCGCCGCGACGAGCACCCCGGCCGGCGGCACCTGCCCCGCCTCGGAGACGGCGAAGCCGCCGGTCTGGTAAAGGCGATCTTTCGGGTTGGCCAGATCGAAGACCACCTGGCCGTCGATGTAGGTCGCCAGCACGCGCGTGTAAATGCTGAACGGCTCTCCGCTGAGGACCACGAAATCGGCGTCTTTTCCTTTTTCGAGCGAGCCGATTTGGGCGTCGAGGCGCATCGCCTGGGCCGGATGGAGCGTGATGGTCTTGAGAGCCGTGTCGCGGTCGAGTCCGCCGCGTACCGCGATCGCCGCCGTCCGCAGGAAGAAACGGCTTTCGGTGATGTAGTCGTCGGTGTTGATCAGCACCTTCACGCCGGCCGCCGTCAACAAGGCCCCTGTTTCTTCGATGAGTTCGATCACCTCGGCCTTGCCACCGGGACTGTCGGGAAGGGTCATGGAGACGGGCACGTTCCGCCGGGCGAGTTCGTCGGCCACCTTGTACGCCTCGGTTCCGTGCTGCACGACCAGTTCGAAGCCGAATTCGTCGGCCAGCCGCAGCACGGTCATGATGTCGTCGGCGCGGTGCGTGTGGAAGTGAACGGTTCGCTTTCGCCGCAGAACCTCGACCAGCGGCTCGAGTTGCAAGTCGACGTCGGGCGGCGAGGCTTCCTGTCCGGCGGCCAGCTTCTTGCGGTAATCGTCCCATTTGCGTTGATAATCGCGTGCTTTGAGAAATTCGCCACGCTGCAAGGCGGCGATTTTCATCCGCGTCATCGGCGCCAGGTTGCGCGAGCCGTAGTTACGTTTGGGGTTTTCTCCGTTGGCCATTTTCAGCCCGCCCAGCATGTCGGGCGAAAGGATTGCCATTTGCTCGACCGTGTGGCCGCGGAGCTTGACGTAAAGCGTTTGGCCGCCGATGACGTTCCCGCTACCGGGCATGATATTGGCCGTCGTGACGCCGCCCGCCGTGGCCATGCGAATGCCGGGGTCGAAGGGGTTGATCGCGTCGAGCGCTCGCACGACGCTCTGCACCGGCCCGCTTGACTCGTTGCCGTCGCTATTGGCTCCCACGGTCGGCCGCGTGAGAACGCCGATGTGCGAATGGCTATCAACCAGGCCGGGAATGAGCATCTTGCCGGTCAGGTCGACACGTTGCGCATCGTCGGGCACGGCCACCGTCTCGGCCGAACCGACTTCGACGATCTTACCCTGTCGAACCACCAGTGTGCCGGGGCTGAAGGTCTTGCCGGCGGCCGTGTGGATCGTCGCGCCGGTATAGGCCGTCGTCTTCGGCTCGGCGCCCGCGGGTGCGGAAAGCGATAACACGATGGCGATGGACGCCAGACGGCCAATTCTCATGGGAGATCTCTCAACGCAGGGTGGGCAGCGCCAATTGACGTTCAGGAAGGCATGCATGGTGTGAGCCCTCAAGTATAGCTTGGCGGATGCCCGTTGTAGCCGGATTCGGCGGAATTCGGGCCGTACTTTTATACCGCACGCGGCCTGCTCCGACGCGAACCCGCGGCGCAAGCCCGATGGGTCCGAGACGGCCCACGAATCGGGAGGGATCATTTTAGGCAAAACGAAAACGGCAGCGAAGCGAAAAAAAACGATCTCCGAATACCCCATGACGTCTTTCGCCAGCCGCGAAAGCGGCATCCAATTGCCTCCCCCCCTTCGCCCTGCCCCACGCTCTTTTGGATCTCTTTGGGAGGGGTTTCGGAGTCGTTTTTTTTCGCGCAGCGACGAGGCTCGGCGGACATCGTCACGCCCCGCTCTCCGGCTGTGCTTATCCTCGCATTCCGCGTAGGATGGGTAGCGCAACACGCGCGGATTCCGAAAAACCACAATACCCCAACTCGCGCCACGCGCGAGCCGCCGCTTACGCGGCTTGCTCAGACGTCGTGGGGATGTCGAAGATCGCGTTTCTCCGCGCCTTCGCCGTGTTGAGGCTACACGCGTCCGGGCTTGACCAGCCGTACCACCATGGGATTTCCGCCGCGTACACCGCTTTTGTTACCCGCATTTGAACCAGCCTAAAAAGTGGAAGGCGGGCGCTGGCCCGGACTTTCTCCTTTCTCCTTTCTCCTTTCTCCTTTCTCCTTTTTCCTTTTTCCCTACTCCACCGCCACGTTCGATCGCGAGTCCAATTCGCTCAACAGCGTTTGGTAGTCCGGTTCGCTCTCCAGCGACACCAGGTCGGGGTTGGTCTTGATCGCCATGAGATCTTGGAAATCGTCGCCGGCGACGGTGCGCAAGGCGTCGATCGCCCGTTCGGTGTATTGCCGCCGCTCTTGCGCTTCGGTCGCGCTCGCGGCGCAGGCGGCGTAGCAGCAGGCGGTTTGCAACAACAGCGCTCGGCCGTGAGACGCGCGGCGCGAAACGTCTTCGGCCTTTTTCACGGCGTCGGCCGACTGGCCGCAGTGGGCCAGCGTCAAGGCGTAGGCGGCCTGCCATGCAAGGTTCGTCGGATCGAACACGGACAACTCCGCGCGAATCGCCAGCGCCATTCGGTAATCCGCGTCGGCCGCGGCCGCTCGCTGTTCGGCGCGATCGATCGCGCCCAGCCGTTCGTGGGCCGTCGCCAAGAGCGCGCGGCGCGCGATGTAGGCCGGATGGTCTTTGCCGAGGCGCTCCACCGCGAGCGACACATGCTCAAGCGATTTCTCATACGAATCACGCGCCTTGTCGCGTAAACCCAGCCGCCACTGGGCGTCGCCCAACGCGCCCTCGATGTCGGCCAGATCGCCCTGGTAATCCCACTCGCCGGGTGACTGCTGGATCATGGCGTTGATGATTTTCAAGCCCTGGCCGAAGTTCTCGTCGACCGCGGGCGAGTCGCTCAAGTGCCAGGCGACGACGCCCATCCAGTGGTAGGCCTCGGCCAGCAAATTGACGGCGTCGGTGTTGCCCGGTTGTTCCGCCACCCAGGCCAGGCGATGCGCCAGCGCGGCCTGGAAGTGCTCGCGGGCCGCGGCCGGACGACCCAAACGCAGATCGCACTCGCCCGTCTCCCGCTCGTAAAACGACAGCAAGCGGTGGTGATCGTGGGATTTGAAGGGATGGTTCTTGTGCGGATGGGTGCGGACTTGCTCCTGCAGTTCGCGGCCTTCAAGAAAGTACTCCCGCGCGAGTTGAGCGTCGTCGCTGAGTTCGCGGATCATCTTGCCCATCTCCAGCCGCATCAGGCCCAGGTTGGCGTGGGCCGTGTCGTCGTCCGGCCGCGCATCGGCCAACTGCTTGGCCAATCGGTAGCCTTGCTCGTATTGCCGCATCGCCTGGTCGCCGTGCCCCAGCCGCACCAGCAGGTTGCCCAGCCGCTGGCATGTGACCACCGTGGCGTAATCGATGGCGCCGCTGGCGTCGATGTCTTCGGCCAGCGCCACCACCTTGCGCTGCACCAGGTTGAGGATCTCATCCTCGAGGGCACGCAGTTCCGGGCCAGCCAGTTCCTGCCCGCGCTTTTGTTGCAGCAGGCCCTGCAATTCGCCACCCAGCGCGACCATCTGGTCGGCGGCCCTCTGGTGCTGGCTCTTGGCGGCCACCTCGTTGCTGCGCGCGCGTTTCATGTTCTCCACCGCGCGGCCGCGCGCCCAATCGGCTTCCTTGGCCTTTTCCTCGGCGGTGATCGCGTTCTGTGTGGCGAGTCGCTCGTTCTCCTTCGCCAAACCCAGCGCATCCTCGGTCTTATCCTTCTCGACATTCAGCCGCACCGCCATCCACGAGGCGGTGCCGGCCCAGACCACGATCAAGAGGGCCACCGCCGCGCTGAGCGCCGTGGTCCTCGGGTTGCGGCGGCACCAGCGCCAGGCGCGCTCGGCCGGGCTGACCGGCCGCGCCAGGATCGGCTCGCCCGCCAGATAGCGGCGCAGATCTTCCGCCAACGCGGCCGCGCCCGCGTAGCGCTTTTCCGGCTCCTTGTGGAGACACTTCAAACAGATCGTCTCCAGATCGCGCGGCAGCTTGGGATCGAGTTGCGAGGGGTGTACCGGTTCCTTCCGCATCACTTGCTGCAGCGTGTCGAGCATGCTCGCCGAACGGAACGGGGGCCGGCCGGTCAGAAACTCGTAGAGCATCGATCCCAAGGCGTAGACGTCGGCCAGGGGGCCGACGTCCTTGGTGTCGCCGGCCGCCTGCTCGGGCGCCATGTAGTCGGGCGTGCCCAGGATCGTGCCTGTGCGCGTCTGCGAGTTGTCCTCGTCCTCGACGCGCTTGGCCAGGCCGAAGTCGGTGATCTTGGCTGTGCCGTCGGTTGCGATCAGGATGTTGCCCGGCTTGAGATCGCGATGGATGATGCCGTGCTCGTGAGCGTAGGCCATGGCGCCGGCCAGCACCGCCAGCATCTCGGCGGCTTTGCGGTGGGCGAACGGTTTGCCGTTGAGCTCTTGGGTCAGGGTGCCGCCGTCGACGAATTCGAGCGAGAAATAAGGCCGCCCCTCATCTTCACCGACTTCGTAGATCTGCACGATATTGGCGTGTTGCAAGCGGGCCACGGCCTCGGCTTCACTGCGGAAGCGGAGCAGGTCATGCTCGCCGGCGTGCCCACCGGACAAGATCATCTTGAGGGCCACCAAGCGCTTCAGCCCCGGCTGGCGCGCCTTGTAGACCACGCCCATGCCGCCGCGGCCCAGCACACCCAGAATCTCGTACCCGGCCACATGCTTGGGAACCTTGATCGTCTTGGGCTTGGGCGCCGCGGGGCCGGCGGAGAACTCGAGGTTCTCGCTATCGATCGTGGCATGGGGATCGGGCGGCTTGAAATCGAGAGTGTGTTGCGGCATGTCGTCGGTCTTGCCCGCGCCGGGTCCGGAAGCGGGAATGACATCCTGCGTCCCCGCCTTGGGCAGCGAGTCGGCTTCGATCGTAGCGCCGACGGCGACCGCCGGAGAAAATTCAGCGCCCTCCGCCGAATTGCCCAACGAGAAGCGCGCCGACGGTTCAAGAGATTCCCCGGAAGCCAGAGATTCCCTGGAAGGGAGCTCAATGGTCTCTCCAATCCGCTTAGGCAAGTTGATCATGGCACCTCCCGCAACCCGTGGGGCAGCAAACTGTTGGACGGCATGCCCCCCCCATTATTGCAAGTCGCGGCCATCTGTCCAGAGAAAAATCTTCATTATGGTCAGTCACTCGTTCCCACGCTCCGCGTGGGAACGCTTCCGCGGACGCTCCGCGTCCCCACACGAGCATCCGCATGCGCCATGCGACTTGGCCGCGCTTTCGGCTTGCGAAGTTTGCCGCCCCAACTGGCCATCTTCGATCAGGCGATCCGTCCCTTCTTGCCGGTCAACACTCTAGCGCGACACCGCCCCTTCGGACCGGACGACATTTTTCGCGGGACATTCCTGGGGCCGACGCCCTCGTTGTTCTACACATCTTCCAAGAGGCCACGGGCTTGCTCCGTGAAGTCTCACGCTCGTTTCTACACACGCAGGCTCCCCGGATTACCTGCCTTTCCCCGTGTCGGCCCGCGGGCCGACACGGACGGTGGGGATGCGGCCGCATTCGATCTAGATACCAACGTGAAACTCCAGGGGGCGTTCGGATATGAGAACCCCTTTGGGATTGGCGCCAAAGCGATCAATCCCAGGGCGACGGCCTGGGGATCGAGAGGACAAGGGGAGGCCCAGATTATACTGCACGCGGCCAAGAATGAGACATTTTGTCACGAGAAGGTGGTGGCTGGTGGCAGAGCGTAAGCGATGCCCCGGCTACATAGCGACCGGGGCATCGCTTAGGCTCTGCCCCAGCCACCGTGAGCGTCTCATTCTCGGCCGCGTGCAGTATAGCGAGTTGATGTGGCGGCGTCATTGGAGGCTTCGAGCATGCCTGTTCTCAATGCCTCGCATCGGCCAGGAATACTCCGTTTCCGGATGAGGCGAAACACGAGAAGTCGCCCGGCAATCCCTTTATCTTTTTACGCCTGGGTCAAAAGCGGCGGCCGAAGCGTTCTACAGTCCGTTTCTGTTTCGCAGCGTCCCGGCGCGTCGTTGCCCCGTTCACGGGGCGTTACCGCGAAGCGGTATTCGGCCCGGCGTTGACGCCGGGTCGGCAAGGCCGATAGCGACCGGGGAGGGTTACGGCGGGTCGTCGTCGGCCAAGGGGAGCAGCGTGCCGACCTGGCTCAGAAACTGCGTGCCCACATGCTGGATTTCGAGAAAGCCGGCCTGCTCGCGGGACGGCTTGAAGACCTTAAACGCTTTCAGGATGCCCAGCGTCGCGGCGCTTTCCAGCGGCCCGATGAAACTCGTGTCGCGGTCGAGAAAATAGGGTTGCGCCGCCCAATGAGCCATCTGCCCGGCCGTGAGAAAATAGCAGCCGGAGTGCGGGTTCCACGCCGGCCGGAACCGCAGCGGCGCCCCGAACATTTCGGCCGTAATGTCCGGTGAGGCCCGCAGGTCGCGGAAGCGTGCCGTGACAGGCGGCCGCAAGTCGCCGTCGACGTAGACCTTGCGGGCGACGACGTGGCCCGCCACTTCGTAGCGGTTCGGCTGAAGCAGGCACTCGAATCCCGCCAGGCGGTCGAACCAGGCCAGCTTGTGGAAGAACCAGGGGTCGAGCAGGATCAGGTCGTCCTCGAGATAGGCGTAATAGTCGTAACGGCCCAAGGCCTCGCGCAGCACGGCCTGGCACTCGAACCCCAACAGGAGCGGTTCGACCCGCGTCGCATGATGCGTGTAGAGTTGCGGAGGCACGGGCAATTGGTCCAGCAGGTGCCGGCCGTGCGTCGTGCAGATGACGACGTCGATTTCGTGCGACAATTCCTGGTTGGCTGGGATCGCGGCGCGGCGCGCGATGTGCAGCATCCGTTGCTCGCGGCCGAAAATGTTCCAAAGCGCCGCCAGGCATGCCGCCACGGCCTGCTTCCGCACTTGCGGTTCCTGCGCCAGCGAACAGAACCGGCCCCCAGGCTCGTGGTGATAGTAGTGCGGGATCGTGAAAAGGATTTTCATAACGAAAATGAGCAGGGACCATTGACGAAGGAAAGAAAAGCGAAGGAAAGAAAAGGGACAACCGCCGGAAAGGCAAAATAAATTCGCACTTTACCGAGAAGGCCAACCGTGTCAGCGGTTTGCCCGGCCCTCGACGCGTTAAGACTTCTTCCCACCCCACGCTCCTCTGTGCCACCCGTGTCGATGCTTTCCTCGGATGAAGGCGAATTTATTTTGCCTTTCCGGCGATTCTGGGGATGCCACCCACGATGTTTGCGGACGCATCCATCAACAAGCACGGCGTAACGAAAATAGAAGACGCGAGCTAGGACGATCGTCGCGCAGTCCGAAAAAACTGGCAAAACCTTACCTTTACCCGACGAAAGCTTCCGTGCGTGTGGCACAGAGCGGCGTCCCGTGGGAAGAAGTCTTAACGCGTCCACAATCGGGCAATCCGCCGAGACGGATTTCCTTGTCGGTACAGGTAATGTATTACCAGTTTTTTCTTAAGCATTTTCGGCTGCGCCGAAACCGCTATGCCATGCCATGCGGCCCCAGGGGGCCTTCCGGTTGTGTGGGCTAGAAAGCCGCCCATGGCGGCTTTCTCCTTTCTCCTTTCTCCTTTCCTACCACGCCGTCCAGCCGCCATCGACCGTGACCACCGCCCCGGTCATGTAGGCCGACGCCGGCGAGAGCATGAACAGTACCGCTCCCTGGTAGTCTTCCGGCGTCGCCATCCGGGCCAAGGGAGTTCGGCGGCAGTAGTTTTCGACGAATTCGGCGCTCTGCTGGTCGAACACGCCGCCGGGGACGAGGCAATTGACGCGGATGTTCGCCTCGCGCCAATGGACCGCCAGATAGCGTGTGAGGTTGATCACGCCCGCCTTGGCCGCGGCGTAGGCCACCGGCGAGTTGACGCCGGAATCGCCATAGATCCGCGGGTCGGGCGAGACGACGCCGTAGGTCGAGGCGAGGTTCACGATCGCTCCGCCGCCATGCCGGAGCATGGAACGGCCGAACGCCTGGCAAGCGAGGTGGACCCCCGTCAGGTTGACGTCCAGCACCTGGTTCCAGGCCGCTTGCGGGTAGTCTTCGACGCGCGAGGAGTAGAAACCGCCGCCGCGGAACTGAGCCGAGTTGACGAGTAATCGCGGCGGGCCAAGTTCGTCCGAGATCTGTTCGACGGCGCGGTTCAACTCGGCGGCTTTCGTCGCGTCGGCGGGTGCGGCAATCACGGGCCGGCCGGTGCCAAGCGCCAATTCGAGGCCGAGTGTCGCCGCCGCTTGAGCATCGAGATCGACGATCGCCACGTCGGCCCCCGCTTCGGCCAATGCCCGGCAGATGGCCTTGCCGATCCGCCCCGCGCCCCCCACGACCGCGGCCACCTGGCCGTCGAGGCTGAAAAGACGCTTCAGGATGTCGAGCCGGCGGGACGATTCCACGAGCATGTTCCCGATGTTGACAAGAAAACACAGGCCCATTTCACGATCATGGCGTCGTGTATACCAGCGCAACCCGCAATGCGTCGACACCGGCCTGCAACGCGACCGGCGGCGGGTGGCCTCCGGCTAAAGCGGTCAAGGCGCCGCGGAGCATCTCCAAATACATGTCATTCAGGTCATAACCGATTCCCTCCCACAGCACCTCGGCGGGCTGGTCCTGGCCTGGTAGCAACTCCAGACGCGAGGTCTCGAAGCGCATCGTCAACGTGGCTTCGCTGCCGACGAATTCAAACCCTCGGCTGCGGTCGCGGCGGCAAAAGCTGAACACGGCGCCGGCGACGACCCCCGCGGGGTAGCCCACCGTGACCATCGCCACGTCATCGGCGTCGATCCCCAGGGCGCCGCTGTTCGCCGTCCGACCGACGGCGGACACCGCGGTGCCCAGGCACCAGTTGAAGTAATCGATCTCATGGTCCAACGTCGGCAAAGCGCCGCCTCCCAGGTCGCGGCGCGCGGCGTAGCTCTGCCGGAAGTCTTCCCAAGGATGCCAATCGGGCAGGTATCCCTCGAACCATGCCTTGGCATACAGCACGCGGCCAATCCGGCCGGCGAGAATCGCCTCACGCGCCAGGTGGTAGGCGGGATGATAGCGTAACGAATAGGCCATGCCGGCCCAAACCCCGCCGCGGGCCGCCTCGGTCGACAACCGCTCGGCCGCCGCCAGGTCGCTGGAAATCGGCTTTTCGACGAGCACCGGTACGCCGGCCGACACGTATTCCAGTGCCGTGTCGACGTGCCAGCGAGTCGGGTTGCAGACGATCGCCAAATCGACTCCGCCGGCCAGTGCCGCCTTGGCCGAATGGACCACCGTCACGCCGGCCGGGGGGGCGAACGCCGCTCGGGCGCCGGTTTGTCGCCGAACAACCAGGCGTCGCGCGATCCCGAGCTCGCCCAGATTGTCGCAATGCCGCCTGCCGATCGAGCCGTACCCCACGACGGCGACGCTGAGCGACGAAAGCGAGCGTGGGGGAGAATCGTCCATATTGACCACTTGATACCGACGCTATAAACTACGTCACAGGAAAATGTTACGCCTATGGAAGTGCTCGAACGTATCTGGGAAATCCTCGGTGTCCTCTTCGGCGGCATCGCGCGGATCTTCGAACGCGGGATCACGTCGATCTTCGGATCGTCGAACGCCCGATATATCAAGAAGTTACAGCCCAAGGTCGACGCGATCAATGCGCTCGAACCGAAATACAACGCCATGAGCGACGAGGAGCTCCGCGGCCAGACCGCCGAGTTTCGCAAGCGGCTCAGCGGGGGCGAAACGCCCGACGATCTGCTGGTCGAGGCCTTCGCCGTCTGCCGCGAGGCCAGCCGCCGCTGGATTGGCCTGCGGCACTACGACGTCCAACTCATGGGCGGCATGGTGCTGCATTCGGGGGCCATCGCCGAAATGGTCACCGGCGAGGGAAAGACGCTCGTCGCCACCCTGCCGGCCTACCTCAACGCCCTGGAAGGCAAGGGCGTGCATGTCGTCACGGTGAACCCGTACCTGGCGCGCCGCGATATGGAATGGATGGGACCGATCTACATGGGCATGGGACTGACCGTCGGGGCCATTTACCCCGATATGGATCCCGACCTCAGGCAGAAGGCCTACGACTGCGACATCACCTACGGCACGAACAACGAGTTCGGCTTCGATTATTTGCGCGACAACATGAAGCTCGCCGCCAAGGGGGACGACCGCTACCAAAAGTGGAACCAGCAGTGCCAGAAGAAGCTGCACTATGCGATCATCGACGAAGTGGACAACATCCTCATCGACGAGGCGCGCACGCCCTTGATCATCTCCGGTCCGGCCCACGACGACGTGACCCGCTATCCCAAGGCCGACAAGATCGCGCGGCAGTTGAAGAAGGATCTGCACTTCGAGGTCAAGGAAAAGGAGCACTCGGCCCATCTCACCGACGAGGGCGTGCGCGAGGCGGAGCGGCTGGCCGGCGTCGAGAGCTTCTACACGGCCGGCAACATGGACTGGCCGCACCTGATCGACAACGCGCTCAAGGCCCACCATCTCTACAAGCTCGACGTGAACTACGTCGTCGACGGCGACGAAGTGATCATCGTCGACGAGTTCACCGGCCGCCTGATGCCGGGCCGCAACTGGAGCGACGGGCTGCACCAGGCGGTCGAGGCCAAGGAAGGGCTGCCCGTCAAGGCCGAAAACCAGACCTACGCCACGATCACCTTGCAGAACTTCTTCAAACTCTACGACAAGATCAGCGGCATGACCGGCACCGCCATGACCGAAGCGGCCGAGTTCTGGAAAATCTACAAGCTCGACGTGCTCGCCATCCCCACGAACCGCGAGATGCGGCGGCTCAACTCGCCCGACGTGATCTACCGCACCGAGCGTGAGAAATTCGAGGCGATCGTCGACGAAATCGAGCGGCTGCACAAGTGGGACCAGGTCGAATTGAGCGACGGTGAGCACTTGACGGGCACGATCACCAAAGAGCAAGAGGGCCGCTTCGAGTTCCAGCCGCTCGACTCGAAAGAACGGCAATGGCTCGACCAGGCGAAGATCAAGCACCTCGAGCGGCGCGGGCGCCCGATCCTGGTCGGAACCGTGTCGATCGAGAAAAGCGAGCGGCTCAGCGCCATGCTCGGCCGCCGCGGCGTCAAGCACGAGGTGCTCAACGCCAAGCACCACCAGCGCGAGGCCGAAATCGTGGCCCAGGCCGGCCGCAAGAACGCCGTCACGATCGCCACGAACATGGCCGGCCGCGGAACCGACATCATCCTGGGCGGAAATCCCGAGACGATGGCCTGGGCCTTGCTCCAGAAAAAGTACGAAACGCGGCTCGACGTCCCCCAGGACGAATGGAACGCCCTGGTCAAGGAAATCGAAGACCGCGAACAGATGAAGGCCGAGGGCCAGGAGGTCAAAACGCTCGGCGGCCTGCACATCATCGGCACCGAGCGGCACGAGGCGCGCCGGATCGACCTTCAGTTGCGCGGGCGCTGCGGGCGCCAGGGCGATCCCGGCTCCAGCCGTTTTTTCCTTTCGCTGGAAGACGACCTGATGCGGATCTTCGCCGGCGAGTGGGTCAAGAACGTGCTCACCCGCTTGGGAATGCAGGAAGGCGAGGCGATCGAAAGCTCGATGGTCACGCGCCGCATCGAGGGCGCCCAGAAGAAGGTCGAGGAACGTAACTTTGAAACCCGCAAAAGCCTGTTGGAATACGACGAGGTGATGGACGAGCAGCGCAAGAGGGTCTATGGCTTCCGCCAGGAAATCCTGGGGGGAGTCAACTGCAAGACCAAGATCATGGACATGATCGAACGGCAGATCGAGCAGTACCTCGACGACTTTCTGGCCAAGGACTACGGCACCACGACGTTCGCCAAATGGGTCGGGGGCGAGTTGAGCGTCGAGTTGGACGCCGGCGATTTCCGCGGGCTCGAATTCGACGCCGCCCAGCGCATGGCCAAGGACGAGGCCCAGCGCATGGCCGAAGGGCAGGTGCTCGAGGCGATCGACGAGAACCTGCCCGCCGACGCCGAGGAGGACGAGTGGAACTGGGAGGCTTTGGCCAAGCTGGCCAACGTGCGCTGGGGCCTCAACCTCCGCGACCGCGACCTGAAGAAGGTCGGCCACGACCACGTCGGCGAACTACTGATTGAAAAATCGCGCGCTGCGATCGAGAACACCGACCTGGCGGAGGGCGCTCGCTTTCTCGACCCCGGCTACGGCCTTCGCACCGCCTGCGGCTGGGTGCATTACAAATTCGGAATCGAGTTGCCGCCGGACGAGGTGCGCGGGCTTGAGCCCAGCGCGTTCAAGCAACTGGTCCGGGGGAAAGCCGAAGCGGCCTACGACGAGCGGGAAACGGAATACCCGGTGCTCGCAGGGCTGTATCATTTCACCACCCGCGATTCCTCCGGCGCCAAGCGTTACGACCGCGAAAAGCTCGTGGCCTGGGCCCGCGAGCGGTTCAACGTCGAATTGAATCTCGACGACTTGCGAAACAAGCAGCGCGATGAAATCCGCGCGCTGTTGATCGACCATAGCCGCGAGCACCAGCGGCGCGCCAATCAGGCGCTGGTTGAGGTGCGTGAACGGGTCGACAATTTGTTCGGCCCGAGCGGCGACGTCACGACGGCCGAGCGGACCACGGTGGCCCAGGTAGGCGGCGCCAACGGGGATGTCGCCTCGTTGACCGAGTGGCTCCAGCGGACGCTCGATTACCGCGTTTCGCCCGACGAACTGGCCGAACTCGACCGCGAGGCGCTGGAACGCATGCTGTCCGCCGCGGTCGAAGACCATTTCCGGCCCGAGATCCGCCGCATGGAGCGCTCGTTGGTCTTGCAGATTCTCGACACCGCTTGGAAGGACCACTTGCTGGCGATGGACCATCTTCGCAGCAGCGTCGGACTGCGCGGCTACGCGCAGGTCGACCCGAAGGTGGAGTACAAGCGCGAGGGCATGCGGACGTTCGAGTTGATGTGGACCGGTGTCGGCGAGAAGGTCACCGACCTGATCTTCCGCATGGAGCAACTCGACGAGGGGTTCGTCGGCTCGACCTGGGTCGACAGCACCGCGACGCACGATTCGCCCCCCTCGTCGACCAGCCAGATGGGCCGCGACTGGCAGGAAGCCATCGACGGTTCCGACACGGCCCCGAAAAGCGAACCGATCCGCAAGCACGGCCCGCAGGTCGGCCGCAACGACCCGTGCCCCTGCGGCAGCGGCAAGAAATACAAGAATTGCCACATGCGTTCCGGCGGCACCCCCGCCGAAGCGTGACGATGCTCGTTCGGGGCACCCGCGCAGCGGGTCGGCTCCGCGTGGGAACGGCTCTTCAAACGCTCCGCGTCCTCGTGGGCGGACAACGAGCTTGCTGGATCAAGCCGTGCAGCGGTAAAATGGCAATAGATAATGCAGTCGGGGAGTACGACGACGATGGCGACCGTAACGACCAACGACGAGACGGCGATTCTAAGCCGTGTGATCATGCCCGACGACGGCGATCTGCCCGTGGAAGCGGCAAGAGCACTTCTGCGTTTGAAGTTCAGCCCGAAGGATATTGCTCGGATGCACGAGTTAACCGTCAAGAACAAGGATGGCGAATTGACGTCGGCGGAGCAACGCGAAATCGCCGGCTACATGCGCGTCGGACATTTTCTCGAGTTGATGCAATCGAAAGCACGCCTTTCGCTTAAACGTCAAAATGAAAACAGTTGACGTCGCTCATGCGAAAATCGCTCGTAGAGCTCGTATGGCGGAGGGCATCCCGACTGTGCGAGTACTGTCAACTTCCCAGTGAGTTCACACCGATTGCATTTGAAATCGATCACGTCGTGCCGCGGAAACATGGAGGAAAGACTGTCGCGGACAACCTCGCTCTGGCCTGCTTTTATTGTAATAACTTCAAGCTTCTTCTCCTTACTAGGGTTTGGTTGAAACGGTATCCTCGCTCTGGCCTGCTTTTATTGTAATAACTTCAAGGGATCCAATGTCGCGGGAATTGACCCCGTCACGGATGACGTCGTGCGGTTGTTTCGACCGCGGGCCGACCTGTGGGACGAGCATTTCAAATGGCATGGGGCCGTGCTCATTGCGCGCACGTCGATAGGTCGCGCGACGATCGCGGTCCTGGAGATCAATCATCCAGAGTTCATTGGAGTGCGCGAGGCACTCATTGCCGAAGATCACTTCCCCCCAGTCTAGTTTTTGGCCTCCGACCACTGACCACTGACCACTGACAACCGACCACCATGCCATATCTCCTTAATCTTATCTACCTCCTTCTACTCCTTCTCGCATCCCCGTGGCTCATCTACCGCGCCCTGCGGCAGGGGAAGTACCGCGAGGGGTTCGCCGAAAAGCTTCTTGGTCGCGTGCCGGCGCGCGCGGGCAATCGCCCTTGCGTCTGGTTCCATGCCGTGAGCGTGGGCGAGGTCAACCTGCTGGCGCCGCTCGTCAACGAGATCCGCCGCGACCGGCCCCTATGGGAGTGCGTCGTCTCGACGACCACGATGACGGGCTACGCCGTGGCCCGAAAGAAGTATCCGGCGCTAACGGTCTTTTATTGCCCGCTCGATTTCAGTTGGGCCGTCCGCGCGGCGATGCGGAGGGTCCGCCCTGAGTTGCTCGTGCTGGCCGAACTGGAACTTTGGCCCAACCTGGTCCGCGCCGCCGGCGTGTACGGCGCTCGCGTGGCGATCGTCAACGGCAGGCTCAGCGAGCGCAGCCACCGCGGCTACCGGCGGTTGCGCGCGCTGGTGGGTCCGATCCTGCGGCGGGTCGACGTGTTGGCGGCGCAGAACGACGAGTACGCCCGGCGGTTTCTCGACCTGAGCGCCCGAACCGATGCGGTTCGCGTGACCGGTTCGATCAAGTACGACGGCGCGCAGACCGACCGCCGCAACCCGGCCACGGCGCGGTTGCGCGAGCTGGCGGGCATTGGCGACGACGACCTCGTGTTCCTGGCCGGCAGCACGCAGGAGGGGGAGGAAGCCGCGGCGCTGGCCGCTTACCTGGCGCTTCGCGACGAGTTTCCCAAGCTACGGCTGATCATCGTTCCGCGCCATCCTGAGCGCTTCGCCGCCGTGGCGCAACTGCTCGACCGTTCGAGCGTAGCCTGGCGGTGCCGCGGCCGCCTGGAGACCGAGGGATCCCATGGCGATGCGAGAATCCTGCTGGTCGACACGGTGGGCGAATTGGGCGCCTGGTGGGGCACGTCGGCGATCGCCTTCGTGGGCGGCAGCCTCGGCAGCCGCGGCGGGCAGAACATGATCGAGCCGGCCGCGTATGGCGCCGCCGTGTCGTTCGGGCCTAACACCCGCAACTTCCGCGACATTGTCGCGGCGCTGTTGGCCCACGAGGCGGCGGTGGTCGTCCGCGACGATCGCGAGCTCACGGCCTTCGTCCGCCGCTGCCTGGCAGACCCCGAATATGCGCGGGCATTGGGCGGCGCGGCGCGGCGGTTCGTCGCCGGCCAACTGGGCGCCACGGCCCGCACGCTGGAATTGCTCGCGCCATTGGTCGACACGCCGCCAAGCCACAAAGCCGCCGCGTAACAGTTCGATCACGACGAGGGACGCCCTTTTAGCGCGGTGAGCGGAGGCGGCGCGGTGCCCAGGTCCGGTGAAACTTGGGACGTGCTCGACGTTGAGCCCATCCCAAAACCGCCATTGTAGTGTAGGCGTCCCGCCTGCGTGGCGGTTTTCGGATAGGCTCTTGGCCATCAATTGTGGGCGATGCCGCGGCTCTGGCGTCGACCCCAACGGGGTCAAATTCCACAGCCTAGGGCAACGCCCTCGTTGTTCTACACATCTTTTGATTGCGGGTGGTGAAATGGGGGCGTTGGGAAATCCCGGTCTCTTCGTAAGATGCCAGGGGCTTGCCCCCTGGAGTTTCACGTTGGTTTCTAGATCGAATGCGGCCGCATCCCCACCGTCCGTGTCGCCCCGCAGGCCGCCGAAGGCGGCCTGCGGGGCGACACGGGGAAAGGCAGGTAATCCGGGGAGCCTGCGTGTGTAGATACGAGCGTGAAACTCCACGGGGCAAGCCCGTGGCCTCTTGGAAGATGTGTAGAACAACGAGGGCAACGCCCTAGGAATGCGAACATCCCGAACAATTTCACCCCAACGGGGTGACACCCGACGACCACGGACCACGGACCACTGACCACTGACTACTGACCACGGACCACTGACTACGGACCACTGACTACGGACCACTGACCACTGACTACGGACCACTGACTACGGATCACTGACCCATGCGCGATGACTCATCGCATCGTTTCGTAGCGAGCGTCCAACGTATTGCACGGTTGCTCGCCTCCGCGGCGCTGATCGTCGGCTCGCTCGTGACGTTTCCCGCCGGCGTGCCCTGGATGATCGCACTTTGGCTCTCGCTCGCCACGGCCCTCATGCTGCAAGGCCGTGCCGGCTGGCTTCCTTTGGCGAGTTGCGTTCTGGTCATCGTCGTCAAGCGGCTTGACTGGCCGCCGGGCATGTGGCTGCTCGTGGCTGCAATGTTCGTGGTCGGGCTGCTCGGCGCGCGGGTACGTCAACTGACGGACGTGCCGCAACGGAGGCGATTGACATGGGTGATGATGGCATTTCTGTGGCTGGCCTGGGTTGAAATGACCTGGGATTGGCGCCGCGGTACACATGCCGACCACGCGGCGCCAGCGCTTGATGGCCGGCCGGTCGTCTGCCTGGGCGATAGCCTTACGCGCAACCCGCCCAATGGAGACTACTCGGCGGCCTTGGCAAAGTTGCTCGCGGTGCCGGTCATCAACCTCGGCCGGCCGGGCATTAGCTCGCAACAGGCCTTGCTCCCGGAACTGGTCAAGACACTGCCTCAAGTCGTCGTGATCGAACTCGGCGGGCACGATTTCAACAACGACGACACCTTTTTCAAGACGGAGAGCCGTGCCGCGTTAAAGCAAAACGTCCAGCGGTTCATCGCGGCAGCGCGCGAGCTCGATGCCGACGTGGTGCTCGTCGAGATCCCGCGTGGTTTCATTACAGACCCGTATGCCGGGCTGGAACGCGAGCTTGCCCGGAAAGAGGATCTGGAACTCGTCGCCGACACGGCGATCCGCAATCTCGTGTTGCGAAGCCCCGCGGGACCGATCGGGGTCTGGACGGGCGGCCCGTACTTGAGCGACGACGGCCTGCACCCAAACGCGCGCGGTGATGCGTACCTGGCCCAGCGCGTCGCCGCATCGCTGGTACAGTTATACGGCCGGCGGATTCTGAAACCGGCCGACTGACCCAAGTCGGACATCAGAGCAACCCTTACTTCTTCTTCGCAACGCCCAACTCTTCGAGCTTCGCGGCCATGTCCTTGCCGTGGCTCTCGGTCTTCACGTCCTTGTCGATATGGAGGATCTTGCCGTCCTTGCCGATATAGAACGTCCAACGGAAGGGAAACTCTCGCTGCGAATTCACGACGCCATAGGCCTTGGCGACCTCCTTCGACGGGTCGCTCAGGATCGGGTAGTCGAGTTCGAGCGACTTGGCGAAGTCCTCGTTCTTTTCCGCCGTGTCGCAACTCGCCGCGAAGTAGGCCACGTCGAACCGCCGCAACTCCTTGCCGCTCGCACGGAGCGACTTGCACTCGGCGGTTCAGCCACCGGTGAACGCCTTGGGGAACCACGCGACGACCACCACCTGTTTGTCCTTGAAGTTCGTCAGCTTGTACGTCTTGCCGTCGGAACCGGCGAGCGAAAATGCCGGTGCTTCGTCGCCGGCGGCCGGTTCCGCCGAACGTGCCGACGCGGCCAAACACGCGAGAAGGGCCCAAACGGCCATCAAATTCAAGGGCGTTCTCATGGGAATTCCTTGGGATCCTTGGGGTTGAGTGTCGAACGGCAGATAACGCAGATAACCTGCCCGCTTCCACGATAACACGCCGAACTCACGGGGGCAACCAACGTCCGACGAACCCAACCAAAAGTCGGACGTCAGAGCAACCGTTTCCAATCGCGCACGACGTCGACCAGCCGGATCTCGCGGGCCGGCACGCCGTAGGCCACCAGGTCGGGACCGACCGACTTGGTGACGACCGAGCCGGAGCCGATGATCGATTCAGGACCGATGGTGATTCGCGGGTTGATCGTGGCCCCTGCGCCCACGAACGACATCCGCCCGATCCGCACGCGCCCGGCCAGGTGGACGCCCGGCCCCAGGGCCGCGCCGTCGTCGAGCACGCAGTCGTGCTCGACCACCGCTCCAGTATTGACGATCACATGATCGCCCAGCCTGGCCCCGGCCCAGACCACCGTTTGCGGGCAAATCACGACGCCTTCACCCAGGCTCGCCGAGGGACTTACGACCGCGGAGGGATGAATGGCGTTGCCGAATTTCAGCTTGAGTCCGGCCAATTGCCTGGCCACCCGCAGGCGATTCGGGTTGTGGCCGATGGCCACGATCGCGCGCACGTCGTCGCGGCCGGCCAAGGGCGCGAGTTCCTCACGCCCCACAACCCGCACACCGCCCACTTCCTGTCCTTGCAATTCGGGGCTGTCGTCGGCCAACCAATACCGCTCGGCCGGCGGGCCGGCCTGCAGAATCTCCAATACCACCCGGCCTTGGGCACCGGCGCCAAATACCACCCATTGCATCGTCATACCTACAGGATATAGGGAATAGGGAACAGGGAACAGGGAACACGTTACAGTGAACAGGGGAGGGTTCAAGCTATTGATTCTATATCCGGCTTTCACGTTCTGCCTACTGTCCCCTGTAACCTGTGTATGTGCGGCCGCTCCGTTTTTCCTGCTCCTTCTACCCTTGACCCGGCTACCCCGCGATCTGGCTGAACGTCACGACTACTACGCCCAGAGTCCAAGCCTGTCCAATTCCTCGAAATCATGCACGACGAAGACGACGATTGGGAAGATCCGGAACCCGACGAGGGTGACGACGAATCGGCCGAAATGCGCGACTGCCCGGCCTGCGGGAAGGCGATCTACGAGGAGGCCGAACAATGCCCGTACTGCGGCGAGTACGTCACCCACTCGACTTCGCCGTTGGCCGGCCGCTCATGGTGGTTCGTCGTGCTGGGCTTGCTCGGGATCATCGCCACGATCGTCGTCTTGGCGCGCTGGTAGGTCGGTCTACAACCGCAACATTTCGCGGAAGCCTTGGGCGACGGCCAGGGGGTGCGCGACCAATTGCCAACCCAGGGCGACGAACATGAGCAGTGCCGTGAGAACCATGACCAGGCCCGCCGGGTTGGGTGACACCTTGACCGCGCGGAGACGCACCGCCAACGAAAGCTCCAACTGCCGCCAGCCGGCGTAGTTCTGTTCGTCGCCGCCGGCCACCAGCGACACGTTCCGCATCAGCGGGCTGGTCTCGACGTGCAACTCCACCTTCAAGTTCGGCAGGGCGAGGCTGCCGCCGGCCCAGCGCGCGTCTTTGTCGAGGCTGTCGACCGCTTGGGCGAGCACCGGCCGGAGTTCGTCGACGGATGTCATATTGTAGATCGTCAGCCGCGGCCGAGCCAAAAGGACCATCAGCGAGAGGCAGAGCGAGTACATCACGACCAGCAACAGCCATACGTACGACTGGTAGACCTGAATCGCATCGTCGGGGAGCAGCAGTTCGATCGGCCCCACCACGACCATGCCCGCCACCGCCACGCCCAGGGACGCCAGGTCGCGAGCGCCCGTCACCAGCAACGGCCGGCGCGAGAGGTTGATCGCACCCAACAACAACAAGTAGATCGCCAGCGGACCCAACGCCAGGCAGAGGCGAAACGAATCCATCGGCGGGTTCCGAAAACGATCGTGACGAAGCCCGCGATCCGGCTCGGTCGCGGGCGGGCCGGCGCATCAGCATCCAGCCAAAAAACCCAGCATAAGGTGGCCCGCGGGGATGGTCAACGTACCGCGTGGCCTGTCTTCATAGAACGCGGGCGGATTATACGAAAAACAGGGGGCTAACGCCCCCCGCTCGCCCACCTAACGCCTAATGCCTATCGCCTCCTCGCGGACAAACAGGGGGCTAACGCCCCCTGCTCGCCCACCTAACGCCTAACGCCTATCGCCTCCTCGCGGACAAACAGGGGGCTAACGCCCCCCGCTCGCCCACCTAACGCCTAATGCCTATCGCCTCCTCGCGGACAAACAGGGGGCTAACGCCCCCCGCTCGCCCACCTAACGCCT
>Ga0307373_10002979_pt1 | contig 30065 bp, 28 predicted proteins | sample OX2MG_FD_202534 | JGI IMG/M metagenome (GOLD analysis project Ga0307373, IMG submission 202534) | Soil microbial communities from Risofladan, Vaasa, Finland - OX-2 | ecosystem: Environmental > Terrestrial > Soil > Coastal area > Acid sulfate soil | place: Finland: Risofladan, Vaasa | collected... | reverse complement strand
AACGCGCTGAACACCGGTGCGGGCACGGAGAGTTATACTTGGAATGCGGAAGAGCGCATGGCGACGGTGGCAAGCACCCTGTACGGCGACGACACCTACACGTACGACGGCAATGGCGACCGGGTCGAGAAGGCGAGCGGGAAGCTTTACTGGTACGGGACGGGAGGCGAGGTGCTGGCGGAAAGCGACGCTTCCGGGAACATCACGGACAAATACGTTTTCTTTGACGGCGAGCGGCTTGCCCGGATCGACGCTTCAGGGAACGTGGATTACTACTTGAGCGACAAGCTGGGGTCGGCGTCCGTGGTGACGGACGCGAACGGCGTCAAAGTGGACGACTGCGACTACCTGCCCTATGGGCAGACAAACTGCATCACCAGCAGCAGCGGCAACCACTACCTGTACACCGGTTTGGAGCGCGACGCCGACCAACTGGACCACACGCTGCACCGGCAGTACTCGTCGAGCTTCGGCCGCTGGATGAGTCCCGACCCGGGCGGGGTGAAGGTGGTCAACATGGACACCCCGCAGACCTGGAACCTGTACGCCTACGTGGCCGACAACCCCACTACCGACACCGACCCCACCGGGCTTTCAAGCCAGTACAACACCAATGGCGGCTGCGCCACGCTGAGGAACTGCAACGACGACCGGCAGTCGTTGGACCATCCGCCTGGTCAGGAACTCAACAGCGGAACCAGCACGAATCAGGCCAACATGCTCACCAATAAGACCCAAGGGCAAACGGTTAGGGTCATGAAAGTAGATATAAACAAAATGGCCGCGTACATAAAGGCGCACGCCAAAGCGCATTCTACCGGTTGGTGCGGGAGGGCGTGCCGCATGGCGTTTACGAAGGGTGGTGGGATTAACGCCAAGAGCTGGCCCGCCCATGCGGGAGACTACGGACCGTTCCTCAGAGCGCACGGCGCGTCAGTTGTGCCAAGAAAGAACTACAAGGCTGAAAAAGGCGATGTAATCGTCTTCGATAGAACTTCGGCACATCGCAGCGGGCACATAGAGATATATAACGGAAAGAATTGGGACTCCGACTTCTCGCAGAAGAATATGATCCCTTACAGCACTGATGTTCCGCCGTACACGATTTACAGATTCCCAGGAGACAATTGAATATTAGATGCAGACTCGTGCTCGCGGGATCAAGGTTTATCAGGAGGCTGACCATAATGAAATCGTCAAAGGCTGTGTTCTGCTTGGCATGTATTTTTATGACGTCGTGCTGGCTCCGCGCACGGTCTGGAGCGGTTCGGGAAGGTCCTCGGCAGGTTCAGGCCTTCACGCAGGCGTTCTATAACTGGTATCTTCCCACTGCCATCAAGGAGGGGTCCACGCCAGCTTGGGACTTCGTCCTAAAGCAGAGACCCTCAGCGTTTACGTATCGACTCATCACCGCCCTCAGGGAGGACAGCGCTGCTCAGGCGAAGGCTGCCGGTATGATCGTCGGCCTGGACTTCGATCCGTTCCTCAACACCCAGGACCCTTGCGCACGGTATGTAACGGGCGAAGTGACACAGAAAGGGAAAAGCTTCTGGGTGCCCATTTACGCGGTATGTTCAGGCAAGAGGAACAGGAGTCCCGACGTCATTGCTGAGGTCGTGCGGGGGCACGGGGCGTGGGAATTTGCAAATTTCCACTATCCGGACACACCACCTGGCGACCTGCTAAGCATACTTACCAAGCTTCGACAGGCGCGGGCGCAGGGCGCTAAATGACCGCGGCAGCAAGCGCAGAGTCTCGTATTCCGGAGACTCTGCGGTTTGTAAGGTTGGAAATAATGTGCTATCTAGAAATACTTTGCTTGCTTCGTATGCACGAAAAGGCAATGGCGGCGAATCGCCCGACGGAAAGGCCGCAGAGGAACGCAAAGCGGGAACGCGGATTACTACCTGAGCGACAAGCTGGGGTCGGCGGCCGTGGTGACGGACGCGAACGGCGTCAAACTGGACGACTGCGACTACCTGCCCTTTGGGCAGATGAACTGCATCACCAGCAGCAGCGGCAACGACTACCTGTACACCGGCTTGGAGCGCGACGCCGATCAGTTGGACCATACGCTGCACCGGCAGTACTCGTCGAGCTTCGGCCGCTGGATGAGCCCCGACCCCGGCGGGGTGAAGGTGGTCAACATGGACACGCCCGAGACCTGGAACCTGTACGCCTACGTGGCCGACAACCCCACCACCGACACCGACCCCACCGGGCTTGCAGGCCAGGACGGAAGCAGCGGGGGCTGCGTGGACCTTACCACCTGCCCGGACGACCGGCCGCTGATCAGCCAGTTGCCCCTTGAGCAGCTCAATACCGGGGTCACCAAGAATATTGCCAACATGCTCACCGCAGCGGTGCAAGGGGCGCAGGTGATCGTTACGGCGCATAATCAGAACAACACGCAGCAAACCTTGCATTACAAGAAAGGCGTTTCCCCTGCCAGCGGAGCGCTCAAAGGGATGCTTGGGTGCGCCCAAAGTTGCGTTGGGTCCCCACTGACGGTAACCTCTACGACCGATGTAGTGAGGCGCAATGGGCGCATAGTTGCCCACGGGTCAAACACCCCGCACGGTAGAGGCGAGGCTGCTGACGTTAGAGCAAATCGGGGAAATGCGGGCAAGATCTTGTCTTGTGGAGCGGTTTGCGGCGCCAAATTCGGCCTCAATGAGGTAACGCATCCCTCCGCGCACGCCACAGGGCCCCATGTTCATTTGCAAATCACCCCCGGCAGGAATGGGGGCCGCGGGGATTTGCCCCGGGTAATTTGGATACCCGATGCGGGATGGCTGCCTGCGGTGCCGTGATGAGTCTTCGGCATCGCGAGGGGCGAATAGGAGGAGCTATGCGAGGGCGAGGCGAAAGGCTGTTGGGAGTGGTTGCTATTGCGGTTCTGAGTGGGCCCCTCTTTGTGTGCGGCGCATCGGGCGCGTGTAATGTTCAGTCTCTCACAGAGCGACAGCAGGCGGTATTACATGCATGGCTCACGCGCCACAAAAGCTACCGGCTGGCGACGGATGCGGACTGCGACTGCGAAGACGACATTAGCCAGATGAAATCCGGCTACGGCGGAGTCTGGCCGAAAGTGAAGGATTACCAACCGTACATCGCAACCGGGGACTTCAGGGGAAACGGCATCATGGACTTCGCCGTGGCTGTAATAGACCTCTCGGCCACTAAAGACAGGTTCACGCTCCTAGTGTTTGACGGGCCTTTTCACAGGGTTGACACGCCTCCTGTATTCGTTCAGGGCGGCCTCGACCTGACCTACCAGGGCTTTTCCTACGGCCCGCCACGCCCTAAGCCATTCCGCCTCGTGGTAGGCCCGTTCGAGAGCGACAATACCTGCATCTTGAGCCCTCAGGGCCCCACATACCGGCTGGATTGTAACTGACCGCGGGCGCACACATCGCGAGGTTAGCGATGTGTGCGATGAAGGTATGGGAGGTTTGATGTGATCCAAGCCAAAAGCCATGACTATGCCTGGAACAAGGGCTGGATCGAGTTCGAGGCGCCGAACGCGCAGGGCGTTTACTGGCTGCGGGCGAAGGATGGCCAAACGATCTTTGTGGGCAAGGGCAACATCCGCGAGCGCCTGCTGAGCCGTTGGGACCACGAAAAGCCCGGTGACCTCGCCATCTGGGACCGCAATCCCGCCACCTTCGCGTTTGAACTGGCCGCCCACCCCGCCGACCGCCGCTATAGAAAGGAAAAACCGCAGATCTGAAAACCCTTCACCCTGCCGCATTCGAATGCCAGCCCTCCCGGCAAGGGCGAGGGCTGGCGTCGTCCCAAAGGCTGCTCAGCGGCCAAAATTGAAATTAAGACTAATAAAGTCGTGGAGGCGGTAGCCGCCGTCGACCAGGACAACTCTTCCGCCGAACAGGAAGTAACGAAAGCCCCGAGGCGGAGGCGGCAACTCGCGCATCATCATGACGGGCACCGGATGGCAATAGCGCCGGTAGCGCGGCCCGATGACGCGGCCGTAGGCGAAGGCGAAGCCGCGCGGCTCGCGCTCGTGGAACCAGCGCTCGTCCCGGTGTTCCCGGTAATAGTTCTCCACCTCGCGGCGGTCATATTCATTAAATCGGTAGCGGCCTTCGCGGTCGCGCTCCCAGCCGCGGTGCCGGCCGCGATTTTCCTTTTCGCGGCCTCGCTCGCCGCGATCGTGCCCGTGATTTTCCTTGTCGCGATCGGGACCGTAAGCATGGAACGGCGAGGCGGGCCGCGCCCAAGCCTTCAGGGCTCCCGGCGCCAGCACCACGCCCAGGCCAACCAACAGAACCATCAGCATTCGCCACTCTTTCTTCATAAACTGTTTCTCCTTGGGCCTGCCATTTGGAGGCCGACGATTTACACCGTAAATTTGTTTTTTCCTGTCCCGCCCTCAGTGAGTATACACCGGTTCGGCTCCGTTAGAGCAGGCAGCGGACGGAGGCTCTTTTCAGAAACTCGGCGGATGTTTCGAAGGTTTTTGACGGGAGACTGCAGGTTTTAATGGGCGCGAAGGGTGGGCCGAAAGGCGGGCGGTGAGGACGCTGCCGCTACAAAGAGCGATGGCGGGGTAAACCCGCTGCTATAGAAAGGAAAACCCGGCGATCTGAAAACCCCTCACCCGGGCGCATTGCGCGCCCACCCTCTCTCCAAGCGAGAAGGCGTGATGTTTGTGGGGGCGCGAGTTTACTCGCGCCCCACAAGCTTTCTAATGCTGCTTGAGCGAGACGGTAGTCGAACTGGCCAGGCTTCCACTGATTCCCGTGATGGTCAGAGTGTAGCTGCCTTTTTTCACGTTATTTGTGTTTACCGAGAGAGTCGACGACCAGTTGGTGGTGGATGTTGCCGGATTGGGGCTAAAGCCGCCTGACGCCCCGTTTGGCAAGCCGCTAATGTAGAGTTGGACCGGGCCGTTAAACCCGCCCGAGGGTGCAACCGTAACCGTGTAAACGGCCGTGCTATTGCCTCGGAGACTGACGCTTCCGGGCGAGGCGCTGAGGGAGAAGTTGCCCGAAGTGGCTGCCGAGTTTACCGTGAGCGAGACCGAGGCCGTCTGAGTGACGCCGCCGCCTGAGGCTGAGATGTTGATCGTATAGGTTTGGGCGGTGGTGGTGGCGTCAGTTGCCACATTCAAGGTTGCATTGCCATTGCCCCCCGTAATGGTGCTGGGGCTGAAGGAGCAGGCTCCCGTGGGCGATGACGGGCATCCGCTGGTGACGGTGAGCGTGACATCGCTATTGAATCCGTACAGAGCACTTACGGAAATCCCAAAGGAAGCCGTGCCGCCCTGGGTGACGCTTTGCGGCGAACCGCTCGTGGAAAGCGAGAAGGTGGGCGGAGGATTGACGGTGAGCGCGACGGAGGTTGCGGCAGTCAGGCTGCTGGTGACGCTATCCGTGCCGGTGATGTTGACGGTGTAGTTCGCGGGCGCCAGGCCGCCGGTGTTGCTGATGGACAGGGTTGCGGTTTGGGTGCCGTTTGCCGTCACATTGACAGACGTTGGAAGCGAGCAGTTGGCTCCTGCCGGGCAGCCAGAAAAGTTGAGATCGACGGTGCCGGCGTAATTGTTCTGGGAAGCGACAGTGATGGTGTAGGTAGCGGTCGCTCCAGGAGAGATGCTCTGGGTTGACGGGCTGGGCGAAAGCGTGAAGCCGGGCGACGTCCCTGAGCCGCTGCAGTCCGGAAAACTGAACTCGCCGATTACCGTCTGCCACAGGAAATTGAAGCTGAGGACGGGCGGCGTGACGTACTCATTGGTGTACCAGAAGGTGCAGTCGTCCGTGGGATCGACGCTGACGCTTGAGTAATCGCCCCAGCGGCTATAAGTTCCCTGGTAGCTCTGGTTGCTGCCGTTGTAGAGCCGCTGTTCCAGCTCCATGCCGGTGTCCGCGCCGTTCAGCAAGCCGGTGACGGCGATGCCCGGAACGCTGGTGACGCCGGAGGTGCTGTAACCGAGCCCTAGGTCACCGTTCTTGTTCTGCGCAATGCTGCCCATCCAGCGGTAATACGTGGAGTCGGGACTGAAGGTGCTTTCCTTGTATATGGCAAAGGGCACCGAGCCGCTGGAATTACGGATCGCGTACCAGCGAATACCCGTCTGCTGGCTGCCGGAACTGACTTGCACGGAATGATTGACGACGAATTGCTGGTAGGCGCCGTAGTTGCGATAGGAAAGCCGGTACATCAGCCGGTCGCCCAGGGAATCCAGCAACTGGCTGATGCCTGACTGCGGAATGCACGTGCCGCCGCCGCAGGCTTCATGGAAGTCATTCACGGTTAAATTGGCCACCACGTTGAGCGAGTGGCCGTTCAGCTGATAAAGCCGGAGCAGATTGCCGGAAGTCGCCGTCAGATTGTCTGAAAACTGGAGATAGTAGTCGGGCCCGGTTCCGCTGGGGGGAGGCGTGGTTCCTTCGAGATCGGCCGGCAGGATGTTATAGACCGCCGTGTCCGTGCCCGGAGAACAGGTGAAAGTGATATTCGCCGGTGAACCGGTCACGTCACTGCGCGGAAAGCTGCAAGCCTGAGCGCCGGTGAACTGCAAGGTGCTGGCGCTCCCGCTGCTGGCAAAAATATTGGCGGAGAAATAGATGCCGTCGGACCATACGGCGAGCTTGGGATAGTCGGGCAAATTCGAACCGAAGGGGATGTCATAAAGATCATAACTTCCGGTGGCGTTGGAAGTCTGGGAGATGGCCAGGCAAAGGTGATTGTCCGTAAAAGTTGAATTGTAGGCAAGCTGGCTGATAATCCAGCGGTGGTCAATCTTGTCGTAGAGCCCGATCGGATCGCCGCCGTCCTCGGTCGAGCAGACGCTGCTGGTGAAAGTCCCGAAAAGGCCGGTGGCGAGATCGCCCTGAACCAGCAAATTCCCCGAAGTGTCGAAGACGCGGTAGGAGGTGTTCACCACGCTGAGGATTTGGGTTTGTGGGTTGGTTCCGGTGGAGTTGATGCCCACCGAAAGATTCTCATCGGGCGGAAGGTACCCTGAAAAAGTGTACGCCTGGAAAACTTTTCCGATGCTGAATTGCGAATTGCCGTACGAACTCTGAAGGTCAGCGTCCGACCAGTTGCCTCCGCCGGATGGAGGGCTGCCGCCCGGGCCGCCTTTGGCAGCCATTTCGGGCCTGCGCAGAGGAATCAGCCGCAAGGCACCGTTCCCCTTGGGATGCGTCGTCCCTTGGTAGGACGTCAACGGCTGCGAGACGGCGTGCCCGACCGAAGTCAAACTGACCCCGCCGCGCGATTGCTGCGCCTTGGCAGGGAATGACAGCCCCGCCAACAGAAATACGGCAAGCGTAAGCGCCGAGCTTATTTTTTGCATGTTCATTTTCTCCTCCCGGCTAACAGGCTTTGCTTATCATAAAAAATTCAGAAAACCGTCAACTAGCAATGTGTAAATTCGCCCCATGATTGCCAAGATATGTTATGAATAGCGCAAGGCAACAAGGGAACTGGTGCTGCGGCGGAAGAGAATGAGATAGGTTGTTTTATCTGTTGCCCACGATCAGGTTGTTTCAGACGTTATGATAACGAAATTAAGACGTACCATTCTGTTTATCACCCGGAAAGATGTATGTCAATGACTAACGAGGCAATGGCTAGTCCACAAAGCTGTCCTTTGGGACAGGTGTGCAATCCACTGCACCTATTCAGCTGAGCGCGACGGCCCAGGGATGCCTTCCGGAATAGTCTTTGGGCGGGGTGTTGCGGCAGTGCTTGGCAAGCGCGGACGATCCTGCCGGGATTCCGAATTCGCAGCCGCGACAATAGAGGCACGATGAAAACTCTACTGATTGGGCTGAAGGCTGTCTTCTATATGACGGTCTTCGTTTCTGTGTTTGCGATGATAGCGCTCTCGGTGCGATCTTTTGACCGCTATCTGGGAGTGGCGCTGCCGGCGGGGAGCGAGATTCCCGGCATCGTCTTGATGATTGCGGGAGGAATTCTGGGGCTTCTGTGCGCCGGGACTTTTGTGGTGCGAGGGCAGGGAACTCCCGCTCCGTTTGATGCGCCGAAAAAGTTTGTCGCCATCGGGCCGTACCGGCACGTTCGCAATCCGATGTATATCGGAGGCCTTTTGCTGCTGGCAGGCTTTGGGCTATACCAGCATTCGGTTTCCATCCTGATCCTGGCGGCGGCGCTTTCCGGCGGGGTCCACTTGCTGGTGGTTTTTTATGAAGAGCCGGCGCTCAGGAAAGTATTCGGTGAAACTTACCAGGAATACTGTAGCGCGACTCGCCGGTGGATTCCCGGCGCTCCACGCGTGCCCGGGACGGAAACGCGCGATTAGGCCCGGGGCATGGCGGAATAAACCTGCTGCTCGCTCGACCGTCAAAACGGGTTGTATCGAATCCGTGAGTGACGTACTATAGCCACGCGGATCAAAAAGAAGGGCGGCTTTCAATCGCGAATTGAACTTCGCGCGGGGCGCTGCGTGAGCGTTGCCAGGGGGGAGCGAATGCCAAAGGCCAAGGGGAGACGCGTCAGCGAATCTCGGGTGGAGATGGTGGAAGTGGCGTTGCCGAATGACGCCAATCCGCTGGGCAACATGCTGGGTGGCAAAGTGATGCACCTGATTGACATGGCCGGGGCCATCGTGGCATACCGCCATTCGAACAGCGTAGTGGTGACGGTTTCGGTGGATAACCTGGACTTTGTGCAGCCGATCCGGGTGGGGCAACTGGTTATTCTTCGCGCGCAGGTGACGCGGGCCTTCCGCACCTCGCTCGAAGTGGGGGTCAAGGTGTATCGGGAAGATTGCCTTACCGGCGAGCGCCGCCAAACGAGTTCGGCATTCGTCACCTACGTGGCTTTAGATCAGCAAGGGCAACCGACCAAGGTTCCGCCTGTGATTCCGCAAACCGCAGAGGAAAAACAGGATTACCGGGAGGCTCTGGCCAGGCGGCGCCATCGCCTGGAGGCCGCCGCCCGGGCGCACCGTCGATACTTCGAAAAACAAAATAAAACCAGCAAACCGTAGTTGGCATAAAATCGAGCCAGCGGAATCCGCAATCTTTAGGGTACCGGCCAGGTTGGCCGCTTATGAGGAGAAGCCGATGAAAAACAAGCGCACCAAAATTTTTACCGGGACCCCTTGGGAACCTAAAGTAGGCTATGCTCGCGCCGTTCAAGTGGGCGACACCGCCTATATTTCAGGCACCACCGGAACCGATCCTTCAGGAAAAGTCCTTGCGCCGGGCGACGCATACGCACAAACGGCGCAGGCCATCCGCAACATTGAAAGCGCCTTGCAGCGTTTGGGCATGGGCCTTGAGCACGTGGTCCGGACTCGGATCTATTTGACGGACATGGACCGCTGGGAAGAAGTGGCCAAGGGGCACGCCGAAGGTTTTGGGCAGGTGCATCCGGCGACCACGCTGGTGGGCGTGGCGCGCCTGCTAGATCCGGAAATGCTGGTGGAAATCGAAGCGGAAGCCGTGTCTTAATGAAGGTTTCTGGTGCGGAGCTTCCACCGCAAGAGCCAAGGGATGACTGTGATGTTCGATAAGTTTGTTTCTTGCGCCGGGGAAGGCCGCTACTTAATTCGCAGGCGTCGCCGCAGGCTTGGGTAGACCTCAGCGAGCGAATAGACAAAGCCCGCGACAAAACGCTTGCGAAACGGCGCGTTGGGAGTCAGGGCTGTGTCCATGCCTGCATCCACCACCAGGCGCGGCGTGAATGTGTAAGTCAGCGCCCAAAGCGTTGAAGTGAACCCGGGGACGGAATTGTTCAAGCGCGTGTCAGTGTATATTTCCCCCGTCAATGCCAACTTTTCCCACACAGGGTGCGAAAAGGCGAGATCGATCTCGGCGGCTGTATCGTGCCCGCCACCGGCCGGGCGCCCGATGACGAGCGCGCTGGCGTTGAAGTCAAAGTGCGTGGCGCCGACGTCCTTGCTGGCAAGGAACTTGATCTGCTGGTCGACCCGCCCCGTGCCAAGGCCTTGGGTGGCATTCGCGCTGGGGATTTTTGCCGCGTAGCTCACCGCCATAGCGGGCACCGTGCGGCCCTGGTGATAGAAACGGTACTGCGCGCCGATCCAATTGTCACCGAACCCTGTCTGGCCACCCTGGCTGACCACCGTATCCGGGCTCCAGCGGATTTCAAGGTTGCAGAATACCGCGAACTTTAGCAGAGCCCCGAAATCGTTTTCGCGGGTCTGCTCGCCCAGCCATTCGTGGTTCCAGCCGTACTCGAGTTCGAGGACGCCGTATTCGCTGATATCGGCGGGGTCAGCCACCGTGGGCCGGTTAGGATTGGCGCGAATTTCTCCCTGCGGCGCGCTCGAGCACTGCGCGACGAGACTCACGGGGACCGCGAGCCAAGCCAGCAAAATGATCCAACTCAAACGAGAATTCATGCTCATCGTGATCACGGATGGATATCGACTCCTTTTCGCCCGGGGAATCCCTGCCTTATGCGTTGCGTTAAGGGTGGGCTAAAAGGGCGGATTGTGTATTATACCCTTTTCCGGATAACGCGTTGCGTGCTTGTGTAACGCGCTTGAGGTGCGTTGCACCCGGCGCAGGCGGCGGCTTGAATTCAACTGCCGGCGGCGGCTTTGGGGGCGAGCCGGCCTTTCCGGCCTAATCGCCTGATTTTTGCAATTGGGCCACCTGCCCGGCCTGATCCTGGCTGGGCTTTGGGCCTTTGAGAATTTGAGAGACCTTGGGGAAAAGCGTCAAGGCCTCTTGAACCTGCGGGTCGCCTTTAATCTTGACCTGGTCTCCTGCCTGGAGCCCGAAAACCAGGTTGAAAATTTCAGTCTTGATTCTCAGCTTCAGGTAGGCCTGATCGTGCACCCAGTATTCAAGCGGCGTCCGAATCCGCTGGTCGCTGAGAAAATCCCGAAAATCCGACAACACCTTGGAATCGACCTCGAAGGATTTCCCCACGGCGGTGTGGATGGAAAGATATTGCGAGGCGAAATCGGTAAACCGCCCGCCCTGGTTTAGGAACTCGAGCCACGGGTCGATGGCCCGGGCGGGGATGACGACGTCCGGGACGATGCCTCCTCCGGCTGCAACGGGTCTGCCGTCGTCCGTGTGGAAGTGGGAGGTTTTGTTCAGTCCCGGATCGTTTGTGGCCAGCGCCGTGCCGGGCAGCGAGCGCTGGATGGAGCGGCCGCTGGGCGTGAAGTACTGGGCGATCAGCAGGGCCAGGCCGGTCTTATCAGAGAGCGGGAAAATGTTCTCGACGACGCCCTTGCCGAATGTGGGTTCTCCGGCCAGAACCGCGCGGTCGTGCTCCTCAAGCGCCGCGGACAGCACCTCGGCGGCGCTGGCGGTTTCACCGTTGACAAGCACTACCAGAGGCATCGAGAAGAGGTGCTTCTGGGGAGCGGTCTTGTAACTCTTTTCAGGCTCGGCTCGGCCGCGGATGGTGAGGACCGAAGAGCCGGGCTTGAGAAACAGGCTTGCCACGCCCACCGCCGCGGACACCAGCCCGCCGTGATTGTCCCGAAGGTCCAAGACAAGCCCCTTCAGCTTTGAGCCGCCCAACTGCTCCACGGCATCATCCACTTCCTGGGTGGTTTTCTCGTCGAAGCCGGTCAGATGGATATAGCCGATTTGGCCCGAGGGAAAATCGAATGCGTTGTCTACGGTGGGCAGCTTTACCTCGACCGGTTTCAGTTGCACGTCTTGAGGCACATCTTTGCCGGGATGGAGAATCTCCAGGCTGACGGGATGCGACCGCGAGTGGCGCAGAAGCTCGATGAGCGACCGAAAATCCAAACTGGCGACGCGCTCGCCGTTGAGCATCAGAATCTGATCCCCGGGACCAAGCCCAGCCCGCCAGGAAGGCGAGCCTTGGGCGGTTTGAAGGACCAGCACTTTGCCGGGCTGCACGTAGAGAATCGAGCCGAACCCAAGCGCCTCGCCGCGAGTCTGCTCCTGAAGCATTTCGAATTGCTGCCGGTCAAAGAAAGCTGAAAAGGGATCGAGCCGGCTCAGCATGCCCCGGATGGCCCCGTCAAAAATTGCGTGATCGGGATTGATGGGCTCGGCGTAGTTCTGTTGGAGCAGGCCGTAGATGCGGGCAAACTTCAGCGCGCCCTGGGTGCCCGCGTCGGTGGGAACGGAAGCTTGCGCGGCAAGAGAACCCGTGAACGAAACGAGAAATCCCGCCAGCAAGGCAAGGGGAAGCAAGGATGGCCGGTTGCGCGCTTTTCGACTGTTTTCCATTCTTCAGTATACTCCAGGCGCCGGACCGTGCGGGAGGCCGCGGGCCCCGGGAACAAGGGTCAAGGCTCCGGTGATGGCGTGTTGAAGGCTCGCCTAACGGCTTGCCGGCGGCGGGGCGGAGGCGCGATGGCGGACGGCGGCAAGCGCGCGCAGCGCGGCGCTTGCGACGCTGCCGTTGCTGTCATGCGAAGCAGTCTCAAGCGGCTGGATGCTGGTGCTGTCGCCCGAGTACAGCAGGACGTTGCACAATCCGCGGCGCACGTCGGCGGTCCGGCTGTCCATATACGGATAAAGCTTGGAGAGAAAAACCGGGTCGCGCGCCAGCTCCGTCAGGTACGCATGGGCGATGTCGGTGTTCGATGCCAGGTCATTGACCAGTGAACTGAGGTAATCGTTCCGGCCCAATGCGGTGATTGCGAATTCCATCGCCAGCCTGACCGCGGTGTTCTTTTCCGCCGGCGCGGCGCGGAGCAGTTCCGGGAGAGCCGGCTGGTATTTGGAGCGCGCCAAGCCCTCGGCGGCCGAAACTTGAACCGGCTTGTCGGGACTCGACAGGGCCTTAACGAAGACGGGGCCGGAAACCGGGTCGCCGACGTAGGCGAGACCCAGCAAGGCCTTTTCCCGGGTCTCCTTTTTCGGGCTGTTCGCGTACATCCATTGAAGTTTGGGAACCGCGGAGCGCGTGCGGAGAATTCCCACGGTGACGGCGGCATCCTGCCGGACTTTCCGGCTGGGAGAATCGAGCAAGTCCACCAGTTTGGGCCCCGCGGTTGTGTCCTGAATGGTGGCGAGCGAGTTGAGAGCCTGGCGGGAGAGATCGGAGTCGTGCGAGTGCGCAGTGGTCACGAGGTCGGGGACGGCCTTCCGGGCCCGCAGAACCCCCAAGGCGCGGGTTGCTTCAAGCTGGGCTTTGGGGTATCGGTTGTCCATCATGGCGCGGTCAAGCGCGGCGATGGCGCGAATGTTGACCGCCGTTCCGGGAGGAACTTCGACCGTGTTCTGAATAAATTGGTGTTTGACGCTGCGATATTGCTTCTCCATGAAGCCCATGAAGCCCGCACTGCTCTTGGGAGTCTGGCCCGTGTAATAGCCTTCAATGCCTTTGATGGCCAGCCAGCGGACTTCTTCGTCGTTGTCAGTGGTGGCGCCGATCAGCGCGTCAAGCGATTGCGAGACGCGAATCGAGGCAAGCGCAATCACGACTTCCCGCCGCACCTTGGGGTTGGGATCGCTGAGAGCGGCGGCGAGCGCCGGAACGACCGATGGGTTGCCGCTCTGCCCAAGTTCCCGCGCGGTCTTGATCCTTATTTTGGGATCGGGATTCTTCAGGTCTTCAGTTCCGGAAGCCGTTTGGGCCTGGCTGGAATTTCCGGGTGCCGGGCCGGCCGCTGAAGCCGCCAGAGGAATAAGAGTCACGGCAACGCAAAGAATCAGGAGATTCATCAGCAGTAACGTAGACGCCTTTGATAATGGTCTCAATTTGCTCTCACCTCTCGACGCCGGGCATGCGCCCGTCCTTGGAACACCATCATCCTGTATTGTACAGGTCTCTCGCGAACTTTGAACCAGGAAAGCGCAAATGCCCCCGGCTGGGATGGCGGCGAGTTTGCCTTGCCAAACAGCGGCATCAAACGCGCAATGAGGAAATTCTTGTGCGAACATAGGGGAAAAGAGGAGGACTTGAATGGCAGAAATCAAAGCGTTGTTCTGGGACGTGGGCGGAGTTCTGTTGACCAATGGCTGGGACCGGCGCGCTCGCCGGCGGGCGGTGGAAGCTTTCAAGCTGGACTGGGAGGATTTCGAAGACCGGCACGAACTTTTGGTGACTAGGTTTGAGACGGGGCGATTGCCGCTCGATCGTTATCTCGAGCGGACCATCTTTTATCGTTCGCGCGATTTCGGGAAAGAGCAGTTTCAGGCGTACATGTTTGCGCAGTCGAAGCCGATCGAAGGGACGCTCGATTTGCTGGGACGCCTGGCGGGCGCCGGAAAGTATCTGCTGGGGACCTTGAATAATGAATCGCGAGAACTCAACCGCTATCGCATTGACCATTTCGAATTGCGAAAATATTTTAACGTTTTCTTCAGTTCCTGTTTCCTGGGCGTTAAGAAGCCCGATGACGAGATCTTCCGGCTGGCGCTCGATTTGAGCCAGCACGCCCCGGAAGAGTGCATGTTTATCGACGACAGGGAATTGAACCTGGAATGCGCGGGCCGCTCCGGCTTGCGAACGTTGCATTTTGAAAACGCTGAACAGCTTGAAAGTGATTTGCGCGAGGCCGGCTTGGAATTTTGAGCGGTGCTGCCATTTGGGGTTCCAGTTGCGGATCTTCAAATGTGTGCCGGAAGGGCTCAGTTGAGGGCCCACGGGCGTATGCTCACGAGCGCCGCAGGGCCAAAAAACTAATTCCTGATTTGATCGCTGATCTGTGATGTAAACTCTCTGGCGGCTGGGAAAAATGTCCGGGCGTTCAAGGCGTCTCGTGTGATGCTTGGCGCTTGAGAAGATTTCCGCCGAATGCCTCCTGGCCGGGGAATTCGCATCCGGTGTTGCGATGGAATTTGTTTGATGAGGGGGAAGCGATGAAAGTGAGGGAAGCGATGACTCTTAAGGGGCGGCTTTCGGTCGGCTTCATCATGGGCTTAGTCCTGCTGGCAACTGCGCCCGTGGCCTTTGGCGCCGCTGGCGCGTCGAGTTCGCAGACTGTATGGCGAATCGGCCGTTTCGATAAATCTTATGCCGAGTTTCACTCTGGCGCAGTGCCGACGCCTGCTCCCGCCTACGTGATTGGAAAGAGCCTTGCGAAAAAAGATTGGTACGGCTTCCAACCAGGCACCGCCAATGGCCGCGCGGGGACGCGTCCTCATCCTTTGACCATTCAGTTCGACATGAAGGAGGCCCCGAAAGGTCTTTACACCCTGAAGGTCGGGATGGTGGTGCGCACGCGGCGGCTTTCCATTCTGCAAGTGGACCTGAACGGGCATCGCGGCTGGGTTTACCAGCGTCCGCAATGGCACGACGTGCCGGGTGATAAATATTGGAAGGATTCGGCCGCGATTCAGCTTCCCACGCGCGACTTCCATCGAGGGACGAACAGCCTTGTCCTTACCGCCATCGACGAGCCCGGCCAACGGGATAACGTCAGCGACCCGGGAATTGCCTACGATGCTTTGGAATTGGACCAGGACCCATCGCGAAGGTTTGAAACTCATGGCATCTCGGCGGAAGTCCACCCCACCATTTTCTATCAGCGGAAGGATGGAAACCTGGTTGAGTTGGTGGAGGTCTATACCAGCCAGAACGCTCCTTCCCGCAAGGGCAGCCTGACTCTGGCCGTGAACGGGCAGAAGTTCACCGAGCCGCTTTCGCCGGACCGCGACTTTGGACAGCAGCGGATCGAGTTTGCCGTGCCGGACTTCGCTTCCGGAACCAAGGGCCGAGTTTCGGTGAGTGTCGGCGGAAGCAAGCGCCGGTTTACGGCGACCCTGGAACCAGCAAAGAAGTGGAAAATCTACGTTGTGCCCCACGAGCACCTGGACGTGGGATATACCGATTACCAGTCAAAAGTCGCCGCCATTCACAACCGGGTTGTGGACGAAGCCTTGCACATGATCGGCGAGAATCCGCAGTTCCGCTACAGTCCGGATGGCTTCTGGGTGCTGCAACACTTCTTCGCGGGGCGGGATCAGGAGGACCGCAAGCGTCTTATCCAGGCTGTTCAAGGCGGCAAGTTTTTCGTTCCCGCCCAATACGCAAACCTGCTGACCGGTTTCCCAACGGTTGAGACCCTGATCCGGTCGCTTTATCCCAGTTTCGAGTTCGACCAAAAACATCACGAGCCGTTCGATTACGCGAACATCACCGATGTCCCGTCCTACACCTGGTCCTACGCCTCGATTCTGGCTGCGGCCGGAATCAAGTACCTGCTTGCAGGCTGCGATCAGACCCGGGGCCCTATCCTGGATGAAAGCCATCTGCTTGAGAAGTCGCCGTTCTGGTGGGAAGGGCCGGACGGCAAGAAGGTTCTCATGTGGTATTCCGACAGCTACGGACAGGTGGGAGCCTTCTTTGGGCTGCCGCCGCAGGTGGTGACCGGGCAGGCCGCGCTGCCAAGATTCCTGCAGATGTACCCTAGCGCGGAGTATAAGCCCGATTCCATGCTGCTGTTTGGGGCTCAATGGGAGAATTCAGATCTCTATCCCCAGCAGGCCGAGATCGTCAATGAGTGGAATAAAATCTACGCCTATCCGGAGTTGCGGTATTCGGGGTTTGCGGAGGCGATGGCGCAGGTTGCCAAGGACGACGGGAATTCTATTCCTGTTTATCGGGGCGACGGCGGGCCTTACTGGGAAGACGGCATTGCTTCGGATTCCTACTATGCCGCGATGAATCGTGAAAGCGAGCAGCGGGCGCTTTCCGCGGAGAAGATTTCAACCCTCAGCTTTCTTGTGAACCCCCGCACCCGGCCGGATCGCACCGTTATCAAGAACCTGTGGCAGAACCTCATGCTGTTCGACGAGCACACCTGGGGCGCGGCCGCCAGCATCTCCAGCCCTGAAAGTGAAGAATCGGTCCGGCAGTTGGCGGTGAAGGACGCCTTCGCGACCCGTGCCAAGCAAGAGGTGCAGGAAGTAATCGGGCAGTCCATGGCGGAACTGGCCGACAAGATTCACAATCCCAGCGGCACGTGGGTGGTTTTCAATCCTCTGAACTGGACGCGAAGCCAGCTTGTGGAAACGGACCTCGAGAAGGGGCATCAGATTATCGATTTTGCCACAAAGCAGGCCGTTCCTTACCAGATCCTCTCGGTAAGCGGCAACGCGCAGCGCATCCGCTTTCTCGCCCGCGACGTGCCCGCCGTGGGCTATAAGTGCTATGCCATCAGACGCGCCGCCTCACCTCCGCCAAGCCTCCAAACGGAGTCCGGCGAGGTTATGGAAAACGCCTACTATCGCGTGGTGCTGGACCCCGGGAGCGGCTCGGTCAAAAGCATCTTCGACAAGCAGTTGCAGAAGGAGCTTGTTAACCCCTCAAGCGCTTATCGATTCGACCAGTACCTCTACGTGACGGGCGGCGACAAGCCGTCCCGCAACCGGCTGCTCTATAACGACGTGGGCTTGCCCGTGCCCAAGCTTACCGTGCATCCTGCGGCAAACGGCCGCCTGGTTTCCATCACCCGGGCCCCCTTCGGACTGGTGGCTCGCCTGGAGAGTTCAGCGCCGAACACCCCCAGGATTGATTCCGAAATCATTCTCTTCAATCACCAGAAAAAGATCGAATTCATCGACCACGTCCACAAGCAACAGGTCTACTCAAAAGAGGGAGTGTACTTTGCCTTCCCTCTGGCCATGGACCATCCTGAATTCCGTTATGAAATCCAGAACGGATACGTGAATCCGGCGCAGGACCAGCTCCCGGGAGCCGGCAAGGAATGGTTTTCGGTACAGCACTGGGTTGAGGCTCAGCAGGGCGACACCAGCGTGGCGCTTGTCCCGGTGGACGCTTCGCTAGTGTCCCTGGGCGACATTGTGCGGGGAACCTGGCCGCTCCAATTCGGCCGGCGGGACGGAACGATTTTTTCCTATGCGATGAACAATTACTGGTTCACAAACTACCGCGCAGGCCAGGGAGGGGATTTCACGTTCCGGTACGTGCTGACCAGCGACAGCGCGTTCCAACCTGCGGCGCTCAGCAGGATGGGATGGTCGGCAATGACTCCTATGGAGATTGACGACATCGTATCGGTCGACAAAGCCGTGAATACACCTGAACCGTTGAACGCCGTCGAGAACAGTTTTGCGAAGGTGAGTTCGCCCCAGATGGTGCTGGTCAACTGGAAACGAGCCGAGAACCGCCAAGGCACGATTATGCGCTTTATCGAGGTGGCGGGTAAGGACGCGAGCGCCAGCGTGCAGATTCCCCTGATGGATGTTCAGCAGGCCTGGCAGTGCAATGCCATGGAGCAGAACCAACGGGCGCTGCCGGTGTCCCAGCACGGATTTCGTTTTGACGCGCAGCCGTTCCAGATTGTTACGGTGCGTGTGAAAGGAACCATCAATTTGCCGGAGGCGGGCAAGTAGAGCATCCGGAGCCTTTACAAGCTTGACGGTTCGGGGGGCTTCCCCTGCGATAGCTTCATCAGCAAAGAGGGAAGTTGCTGGCTGAAGGCCGAACGCGCCAGCACCACGTCGCATCCCGCTGCGCGCGCCGCCTTCGCCAGATCGGCCTGAACGTGCGAAAGAAACGCCACCACGGGAATCCGGCTGGTCGTGGCGTCGCCTTTGAGAGCTTTCAATACGTCCATCGCCGCCCCTGAGCGATGGTTCAAGTCCAGCAGAATTGCCGAAGCTCCGCCCGCTGCGAGAGAATTGACAACGGCATCCGGCGCGGCGGTTTCGAGCGCCACGTTCAATTGCCGTGCGGTCTGTTGAATCTTCGCGAGGAAGAACAGGTCGTCAACTACTGCCAAAATTCGCTCTGCCATCCAATTGTTTCCTCCGGAAAGATTCAAACATCCCAAGCTGCGCAACCGCACAGGCCGGCATCCACCAATTCTTAGAGTAGCAGATTTGCGAAGGCGGCTTTGTGCGGACTCGCTGGAGCCGCCGAGAATTTGGCAAGATAGGCTGGAGCGCCTGGAACTGACCGAGAACGCGTGAAAGCTGACAACTCCGCAGGGTTTATCGCGCCTGTTTCCTCCTAAAGGGTCTGCCGGTTCCCCCCTTGAACCCTTTCTGCAAAAAAGCAATTTCTCACGTACCCCAAGGGTGTTGACCTCCGTCAATAAAATGTGCAAGCGCTTTTCTGAGCAAGCCATCAGCAGCTTTGGGTATTTCTGTGCCGGGGATAACCTCTCCAGGCGACCTCTTCGGGCATTCGGCAGAGGAGGTCCGTGCGGAGACAAACCGTGGAACCCAATAGGAAACGCATCATTCGAGTAAGCCGGCCTTCGGTGGTGGTGCTGTCGGGCCCGGCAGCGTCCGGGAAGTCGACGTTTGCCGCCCGGCATTTCCGGACCACCCAGGTGATCTCTTCAGATTTCTGCAGGGCTCTTGTGTGCGACGAGGAGCTCGACCAGCGTTACCCTTTGCAGACGTTTGCTCTTGTGGAGGCCCTTGTTAGCCAGCGGCTTTCCATCAACCGCCTATGTGTTGTGGACTCAACGGCCCTGACCTTTGAGGCGCGCAAATCGCTGCGGGAGACCGGCCGCAGGTTTCGAGTGCCGGTTGAGCTTTTCATGTTTGATCTTCCGCTTGAAAGGTGTCTCGATTTTGACCGAAAGCGCGAGAGGTCGGTCGGAGAGAAGGTTATCAGAGAGCATTTTGATCTCTTCAGCCAAGCTCTTGCTTTAGTTGAATCGGAAGGTTTCGACCGAATTTTGGAGATCCACGAGGACGATTTCGCGAGCTTCCAAATTGAAATTCTTTACCGCCCAGTCTTCCACTTTCCCCAGGAAACACCGGGAAAACAGCGGCGTTCGTTTCACGCTCCTGTGCTCGAATCTGGTCCGCGCTGTTGACACCACGCAACTCTACCCCCTAGAATCGCCAAGGGATATATGTGATGAATTCAGGGTCCAAAGAGGCGGTGGTGTTTTCCGGCTTAAGGCCGGCCGCGGATGTTTTTTCTTTGATTGGCAATACGCCGCTTATTCGTCTGAATAAGCTTGCGAAGGACTTGCCGGGTGTCGATCTCCTGGCGAAGGCCGAGTGGGTCAACCCCGGTGGATCGGTAAAAGTCCGGGCCGCCTGGAACATTATTTTGGAGGGCGAGCGGGCCGGGTTGATGAATCGCAATAAGATCCTGCTGGACTCGACTTCTGGAAATACGGGGATTGCCTACGCGATGATCTGCGCGGCGCGGGGCTACCGGCTGAAGCTGTTCATGCCCTCAAACGTCAGCGTGGAGCGGAAGCGCATCCTGAACGCCTATGGAGCGGAGATCGTTTATACCGACCCGATGGAAGGTTCGGACGGGGCCATCCGGCAGGTGCGCGAGCTGGCAGAAAAGGAACCTGAGACTTACTTTTACGGCAACCAGTATGACAATCCCGCAAACTGGAAAGCCCACTATCAAACAACAGCTCCTGAAATCTTTGAACAGACGGAAGGGAAGGTCACGCACTTTGTGGCGGGCCTTGGAACGACCGGAACCCTGGTGGGAACGGCGCGCCGGTTGAAAGAACTGAAGCCGTCCGTCCGCTCGATTTCGGTGCAGCCGGACTCGCCGTTCCATGGGCTGGAGGGTTTGAAGAACCTGTCGTCGGCCATTGTGCCAGGTATCTATGATCCTTCCGTGGTGGACGAGAACATCGAGGTCTCAACCGAGGATGCCTACGCCATGACGCTGCGGCTGGCTCGGGAAGAGGGCTTGCTGGTGGGGGTTTCCGCTGGCGCGGCAATGGTCGCCGCATTGGATGTTGCGCGACGGGCCGGGCAGGGCGTTGTGGTTACTCTTTTCCCCGATAGCGGCGACAAATACTTGAGTGAGCGGTTCTGGGACGAACCTCCGAGCCGGTAGCGCGAAGCACGCGGAGCCGCTGCGCGGCCTTTTCCTGCAACGCTTGGGCTCATGGTCCCAACCTTGGCGATCAATTTATGACGATCAATTTCAAGCCCGACGAACTGGAAAAACTCCGGGCTCACGGCGCGCGTGATTACCCGAGCGAATGTTGCGGAGTTCTGCTGGGACACGCGGACGGAGAGAGCAAGGAGGTTGCCGAGGCAGTGCCTTTGCGGAATCTCCGGCACGATCCCAGCCGCGCGCAGGAACTCCTTCCCGTCGACGACCCCAGCCGGGAATCTGAGAAAAACCGCTTCCTGATCGACCCCGAGGACCAATTGCGGGTGGAGAAGGATTCGCGCGCGAGGGGGATGGAGGTTTTGGGGTATTACCATTCCCATCCTGACCACCCTGCCCGGCCTTCAAATTATGATCGGGAGCACGCTTGGCCGTGGTATTCTTATGTTATTATGTCAGTTGAGCGCGGTGAGGCGAAGGAAGTAACCTCCTGGGTGCTTTCCAAAGATCGGCTGCGCTTCGAGCAAGAGGACTTGAAGGTGTTGTAACTTAGGGCTGCGATTTGCATCCAAGCCTAGTGACAGGGTAAGCTTTATTAACTTGACGGGTCTTCTTTTTAAGAACTTTTGAGGAGAACGAATGGCAGTAAAGGTTGTGATACCAACTCCCTTGCGGCAATTCGCGGGGAAAAAGGACTCGGTGGAAATCGACGCGAGCACTGTTGGGGAGGCGCTTGCGGGGCTGACTTTGCAGTTTGGCGACCTGCGCAAGCATCTTTTCAACGAAGAAGGCAAACTGCGCAGTTTTGTTAACGTTTATGTGAATGATGAAGATATCCGGTTCCTCCAGAAGGACCAGACCCCTGTTCACGAAAGCGATGTCATCAGCATCGTGCCCTCCATTGCAGGTGGTTCCTTGATCTGTTGCATCTGTAGTTAGCCTGGGTTCCGCGAGCGGAATCCCGGGCCAATCCCCCCAAGTTAAAACTCAACCTTCAAGACGATGGATGGGAAAAATTCCAAGGGAGTTTGGGCAACGAATCAAGACCATTTGGTCAATATTGAGAAGAGGGAAAAGAAAATGCCAACATTAACGTCAGCTCCAACATCGCAATTGAGCAATGACGAAATCCTCCGCTACAGCCGCCACCTCATCATGCCGGAAGTGGCCATGGAAGGCCAACTGAAGCTGAAGCAGGCGAAAGTGCTCTGCATCGGCGCCGGAGGCTTGGGAACTCCGCTGGCGCTTTACCTGGCCGCCGCGGGCGTGGGCACGCTGGGCATGGTCGATTTCGATGTGGTGGACTATACGAACCTTCAGCGGCAAATCATTCACGATACGGACGACGTCGGGCGTCCCAAGCTTGAGTCCGCGCGCGACACCATCCGAGACATCAATCCGAATGTGGAAGTGATCCCTTACGAAACTCACCTCAATTCGGAGAACGCGCTCGACATCTTTAAGGATTACGACATCGTCGCCGACGGCACTGACAATTTTCCCACCCGGTACCTGGTGAACGACGCTTGCGTGTTGCTGGGCAAGCCCAACGTCTACGGCAGCATCTTCCGATTCGAAGGGCAGGCTTCAGTCTTCTATGCCAAGGAGGGGCCGTGCTACCGATGCCTCTATCCTGAGCCGCCACCGCCGGGACTGGTTCCCAGTTGCGCCGAGGGAGGCGTGCTGGGCGTGCTGCCGGGGATCGTAGGCTCCATTCAAGCGCTCGAAGCGATCAAGTTGATCCTCGGCAAAGGCAAGCCGCTGATTGGGCGGCTGCTTCTGTTTGACGCCCTCGATCTTAAGTTCCGGGAACTCAAGTTGCGCAAGAATCCCGACTGCCCGGTCTGCGGTACTCATCCGACCGTGACCAAGCTGATCGATTACGAACAATTTTGTGGAATTCGAGGAGAAGAACACGTGCCTGAAACCAACGTCCCTGAGATTACAGTGACCGAGCTGAAGCAAATGATGGACGCAAAGAAGCCTATTGTCCTGGTGGATGTTCGTGAGACGCATGAGTACCAGATCTGCAAGATCGACGGCTCCACGCTGATTCCGCTGGGCGACGTGCCGAAGCGGATGCACGAGTTGAACTCCGCCGATGACATCGTCGTCCATTGCCGGTCCGGCGTGCGCAGCGCCAAGGCCGTGGAATTTCTTATGAAGTCAGGCTTCAAGAAGATCCACAACCTCCAGGGCGGAGTTCTTGCCTGGGCGCGTGATATCGATCCTTCCATGCCTACCTACTAATGATTTCAAACGTTTGAGGGCGTTCCGCCGGGACAAATCATTTGCCGTCCCGGTTGGAGCGCTGAACGGCCAGACTCCGCAGAACCCCGATAAAAGCCGCAGCCGCCGGCGTCAGAAACTTTCCTTTGGCGCGCACAATGCCGACCGTCCGGGTGGGCTCTGGCGGCGCGAATTCCAGCAGTCCGACATCACCGTGGCGATGCGCGATCGGGGGCTATAACGCGATCTGTAACATGACGTTCGGCAAGGATCACCGGACCTACGACCTTTGCCTCGGCATCTTGCACGAAGAGATTGAGCATGAGGCGTGGTTCTCAGAGTTCATCGGCGAAGGGCCGTCAGGCCATTTCCGCCGCCAGGGGACGGGCTTTTCGAGGAACTCTCCTATACTTCCAAATTCCTTATCCTGTAACCTGGGAATCGTGGCTCGGCGAATGAGACAACAGCAAACATGATCTGAGGGCGCAGGGGCAAGTCCGTTGCGCCCTCCTAACTTCAAAAGGAGGATTCGATGGCATTGAAAGTGGGTGATGCGGCTCCGGACTTTGTTCTGAAGTCGGCGACGGGAGAGACGCAAGGCGAATTCAAACTATCAGATCACAAGGGCAAAAAGGTGGTGTTGGTTTTTTACGCTTTAGACTTTACGCCGGTTTGCCAGAGTGAATTGCCGGCTTTCCAGGGAGAACTCACCAAGTTTGCGAGCCTGGGGTCCGAGGTTGTGGGCCTGAGCACGGACACGGTTTTCTCCCATATCGCCTTCCAACGGGAAATGGGAGGTTTGGAATTTCCCCTGGCGGCGGACCGCTGGCCTTATGCGAACACGGCACAAGCTTACGGAATTTTTCCGCCCAGCAAGCACGAAATTCCGTTTGTGAATGATCGAGCCATCTTTATTGTGGGTAAGGACGGCAAGATCGCGTGGGCAAAGGTTTATGAGCTGAAGGAGCAGCCGGACGTGGACGAAGTTCTGGAAGCTCTGCGCGGCCTTGCCTGAACAATGGTCTGCAACTGCCATTCCCGGAAGCTTCAGGAAAGGGTAAAATGCGCTAGGGGCATGGCAGATGAACCTTTCCGAGCTGGTTGCAAAGTATGTCGAGGCTGCCGGAGGCTTTGGCAGGCCCGTCCACCTTTCTTTCCTGGGGCTTTCAAAGGCGAAGACGGAAAAGATTATCGCCGCCTTCGATGAAGATTATCAGGTCAGCCGTTACTTGCTGCTTTTGCGCGAGACCGATGAGGCGCTCGACGTCCTGCCCGAAGCGGCCCGGGTTTACGTGATTAACGGGCTTGAATGTTCCCACATCAGCTTTCAGCCGGACGTTCGAAAGCTTTTGTGAAACTTAGCTGGAGAGCTTGCAGGCAAGGAAGCAGGTTGCCAGAAACTTGCGCTGGCGCAGCACGGAGCTTCTGTTTGATGCGGGCGCCGTTCACTTTAACGAATTGGGCGGCAAACGGACCTGCCGCCCAATTCCACATTTTTTCCCGCTATTAGAACCTGCGGAACCGGCGATGCCGGAGCTGTACACGGTCTCGATGCAGATCGCGCGAATGGTGGTAGAAGCGGTACTGGGCGTGCCGGAGCCGGTAGCGTTCGACTCTTGCCTGCCGGCTATAGGGGCCAAACTGCCGGCGGTCAAAGCGCAATCGCATATGTTCCCGGTGAATTTGGCGCCGTGTCTGAAATTGCTGGAGCCGGTCCCGGTGGATGTCTACTCGGAAGCCCGGGTTTGACTCATAAGGACCCCCGGCAAAGGCTGCCGGGGCAGCGGCAAGCAGTCCGGCCAAGGTTGCCAACAAGAGCCAGTTTCGTCCATCTCTGATCATTTTGTCCTCCTTCGCTTCGGTCTTTCCTGCTCCTGTTGCATAAACCCCCGGTGCGAGAAAAAGTTTCGGGGACTCCGGAAAACCCTCTGCTGCATGGGTTGGCGTTAACTGCGAATGCTGCGCTGGCGGAAATCTTTACGGGTGGTCGGCGGCAGCGGCCGAGAACCCTGCTGCATAGCGGCGGGGTTGAGCTTATGATAGAAAGTATTCGACAGGCGAGGATTGGGAAATGAAAGCTTTCGCATCGTGTGCCCTTGCATTATTTTTTCTTGCGACGCCGGCGATCGGGCAGGGTCCGGCTCGAGAAAGGAATCCGCTTGTCGACGGCAAGCTGATGTATGTGGGCCGAATGCCTGACAAGATCGACTCGTGGATCATCGTTGACCTTCGCGCCTGGGGAAAATACAAGCCTACCCGTGACGCCGAAGGCGTGGATCTTGTCATGGAAGCCCAAAAGCCTGAAAGAAGCACCGAATTCCACATGCGCCATGGAATCCCGCAGCCCAAGCAAGTTGAGCGAAGGCGCGGGCGCATCATGTTTTCAATTGTTGTCGCGGACTGGGTGACCCGCCAGCCTGTTTGGCGGGCGGATATTCTCGACAAGAAACCCCAAAAGGGGCGGCGTGAAATGACCACAGGATCGCACAGTGAAATTTACGCCAGGGGGTTTTCAACCCAAGAACTCGCGGAGGAGATCCTGAGAACGTTGCGGTCTTATGTGGATCACCTTTCTTCGGGAGGCGGCCCCGCCCCGGCTCTTCAGCCTCGTCCGTGACGAATGCTGCTGAGGACCACCTCGCAGGTTTATAGCAGAGCGAATAGGCACGGATAACAACTTTATGAAAATTGCGATTACCGGATCGGCGGGATTGTTCGGGCAAGGCTTGGTGCAGGTGATCCAGCGCCGCCACCGGGTGTTGCCGATAAGCCGGGCGGAAGCCGATATCACGAAGTTCGACGAGGTGCGGTCTGTCTTCCTGCGGCTGCGCCCGGACGTGGTCATCCACTCGGCCGCGATTCCCAGCCCCGACGTTTGCGAAGCAAACCCCGCCCTGGCCTATCTGGTCAACGTGCATGGCACTCGCTACGTCGCGGAAGCTGCCAGGGAGATTGGCGCCGCACTTGCTTATATCTCAACCGATGCGGTGTTCGACGGCGGGAAAGGCCACCCTTATACGGAATCGGATTTGACCCTTCCGCGAACTGTCTACGGGCGGACAAAGCTGCGCGGAGAGCAGATTGTAGCGCAATCGCCGAAACATTGGATCTTCAGGGTTCCAGTTCTTTTCGGGCCGGGGAAAACGAATTTTATTGAGAAAGGGCTTCGAATCCTGGCGGCCGGCGAGGAATACGTGGTGGCAAGCGACCAGATGGGTTCGGCAACCTATACGCTGGATGCCGCGGAGAAAATCCTGGAGGTTGTCGAAAGCGGACGCTCGGGACTTTACCACCTTTCGAATCAAGGAGCCTGCACCCGCTACGAACTGGCAACGCACGCTGCAGAGCTTGCGGGGCTTGATGCCGGCCGGGTGGCCGGAGTGCCATTGGAGCTGATGGGCCGGCGCGCCCGGCGGCTTAAATATGCCGTCATGGAAATGCAAGCCCTGAAGGATGCCGGGTTTTCGCTCCCTCGAACCTGGCAGGAAGCTCTGGCGGACTACCTCAAAACCATCCTTCCTCTCTGACGTCGCCGATTTAAAATTTTCATTGATTGAGCGCAGCGATCCGCTCGCGCAGCCTGGGGAGGGCTCTCATTTACTGGCAGGGATAATGGGTTTGTGGGGAAGCGGAAGGCCCTCAGGTTAATGGCTGTTCGGCGGATGGGTGAACTCATCGTCATGCCCGGGGAAAATCCGTTCGCCGAGTGCCAGAACCCGTTCCCGATCGCGCCGGGCTTGTTCGCGCTTATGCGGAATCATGGTCAAAACTCGGTCGTCGTTGGCGCGGCTGAGGATCGCGTCGCCTGCGATGATGGTCGGATGCGGGGTATGGGGAATAATGACAGAGACGTGTCCGGGAACATGTCCCGACGTAAAGAACGCTTCAAGACCGTCCGGCAAAGCGTGCTGCTCAATCCAGCGGAGTTGGGATCGTGCCCCTAAGCGATTCAAATCCCACCAGCGCAACGTAAACTTCCGCATCTGAGGCATATGCCTCAGCGCGTGTTCATAGCTGGCCATTTCGGGGTAGTACTTCAATAACAATTTTTCCCACTGCTGTTCATCCCCAAAATCGGAATAAAGCGAACAGCACCAGTCGTATGATTCCTGGGAGGCATAAATCAGGCTATTGGGGAATAGGATGTTATTCAAAGCGTGATCGATGTGGAAATGGGTGTTGATGACTTGATGAATGTCCGCCGGGGCAAGCCCGCGCTGTTCCAAGGCTCCCAGCAGCAGATGCGCTTCGTGTGGCATGCCGGTGTCAACCACGATGTGGAGCCTTCCGTTTGACAACAGGACGGAAGTTGCCGTTCGCCAGTTCCCCGCAAGCAGGACATCCGCTTTCCATTCTGAGGTTTCCATTTTTAGGCCTTTAACGGGTTCCCATTTTAACAGGAGGAATTGCAAGTTGCGCGATAAAAGAAATTCTTTGCGCTTGAGTGGGTTGCGGCGTTCCGAGGTTGCTCGACCGCTGGTCGCCGCGCGGGCGAGGAATTTTCTAAGCTTTATCGGTGAAGGCCGGCCAGCTTTGGAGCGTTGTCAGCTAACCTCTGCCGGTATGCCGGCCAAGACTTAAGTGGCGCTCCAACGCAGCCAAGACGCCTCGATGGGTCAGAACACCTTCCAGCTTTCCGGCGCCCGAGGTGACTAGAAGAATGTTCTGAGGGTTTTGGCTGCTCAGCAGGCGCATGGCTTCCATGAAGTCGCTTTCCTTGGAGACGATGACGGTGTGTCGTTCCATGACCCCGCGAACCGGCGTTTGCCCCCATTGGCTTGGGTCGACCTTTCCGAGCGAGCAAGCCGAAACGGCGCCCACCACTTGGCCGTCGTCGAATACGGCGAAGCTGGTGTGGTGGGGGTGGCTGCGGACGGCTTCCGCGAGTTCCTGCAAGCTCGAGGTCGCTTGCATTGCTACAACCTCTTTTTGCATTACCTCGCTGACAGGAATACCCAGCAACTCCTGAAATCTGACGCCTTCATGTAAGTGCTGGTCTCCTGAAGCGGAGGCTTCGCCGGAGACAGCATAGGCGACCGCGGCGCCCACTAAGGCTGGAATGATGTAAGCATGTCCCCCGGTAGCCTCCGCGACAAAGACCACCGCCGCCAGAGGGGTTTTGTATCCGCCGGCGATAAAGGCCGCCATTCCCACAGCGGCGTAGAGGTTCATCGAGGAACTGTGAACGACGGACTGGCTGAACGCCGCGCCAAACGAGGCCCCGCTCAAAAACAAGGGGACGAACATTGCGCTAACTCCGCCGCTGGCCAGTGAAAACAGCGTGGCGGCGAGCTTGAATAGTCCAAACAGCGCGAGCTCTATCGCGGTGTGCTGCCCCAGAAGGATTTTGTCAACCGCCTCATAGTTCGGGCCTAGAGGAATCAGCGAGCCATTATAGAGCGAGATGAAAACGAGGCCGCACACACCGGTCAAGAAGCCGCCTATAGCAAGCTTAATCCAGTGAGGAATTGAACACCGGACGGCAAACTCGTGCACATGGCGGTACGTGATGTCGAACACTATGGTGATGAGGCCGCAAACGAGACCCAGGACTGCCGACCAGACGAGGTCCTTTCTGGAGAACGACGTTGCTCCGCCAAAATCGAACAGCGTCCGTGAGCCGAGGAACGAGATCAAGGTCGCATAGGCTACAACCGATGCGATGAGAGATGGAAGCAGGGCCTCATGTGCCAAATCGTCTTTATAGGGCATCTCCAGCGCAAAAACCAAACCCGTCAAAGGAGCTCGGAAGACTGCCGCCATGCCCGCCGCCGCCCCGCTGATAAGCATGATGCGCCGGTCGCGGGGCTCCAAGCCGAAACGCTTGAGCCGGGTCCAAAGCCACGAAGCGATCGCGCCGCCTCCGTAGATGCTGGGTCCCTCAAGCGCTGCGCTCCCACCGAAGCCGACAGTAGCGGCCGCTGCGGCGATTTTGGGGATGAAGGAATGCATCTTGATATCGCCCTGATGTTCGTGATAGGAACGAATGATTTCTTCGGTGGAGTGCTCATTGGGGTCCGGGGTAAAGCACTGCATGATAAGGCCCGCCAGGATGAAACCGGCGAGCAGGATCGGGATGATTGCCCAGTGATGCCGGAGGAGATAGGCCAGCAACGGGGGCCACATCTCATCAAGAATGACGATGGTAATTCCAGTAATGAAGAGGCCTACCAGGGCTCCAATCAATGGAGCAACCACCAACCACTTGTGAAGGTTGCGGGAATAAGTTGCCGCGAGATCCTGGCGGAATAGTCCCGCGTATTTTCGGAGGCGTGGGTGCTTCGGGGTTTCGGGCTTGGGCATGCTCATGTGCTTAGATGATTCCGCTTGGTTGCGAGCGGCCTGACGACAACTGAGATTCTGAGCCCGCATCTTTCCCGGATGGGAGTTGCAAATCGGCGCTCGAAATTAGGCACGCTTCCGGGTTTTGGACTGCTGATGGACGCGAATCTTCCGATCAGGTTTTGTGTCTGCCTCTGCAGATTTCGCATTGGAGTGCCCGTCGGCGTCGGAGGCTCTCAGTATTCCTTGTTCGAAGCGCATGACTTCTTTTTGGTGAAGCTGTGAAAGTTTGGCAAGAATCCATTCCCCTTTTGGCAAAAGGCATACGCGCACAAAGCGATGATCGCTTGAGCTGTGATCTTTCTGAACCAGTCCCCGGCGCTCCGCCCGTTGGACGAGCCCTACAACAGCATTGTGGCGTTCCTGCAGGAATTCAGCGAGTTCGGTGATGGTGGCCCAGCCTCGCCCTGTAAACCCCGCGATTCCGAGCAGGAGCTGATGCTGCTGCGGCGTCAACCCGCAGGAGCGCGCGGCCTTTTCACTGAAGCGGAGGAACCGCCGGAGCTGGTACCGGAAGGCGGCAAGCTGCTGCAAGCTCAAATGATCGATCTTTGCGGAGGACGGACGCGCGCGCGTTTTTTTCACCTGATAATTATATCACAATGTGATGTAATGGACATTGGCGGCTGGGCACGGGCCGCCGGCGATTTTATTTGAAGACGGGGTGGTGTAAATTTGAGTGTGTAAAAGAGGTGAGGGTGTAAGTTGGTTTCGCCAGCAAGCGAGACCGAATCCTTGAAGAAGGAGACTTACACCCTGATGAAAAGAGTAATCGAATGGACGGA
>Ga0307373_10002977_pt1 | contig 30101 bp, 26 predicted proteins | sample OX2MG_FD_202534 | JGI IMG/M metagenome (GOLD analysis project Ga0307373, IMG submission 202534) | Soil microbial communities from Risofladan, Vaasa, Finland - OX-2 | ecosystem: Environmental > Terrestrial > Soil > Coastal area > Acid sulfate soil | place: Finland: Risofladan, Vaasa | collected... | reverse complement strand
TACGTGGGCGTCTCTTCGTACTCCGACGCGCGAACGAAAGAGGCCATCGCCGTTCTCCGCTCGCTCGGAACCCCGCTCCTCATCCACCAGCCCTCGTACTCCATGCTCAACCGCTGGATCGAGGACCGCCTGCTCGACGTGCTGGACACCGAGGGGGTCGGCTGCATCGCCTTTTCCCCGTTGGCGCAGGGAATGCTCACCGACCGTTACCTCAATGGGATCCCCGAGGGTTCACGGGCCTCGGAACGCGCGACGCTCTTCCCGGAGATGCTCACCGAGGAAAATATGGGTCGAGTCCGCGCCCTGAACTCAATTGCAGAAGGACGCGGTCAGAAGCTCTCGCAGATGGCTCTGGCCTGGGCGCTCCGTGATCCCCGCGTAACATCTCTGGTGATCGGCGCGAGCAGCGTTGCCCAGTTGGAGGAGAATGCCAGCGCTCTGGGTAACTTGGACTTTTCAGATGAAGAGCTCAAGAAGATCGATCAGTACGCCGTTGAGAGCGGCATCGACCTGTGGCGCGGCCCAGCCACGAGTTGAGCGCGCATACGGCAAACGGGAATGGGATAGCTCAGCTCCAACTCGATCCCATCAGTAGATGCTAAGGGAATAGTCTACTGAATGATCCCAAGGGTGGAGAGAGTAGGCGAGCCTCGCGATGGATTTGATCACGCGCCCCGGTCGACCAAGGATCCATGCCCTGACCGGTCTTGCCACGTTGGCGTTGCTCCTTTTCTTTGTCGCAAGCGTTGAGATCGTGGCCCCGGTCGACGCTGGCGGCATGACGGGTTCCAGCTACGCGAGATGGTCGGTTTCGACAAGTCCGAACGTGTCCAACAGCTTCAACAACATCAACGGAATCTCCTGTGTCGATAGGTCGTTTTGTGTTGCGGTAGGGAACGATGACTTTGGCGGGGGCTCAAAGACCCTGGTTCAGTTATGGAACGGTTCGAACTGGTCAATGGTGCCGAGCCCAAACCCATCAACGGATTCCTCTGACGGCCTCTTCGGCGTCTCGTGCACCAGCACCAACTTCTGCATGGCGGTCGGAAAGGGCGACTCCGGCACGCTCGTCGAAGACTGGAATGGCGCTACCTGGGTGATCAGTCCCAGCCCGAATGGTGAGCTCTCACTCTCGGGCGTCTCGTGTACCACCACCAACTTCTGCATGGCGGTCGGTTCCACTCCCTCTCCCTCCTTTGGGTTTCTGGCGGAGGAATGGAACGGTGCGACCTGGGCGATCGTCCCGACGCCCTTGAACGCCCCGGGTGACGAAACCACCTTGAACTCTGTCTCTTGCGCCTCGACGACGTCCTGCGAAGCCGTCGGAAGTTTGTACGTTCCGGAGTCGGTGGGATTCCAGACGATGAGTTTGGCTGAGAGTTGGAATGGGCAAGCCTGGTCATTGACCCCAACGCCCAACCCCACGGAGAGCTCATACCTTTATGGAGTGTCGTGTCCGTCTTCAACCTGGTGCATGGCGGTCGGGTTTAGCGGCATCAACACCCTTACCGAGCTGTGGAACGGGTCCGGGTGGTCTGTTACTTCCAGCCCCGATACCGCTCAGGGTGATCAGGACAATCTCCTGGGCGTCTCTTGCCTCGGCGCGGGTCTCTGCGATGCCGTCGGATATTCGCATCTGCCCGGAGGGAGCAACGAGACGCTCATTGAATCCTGGAATGGCACCAGTTGGTCGATCGTTCCGAGCCCCAACCCGCTCCAGTCGGGATTCAGCATCCTCGAGGGCATCTCCTGCACAGCGCCATCGCTCTGCAATGCGGGGGGACGGTGGTATGGGGTGAATCCAAACATGCCAGGTCAGGTGACCACGCCAACTGAGACGTTGATCGAAACGATTGGTGGTCAGGTTCTCGGGGGTCCCGTTGCCGGAATCTCGGCCGATCCTGTCACGGGCGGCTATCTCCTGGTGGCTGCAGATGGAGGAGTCGATGCCTTCAATGCCCGGTACTTCGGAGCTGTCGGTGGATTACTTCTCAGCCAACCCATTGTCGGTCTGGCAAGTACGCATAATGGTCAGGGTTATTGGGAAGTCACCTCCGATGGTGGGGTCTTCGCCTTTGGTGATGCTCAGTTCCACGGCTCGACCGGTGCCATCCACCTGAACAAGCCAGTGGTCGGGATGACGGCCACCCCTGATGGTGGCGGGTACTGGCTCGTCGCCTCGGATGGTGGGGTCTTCGCCTTTGGTAACGCCCCATTTCATGGCTCGGCCGGTGCCATCCCCTTGAACATGCCGGTGGTCGGAATGGCGGCCACCCCTGATGGAGGCGGGTACTGGCTTATCGCCTCCGACGGTGGTGTCTTCGCCTTTGGTGATGCTCAGTTCCACGGGGGCACCGGAAGCCTGACGCTCAACAAGCCGGTTGTTGGTATGGCCGCCACTCCGGACGGCAAGGGCTACTGGCTGGTTGCCTCCGACGGTGGAATCTTCAGCTTCGGTGATGCTCAATTCTTGGGGAGCACCGGAAGCCTGACGCTCAACAAGCCGGTTGTTGGTATGGCCGCCACCCCGGACGGCAAGGGCTACTGGCTGGTTGCCTCCGACGGTGGAATCTTCAGCTTCGGTGGTGCTCAATTCTACGGCTCGGCGGTGGACTGACTCCGGACCCGTTCAAAAGGAACTCGCTGCGTTGACGCAGAGTCGTCACTGCCTGTTAGCCCTCAACGTCTCTTGGCTGGGGGCCCCAGGTCGAACAGTTCCGTAATGGTGGGGGTCGATTCAATGGTGGGGGTCGATACCTAGGCGGACAATGGATTAGGCATCCCACCGACGGCGTCGCCGGGACCTGAGCAGATCAAGCTGGGTGGATCGACTCTCAGTGTGAGTCGAGGGTGACCACGGAAAGTGGCTACTTGCGCCGTATGGGTGAGAGTGGTGTAAACACCGGTCGAAAACGATAGTGCCCTCGACATAAGAATCACCGGTCGAAAACGGTAGCGCCCGTGAGCATCCGCGGCTCTGTCCGACCCGGCCCGGAGGCTTCTTGTGAACACCCCCACGCTCGGATGGCGTGCCGACAGTGTCAAAGAAGTGACGAACGACCCTATGCATGGGCCAGGCCGCAAATGCACGCTGACAAGGAAGGTGACGGAGAGGAAGCTTGATCCATGGTTTGTGAACTCGAGTTGACCATCCCCCCCGTTGGCAGGACACCTCGAATAGGAGGTAGTTATGCGAGTTGTGACCGAAGAGAAGCCAACGCCGGTTCGTCGGCGAGGGAGATACCCGAAGGAGTTTCGTCGGGGTGTCTGTGCCCTGGTCCTCGACCAGAAGCGCAGTGTGGCCAACGTGGCCAGAGAGCTCGACCTCGTCGAACAGACGGTCTACGCCTGGGTCCGCCAGGAGAAGATCGACCGGGGCGAAGCTGAAGGCCTGACCAGTGAGGAACGCGAGGAGCTGGCCCTAAGACAAGAATCCGTCGGTTCGACGGCGAAGGGGCCGCTCTTCGAGCGGCTGGCGGACAGTCGCAGCACACGGGTCGTCGTGATCGACGACCATGAGATGGTTCTTCAAAGTATCGTGCGTTTGCTCCGGGACGATCCACAGATCGTCGTCGCCGGCACAGCGCTCACCGCCACGCAGGGCATTGAGCTCACTCAACAGGAGCGGCCGGATGTCGTAATTATCGATTACACCCTGCCGGACATGGACGCTCCCGAAGCGATCAAGATACTGCGCGAGGTTTATCCTGAGGTCAAGATCATAACTTTCTCCGGCTCGGGAAGCCCTGGTGCGCTCTACGCCTCGATGCGGGCGGGTAGCTCTGGATGGGTGTGTAAGGCCCGAGCGATTCGGGAACTTCGCGATGCGGTACTGAACGTGGCCGCTGGTCGGCCAGTCGCTGACATAGAGATGGAGTCGCTCCCCGCTCTCGACCAGCTTGTGCTGCACTATCAGCCCATTGTCGCGCTTGCGAATGGGCGGATCGTCGGGTTTGAGGCTCTGGTCCGCTGGCAACACCCAGAACGGGGACTGCTTTACCCAATCGCGTTCTTGCCACTCGCGGAGGAGACCGGCTTCATCGTGGAGATCGACCGGTGGGCCTGGGAAAAGGCGACACGTCAACTCAGGGATTGGCAACACAGATACCCCTCGACTCCGCACATTTGGGTGAGCGTAAACCTGTCGGTGGACGATCTCTCGGATCCGGAACTCTTCGAGTCGATCTCGGGGATAACCACACGTGCCCGCATTGATCCGGTCGATCTGGTCGTCGAGATCACCGAATCGGTCCTGCTCGACGACACCGAACAGACGATGGACTTCCTCGGCCAGCTCAAGGGCCTCGGAGTGGGGCTGGCGCTCGACGACTTCGGCACTGCCTTCTCATCGCTCTCCTACGTCCGCCGGTTCCCCTTCGACCATTTGAAGCTCGACATCTCTTTCACGTCGGAGTTACCTCAATCGACTCGATCGATGCTGCTGGTCGAAGAGATCTGCCACCTGGCAACGTCGATGGAGATGAAAAGCATTGCTGAAGGAATCGAGCGGCAGGAGCAGGCTGATGCGCTGCGAGGAATGGGCTGTGAATACGGGCAGGGGTTCCTGTTCTCGCGGCCGCTTCCCGTCGAAGACTGCGAGGCGCTCCTCGCTGCTGGGTAGGAGTCACTTTCTCAATAGCTCTATCCGCCAGTCGGAGATTGTGACGGCCGACCATGCTCGCAGGTACATCCGGCACTACCGTTGCGGTGATCTGTAGGAAGGCATGAGAGACATGAAGCCAACCGAACTGACGCGTCGGCGATCAGTGACTTTCATCTGTCTTATAGTCATCGGGATCGGTATACCCACTGCTGTCGTGGCGGGCATCCGAAGCGCCGGAGCCTCGCCGACTCGCCCAGCTCCATGGGGCGAACCACATCCACTGAAGGCGTCACGGCCACACACTGCACCTCTTCGGGTCACCGGAAGGTATGTACCTATTGCTCGGACAACCTCAGCACAGGTCTCCACTAACTGGTCGGGAGTAGTCGACACCGGAGCGCAGTTCACTGGCGTGAGTGCTCAGTGGGTGGTGCCACAAGTTCAGCCCTCGAGTATGAATGAGGTCTCGTGCACCTGGATCGGCATCGACGGAACGACCGGCACCTCGCTGATACAAACGGGAACTAATCAGAACAGCTCCAGCAACGGCACCAGCTATTCCGCGTGGTACGAGATTCTCCCAGCGCCACAGACCATTCTCGGCGGGGTGTTGCCGGGTGATCACATGCAGGCTTCAGTCGTGCAAACGTCGCCCGGGATTTGGACGATCACCATCAACGACACCACATCGAACCAAGGCTTCTCGCGGGCGTTCAACTACAGCGGGCCGGGTGCATCTGCAGAGTGGATCGAGGAAGCTACGACGATTGGGTACCAGATTGGAACGCTCGCGGACTTTGGGGCCGTCCAATTCAGCAATCTCGGGTTCGGTGTTTCCGGTGCCAACACAGCTAGCGCAAACTACGTGGCGATGGAGGACGCTAGTGGGAACATCATCGCCTACCCCGCCACTTTCGATGCCACTAACGATTCACAACAGATCATTTATGGATCGCCTCCGACTACACCGCCGCCCACAACTACCACGACTGCAGGTCCACCAACTACGACAACAACGATTACTAGTCCTCCAACCACGTCCACGACCACAACGCAGCCACCGCCGCTACCGCCGCTGCCGCCGCCGGTGAGCTGTACTCCAGGAGCCCAGCAATCAGCCGGGCAGGTAACCGCTATGGCGGCGACCAGGGGGCCGAACGGGTGTCCGGGCTACTGGATCGTGAACGCCGGGGGCAGTGTATTTACCTTTGGGAACGCGCCCTACCTCGGCGGCCTCAATGGCGGGGTGGCCTCACCCGTGATCGACATCATCGCCACTCCAGACAATGCGGGCTATTGGCTCGTCACCGCCAACGGCACCGTTAGGGCCTTTGGCGACGCCGGGTCATATGGGGACATGAGCGGGCATCAACTCAACGGAGGCATCATCGCTATGGCTGCCACTCCTGATGGCGGCGGTTACTGGCTGGTCGGAAGTGATGGTGGCATCTTTAGTTTTGGGGATGCCCAGTTCTACGGATCAACCGGAGCCATGCATCTAAACCAACCCGTTGTAGGCATCGCTGGCACTCCCGATGGCGGCGGATATTGGTTGGTGGCGGCCGACGGTGGCATCTTCAGCTTTGGTGACGCTCATTTCCTCGGCTCGATGGGAGCTACTCCCCTCAACAAACCGGTGGTTGGCATGACTGCTGACCCGTCTGGACGGGGGTACCGCATGGTGGCGGCCGATGGTGGGATCTTCAGCTTCGGTGCGCCCTACTTTGGCAGCTTGGGTGGCAACCCTCCGACTGCACCGATCGTCAACATGGCCCCTTCCACCGACGGCAATGGCTATTACATGCTCGATGCAGGAGGCGGTGTCTACAGTTTCGGGGATGCGCCCTTCCTCGGAGCAGCGTCGTGAAGAGAATCCGCTTTTGTGGGTTCGCGTAGCGGCGCGAAGGCTGTGATTGTTCGAGAGGTCCTACGGTGCCTGGCCATCTGCTAAGAATCGAGCCCCTCATGGCCGCTGGACCCGCGGGTTCTGGCATCACCTCAACAACCGTTGCCGACGCCATGTCCCCTACAGATATCGAAATACCCGTTCGGATCGAATGCCTGAGCGGGTGCCAGCCACTCAAGAGCTCGATAGGCGGAGGTAGTGCCGCACGGACCTAGATGTTCCCTTCATGCACGTTGGTGACGCAAACGGTCGGGTGGGTCTGAGCTAAGGATCCACCAACGCGAACACCTCCGCGCCCAATGTCTGTGAACTTTCGCGTGTCCTCTGCAATTTTGTCCAGCCATCCCCGGTCCTGGGCCGAGGAGAATGGGTGCGAATCAGGTGTTGCCCTGCCCTCAGTCGGTCTCGGTGATGCGGTCGATGTAATGGCGGCTAGACGGCATAGGTCACAGTCGGACGGCACTTGGTGGCCGTTGGACGATCTCTGCCCGATTGCAGAGGCTGACTCTGATGCCCCCGGAACACTGGATACGCGCCTGCCCGGCGCCAGCGCTGCTCGACTACGCGGGCCATGTCCGGGTCACTGACTTCGCTAGCCTCATTTGCCTCCACGGTTGCCCCCGGCTCCGCCATCTCACGCTCGACCCGCGGAGGGACTACTAGCCAATCACGGCCGGTCCGTGATGGGCTACCTTCTGTAGGTTCGTCTGTCCACGACCTCCCGGGACATCACAGCGTGGGCCGTACAGGACTCGAACCTGTGACCCCTTGCGCGTCATGCAAGTGCGCTACCAGCTGCGCCAACGGCCCGTGAGGGAGGACGATACCACTGAGGCTGGAGAAGACCGACAGCGACGCCTCCGAATGACGCACAAAGAGACCATCGGCACCTGACCATCCGGCCGCCATCACACCTGAACCGAGGCTTGAGGGGTCGCCCGTTCGACTGCTTCCCAGCCGCTCAGCCTCTGACGTCGCTCCATCTCCGTCCGATGCCCGCCCCGCACCCCGAACAACCGCTTGGCGAACAGCAGGTAGACGACAATGGCCAGGTTGATCACCAGCGTGACCACCTTGAAGACGCTCACCCCGATGGTCAGTTCGTAGACCTCGAACGGAACCAGCAACGTGGTCGCCACGAACGTCAGGTATTCGGCCCAGCGTTTGGCCATCCACAACCCGACCATCTCCGTGGCTTCGAGTACCGCATAGGCGGTCACCGCCAGGCCCAACTCGACCAGATGACGGGATGAATAGTGGAAGACGTTGCGGAGGTGGCCGAGTATCCCCCTGACGCTGGTGGCCCCGGGATCCCCTCCCGAGAGGTCGTTCATGATCTGGTTGTAGTCATGCTGCAGCGCGGTGTGGTGCTGGGCGAACGTGAACAGGGCGACGGCCAAGGCCGTGAGCACGATGACGTGGATGGCCCGATCGATTGCGATCAGCCTGAGCACATAGTGGTCCCGGAGCAGCGGGCCCCGAACCGGAAGTTCGATCTCGTCGCGGGAAGGCATCGGACCGCCGGTCGGTGAACTGGGGATCGGGTACTGGAACCAGCCGTCGCATCGCAGGCAGCGGAGCCATCGGATGCCCTCGATTTCCCGTGCCAGGAGGTAGTCCTTACTGGTGATCTGATCCGCATCGGCTCCGAGTACCACATGGTCCCGCCACGCACAGGTCAATAATTCATACCGATTGCTCGGTCGATGGGCGCGTGCCACCTCCGCACCATAGGCTGGTAGGCGCCAACAAACCGAGGGGGTAGCCATGGAAGTCGACGCCAAAGCCCACGCCGCTCGCATCGCAGACCAGGGCTACACCATTATTGAGAACGCCATCGACCTCGACCTCATCGACTCGCTGGATCAGGACCTGCTGCGTCTCGAGCGCGACCTGGGGATCCTCCCATCGGACAACCTCTTCGAAGGCGGCCACACCACCCGCATCTACAACCTGCTTGTTCACGGCCCTCTCTACGAGGCGATCCCCGTCCATCCGAACATCCTCCCGGTATGCGAGCAGGTGCTGGACCCCGGCCTGCTGGTGTCATCACTGTCATCCATTGCCATTGCCGCCGGTGAGACGGCCCAGCCGATCCACGCCGACGACCAGATCCTTCCGCTCCCCAAGCCCCACCCGGCCACCGTATGCAACACGATGTGGGCACTGACCGATTTCACCGAGGAGAATGGGGCCACCCGGATCATCCCTGGTTCCCACCTCGGCTCTGAGTCGCCCAATCCCCTCCAGAGCTACGACTCGATTCCCGCCGAAATGCCCAAAGGAAGTGTCCTGGTTTGGCATGGAAGCCTGTGGCACGGGGGTGGGGCCAATACCACCGGCACCCGACGGGTGGGCATCGCCATGAACTACTGCGCCGGCTACATCCGTCAACAGGAGAACCAGCAGCTCGGCATCCCTCGAGACACGGTAAAGGGGTTTTCCCACCGACTGCAGCAATTGGTCGGATACGGGATCTACAACGGCCTGATCGGCCACATCGACAAGCAGCTTCCTTCCAAGATTCTCCTGGACGACACCGAAGATGCATTCATGCTGTGGGACTACGCGAAGATATCGGCCAACTGAGTTACACCAGCTGAGGTTCCGCCAGGCCCCTCCCGGTTGAGAAACAGTTCACGTCGGCTGAGAAACCGGTTGTCGGTCGCGGACGCCGGCCGCATTTGCCTCGGACTCGATGAACTGGCCGAGCATCTCCAGGAGCCGTTCGAAATCGGCATCAAGTTCCGCAGGGGGGTGATGGCTGAACCGACCGGACACCTCGCTGGTGGCGAAGCCGAGGATCGCCGTGCTGATCAGCCGTTCGGTCCGGGCAACACGTTCCGGATCGACCCCCGCCTCTTCCAGCGCCCGGTAGATTCCGCCGCGCACGTGGAGAGCCTCCGGAGTGATGGCCGGACGTTGGAGAAGGAGAGGAAAGACATCCGGGTGCCGGCAGGCCATCGCCCGAATTTCCCCGGCCAGCGACCCCAGGCGCTCCGCCCAGGGAGCATCCGACGCCGGGGACGGGAACTCGGTGAGCAATCGCTCGACCAGCCCGTCGAGCACCGCCATCTTGTTGGCCACGTGCCGGTAGAGGGCCATCGGAGTCACGCCGACCCGGTTGGCGATGGCGGCCATGGTCACCGCCTCGAGCCCGTGCTGATCGGCGATGGCCAGAGCGGCGTCGAGGATCATGTCCCGGTCGATGCGCGCCGTCCGTCCCATTCGGATTAGTATATTATCTATACTTATGCGAGTACTCCTCACCGACGGATCCGGACTGACGGCCCGCCAGACCGCCAACCGGCTGTGGGCCGCCGGCCACCGAGTCGAAGCCCTCGCCCCGGATCCGCTCTGCTTGTGCCGCTTCACCCGCCACGTCCACCGGATCCACCGGGTGCCCGCCTATGGGTCGGATCCGATCCGGTGGCTTGACGCCGCACTGGACATCTGCCGCTCCGCACATTTCGATCTGCTGTTCCCTACCCAGGAGCAGGTCGCGGTTCTGGCGTCGGCCCCCGATCGCCTCCAGGCGGCGGGAGTGGCGACCGCGGTGCCTCCGTTCTCGGCCTTGGTGGCAGTCCAGGACAAGATCGCCGCCTTCACCACCCTCGCCCGGCTGGGCGTGCCCCAGCCAACCAGCGCAGTCGGGACCTCGGGGTGGGACATCTTCCCGGCCTTCGTCAAAGAGCCAATCGGCACCGCCTCCGGAGGTGTCCGGCGGGTGGCGTCATCCCAAGAGCTGCACAGCACCACGGCCGACCAACACCCCGTACTTGTCCAGGCCGCCGCGGCCGGACCGCTCGCCATGTGCCAGTCGGTGTTCGACCAGGGGTCCATGGTCGCCTTTCACGCCAACCTGCGGATCGGCGAGGGCGCCAACGGCGGGGCAAGCCACAAGCGCAGCATCGAACTGCCCCAGGCCCGCAGCTGGCTCGAGATCCTCGGCTCGGACCTCAACTGGCACGGAGGGTTGTCGGCCGACGTGATCGTCACCGACACCGGGCCCGTCTTCATCGACATCAACCCCCGCCTGGTCGAACCCGAGAACGCCTGGCAGTCGGGAGTCGACCTGGTCGGTCCGATGGTCGAGCTTGCCCAAGGCAGTTCCCCTGCACGGCAATCGGACGGACGGGCCGGTATCGCCACCCGCCAACTCCTCATCGGCCTGCTCGGCACCGCACAGCAGGGAATGGGACGGCGAGGGGTCGCCAGGGAACTCCTGGCCGCCTGGCGACAAACGGGACTCTACGCCGGCAGCGTCGAGGAGCTCACGCCGGCTCGAGGGGACCCGGTGGCGCTCGTCCCGCTGGCCATGGCCGCGCTGGCCACCATGGCCAAACCAACCAGCTGGGGGTGGTTTACCACCGGAAGCGTCGCCAACTATGCGCTCACCGCCGAGGGTTGGAACCGGATTCTTGCCACCCAACCGGCGTCGCATCTGAGCCTTCCGCCGGCGACCTGATGCCATCGGTCAGGTCTGACGTTGGTCCACGTGACCGGTCACCGGTTCCGGTCACCAATGCAAACGTCAGGGGTCGGAGACCTCCAATACGGGTAACCAATGGCGTTACACAGTAGCTTTGTCGCAGACGACCGGCAGGGAAGTGCAATGAGAAGAAACACGGGTTTCGTAAGGCCCATGTCAGTGGTGGTGACGATCATCGTCGTCGTGCTGGTCGTCGCGAGTTTTCTGTTTCTGAGGCACAGCGTCGCCGACCAGGAGCAATCAACTCTGCAGAATGACACCACCGAGCTTGCCTTGGTCATCAACGAGGGGATTGCCGCCGTCGGGGCGCCACTCAACCCGCTGAGCGAAGTGATGGCGGCGACACACAACTCGCCGAGCCTGTTCCAGGCGCAGACCAGCTCACTCTCCGCGAACCCGGGCTCTTCCATAGCCGTCGCCGAGCCGGTCGCAGGCTGGTACACCTTGGCCCTGGCGGCCGGTCCGGACTTTGTGGCCGGCCAGGCTCTTCCTGCATCGCTTGCCACCGCGGTGGCAGGCGCCGGGCCGAGTCTTTCGGGGACAAGCGTCCTCCATATCGGGGACAGGACATTTCTCGGACTCGTGGTACGTTCCGATTCCACTCCACAAGGTGCTGTGGTCATCGGAATCACTCGGATAACTCCGAGCGTCCCCAGCAAACCGCAAGCCCCTCCCTACGAACAGCTCTATGTCAGTTTGTACGCGTCGCCAACGGCCGACCCAGCACAGCTCATCTCCGGGAGTTTGGGCTTACGGCCGCTGCCGAGCCCCGTGGGGAGCACCGTCATCTCGGTCGGCAGCTCGAAATGGCTCGTCGTCGCGAGTGCCAAGGAATCCCTGGTTGGGACAGCGTCCCGTCTGGCGCCGTGGATTGTCCTGGCCGGAGGATTGGTCATTGCCCTGTTGGTCGGGTCGGCCGCGGAGATCCTCGCCCGGCGACGGCGCTATGCCGAAGCGGTTGCCGCCGAACGCACGGAGGAACTGGTTGCCGCCCAGGCGTCCCTGGTGCGCAAGGAACGGCTCTTGGCTGTCGGGGAAATGGCGACGGTGATCGGCCATGAGCTTCGCAACCCGCTGGGGGCTGCCATCAACTCGTTGTACCTCGCCCGCACCGGACTCACCGACCACGACGCCCCCGAGCTCGACGGCTATCTGGTTCAGGCGGAACGAGAGACCAACCGGGCCGCGGCGCTCTGCGAGGACCTCATCGCGTTCATGCGCGAGCGCGAGCCCGACATCGTCCCCCTCGACCTTGGTGCCGTGGTGGCCGAAGTCCTCGAATCGGCTCCTCCACCACCCGGGATCGAGGTATCCGAAGAGGGCCTCGGAGTCGACCTCCAGGCCGATCGGGCCCAACTGGTCCAGATCGTCACGAATCTGATCACCAACGCCTATCAGGCCATGCCTGACGGGGGCCGGCTCCGGGTGACCGGTTCCGAGAGCGATGGATTCACCGAGATCACGGTGGAGGACAGCGGCGAGGGCATAGACCCCGCGGTCGCCGAACGTCTGTTGGAACCGTTCTTCACCACCAGGCCCACCGGGACCGGCCTCGGCTTGGCGATTGTCAATCGTTTCGCTGAAGTCCATAACGGCACCGTCTCCATCGAAGGCGGTCCTACAGGTGGGGCGCGTGTTACCGTTCGCCTACCCAACACCACGACCCGGGAGAGACCATGATCGACAGTGCCAAGGTTCTCGTTCTGGTCGCAGACGACAACGACGGAATACGCGACACCACCGCCGCCATCCTGAGGTCGGTCGGGTACACCGTCACCGAGGCGACGGACGGGGAAGACGCTCTGGCCGAGCTCAACCAACAGCCGTTCGATGTTTGTGTGCTCGACGTGCGGATGCCCAAACGGGACGGCATCTCTGTTGTCGAGAGCATTTCCCCCGAACCTCCGCCGCCAATGATGGTGATGGCTTCGGCATATGACTTCGACTCCGACCTTCGCCAGCGTCTCGGCACAAAGGTCTTCAAGTACCTGAAGAAACCGGTTCCTCCCAATGAGCTGATCGAGACAATCGGCGCGGCCTGCGCGGGCTTAGCGGCCTCGTAGATCCCACTGCGTTGGTTCCCGAAGCTGGTGCTGCAACTGGAGGCGGCGGGCGGAATCGAACCGCCGTACGGGGCTTTGCAGGCCCCTGCCTAAACCACTCGGCCACGCCGCCACGGCGTCCCGGGAGCCTATCCCTTCGACATGATGGTTGAATCTGGGTATGCGGATCGGATTGATTGCACCACCGTGGACCCCCATCCCGCCGAAACTCTACGGCGGCATCGAACTTGTGGTCGACCAATTGGCCAGAGGGCTGCAGGATGCCGGCCACGACGTCCTCCTCTACGCCACCGGCGATTCAACCTGCCCGGTGCCTCGGGAATGGGTACTCCCTGAGGCCGAGGGGATGCGGATCGGAATGGCCGTTCCCGAAATCCGGCACGTGATCCACGCCTATGAGGCCGTGAGCGAGTGCGACGTGGTCCACGACCACACGGTGATGGGGCCGTTCTACGCCGAGCACTACCCCGACCTCCCGGTGGTCACCACCATCCACGGCCCGTTCAACGAGGAACTTACCGACCTCTACCGTTCGATCGCCGACCGGGTTCCGATTGTGTCAATTTCCCACGCCCAACGTCGCGCCGCCCCCGACGTGGCGGTGGCCCGGGTCATCCATCATGGCGTGGAGGTGGACCAATTCCCGGTCGGTGACGGGAGCGGGGATGCCGAAGGGCCGTATGTTGTGTTTCTGGGCCGGATGAACCCGGAAAAGGGAGCCCACAGGGCCATTGCCGTTGCCCGGGCCGCCGGTATCCGCATCCTGATGGCGGCCAAGATGCGAGAGCCCGAAGAGATCAGGTACTTCGCCGAGCAGGTCGAGCCGCAGTTGGGACTCGATGCCATCTACCTGGGCGAGGTGTCCCACGAGCGAAAGCTCGAGCTCTTAGCTGGAGCCTCAGCCCTCCTGTTCCCGATTCGATGGAACGAGCCGTTCGGCATGGTGATGATCGAAGCCATGGCTTGCGGGACTCCGGTACTGGCCTTCCCCGAAGGGGCGGCCCCCGAGGTGGTCGATGACGGCAAAACCGGGTTTCTCTGCAACGACGAGGCGGAGATGGTCGAGGCCCTCGGCCGGCTCGGGGAGCTGAAGCGATCCGACTGCCGGTTGGCGGTCGAGGGTTACTTCTCCACCGCGCGGATGGTGGCCGAACACGTCGACCTCTTCGAGACCGTGGCCGGCTGACCCACCTATTGTGTCGCTCCGACAGCCCGGGCCAGCTGTACTACTCCGACCCCCGTGGTCGCAGTGAGGTTCAAGTGGGCCACAGACGGGTTGCCCGCACCGGCGGCTGAGCCGGTCCCGAAAGACTGGGCGTCGGTGTTGCCCTGGCCATCCGAATAGGTCACGTTCCCGATCCCGCTGTGGGCGTTCACATTGACGTCCACCCCCGGTGGAACTTCCACCAGGAGATGACCGATCCCGACGCTGGCGTTGACCGATGTGGACCCGGCCGGAAACTGGACGTTTCGCAGGTCGAGGACCATATTGCCGATGGCCAACCGGTAGTCGCGCTGGACCTGGGACGCCACCGTCGGACGCAACTCCCGGTCCCCGACTCCACCGTGGATCGGCACCCCCGACAACGCCACTTCGGTCAGCGCGCCGCCGACGATCACCGCCAGCAGGGCGACGAGTGAAAGGATCATCAATCCCAGCGCTTTCAAGAGCCGGTGGGCGCCCCCGACGCGGGCCACCGCCAACACCGCGATCGCGGCCACCGCCAGCCAGACCATCCCGGCACCGAAGAACCACCCCGGTCCCCATGACCTCGGGCCACTCGACACCAGGCTGAAAAAGACGGTGAGGGCGATCACTGCCACCGCGACGACCGCCCACCGATGGTGTCCCGATCCGCGGCCGCTGAGCGCGTTCTGGGCGAGCGACTCCTCGGCGCCGTCTTCGGGGATCAGCAGCCATCCGATGGCGTACAGGATGATGCCCAGCCCTCCGAACAGGGTGAGGGCCACGAAGGCGATCCGGACGATGACCGGGTCCACCCCCAGGTAGATGGCGGTCCCGCCGGCTACACCTCCGAGCATCCGCCCATCGGTCTGGCGACTGAAACGACGGGGCCGGTCGTCGCCCGGCGCCGTCCACGTCTGTTCATTAGTTGTGTCCATGCCTGCATGGTGAGCCATCCCACCGGTCGGCACCATCGGGACATACCCCGACCCGGAGCCCGGTCCCACGTCCCGGACTCAGGGTTTTCCCTGATGGTCGATGTGAACCGGTCGTGGGAAGATACCTGGATCGCCGAAGGCACCACTCCACACCCGCTCCCCTGGCTCCCGCCGCCCCCTGATCCCGGCGCGAGCCGAGTTGTTCCTCGCCGACGTCACCGGGGCCGCGGGAACGGCCCTCTCCGGCGCACCCGGGACAACCAGTACCTGGCCGGCGTCTGTGGCGGGATCGGCGAGCGACTCGGCATCGACCCGACTGTGGTGCGGGTGATCACCGTGCTTCTGGTCCTGGGCGCCGGCACCGGTCTTCTCGTCTACATAGCCGCGTGGTTGATCATGACCCGTCAGGGCGAGGACAGGTCGATCGCCAAGCGCATCACCTCGGATCCCGGCGAGATGAGGCTGGCCATGGTGGTGGGGACCTTGGTCATCGCCGTCATCGTGGGTGTCGCCGCCTCGGGGCTGCCCGGTGCATCAAATCTCGCCTGGCCAGTGGCCATCAGCGCGGCTGGGCTCTTGTTCGTGTGGAGAGGCTCGAGCGTCGAAGAGCGATCCGAGCTCCGCCATGTCCTCGGGCAGGTACCCCTGGCGGCGGAGCTCACCTCGGGATCGAGGAGGTCATCGGTCCTCCGGATCGCCCTGGGCGTGGTCCTGGTGGCGATCGGGGTGGAAGGGCTCGGCGGGCTGGTCACCACCAGGTCCTCGTGGGTGGCCACCCGCGGATTCCTCGGGGTGCTGGCGGTGATCGTCGGGTTCGCCATTGTCTTCGGTCCCACCTGGCTTCGCACCGTTCGCAGCCTCACCGAGGAACGTCGGGAGCGGGTGCGGTCACAGGAGCGTGCGGACATGGCGGCCCACGTTCACGATTCCGTCCTGCAGACCCTGGCCCTCATTCAGAAGGCAGCCGACGACCCCCGCGAGGTCAGCCGGCTGGCTCGCGCGCAGGAACGCGAGCTCCGATCCTGGCTATTCGAGGACCGGCCGCCGGGATCGTTCGACGACGGCGCCACCACGGTGGCGGTGGCCACCGCCATCATCGAGCAGGAGGTGGAGGACGACCACGGCGTCGACGTTGATGCGGTGGTGGTGGGCGACTGTCCGCTCACCGAGGACCTGCAGTCGTTGCTGGCGGCCGGCCGGGAGGCTGCGGTCAATGCGGCCAAGTGGTCCGGAACCACCACCATCTCTCTCTTCGTCGAGGTCGAACCGAACTCAGTCTCGCTGTTCGTCCACGACCGGGGGTGTGGCTTCGACCCCGATGCGGTCCCCGACGACCGTCGGGGAATCACCGACTCGATCCGGGATCGGATGACCCGCCACGGCGGGACCGCGGTCATCCGCAGTGCCCCCGGGAAGGGCACCGAAGTCGAGCTGGTCATGGCTCGTCAGCCGTGAGAGGACCGGAAGCTGGAGGAGCGCCGGTCGTCGGGAAACGTCGCCCGACGGTCTTCCTGGTCGACGACCATCTGCTGGTGCGCTCGGGGGTGCGGGCCGAACTGGGTGACACCGTGGAGGTGGTCGGTGAGGCCGACGAGGTCGATGCTGCGGTGGAGATGATCCGCGAGCGGTCGCCCGAGGTAGTCCTGCTCGACGTCCATCTCCCCGGGGGCGGGGGCCACGCGGTCATCGACGCGGTCTCCGAGACCCATCCCGACATTCGTTTCCTCGCCCTCTCGGTCTCCGACGCCGCCGAGGACGTCATCGCCATCATCCGGGCCGGTGCCCGGGGCTACGTGACCAAGACCATCTCCGGCCCCGAGCTGATCGACGCCGTCCACCGGGTAGCCGATGGGGACGCGGTCTTCTCGCCGAAGCTGGCCGGATTCGTGCTCGATGCCTTCGCCGGCGACGACGAGCCTCAGCCGTGCCCGCAACCCCGATTCGATCCGGAATTCGATCAGCTCACCCCCCGGGAGCGGGAGACCCTTCGCCTCATCGCTCGCGGCTACGCCTACAAGGAGATCGCCCGGGAACTTTCGATCTCGACCAAGACCGTCGAGAGCCACGTCTCCGCGGTGCTGCGGAAGCTGCAGCTGTCCAGCCGTTACCAGCTCACCCGTTGGGCAACCGAGCGGCGTCTGCTGTGATCGGAGATTCCCCCGGCAGGTCTGTTCAACGCCGGCGGTGGAGTAAGAACATCCCCAACGCGGCGATGACCGCCACCACGATGGCCGCCTTGATCAGGAACCAGACGACGCTGAGGACGGACGTGATCACGAAGATCACCACCACGATCGCGATCGCTCCGGCACCGACCAGGAGCACGGCATCGAAGAGCTTGAGCCCCGAACTGTCTCGTTGAGCCATACCCCAGGGTAACCGGCGGATCCCTCCATTTGGCGGCAGGGTTGGAGATCCCGCCCGTGAGCCGGTTCCAGTCGTGGTGATGGTACGGTCCGCCGGTGTCCATGCGTGCGCGACGACAGGCGCTCATCGACCGAGCCGACCTCCACGGCCAGGAGTTCTGTCACGCCTACGCCGAGGTCGCCGACGAGTGGCTCATCGAGCTCTTCGAGCAGGCCACCGGTGGTGATCACCGCTCGATCGCCCTGGTGGCGGTGGGCGGATACGGGCGCCGCGAGCTCTACCCCTACAGCGATCTCGACGTCGTGCTGGTCCACCGCGGTCTCCGGGACGTCTCCAACACTGCCGACCGGATCTGGTACCCGGTGTGGGACGAGGGAATCGCCCTCGACCACAGCGTGCGGCGACCGGGAGAAGTCCTCGAGATGGCCGGCGAGGACCTACGGGTCGCGCTCGGGCTGCTCGATGGCCGGGTGGTGTGCGGCGACCCGAAGGTGGCCGAACACCTCCTGATCGAGTCCCGGGACCGGTGGGCCAAACAGAGGCCCCCATGGCTGGGGGTCCTCGCCGACCAGGTGGTCGAACGCCACGCCGCACATGGGGACGTCGCCTTCTTGCTCGAGCCGGATCTCAAGGAGGCACACGGTGGCCTCCGGGACATCAGCGCCCTGGCGGCAGTCATGCGGGCGGTGCCGGTCCTGGCCGACTACGTCGACACGGTCGCGATTGCCGATGCCCACACCGTCCTGACCCGGGTGAGGGTGGAGCTCCACCGCCAATCCGGCCGAGAGCTCAACAAGCTCCTCCTCCAAGAGCAGGATCAGGTGGCCAGGTCACTCGGAGACACCGACACCGACGCGCTGGTGGCCGCCGTGGCCGGCGCCGGCCGGACGGTGGCCTGGGAGTCCGACGATGCCTGGCGCAGGCGGGGCGTGTGGTCGCAGGCGACGAAGAAGGGGCGGTCGCGACGAGGCAGCGCAACCACTCTGGAAGCCTCGCCCCCGGACGAACCGTCGCTGGCCTCCGACCCCGACATCGGCATCGTCGATGGCGAGGTGGTGTTGGCGGCCTCTGCCGATGTGCCCGGCGATCCTTCCCTCTCGCTGCGGCTGGCGGCGGTGGGCGCCGAGCGGAATCTCCCCATCTCCCGAGATGCGCTCAACCTGCTCGGTCGGAAGGCACCGTACCCGCCGACTCCCTGGCCTGACTCGCTTCGCGCCTGCCTGGTCCGGACCCTGGCCGCCGGCCATCCGGCCATTGCCGCCCTCGAGGCCCTCGACCGGCGTGACCTCCTGTCCCGGTACTTCCCCGAATGGTATGCGGTAAGAAACAAGCCGCAGCGGAATCCGTACCACCGGTACACGGTCGATCGGCACCTGCTGGAAGCGACCGCCAATGCCGCCGCTCTCGCCCACCGGGTCCAGCGGATCGACCTGTTGTTGGTGGGAACCCTCCTCCATGACATCGGCAAGGGATCCAAAGGGGACCACACCGTGGCCGGGGTTGAGATGGCCGCCGACATCGGGGCCCGGATGGGGTTCCCCCCCGAGGACGTCGAAGTGCTGGTGACCCTGGTGCGACTCCACTTGCTGCTACCCGACGCCGCCACCCGGCGGGACCTCGACGATCCGGCAACCGCCCAGCGGGTCGCCGACGAGGTCGGCGATCGCTCAACCCTCGAACTGCTCGCCACCCTGGTCGAGGCGGACAGCCTGGCCACCGGACCCTCGGCCTGGGGTACCTGGAAGGCCGGGCTCATGGCCGATCTGGTCGAGCGCACCGGCAGACTCCTGGCCGGCGAGGAGGTGACTCCGCCGACCACCTGGGTGACCGACGAGGTCCGGAGCGTGATGGACGCAGTCCGCGCTCACCACGCCCCGGCCCTGTCGATCGACCGACCGGTCATTACGGTCGTCGCCCCCGACCGGCCCGGCTTGCTGGCCGAGGTCACCGGGGTGTTGGCCCTGCGCGGGCTGAACGTCCGGTCGGCCAACGTGGCCGGCGAGGACGGGATCGCAGTCGAGATGTTCACCGTCGAACCGTCGCGGGGCCGGTGGCCGACGGCGGCTCAGCTCTCTGACGACATCGCCTCGGTGATGGCCGGCACCCTGCCTCTCGACGCCCGCTTGGCCGAGCGGACCCGCACCTACCGGGGTGCCCGCTGGGCGACCACCCCCCAGCTGGTCGAGACCGAGGTGGCGGTGGACAACAACGCTTCGGACACCGCCACCGTGGTGGAGGTGCGGGCCGAGGACGTCGAGGGCCAACTCCACCGGATCACCCGGGCGCTGGTCGACTGCCGGCTGGATGTCATCTCCGCCAAGGTCTCCACGTTCGGCCCGGCGGTGGTCGACGCCTTCTACGTGCTCGGGCCTGACGGTGGCAAGCTCACCGACCCCGGCGGCATTGCCTCGGTCGAGCGAGTGGTGCGGGAGAGGATCTCCCTTTCCCGCGTTGAAGACGGCGGTCGACCCCCGGGATAAGTGCCTGGTCACAGGGGATGAATGGTATGCTCCCCGGCACACGGGGAGAGGTCATGACAGCAATCCGATCGAAGGCAAGCGGACCAGGAGGCACCGGGTCGGGTCGCGGCCGGGCCATCCGGCCGCTGGTGGTTGTCATCGTGGTGGTGGGGTTACTGGTCGTCGGGGTCGGGGTCGCGGCCATCGTCACCAAGGGCAGTCCGATCCGGGCCGCCGCATCTCCAACCTCGATAGCCAAAGGGACGCCGGCGGCCGACGCCAATCAACCGCTGACTCTGGTGTCGAGCACCCCGACTGACACCGCGACCGGCATTCCCAGCGACGCGTCGATTTCGTTGCAGTTCTCCGCCCCCGTGAATCCCGCCTCGCCCCAGCCGACGCTGACCCCGGCGGTCGCCGGGACCTGGCAACTGCTGACGCCGACCACCTACACCTTTGTGGCCACCACCCCCTTCGTCCCCACCTCGACGGAGACCGTCACCATTCCCGGCGGCATCGCCAGCACGTCGGGAAAGACCCTGGGGACCGACACATCAGTGCACTTCACGGTGGCCGACGGAACCATCCTCCGGCTCCAGCAGTTGTTGGCCACCTTGGGCTACCTGCCGCTGACCTTCACCCCGGCCCGGCCCCTGGCTGCCCCCCAGGAGGCGGCCCAGGCCCAAGAGGGGGTGTTCGCCTGGAAGGGCAACGAGCCGGCCTCCCTCACCTCTCTCTGGACCGAAGGGACCGGCAACACCATCACCACCGGCGCGGTCATGTACTTCCAAAACAAGGAGAACATGAAGACCGATGGTGTCGCCGGCCCGGCGGTGTGGGCGGCGCTGCTGAGTGACGTCGGCGCCGGCACGGTCAGTACGGCGCCGTACGACTACGTCTACGTGTCAACAACGATCCCGGAGTCGACCACCGTCTACAGCAACGGCAATGTCGTCTACACCAGCCCGGCGAACACCGGTGTGCCCGGGGCCGAAACGGCGTCGGGAACCTTCCCGGTCTATCTCCGCTACACCACCACGACCATGTCGGGCACCAACCTCGACGGATCCAAGTACTCGGATCCCGGCATCCCCTGGGTCAGCTACTTCAACGGCGGGGACGCGCTTCACGGTTTCATCAGATCCAGCTACGGAACTCCCCAGAGTCTCGGCTGCGTGGAGATGCCGTACGCCAACGCCGCGGTGGTCTACCCGCTCACACCCATCGGCACCCTGGTCACCGTCGGCTGACTCCATTGACGGTCCGTGGCGACGCCCGAGCGGGAATCAGCCGTCGATCAGCGGATGGCTGAGGCCGAGTTCCGCCAGTGTGAGCTCGGGTTGGCGGCGATCGAGCACCTTCGGTGACGCGCCGTCGATCCGGAAGACGTAGAGGTTCCAGTACGGGGCCAGATCGGCAGGGGCAATGTCCGCATAGAGGAGCCGTTCGACATCCACGCACCGGGTGAAACCCGCCTCGGCGAACCGATCGGTCCACCAGCCAAACGAGGCGATGGTGAGATGGCCCTCCACCAGCTGCCCGTCGGCATCGACCGCCAGGTCGGCTTCGGGAACCGGGCCCGAGTAGTCCGAACCCAATCCCCGGTAGTGATCGACCCGTTCGGGGCGGACCTTGCCCTCGAAGTGGCCATCCGGTCCCGACGGGTTGGCGCCAAACGACGGAATGGTGGCGTACAGGTAGCCGCCACATACCCGCTTCAGCTCAGCCAACGCGGCCGGCACCCGGTCGGGTGGCAGGTGCTCGAGAATTTCGAGGGCGGTGACCAGTTCGAACGCTCCGTCCTCCCAGGGAAGGCCGGCAAAGAGATTGCCGACCCGGATGTGTCCTTTGGCCCCCGGGGTGGCGTGATCGATGGCGAACGGGCTGACGTCGCACCCTTCGGCATCGATGCCCAGTTCCCGGAGTACCTCGACCAGGTAGCCGGTCGCGCACCCGACATCGAGAGAACGGTTGATCCGGAAATTCCGCCACAGGAGCCACCCGGCGATGTCGGCGTTCGAGGCTACCCGGTCATAGCGGGCATAGCCCGAGTGACCCTCTCGGTCCCCCGATGCGTCCCGTCCCTCACCGAAATAGCTCCCCCCGTAGGTAGCCTCGATGCCGGCCACCCGGGCCTCGGCCACCGCCTGGCCGGTCTCCGCCGCCCGGCCCAGCTCCCGGGCGGCGAGCGCCATCATCCGACGCAATCCGGCGCTGGCGACGGCGGCCCGCACCATGACCTGGCGAACTCCATCGATGGCACACCTCCACCGACGCGACGGCATTGGGGAGACACTAGTCGGGGGAGAAACCCCGGCAGTTTCCGGTCTATCCTCGGCTTGTCCAGACTCGATGTGAAGGGATCGACCATGAGCCAGACGCAGTCACTCGGAAACGCACCGGCCGCCTCGCTTGTCGGCTCGTTAGGGGTGTTCACCCTCGACGATGTCCTGATGCTCCTGGCCGACTCCAACCAGACCGGTGAGCTCCAGGTGGTTGGGTCCGACGTGGACGGGCGGGTATGGCTGGAGGATGGGGAGTTGTCCAACGCCCACGTGGGATCGGCCCCCACCATCGGTCGGGCCGTCTTCGAGCTGGCCTGCGTGCCCGAAGGGTGGTTCTACTTCACCTCGGGACTGGCGTCCTCGAGCGGACAGCCCCGGGTCCCGGTGCACACCGTCCTCGATGAAGTCAGACCGCAGGTCAAGGAATGGCGTGAGCTCCTCGACCTGGTGCCCTTCGAGTCGATCGTGACCCTGTCGCCCGAGCCTCCGAGCGGTGACGTCCAACTCCACGGTGACCAGTGGCGCATGGTGACCTCCATCGGTAACGCCGGGCACTCGGTGAAGACCGTGCTCGACGCATTCGGCGACGAGCACATTGTCGGACTCCGGATCCTCCGTGATCTGCACGATGCTCGTTTGATCACGCTCGAGGAGGCGCACCGCGGAGACGAGCACCTCGACACCTCGATGCCGTCGGCGTCGAGCGGGTCCCAGAACCCCTCGTTCGTCACCACCTCGTCGCCGTTCACCCGGCCGAGCGACATCCCGCCTCCCCCACCCGACTACTACGAGACATCGAGCTACGCCGAGTCTCCGGCCAGCAGCTTTCTCGATGAATTCGGACAGGATCCGATCGGCCTGGCCGAGGTTTCCGCGGCCGGCCCTTCCCCGGAGGCCGATCTCTCGTAACCTCGGGGTCCGAGCCGGTCGCGGCCCCGCGTCTGGAGGCCCGGTCAGAAGTGGCTCATCAAAGTGGTCGTCCGGGAAAGCGGTCAGTTGGTGGTGAAGGTGCAGTTGTTGCCCACCTGGTCGCAGTGGTGGACCGCCACGGCCACGATGATGACCACGATGATCCCGATGACGATGCCGGCAAAGCCGATGATGATGCCGGCCAGGGCCATGCCCTCGCCCCGCTGGGTGCCATTCGATCGTTTGATCTGGGAGCGAGCGACGAACCCGAACACGATCCCCAAGATCGCACCCAGTCCGTAGATCCAAAAGAAGAAAGAGCAGACCATCGCGGCGATGGCCAGACCGTTGTTCTTCGGAACCCCGGTGTAGCCGTAGGACGTCCCCGCCGTCGGGTATGGATAGCCTCCGACGGAAGGTGGCCCGTACGACGGGCCCGGAGGTGGGGCGATCGGCCCGGGGTAGACGGGGCCGCCGGATCCGGGTGGTGGGCCACCCGCTCCCGGAAAGCTCGGCTCGGGCGCGGACTCGGCGGCCCCGGTGCCCGGCACCTGCTCGGGCGAGTACCACTTCCCATCCGATGCCTGCCACCAGCCGGGGCCTTGGGATACGTCGCTCACGGGATGACTCCTTCGTCGATGCCCTGAGACGTTAACCGTCGACCGGCAAGATCACCGGGACCGGTCGCCAACTTGGCCGCCAAGGCCCGGAACGCTCGACCCCGATGGGAGACATCATGCTTCTCACCTGGAGACATCTGGGCAAAGGTCCGGCCCCCACATCCATCCGGGGCGAAGACCGGGTCGTAGCCGAAGCCACTGGCGCCGGCTGCCTGCGGGGTGATGACCCCCGAAACCCTGCCGTCGGCCCAGAGCTCACGTCCGTCAGGAAACGCCACCAGCGCCACCGTGCGGAAGGTTGCCCGCCGCTGATCGGTCTGATCGGCGCCGACCGCCGACAATTCAGCCAACAGCTTGGCCACATTGTCGGCATAGGTGGCGTGCTCCCCGGCATAGCGGGCCGTATGAACCCCGGGCGCGCCCTCGAGTCCATCCACCTCGAGGCCGGTGTCGTCGGCGACTGCCGCCTCCCCGGTGGCGTCGACCAGCGCCCTGGCCTTCAGTCGGGCATTCTCGAGGAGGGTCTCCCCTGTCTCCTCGACATCGGGAACCGACGACGGCCGTGGGAGCAGGATCAGCCCCGCGACGGGGCGGAGCAGGGCACCGATCTCGGCCACCTTGTCGGGGTTGGCACTGGCCAGGACCAGCCGCATGGTTGGGTGGCTCACCGAGGTGAGGGCGGCACTGCCAGCACCGCGGTCTGGAGGTCGAGAAGCTGGGCGATCCCGTGCTCGGCCAGGCTCAGCATCTCGTCGAGCTCTCCCTTGGTGAACGGCATTCCCTCGGCGGTCCCCTGCACCTCGATGAAACGGCCCGAAGAGGTCATCACCACGTTCATGTCGACCTCGGCCCGGCTGTCCTCCTCATAGGGAAGGTCGAGCATGCAGACCCCGTCCACCACACCCACCGATATCGCCGCCACTGCCTCGGTCAGCGGATTGGTCCTCAAAGTTCCCTGTTGGATCAGCCGGGTGAGGGCGTCGTGAAGAGCCACGTAGGCGCCGCAGATCGAGGCGGTGCGGGTACCGCCGTCGGCCTGGAGGACGTCGCAGTCCACGGTGATCTGGATCTCGCCCAATGCCACCATGTCGCAGACCGACCGCAGCGAGCGACCGATGAGCCGCTGGATCTCCTGGGTGCGACCGGATTGCTTGCCCTTGGCCGCTTCCCGGGACACCCGCTCGGCGGTCGACCCGGGCAGCAGCGAGTACTCGGCGGTCACCCACCCCTTCCCGGTCCCCCGCATCCACGGGGGTACCCGATCCTCGATCGATGCGGTGCAGAGCACCCGGGTCCGTCCCATCGAGACCAGGACCGACCCGGGAGCGAAGACGGTGAAGTCGCGCAGGAACTCGGCCGCTCGGAGTTCGTCAGTCTTCCGTCCATCGGCCCGCAGATCGCTCATCTTTCCCTCGGCTCCCTTGCTCACAGCGTGAATTCCTTTCCAATGACAGCTTGTTCGACCGATCCACCGAACGTCACCTCGGCTTCGGCAACCACGGCCGCCGCCTCGACGGTCGGCCACCGGTGGGTGAGGACCAGGCGTTGGGCCCCGGCCCGTTTGGCCTGGGCGCCAGCCTGTCGCCCGCTCATGTGCCCGGCAGTTCCTTCATGGTCGGCGGTGTAGGTCGCCTCGCACACGACGAGGTCGAGACCGGTGCCCAGGTCGGCGAGTGCCCACCCGGGCCCGGAGTCGGCAGAGTAGCCCAGCGAACGTCCCCGACAGTCCACCCGCACAGCCAATGTCTCACCAGCGTGCTCGGTCCGGTGGAATCCACAGGTCATGTCGCCGATCTCGATCCGGTCGCCGGCGGCCACCGTGCGCCAGTCCAACGCCGGCGAGTCCTCGAGATGGGCCCGTCGAGCCAGACCCTGGGGAGCGAACACCGGAATGTCGATCCGGCCAGAGACGAACCGGGCGTGGACGGCCAGGCCATAGAGGTCGGTCCAGTGGTCAGGGTGGTGGTGGCTGATCACGATGGCGTCCAGCGTGGCGGGGTCGGCGAGCCGTTGGAGGTTGGCGAATGTGCCAGGCCCGGCATCCAGAAGCAGGCGGGAGGTGGCCGAACGCACCAGGTAGCCGCTGCCGGCACCGCCGGGACCCGGCCAACTCCCGTCACAGCCGAGCACCAGAACCGAAAGAGTCGGGCCCTGGACATCTCCCGGCGTCGGATCGTCCATCGGTTCAGGTTAGGCAACTCTCGGAGGCGTCAGCGGGCCTCAGAAGTAGATGATCTCCTGGGCCCGCTTCTCGACGACGTCGATGTCATCGGTCCACACCCCGGTCGAGAGGTATTTCCAGCCGCCGTCCGCGGACACGACGACGATGGTCCCGCGTTCGATCGACTCCGCGCACCTGGCCGCCCCGGCCATCGCCGCCCCCGAGGAGATTCCGGCGAAGATGCCCACTTCGGTCAGCCGCCGGGTCCATTCGATTGACTCTCGGGGTCGGACGATCCGCTTCCCGTCGAGCAGTTCGGCCCCGCCCCCGTCGACGAAGATCGGGGGGATGTAGCCGTCATCGAGATTCCGGAGGCCGTCGACCATCTCGCCGGCCGGCGGCTCGATGGCCCAGACCTTCACATCAGGGTTCTGCTCTTTGAGATACCGGCCACAGCCCAGCAGGGTGCCCGAGGTGCCGAGTCCGGCCACGAAATGGGTGATCTCGGGGCAGTCCCGCCAAATCTCCGGCCCGGTGCCCCGGTAGTGGGCGAGGGGATTGGCCGGGTTGGCGTACTGGTAGAGGAAGGTCCACTCCGGGTGATCGGCGGCCAGGCCCCGGGCCATCTTCACCGCGCCGTTGGAGCCCTCCGCCCCCGGCGATTCGATGATCTCAGCTCCCCACACCTCCAGTAGCTGGCGGCGTTCGGGCGAGACGTTGGCGGGGAGCACGACGGTGAGGTGGTACCCCTTCAGCTTGCAGACCATGGCCATCCCGATGCCGGTATTCCCCGACGTCGGCTCGATGAGGGTCTGCCCGGCCGACAGCCTCCCGTCCTGTTCCGCTTGCTCGATCATCGAAAGCGCGATCCGGTCCTTGACCGAACCCCCCGGATTCTGACCCTCGAGCTTGATGAGAATGCGGGCGTCGGGATTCGGGCTGAGCGCGGAGATATCGACCAGCGGCGTATTGCCGATGAGATCGAGGACCGAGCCGTACGCAGTCACGCCGACCGCGTACCGCAAAGGTCGGTGGCCCCCCCGGCGACCGCGGGGAGGATCGATACCTCGTCCGAATCGGTGACCGGCGTCTCCAGGGCGGACAGATAGCGGACGTCGTCGTCGTTCACGTAGACATTCACGAACTTGTGGAGGGTGCCGTCCCCGTTGATGACCTGGCCGGAGAGACCCGGATACTCCTGAGCCAGCGAGGTGAGGACCTCCCCCACGGTGGCGCCATCGGCGGTGACATCCTTTGCTCCTCCGGCATGCGACCGCAGGACGGTCGGCAGGTGCACTGTGACGGACACGGGGTCCTCCCTCTTCTTCCGGTGTTGCGGTCATCGTGGCCGCCAGTACGGGCCGGACCCCGACGGCTGGCGAATGTTGACTAGTTCGGTGAGGATTCTACTGGGACGATACCGTGACCGGTTCCTCGGTGATCAGTTCTCCTTCGATCCGGTAGCTCCGGACCACCGGGCGGATATCGCGGAGGGACACCAACACGTAGTGCCAGGTCGGATCGGGTGCCTGGGCCACGTCGGTCGGCGACGGATAGGCCTCGGTGTGGGTATGGGAGTGGAAGACCCCGATGATCGAGTTACCCGAGGCCTCGGCGTCCCGGTCGGCCCGCAGATAGTCCCGGGGATCGACCTCGTACAGCTTGGCTGATGCCGCCGCATTCCGGGCCGGGTAGCAGGTCACCACATCCCCGGTCTCCGGATTGCCGCCCAGCAGGCCACAGGCCTCGTCGGGAAGCCCGGTGAGGCAATGGGCGACCATCTGGTGGTGGACAGCTTCCGGTAAGCGCAACATGGTGGTGCTCAGGCTAGGGGACGTCGCCCCGAGATCGGTGCTTCTCCGCGCAAATGCCGCCGTCACCCGCGGACGGCGCGGGTGGCTGCGACTGCCGACTACCGTCCGAGGAGTATGGCCGCCACGAAAGCCAAACTGATTGCCACGACCGCAGGCGCCAAGGGATCTCCAAAGGGAGCCGGGGTCGGGTCGGGCCGCGACCCCGGCCGCCCGGTGGCGTCGAACCGGCGCGCTCGCCACGACTATGAGGTCATCGACACCGTCGAGTGCGGCCTGGTGCTCCAGGGATCAGAGGTGAAGTCGCTCCGGGCCGGCCGGATCGCCCTGCAGGATGCCTACGCACGGATCACCGACGGCGAGATGTGGCTGTTCGGCGTCCATATTCCCCCCTACGCCCAGGCCAACGGGTTCGGGGCCCACGATCCAGACCGGAGGCGCAAGCTGCTCCTCCATCGGCGCCAGATCGACGAGTGGATGGGGAAGAGCCAGCAGCAGTCCCTCACCCTGGTCCCGCTGTCTATCTACTTCCGCGACGGGCGGGCCAAGGTGGAGATGGCACTGGCCCGAGGTCGCCGCCAGTACGACAAGCGCCACGCCATCGCCAGCCGGGACGCCAGCCGGGAAGCGGCAAGGGAGGCCCGGGCCGCCAGCAAGGGGCCGGGCTACCGCTGATCCCCGGCCGTCGCACCGGGATCCGAACCCGGCGATGCCAGGTAGACTGTGGGTTCGGTCGGCCACGGTGGTCGGCTCAGTGACATCACCCGGGGGTGACAGGCTTCGACTCTGGTCGTCGATGTGGAAGAAGCGAGCCGTGGTCTCCGGAGCCACGTTAAAGAGCCGGAACAAAAAATAAACGCCGAGCCTCAGCTCGCGCTCGCAGCCTAGAAACTGCGACGTCCGACCGGTCTCAGTCCTACGGACCGGAACCGGGCGCCATCAAGTAGGACTCACCTGACCGGTTGCGCCGACAGACCGTCAGGGACATTTCAGTCGGATACGGATCGACTCTGCCGCCGGTAGCGGTGACGATCCCGACAATCTAAGGCCGGCTGCGCTCGGAGAAGACCCACTGAGAAGCTAGAGGACGCGGGTTCAATTCCCGCCACCTCCACGATCGCCTGGCCTGTTTTCCCGCAGGTCAGGCGGTTTCGCATCCGTTGACAGATGTCGAGCGTCTCCTGGTTCCGCGGGCGACGCCGTGGGCGCTCGACGCGGGCTCCCAAGGGATCCCCGTTTTAGGTCCGTCTCCCATCAGCCGATATATATGGAATGGCGGGACAGGACGATCACACGCTCGGGAAGAGCCAACAGCCGCCTCAAGGCGTGGAAGCCCGAACCCGGAGTGCACTAACTCGGTTGTTGCAACTTGTCTGCGATCTCAACGGTTCAGATCTTCACATCAAAGGAGGGTCCGCCCACGCCGTGCGGGTGGACGGTCTACTGCACACCCTCGACGATGAACCTCCGATTAGCGCCGAGGACCTGCTCGCCCTCACCGCGTCCATCATGCCCCCCACCATCAGCGCAATCTTCTGGGACAACCACGAGGTCGACTTCGCCTACACCGCACATGGCATCGGTCGCTTTCGCATCAATGCCTTCTACCAGCATGGCTCGGCTGCTCTGGCCATACGGCGATTGCCGCCCAGCATTCCCAGTATGGAAGAACTTGGCCTTCCCGATGTCGTCAGACGACTCGCCGAAGAGCAACGCGGCCTGATCCTCGTAACCGGCCCGACCGGATGTGGCAAAACCACGACCTTGGCCGCCATGATCAACCACATCAACCAGACGCGCGCCTGCCATATCGTCACCGTTGAAGACCCCATTGAGTATCTCCACGGCGACGGAAAAGCTCGCGTTGATCAGCGCGAGGTCGGTTTCGACACCGCTACGTTCACGAGTGCCATGCGTGTTGTGCTCCGTCAGGATCCCGATGTCATCCTGGTCGGGGAAATGCGGGACCCTGAAACGGTGTCTGCCGCGCTGACGGCAGCCGAAACCGGACACCTCGTCCTCTCGACCCTGCACACCACCACGGCGCCGGAGTCGATCAACCGCATCGTAGATTTCTTCCCACCTCATCAGCACCAACAGGTTCGTACGAGTTTGGCGAGCGAACTGACGGGGACGATTGGTCAGAGGCTGGTCCCCCGGGCTGGTGGCAGCGGCAGGGTGCCCGCGCTCGAGGTCATGGTGGCAAATGGCCGTATCAAGCAAGCCATCGCTGACCCGCTGATGACGTCGGAGATCATCACGTTAATCGCAGAGGGCAAATACGACGGCATGCAGACGTTC
>Ga0307373_10002974_pt1 | contig 30105 bp, 27 predicted proteins | sample OX2MG_FD_202534 | JGI IMG/M metagenome (GOLD analysis project Ga0307373, IMG submission 202534) | Soil microbial communities from Risofladan, Vaasa, Finland - OX-2 | ecosystem: Environmental > Terrestrial > Soil > Coastal area > Acid sulfate soil | place: Finland: Risofladan, Vaasa | collected... | reverse complement strand
GGGGTCGTGAGGTCTGACGCCAGACCTGCCGCACCGGGACATCTTGGGTGACTAGAAGCCGAACCCACCCCCAGGGGGCGCTGACGTCGTGGTGGTCGTCGGCTGTGTCGGCTGTGTCGGCTGTGTTGTCGGTGCCTGGGTCGCTGGTGAGGTGGCGAGGATCGACGATGGCGTCGACGTCGGCGGCATCGTGGTGGTGGCTCCCGCCGCTGCGGGCGACGTTGCCGTCACCGATTTGGACGACGACTTGCCATTGGACAGGACGGCAAACCACTCGTTCTCGACGCCCTGGCCTCGGGCTTGTCCCTTCTTCGCATCGCTGACGAACGTGTAGAGGGCCTCATGGTGGAAGAAGACCTCCAGACGCCCTCCCTGTACGCGGGCGACGGAGAAGCCCTTGCCGCCGTGGGCTGCCTTTAGGTGGGTGACCCCTTGGGCACCAGCAACGGCGGCCACAGCTTGGCGCACACTGCGGTGCACGTCACTTTGCCGGCCGGGTCGCCGGAATAGTGGTACAGCGTGTGGGCGGAATCGGTGGCCAAGACCGTGCCGATCCTCGGAATGGTGACCGTCCGAATCGTCAGTGTTCTGGCCGAGCTGATGGCCGAAGCTGGCGGAGAAGAAGCTGAAGCTCCCAGGGCCAAGGTTCCTACGGCCAGGGCGCCCGCGCAGAGCATGAGAGCCGCCCGCGTTCGTCCGGGCGTCGGCGCTGCCTCCCACACACTGCCGCGTCCAATCCTTGCTTCCATGTCCTGACGTCCCTTCATCGGATCGTCGGGTACTACGGCGTCGGCGGTCGGGAAGATTGAGCGAGAACGGATCGAGGACCCATGGAGCCCGGGCGAGGCCGAAGGATGATTGGCGTCCACGGCGCCGCAGGCGGGATGCGGCGAGAAGCCGCGAAATGCCGCGAAATGCCCCGGGAGAGCGTTCGAGCAGCAATGGTCCTCGCCGACGATACGGGTGGCGCATGGTCAGGCGTCCGGAGGGGATCTTTCCCGACCGACGAACCTCCCTACCGCAAGAGGTTGCCCAGCAATCCACCTGCTGCGCCGGCCGCGACGTCATCCCCGCGGCCGTGGTCCGGCATGAATGGCTCGATGGCACCCGCCAGGATGGCCACGGGCATCGATTGCAGCCATATCCGTCCGGGACCTGTCATGACGGCGAAGTGGTGGCCGTCCTGGCCCATGTAGCGGTTCACGAGTCCTGGCACCCGCTGCACCGAGAACTGCACCGACGCTTGGAAAAGGCCGACATGACCTGGATGCACCCGCATGCTCTGTCCGGCCTGGAGGTCGAAGGCGAGCACCTCTCCCGACAGGTCCACCCAGGCTCGGCCGGTCCCGCTGAGTTTCTGCAGGAGGAAGCCCATGCCGCCGAAGATGCCACCCCGGAACGACTGCTGGAAGCCGAGACCGAGCTCCACCCCCGGCACGGCGGCCATGAACCCATGGCGATGGACCATGAACTCGTTGCCCGGCGCAACCTCGACCGGGACGATGTGCCCGGGCAACTTGGCCGCGAACGAAATGGACCCGACCCCGCCCTGCGCCGTGTACGTGCTCAAGAGAAAGGTACTGCCGCCGACTGCACGCTTGACGGCCCCCATGAGCCCCTTGCCACCCATGCCGCCGCCTGCTCCGGTGGAGAAGGTGATGGCGTCGGTCATCCAGCTGAACTCGCCCGCTTCGGCAACGACCGACTCACCCGGTTGCAGCGAGAGCTCCAGCACCTGCATCACTGTTCCGTGAATCGTCTCCTCCATCGTGACCTCCTGGGTTTCGCTCTGCAGTTCGAGCTGCGTTGGCTGGTGACACGAGCGTAGTGGCCGACCACGGAGTTTTCCTGGCTCACGAAGAGCTGCTCGTCACGCCGGCAGCGCACCGTCCCCAAAGAAGTCGAAGAGCCGAAGATCCGGATCCAGATCTTGCGAGTTACCTCCCGCCGCGGAGCCGGCAGCGGCACTGCCGCCCACGAACCGGTGGCACCCCACGCTCAGGACGGTGCCGGGCGGGGCGACGAAGGACACCTCCTCGAACCCGGCGTGGACGAACCACCCCCGCACCGAGGACGTCAGGTCCGGGGGACGACGGTGACGAGTCCAGATCACCGTTCCCCCCGGTGCGCAGAACGATGGCATCCTCGATACGGTCCCCCGAATATCGCCCTCCCCGATATTGCCGAACACGCCGCAGATCAGCACCAGATCGGCCGGAAGGAAGCCGGCGTACGAGCACACCAACGAGGCGTCCGCCTCGACCACCTCGACGTGACGACTCACTCCGCATGCGGCGGCGCGCCGGCGGGCGAACGCCACCAGTGCCGGATCCCGCTCCACCAGGCGTGCCCGCACATCTTCCCGTCGCCGGTGGCTGGCGACGACGTCGATCACGTCCCGCCCCTGCCCGGCACACATGCTCACGATCGCAATGGGGCCCGGCGCTTGCCGATCGAGGGCCTCGCGCACCTCGGATTGCACCAGTCGGAGACGCAGCGAGAGCGCTGAGTCCGGATCCTCGTAGGTCTGGTGCCATCGCACCCAATGCGCGGCGTCCCGCATCGCGCCCTCCCCCTGGCCACCCGCTCCCCGGGCACCATCTTCCTGGCCACCCGCTCCCCGGGCACCGTCCCCCTGGCCACCCGCCCCCCGGGCATCGTCCTTGCTCCCCGATTCGGGCATCCCGCCATCGTAGGGTAGGTGGGTGATCAAGTATCTGGGATCGAAGCGACGTCTCGTTCCTGTACTCGCCGAGATCTGTGCGGCATCGGGAGCCCGCACTGCGCTCGATCTCTTCACCGGGACAACGCGGGTCGCCCAGGCCTTCAAGTCCCAAGGCGTCGAGGTCACCGCCGTCGACACGGCGCGCTACGCCCACGTCTTTGCCCAGTGCTACATAGAGACGGACGCTGCCGCAGTGGACATGACGGCGCTCACCGCAGCCGTCTCCCATCTCAACGAGCTCGGCGGGAAGCCCGGCTACGTGCACGACACGTTCAGCAAGGAGGCGCGCTTCTTCCAACCGTTCAACGCGGCTCGGATAGATGCCGCCCGCGATGTCATTGCCCGCGACCATGCGGAGTCGCCCCTGTACCCGATCCTTCTGACGAGCCTCATCGAGGCGGCGGATCGGGTGGATTCGACCACGGGTGTGCAGATGGCGTACGTGAAGCAGTGGGCGCCCCGGTCGGCCAACCCCTTGACGTTGCGCGTGCCCGAACTCTTGCCGGGTCGGGGGCGCGCCGTGCTCGGTGATGCGCTGGCGGTGGCGTCGGGGTTGGGGGCGTTCGACTTGGCGTATCTGGACCCGCCGTACAACCAGCATCGGTATTTTACGAACTATCACGTGTGGGAGACGCTCGTGGCCTGGGACGCACCCGAGCCGTATGGCGTGGCCCGCAAGAGGATCGACGCCCGGGATCCGGCAACCCGGAGCGCGTTCAACTCCAAGCGGACCATGCCCGACGCCCTGCGTTCGGTCGTGAGCGGTGTCGACTGCGAACTGCTCGTGCTGTCGTACAACGACGAATCCTGGTTGGCCGTCGAGGAGCTCGAGACGCTGTGCGGCCAGGGGCGGTCGGTGGCGACGTTGGCGTTTGACTCCGCCCGCTATGTGGGCGCACGGATCGGGATCTTCGATCCGTCGGGCGTGAAAGTGGGCCGCGTCTCGCACCTCTCCAATCAGGAGCTCCTGGTGATCGCCGGCGAGGGGGCGTTGGTGCGACGCGTGGTCGATGCGGTCGGGCGCCTCGGGAGTGCGTCGGGGGTCGTAGGTCGGAGACCGCAAGCGCGGTCGGCCAAGGGGATCGGCGGAAAGGTCGGCAGAGGGGCGAGTGGAGGCGCGAGTGGAGGGGCCGTCAGAGGCGCCGGACAGGATGCCACCGCTTCAGCCACAGCGGGTCCCAACCCCTACTCTGAAGATCGGCTTCAATAGGCGTCGTGACAACCGCCCACGACCATTACGCACGGCTGGAGGATGCGGATCTCTCCGCCCGCATGTCGAAGGACGAGGAAGCCAAACGGCTGCAAAAAGCACAACTCCGGGTGCTTCACCTCCGCCTTATCAACGGCGGACAGCTCACCGGCGGCAAGCTGGGCCCTCCCGTCTGCATCATCTTCGAAGGGTGGGATGCCGCCGGAAAGGGAGGAGCGATCAAGCGCCTGGTCGAGTCCCTCGATCCGCGCCACGTCCACATCGCGCCCTTTGCCGCCCCCACGCCGGACGAGCTGCGACATCACTTCCTCTGGCGCTTCTGGCCGCCGTTGCCCGGCTGGGGCGGAATGACCATCTTCGACCGCAGCTGGTACGGACGCGTCCTGGTCGAGCGGGTCGAGAACCTGGCCACCGAGGTGCAGTGGCGACGCGCCTACGACGAGATCAACGATTTCGAGCACTCCCTCGCCGAAGAAGGCATGATCGTCATCAAACTCTGGTTGCACCTGTCTCATGAGGAGCAGCTGCGCCGATTCGAACGGCGGCGCGACGATCCGCTCAAGTCCTGGAAGCTGACCGAGGAAGACTGGCGGAACCGGGAGAAGCGCCCCCAGTACGACAGGGCGGTTGCGGACATGCTCCGCCTGACCGACGGCCCCTTGGCCCATTGGGATGTGATCTCTTCGGAGAACAAGCGCAACGGTCGGGTCGAAGTCATAGAGACCGTGATCCGCCGCATGGAGGAGGGCATGGCTCGCTGGGGACTCAAGGTGCCGTCGTCCGACGATGAAGAGGAGCAGAGGACGCAGGCGGCCCTCGCGTTCGACGATGCCGAGTTCCAGTCGGACGGTGAGGCCGAGTCGTCGATCGCATCGACCGAAGGCCACGACTCGAGCGCCGCCAGGGTCATGGCGGCGGGGGACATCGCAACGAACACCACACCAGACGTCGCCGCGGCCCAGGACTCTGCCCGTACCTAGAATACGCGCTGCCCCAGGCTCCCCGTATCCGGAGTTTGGCGCTGCTCTCGATTGCGAAGTGAGGCTCGAAACACATGAGTGATGCAAGCGATGATCCGGCAGGTGGCGGTGGCCTAAAAGGCGCTCGTTACGGCATCACGATTCCCTTCGATGGGACGCCTCTGCACGACCACAGGCGCTGGTACTCACGCCTCCGTGCGCTTGGCTACACCGATCTGTGGTCGGCTGAAGTCGATGGGTCCGACGGCTTCACCCCCCTGGCGCTGGCTGCCGCCTGGGAGCCCACATTCAAGCTGGGCGTTGCCATTATTCCCGCCTTCACACGTGGTCCCGCCACCCTGGCGCAGAGCGTGGCCTCGATCGCCGATGCGGCGCCGGGCCAATTCGCGTTCGGGCTCGGTGCGTCATCTGAGGTGATTGTGGCCGGGTGGAACGGCCTCGCTTTCGAAAATCAGTACAAGCGTGTGCGCGACACCTTGCGCTTCCTTCGTCTTGCGCTTACGGGCGAGAAGATCACCCAGACCTACGAGGGGTTCTCGGTCACCGGCTTCCGTTTGGCCCGAGTCCCCGAACAACAGCCCGAGCTCTACGTGGCTGCGCTGCGGCCCGGCATGTTGCATCTCGGCGGAAAGGAGGCCGACGGCGTGATCCTCAACTGGTTGAGCCCCGACGATGTGCCCACCTCGGTGGCCGAGGTCGAGGAGGCGGGCGGCAAGGGAAAAGAGATCGTGGCCCGCATCTTCGTGGTCCCCTCGGAGGACACCGACATGGTTCGCTCCTTGGCACGACGCATGATTACGACCTATATGAACGTCCACGCCTACGCCGAATTCCAGCGCTGGCTCGGACGGGGACCAGCGCTTCAACCGATGTGGGATGCCTGGGCCTCGGGCGACCGCAAGGGGGCGCTGGCCGCCATTCCCGACGAGGTCGTCGACGAACTCGTCGTGCACGGCTCGTTCGCCCAGTGCCGAGCCAGGATCAGGCGCTATATGGACAACGGCGTCACTGTGCCCGCCCTGGCGGTCCTGCCCCTCGGTGTCGACCTCGGCGAGGCCGTCACCGGGCTCTCACCGTCGGCGTTCTAGCCCCCGCCCCCGCCCCCGCCCCTGCCCCCGCCACGGCCCAGCCGATGGACTTCCGCACCACTTCTCTGACCGACCTCGCCGGATCGGTCCGCACCCGCAAGATGAGCGCCCGCGAGCTCACGGCGATCGCTCTCGACCGCATCGCTGCCCTCAACCCGCGCTACAACGCGTTCGTCGCCGTAGATCCGGAGCGAGCCCTGGCGGACGCCGCCGCCTTGGACGAAGGCATCGCAAAGGGCGGCGATCCCGGACCTCTCGCTGGCATCCCGCTGGCGGTCAAGGACAATCACGATGCCGTGGGCTTTCGCACGACGCACGGCGCACCCGTGCTGGCCGATGCCCCGCCGGCCACGGTCGACAGCCCCTTCGTCGCCCGGCTCCGGGCCGCAGGGTGCGTGATCGTCGGCAAGACCAACATGCCCGAGTTCGCGTGGTCGTCCAATACCTCCAATGCCCTGTTCGGGCCGACGGTCAACCCGTTCAACCCGGACCACGGACCCGGCGGTTCCTCGGGAGGCTCGGCGGCGGCGCTCGCCGCGGGCATGGTGCCGCTGGCCACCGGTTCCGACGGCGGCGGCTCCATCCGCCTCCCGTCGGCATCCTGCGGCTTGTCGGGTATGAAGCCATCTCTGGGTCGGGTCCCCGGGGGCGGCCCCACGCCCCAAAGCTGGATCGACCTCTCCACCAGCGGGCCCATGGCCCGGCGCATCGGCGACGTGGTGACCGCTCTCGATGTCGCGGTCGGCCCCGACCCCACCGACCTCCGGTCCCTGCCCCGCCCGGAGGCATCGTGGTTGGCCGCCCTCGACGACGCACACGTCCCTCTGCGAGTGGCATGGGCCCCGACCCTCGGGTACGCCACCGTCGACGCGGAGGTCCTCGCCATCTGCGAGCTTGCCGTCGAGGTGCTCGAGTCGCTCGGCGCCGAGGTTACGGTGCTCGAAACCGTCTTCGACCCCGAACCCGTCAGTGAATTCGTCACCCTCATGGGCGCGTGCCAGCTGCGCACGATGCGGCCGTTCATGTCGCATCCGAGGTGGGACGACATCGACCCGGGGCTGCGGGCCCTCGTCGACGCCGCGCAATCGATGACCGCCGAGCAGTTGGTACGGGTCTTCGATCGCTGCCACACGATGAACCTGGACCTCGTCGACCTGTTCCACGAGGTGCGGATCCTCGTCACCCCGACGGCGGCCGGCGTGGCGCCTTTCGTCGGCACGGGGTTGAGTACGATCAACGGCGAGGTGACGGGTAACTGGCTGTATTTCACCTATCCGTTCAACATGACCCGCTCGCCGGCCGCCACCGTTTGCGCCGGCCTCACCACGGCAGGGCTTCCCGTCGGGCTACAGCTCATAGGGCCACAGCACGGGGACCTGGTGGTGCTGCGCACCGCCGCCGCCCTCTAGGCCGCTCTCGATGCAGCGCGGGGCGCCGATCTGCTCGCCCCGGTCGAGGGTTGAGCCGTTCCGGGGCGGTGGGAGGTTGGCGGGATGGGGGGTGGCGGGTGCTCGGCGTCAGGTGTCGATGGTCAGCGACTCGAGCAGATCGGCGAACTGGCGCTGCGCCTCGATACGCCTGGTCGGGATGTGCTCCGTCGGCACCTCGGTCGGCGTGTACCCCTTGAGGACGCGACGAGCCACCGTCTGACGGTGGACCTCGTCGGGCCCGTCGTAGAGCCGCGCCGCCCGCGCCGCCCGGTACATCGACTCGAGGGGTAAATCGCAGGAGTATCCGAGGGCGCCGTGAACCTGCAACGCCCGGTCGATGACGTTGTAGAGCACCGAAGCTCCGTAGTACTTGATCATGGCGATCTCCACCCGGGCGGCCGCCTGCCCTTCCTGATCCATCTTCCAGGCGGCGTGGAGCGTCATCAATCTGGCGGCCTGCATCTCGGCCAACGAGTCCGCCACCCAGTTCTGGATCGTCTGCTTGTCGGCCAGCACCGAGCCGTGCGCATAGCGAGACACGGCCCTTTCACAAAGCATGTCGAAGGCGCGTCGGGACTGACCCAGCCACCGCATGCAATGGTGGATCCGGCCAGGACCAAGGCGCTTCTGCGCCAGTTGGAACCCGTCGCCTTCCCGGCCGACCAGGTTCTCCACCGGGATGCGCACATCTCGATAGATGATCTCGGCGTGGTTGCCGAAACGGCCATAGGGCGTCTCGGGGTCTTCCATCGTCGCCACGTCGCGCACGATGTCCACCCCTTCGGTGTCGGCCGGAACGATGAGCATCGAGGACCCCTGGTAAGGGTGAACATCAGGATTGGTCACAGCCATGACAATCAGGAAGTCGGCCACGGAACCGTTGGTGGTGAACCACTTGTGCCCGTTGAGGACGTACTCGTCCCCGTCACGGACGGCGGACGTCGTGAGCAGGGTGGGATCGGACCCTGCGGTGTTGGGCTCGGTCATGGAGAAGGCGCTGCGGAGGTCACCGTCCAGCAAGGGCTGCAGCCAGCGGCGTCGCTGCTCCTCGCTTCCCGTCGTCTCGATCCCGACCGCCAGAAGCTCGGCATTGCCCGAGTCCGGCGCATTGTTGCCGAAGACGAAAGGGGCGAGCGGGGATTGACCGAGGATCTCGTGCATCAGGCCCAGCCGGACCTGCCCGAAGCCCATACCGCCGAGTTCGGGCGACAAGTGAGCGGCCCAGAGGCCCTGGCTCTTGACCTGCTCCTGAAGGGGCCGGATGACCACTCGGACCTGGTCGTACGTCAACGAGAGCGTCTCGAGCGGGAAGACCTCTTGACGCACGAAGTCGCGCATCCACTCGAGCTTCTCCTCGAACTCGGGCTCAGTGGAAAAGTCCCAGGCCATCGTTGCCTCTTTTCGTGTTTCGGGCGATTGGTGCAGCAGGGAAGCCTCCGGTCTAGCACTCACCCAGCGGCGAACAGCCAACCAGCGGGAGGGGTCAGCTACCAGTGGGCCGCATCGTGCCACTACCGTGTCCAAGGTGCCTACTCCCACCCCACTGACTCTTCGCACGGCCACGATGCGACCCCCGCCCCAAGCCCCCCTGAGCACGGCCGAACGGGCGGTGATCGCCGCCGCCGAGCAGGCGCTCCTCGACGATCGTCGCCTGTTGACGGGTGAAGAACTCACCGCGTTGGCGACCCTGCCCGATGGCGCCGTCATGGCGTTGGCCTCCTTGGCGCACCAGGTCCGGCTCGCCTGGTGCGGACCGGAGGTGGAGGTTGAAGGAATCCTCTCGGCGAAAACCGGTGGTTGCCCCGAGGACTGCCACTTCTGCGCACAGTCGTCCCGGTTCGACACTCCTGTGAAAGCCACGCCATTCCTGAAGAAGGAAGATGTGCTGGCCGCAGCCCGCGAAACGGCTGCGCTCGGAGCGTCGGAATTCTGCATCGTGCTCGCGGTGCGTGGCCCGGACGAACGCATCATGCAACGCCTCTTGGAGCTCGTGCCGCTGGTGGCGCAAGAAACGGGGCTCAATGTAGCGGTCAGTGCGGGTGTTCTGACCGACGACCAGGCCAAACGCCTCGCCGAGGGTGGCGTCCACCGGTACAACCACAACGTGGAGACGTCCCGTTCGTATTTTCCGTCCGTGGTGACGACTCACTCATGGGACGAACGGGCCGAGACGTGCCGCCTGGTGCGCGAGCACGGGATGGAGCTCTGCTGCGGTGCCCTGATCGGCATGGGAGAGAGCGATGCGCAGCGGGTCGAACTTCTGGTGCAACTCCAAGAGCTCGACCCGACCGAAGTTCCCCTCAACTTTCTGAATCCACGTCCCGGGACACCGCTGGGCGATCGCCCCGTCGTCGGCGCCTGGGAGGCCATCCGTTGGATCGCCCTCTTTCGCCTCGCGCTCCCCTCCGTCATCCTGCGCTACGCCGGTGGTCGCGAGGTCACGCTGCGAGACCTTCAGGCCATCGGCATGACGGCAGGCATCAACGCGCTCATCGTCGGCAACTACCTCACCACACTCGGTCGTTCCTCCGACGAGGATCTCCAGATGCTGGCCGATCTGCGTATGCCTATCGGGGCGCTCACGGCAGTCATCTAAGTGCGGGCGCTACGGGTGCGATCGACGGCGTTCCGGATCCCGGCGAAGATGCCCTAGATGCCTTCAGAAGTGAGCGATGTCTCCGCGGCTGCCTCGTTTTGCACCGGCTGTGGCCGGCCTACGCCCGAGTGTGCAGGCTGCGGCCGCGCCTTCGATCCGCCGAGGTTCTGCCCCGATTGCGGGCGTCGGATGACGGTGCGCGTGATCCCGACCGGGTGGTTCGCCCAATGCCGGGACCACGCGGAACTCCATTCGGCCTAGACATTCGGCCTAGACATTAGGCCCCGGTACTGGCTCGCCGCCCCGGATCGAATCAACGCCGCATGGGCGAAATGCCTTGCTTCCTCCATGTGGGCGAAGGGGCCGATGTCATTCGATGACCATGGGGACCTTCGAAAGTCACAACCTCGTCGGCATTCCCCCTCATTGTCCAACCCACCTCATGCACGGCGTGGTGATGCCGCCCGCACAACGTGATGAGGTTGGAGAGATTCGTCTCCCCACCAAGCACCCACGGCACAATGTGGTGTACCTGCGTGAAGTCCACGAACCCACAACTCGAGAACCGACAACCTTTGTCTCGACGCGCGATCTCGATGCGTTGCGCCATGGTCGGACTTCGGCGTACCCGTTTCTGATCGAGAATTGATCCGTCACGTTTCTCCAGCGAGAAGAGCACGTCGGCGTCGCAGGCCAGGCGCCGTGCCACCTCCTTGGAGATTGAGCCGACACCGGGCAATTCCGCTCGGCCATCTGGATCTTGCCCCGTCAACAGGCCAAGATCGGCGTGGACCACGAGGGTCGGGCGAAATCTCGGCGTGCCACGATTCACACCACCAACACCAGGGCCTCCTCCTCCGTCAGGTGTGCCGGCCTCATCAAACAGAGCGATGAAGGCGTCGTAAAGCCGCTGGTCGAACGGCGTGTAGCCCAACGGGCCACCTGCGTCGCCATGGGTACTTGCGCCACCCGCAGAAGGTGCCCCACCATCCGACTCCCCCCACGACACTCGAGCGATCATGGCGGCCTTGGCGACGGCGTAGTCGTCCTTGGTGAATGCCGCCCACATCGTGGACTTGGCGTCGTTGAATTTGAGGGAGCGATGTTCGAACTGGCGGGCGGCCGCCGCATCGGTGGTCCCACGATGAGAGGCGGCCAATTCCCTGATCTGCTTCACGGTCCAGTGGACAGAGGCCGCAGCCAGGTCGGGATCTGTTGCGGGGGTGGCCACGTCGGCCAGGGGGACAACGGCATCGAGCGACAGCGTGCCCTCGGCCAGCGCATTGGCCAGGTGCGGTAGGGACTCGAGTTTGGCTGCGGCTCGCACCCAGATGCGGGCGGTTGTACCACTGACCTTGCACCGCTCCGTCAGCCACGCCGCCATCGATACCGCTCCGTCCCCTCGCCACGACTCGGATCGGTCGAATTGGGCAATATCGTCCAGCAGAGCCCGCTGGCTTGCACAAATGGCTCGGCTATGCCGCGCCATGCTGGCGGCCAGCTCTCGGGACTGATCATCGCCACCAGCATCTCGGCATGGAGGGCGGCGGCGCATCGGGCGGCTCGGCGGGGGCACGGCGAGCGGCGGGGGCACGGCGAGCGGCGGGGGCACGGCGAGCGGCGGGGGCACGGCGAGCGGCGGGGGCACGGCGAGCGGCGGCGCCGCGGGCGAACGGGGATTCACGACCACGGAGCCACCATGAACCAGGGGTGTGACACACGCCGGGGAGCCGAGGGGGCACGCCCCGGTGGACCATCGAATTTCCGGTTCTCGGCCCCAATTCGATGCGCGAGAATGACACATGGACACAATCGGCGTGGTTGACACCATGTTCGCCCGCTACGACATGGGTGGCGAAGCGCTCGATGCCCTCAAGCAATGCCCGGGCTACGGCACCCGCTTCACCACCATTCGGCGCACCGTTCCCGGCTTCAAGGATCTGGCGGTCGCGGCCAAGAAGCTCATCGAGGAGGACGGCTGTCGCATCATCGTGGCCCTGGGCATGCCCGGCAGGGAAGCGGTCGACAAGGTATGCGCGCATGAGGCCTCCACCGGCATCATGACGGCACAGCTGATGACGAACACCCCGATTCTGGAGGTATTCGTCCACGAAGACGAGTCGGATGATCCGGCGATACTCGCTTCCGTATTTAAGAACCGGTCCCGGGATCACGCCATCAATGCGTACCTCATGCTCTACGAGCCCGAGAAGCTCATCGCCCGTGCCGGTCAGGGTGTCCGTCAAGGCTTTGGAGACGCCGGACCCCTTAAGTTCTAACGGTTCACAGATACCCGTGTGGCGCCCGCAGGAAGAGCGCCGCCGCCATTCAGCCGGCCCGTGCGCGCCGCACTCACCGCGTCAATCCGTTTTCGCTGATCGGCCCGCACCGGCCCACCGAGAACCCATCGGAGCGGCGTACGCACGATGATCGACACGAAGGCCACCGCTGCCGAGAGCGTGCTGACGTAGAAGATCAGGACGGTGACCGGCCACGGCAGGTGCGCCCCGCCGACGAAGTTCGAGTAGAGGGCGGAGTGGATCAGTTCGATGAAGAGCACGTGGGACAGGAAGATCCCGCCGGTCAGTTCAGCCAGACGCGTGATCGAGAACCAACGGGCCGGACGCCCTGGACCATCGGAAGACCCCACGCCCGCCACGCCCGCCACGCCCGCCACGCCCGTCACGCCCGCCACGCCCGTCGCCCTCCGCCGCCACCACATCCAGCTCAATGTAAAAATGCCGGCCGTGGCGCCCAACCCCCATAGCACCGCGATCGGTTGGAAGACGTCGGACGCCGTGCTGGTGCCGGTGCCTCCCCAGATATCGCTCAAGTACCACGACAGCGTCGCCACGCCCACCGCGGCGCTGGCCGCCAACACCCAACGGTGCCACTTCTGAAGGAACGCAAGGATCTGTTCGATGTGGAACGCCACGATCGCACCGGCGATGAAGTACAGCTGGTAGCTGAGCAGGCTGCGTCCCCAGGGCCACACGTTACCGATGACGTGGACGTCATGACCCACGACACCCCAATGCGGGTCGTAGTGCAGGTCCACGCCGATGAACAACGCGACGGCGGCGCTGATCGACAAGATCAGCACATGACGCCTCGTCGCGCGCAGCAACCAGAAGAGGACCGGGAAGATCAGGTAGAACTGAAAGAGCACGATCACGACGTACAGCTGGTAAAAGCCGTACCGCAGGTCGTACCAGAGCACGGTTCCTACTTGGCTCCACCCGACATTCGAGGTGAGCATGGTGTACACGACATAGATACAGGTCCACGCCACGAATGGGACGCCGATCTGTACGTACCTCCGCTTCCAAAATCCCCACGTCGAGCGGGGCCGTGTGATCTCGGCGTAGCAGACCACCAACCCGGACAGGGTGAAAAAGGTACCCCGGGTGAAGTGCAGCATGGTGATGAATGCGGTGCCGGTGACGTTTCCCGACATGTCGGTCCACAGGAAGGAGTGTTGGAGCACGACGCAGAGGCAGACCACCACCCGACAAAAGTCGACCATCGTGAGGTAGCCAGCCGATGGCAGGGTCAACCCACTGCCGTCTCCCGTGGCACTACCGCTCGCCAGCGGACTGCCGTCAGCGAGGCCGCCGTCAAGCCCCCTCTCCGCCGTGAGCACCCTGTTCACAGCGAACACGTGGCGAAGGGCGAAGCGTCGGTCAAGTTCCCTGGCATGTCGCTCCATCCTGCCCTGCATTCCTGTACCGGCGGTGATAACTATCTTGGAAGATCATGAGAAATTCGAGCACATTGTGCATGACTCGCCGACTTTTGGGGCTGCGCCCGAGATGAGTGCACCCTGTTGCGGCAGCACCTGACTGCGGCTTGAGCGAGCCGAGCTCCGCCTGCGGCTCCGCCGAGCTGCACCGCCATGCGGTCTCGGCGACACGCCCACCGGCGCTGCCGGTGCGTACAAAGATCCCGTGACCAGGTGATACCCCCAATCCCGGACGGCGCGGCCAGACGCGGTGCGGAGCGGCAGCACACGGCCAAGTTTCGCACCCCGGCCGCTCGCAGCTCCTCCTCGATCATGCGGCCGGTGAGCAAATCGGCATCCCCACGCCCGGGGTCGTCCTCCCCCGGAAGGCCAAGGTCCACGCGGAGAAGCGTAGGCTGCGGGAGGGGAACGCGGTGGCGGAAGAAGGGATTTTCAACGTGCACGAGCAAGAACGCGCCCACGACGGCCACGATCGCACGGGCGCGCCTTGACCGGCGGGGACCGGCGGGGACCGGCAGTGACGAATTGGAACTACGGGGATGTGTGGGAGACCGTGGCGGATGTCCAGCCCGATGCACCCGCCGTTGTCCAGGGTGCCCGTGAGACGAGCTGGCGTCAGTTCGACCGGGGCGCGGACGGGATCGCCCGCTACCTGTTGGACCTGGGCGTGGTGCAGCAGGACAAGGTGGCCGTCTACCTCTACAACTCCCCCGAGTATCTCCAGGCGAGCTACGCCGCCATGAAGGTCGGACTGGTACCGGTCAATACCAACTACCGCTACGGAGACGACGAGCTGAGGTACCTGTGGACCAACGCGGATGCGGTGGCCGTCGTCTTCCACGGTACGTTCGCCGAGCGGATCGAGAAGATTCGCAGCCGGGTGCCGGGGGTGCGCGGCTGGCTCTGGGTCGACGACGACTCCGGGCCTTGTCCCGACTGGGCCACGCCGTACGAGGAGGCAGCGACCTCGGCCGCGACGCGCACGGCGCCACCCTGGGGTCGCAGCGGCGACGACCTCATCATGATCTACACCGGCGGCACGACAGGCATGCCCAAGGGCGTCATGTGGCGCCAGGACGATGTCTTTGCCCGGCTCATCGACGGTGGCGTCCGTCACTACCCGGTCGAGGGTGGGATCGACGGCGTGCGCCGATCGCTCCTCGAAACCCCGAGCGCCCTCACCTTGATGCCGGCGTGTCCCCTCATGCACGGGACGGGGTGGTTCACCGCCAACACCGCGCTCGCCGAGGGAGGACGGATCGCGCTGCTCGAGAGCCGCAAGTACGTCCCGGTCGAACTGCTCGATACGGTGGAGCGTCAACAAGTGAACGGCCTCGTCATCGTGGGCGATCCCTTTTCACGCCCGCTGCTCGCCGCGCTCGATGCCCAACCCGGTCACTGGGACCTGAGATCGCTCGTCATGGTGATCTCGTCCGGGGCCATGTGGAGCGAGTCGATCAAACAGCGCCTGTTGGCGCACCACCCCGGCATGCTGTTGGTGGATGCCTTCAGCTCGTCAGAGGCGGTCGGCATGGGCGTATCCGTCTCGGGCGCGGGCAACGCCGCCGCGACAGCGACGTTCACGCTGGGGCCGGACGTCAAGGTGCTGAAGGACGACGGCGGGGAGGTCGTTCCGGGATCCGACGAGATCGGCGTCCTCGCCCTCGGGGGCCGCAACCCGCTCGGTTACTACAAGGACGACGAGAAGTCGGCCCGCACGTTCAGGGTGGTCGACGGTGTGCGGTACTCCATCCCCGGGGATTTCGCCCAGGTCGACACCGACGGGACGATCCGCCTGCTCGGGCGGGGCTCGGTCTGCATCAACTCGGGCGGCGAGAAGATCTTCCCCGAGGAAGTCGAGGAAGCACTCAAGACGCACAAAGCGGTGCGCGACGCCGTCGTCGTCGGGATACCCCACCCGACGTTCGGGGAGCAGATCGTGGGCGTGATCGAGCTGGCGACCCTGAGCCCTGATGGTGCGGCGCCGCCCGCTGAAGCCGAGCTCATCAACCACGTCAAGGAACGGCTGGCCGGCTACAAGGCCCCCCGCCGGGTGCGGGTGGTCGAGACCATCGGCCGCGCCCCCAACGGCAAGGTCGACTACAGGCGTCACCGGGCCGAATCGATGGAGGAACTCGAGCCCGCGACCTGAGTGCCACACTCTTCGGATGTACACCGCCCCGGTTGACGCCACCCTCGGTGAGGCGGAATGGCGTCCTTTCGTCGAAGCCAACAGCTTCGGCCACCTCGTCGCTGCGGGACGCCATCGCGATGTCCCCGTCGTCGTCCCGACGCAGTTCCTGCTTGAGGGGAACACCGTCCGTTTGCACCTGGTGCGCACCAATCCGCTGTTCGCCGCGCTGTTCGAGAATCCGCGTGTCCTCCTCAGTGTGGCTGGTGACTGGGCGTTCATCCCGTCTTCGTGGAAGGCGATCGGCGACGAGGATCCCCGGCTCGGGATCCCGACCACTTACTACGGAGCGGTGCAGTTGGTCGGGACGGCGACCGTGCACGATGAGCGCGAGGCACCCGGGAGCGTGTCCGCCGTGCTTCGTCGGCAGTTGCAGGCGCTCCAACCGGAGATTCCGGTCGCCGACCCCGAGGTGGCGCATCCCCAGAAGGTGCGCTCGATCCTGGGGATCAGCATCGCCATCGACGACGTATCGGCCAAGTTCAAATACGGCGGCAACGTCGACGAGGCGCATCGCCTCGCCGTGGTCGACCATTTGCGCCAGGGCAGCGGCCCCGGTGACGCGGCTGCCGCGGGCCACGTGATGCGCCGCCTTGGCGCCGGGTCGGGGTCGGGGTCGGGGTCGGGGTAACGAAAGGGCACGATGCGAATGCCCGAGCTTTCGGCCGGGCTCTCGATCTGCTCGTCCGACTACTCCCTCGTCTCCTTCTCGACCGCACCCGCCAGGTTGGCCAGCGTGGCCGCCATTTCGGATCTGGCATGTGCGGCATCGTGGTTGCCCAGCAGGCGACCCGTTACCTTGATGAAGAGGGAGCGGTGGTCCTGCCACGATTCGGTGACCCGGCATCCCTCAGCAGTAGGCTCGAACTCATAGCGCCAATTGGCGATGGGCACCTTTCCCGTCGTGACGGCGATCTCGAACACCCGGCCAGGCTCGCACGCCACGACCGCGGCGGTGGTGGACCAGCGACGGAACCCGTTCTTGTTCCTTCCGGCCAGCGTCGCGCCCACCGCTGGACCGGTTGCCCCGTTGTCCCATGTGCCCCCCACGTTCTCGGGTGACCACTCGCCCATCCGGGGCAGATCGGGCACCAATCCCCACACCTCCTCGGCCGGCGCAGCGATATCTCTGGACTCGGCAGTGGGATAGGCCATGGCCGGAGGATAGTTGGGCCCCGCGACCCGGGCCGCATGGACTCCACGCCCGGACCCCTTGCCACTCGAACGAGAACGTGTTCTAATCGTCGCCCGATGGAGTGCAACCTCGCCAACCTCTTCGAGGCGGCAGTTGACGCCTATCCCGACCGTGAATACCTCGTCGCCAACGGCGAGCGTCGCACCTACGCCGAGATGGAAGCACGGGCCAATCAACTGGCGCACCACCTGGCGGCGCACGGCATCGGACCCGGTGACCATGTCGGCATCTATGCGTACAACCGCGTGGAGTGGGTCGAAACCGCCTGGGCCGTCTTCAAGTTGCGCGCCGTGTGGATCAATATCAACTACCGCTACGTCGAGGACGAGCTGCGGTATCTACTGACGAACGCCGACCTCAAGGCGCTCGTCCACCAGCGTGAGTTCTCGCCACTGGTGGCGGCGCTTCTCCAGGACTTGCCCGAGCTGCGCCATATCCTCGTCATCGAAGACGGTACCGACTTTGCGAATCCGACCACCGATGCGCAGTTGTACGAAGACGCGCTGACGTCGCACTCGTCCGAACGTGACTTTGCCCCTCGCTCGGGCGATGACATCTACATCCTCTACACCGGCGGTACGACCGGCATGCCGAAGGGCGTGGTGTGGCGCCATGAAGACGTCTTCTACGCGCTCGGGGGCGGCACGAACCCCGTGACGAATACGCGCATCGAGGACCCGAGCCTCATGGCCGCGCAAGGTGCCAACGGCCCCGTGACCCATCTTCCCGTCGCACCCCTCATGCACGGTGCCACGCAATGGGCGGTCATGGGGCAGAGCTTCGTCGGGTCAAAGATCGTGCTGATGGCCAAGTTCGATCCGCACCGGGTGTGGGAACTGGTGGAGAACGAAAAGGTCAACTCGGTCATGATCACGGGGGACGCCATGGGCAAACCATTGATCGAGTCGCTCGATGACCCGGGGAGCAACCACGACCTCTCGTCCCTCTTCGCCGTCGTCTCTTCGGCCGCGCTCTTCAGCGCACCGGTCAAGGACCAATTCTTCGCCCGCTTACCGAGCATCATCATCACCGACGCCGTCGGCTCGTCGGAGGGCGGCAACAACGGGCTCTCCGTCATCTCCGCCGGCAACACCGCCATGCGGAGCGGACCCACCGTGCACGTCCTGGGGCAGACGGAGGTGCTCGACGAGGATCTCATCCCGGTCCAGCCCGGCTCGGGGGTCATCGGCAAGATAGCGCGCTCGGGCGATATTCCCCAGGGCTACTACAACGATCCCGTGAAGACCGCCGAGGTCTTCCCCGTCATCCGTGGCACCCGTTACGTCATGCCCGGCGATTATGCAACGGTCGAAGCCGACGGCTCCATCACCCTCCTGGGGCGCGGGTCCATCGTCATCAACTCGGGCGGCGAGAAGATCTTTCCCGAAGAGGTCGAATCGGCCGTCCGCTCGCATCCCGATGTGATGGATGCGATTGTCTGCGCGGCACCTGACGAACGTTGGGGCCAGACGGTTGCCGCCATCATCCAGCCCCGGAAGGGCCACGAGCCCCCATCGCTCCAGAGCCTCCAGGCGCATTGCCGCGCCACGATCGCCGGCTACAAGGTCCCCCGCCGTCTCCATGTCGTCGACGCGGTCGAGCGCTCGCCGAGCGGGAAGCCGGACTACACGTGGGCCACGTCCATCGTGCATGCACCCGAGGCCCCCCGCTAGGGCGACCCTCGAGCCGATCGGCGGCCTCCTCGCCCGACGGAACCCTCGCCCGACGGAACCCTCGCCCGACGGACGGCATCGTCCACGCCGTCGCCGTCCTCACGCGATGATGCAGGCATGCCGCCCGGTCAGCTCCTCCTCCTGACGGGCTCACCGGGTTGCGGGAAAACCACGATCGCTCCTCTGGTGGCGGACCATGCGCCGCTGTCGGTCTGTCTTGATCTGGACTGGTTCTTCGCCAAGCTCCGTTCAGGGGCACTCGAACCGTGGCGCGGCGAAGCCCACCAACAGAACCGGGTCGTCCTCTCTGCCGCGGCTTCGGCCGTCGCCACATTCACGGCGGGCGGCTACTTCACCGTGGCGGACGGCATCCTCTACCCGTTCATGCTCGATCTCTTCGTCAACGCGTGCAAGCCGCTGGGAATCGAGCTCAACTACGCCGTCCTGCGGGCCCCGCTCCCGGTGGTGCTTTCTCGCGTCCAGTTGCGACGCGCCGAACCCCAACACACCGGAGCGTTAGCGGACGAGGCGGTGGTCGAGAACCTGTGGAGAACGTTCGAGGACCACGACCTCGACGCGCGCCACCGCGTGGACGCGGCCGAGCGGTCGCCCGAGGAGATCGCGGAGGAGATTTACCGGCGTTGTGCCGCAGGCGTCTTTCTCCTCTGAACCGAATGCGCCGGACCTGCTGGACTATTTCCCGGTTCCGGCCTGCGCCAATCGCTGCTTCGTCGTGCTGTGCACGGGGTCTTTGTCGAAGGTCTTGAGCACGTGCGTACCGAAGGTCTCGACAGCCTCTTCGCAGGTCTCCCGGGACATCGACGTGGACAGCATGCCAAACGACAGCTGATCGGCCCCGGTCTGCGCGTAATTCTCTATGGCCTTGCTCACCTCGTCGGGCGCACCCACGGCGATGTTCCCTGAGGCGATGACGGCATCGAGCGTTCCCGCGTCCATGGCCGGAATGATGTTGGGCCACTCCGGCAGCCCGGAGGGTTTAGGGAAGGTGTCGAGATAGCGAAACACCAGGCTCAAGTGGTAATTCGTCTCCGATTCCATGAACGCCGCCCGGGCTTTCGCCCCGTCCTCCATGCAGATCATCTGCGTCGTGATCATGACGTTGTTGTTGACGAAGCCCCCGACCGGCGCCGTGCACTCTTGAATCTTCTCTTTGTAACGGGCTACCAGCGGTGTCAGCTGGCCGGGCGTGGAGAACCCGAAGCACAGGACGCCCACTCCCAACTCGGCGGCGAGATCAAAGGTCGAGGGGCTCCCCGCCGCCATCCAGATGGGTGGGTGCGGTGACGAATACGGCTTGGGCAGCACGTTGCGCGTGGGCATGCTGAAGAACGTGCCGTCGTAGCTGTAATCCTCTTCCTTCCACATGCGGACCAGCTGAGGCAGGACTTCGGCCACCATCTCGCGGGTGAGCTCCGGATCGTCGATGCCGAACCCTCGCTGCTCGGTCGTCGACGAGCCCCGACCTGTACCGAACTCGAAGCGGCCCTCGGAAAGGTGGTCGAGCATGGCCACGCGCTCGGCGATACGAGCCGGGTGGTTTACGGGCGGGGTGATGTTGAAGATGCCCGAACCGATGTGGATGTTGGACGTCTTGGCCGCGACGAAAGCCAGGAAGGACTCGGAGGCCGAGAGATGGGAGTAGTCGGTCAGGAAGTGATGCTCGGACGCCCAGGTGTACTTGAACCCAGCCTTGTCGGCCGCCACGATGAACGCCACTTCGTCCATGATGCGGTCATGCTCCGCCGTCTCGCCATGCCGGGCCCGGTATTTGGGCAGAAGGCAGGCGGCGTTGAAGATCCCGAACTCCATGGGCGAACACGTCCTCCCGTGTGGCGCCGCGGACAGGCCCTGGGCGCGCTCTCGGCGAAGGTAACACGACATGGTCTAAAATGCAACGTGTTCCAGTATTGAGGGTTAAAACCGAGGTCAACACGTTGAGAGGTGTGTGATGATGCCCACCCACCGCTACGACACCATCGGCCGCGGCTACATGACGTTCCGTCGTCCCGATCCTCGGATCGCCACGCAGATCTGGGCCGCGGTCGGCGAGGCCGACCGGATCGTCAACGTCGGCGCCGGCACCGGCTCGTACGAACGGACCGATCGCCGCCTGGTTGCGGCCGAGCCTTCCGCCGTCATGGTGAGCCAGCGCGATGGGCGTATCCCGGTCGTCCGCGCCGCCGCGGAGTCTCTGCCCTTTCCCGATGGCTCCTTCGACGTGGCGCTTGCCCTGATGACCGTGCACCACTGGAGCGACCTTCGCCGGGGCTTGGACGAGTTGCGGCGGGTGGCGCGACGCCAGGTCGTCTTCACGTTCGATCCGGTCATGCACGACAGCCTGTGGGTCTTCAGCGAATATGTTCCGGCCGCCGTGGGCCTTGGCGACGACACCCCGCTCGAGCTCATCCTCGATGCGCTCGAGACGGAACGGGTGGAGGTCGTCCCCACCCCGGCCGACTGTACCGATGGATTCGCCTCGGCCTATTGGCGTCGCCCCGAGCTGTACCTCTCGCCGACAGCCAGGGCGAATATCTCGGCCTTCGCGCGCCTGGACCAAAGGCTCGTCGGCCGAGGCATGACCAGGCTGGCACGCGATCTGGCCAGTGGCGCGTGGCAGAAACGCCACGCCGATCTCATGACGAAGGCGGAGTTCGACGCCGGACTCCGCCTCGTGATCGGCGGAGGGGACCCGTCGTGACCCCGAGCAGACTCCTGGTCGGCCGCCCCATCGCGCCCAGGCACGGGGCACGGCGTTCGAGGAAGTAGGTTTGCCTTATGCCCGAGGAGTTGCTGCTCTTCGCCGGATCTGCCAGCCCCAAACTCGGCGGCGCGATCGCTCAGTACCTGGACTGTCCCCTCGGGCAGAGTGAGATGTTGAAGTTCTCGGAGGGAAATCTCTTTGTCCGAGTGCTGGAGAACGTCCGGGGGCGAGATGTGTACGTGGTGCAGGGGACCGGCTTCCCTGCCAATGACAACTTCATGGAACTCCTGTTTTGGATCGATGCCTTCAAGCGCGCCAGTGCCGCCTCGGTCACCGCCGTCATGCCCTACTTCAGTTATGCCAAGGGCGACAAGAAGGATGAGCCACGTGTCTCGATCCGCGCCCGCGTGTGCGCCGATGCGATTGAGGCGGCCGGCGTGGACCGTGTCATCACCCTCGATCTCCACGCCCCCCAGGTCCAAGGCTTCTTCAAGGTTCCCGTGGACGATCTCTACGCCCTCCCGGTTCTTTGCGACGCTATCGCCGCCGCAGGGCTCGAGGACATCGTCGTCGTGGCCCCCGACGCCGGGTTCGCCAAAAAGGCGCGTCAATGGTCCGAACGTCTGCACGCGCCGTTGGCCATCGCCGACAAACGACGGGTGGACCACTCCGAATCCGCCGAGATCATCGATCTCATCGGTTCCGTGGAAGGGCGCACCGCGTTGATCGTCGATGATTTCACCATTTCGGCCGGAACCCTCGTCGACGCAGCTCGCGTCGTCACGGAGCGAGGCGCCGCGTCGGTCTACGCCGTCGTCAGCCACGGCCTGCTCACCGAATCGGCCATGGCACGGCTCGACGCCAGTCCCATACGGCGACTGTTCATGACCGACAGCGTCGAGACCCAGCCCACCACGCTGTCGGCCAAGGTCGAGATCGTCTCGGTCGCCGGACTGTTCGGTGAGGCCATCCGGCGTATCGCACACCGCGAGAGCATCTCGGTCCTCTTTACGTAACAGGTCGGATTCCGGCAAAACGATCGGTGGCGGCGACCACCTCGAGGTCCAGCGCGCCCGACGTATGACCGGAGCCCTCGACCACGACGAGCTCGCTTTGGGACCAGGCCCGCGCCAGCTCCCACGCCGGCTGCAACGGACTTCCCAGATCGAGCCGGCCGTGGATGAGGACGCCCGGGATCTCGGCCAGCCGGTCGGCCTCGTCGAGAAGCTGCCCTTCTCCGAGCCAGGCAGCGTGTCGAAAGTAATGCGTCACCGTGCGGGCAAAGCCCATGCGAAAGCGGGCGTCCGCGTAGCGTGGATTGGGCACGCCTCCGGACTCACCGGCCACGATCGCGTCCTCCCAGTCGCACCAGTGCCGGGCGGCGCGGTCCCGTACCTCGGGATCGGGATGCGCCAGCAAGCGGGCGTACGCCTCCACCAGGTCGCCTTCTCGGACCTCGCCGGGAACGCCATTGCGAAAGCGTTCCCACTCGGCGGGGAAATACCGACCGACCCCGTGGTAGAGCCAGTCGATGTCGGCGCGTTGCGTCAGCGACACGGCAGCGAGGACCATCTCGCTGACGCGACGGGGGTGGCGCTCGGCGTATGCCAACCCAAGGGTCGTCCCCCAGGATCGCCCGAAGACCATCCATCTCTCGATCCCGAGGTGGGTGCGAAGTCGCTCGACGTCGTCGATCAGGTGATCGGTCGTGTTCGACGACAGATCCACGGATGGATCACCGGCGTGTGGGGTACTCCTCCCGGCCCCGCGCTGGTCGAAGAGCACGACGCGATACGACGCCGGATCGAAAAGGCAACGCATTCCTGGCGTGCATCCCGAACCAGGACCTCCGTGCAGCACGAGCGCAGGCTTGCCACGTGGGTTCCCGCACGTCTCCCAGTAGAGGGAATGGCCTGCCGCGACATCGAGCATGCCGGACGCATATGGCTCGAGATGCGGATAGGCGCTCACCATCACCGCAGCTTCTCAGAACGTGTTTGATAACCAAGGTCACGGCGGTGCCCACGCCTTTCTTCCCGGTGGACGTGCGAGTCGATTGAGCATGATTCCCACCATCGCCCACTTGACGAACGCTTCGTGGGTCTCGGGTAGCCGCTCGTAGTCGCGGACCAACCGGCGCCAGCGCATAAGCCAAGCCAATGTCCGCTCGACCACCCAGCGCCGGGGCAGGACCGAAAAGCCGCGCTGGTCCTTGGGCCGAGACACGACCTCGATCGTGATCTTGCACTTGGTGCGGGCCCATTCCACGAGCCGACCCGCGTAGGCCCCGTCCGCGAAGACGTGCACGAGTCGGCGATACCAGCCGTGGGCGAGCTCGAGAGCTGCTTGGCCGCCGTCGCGATCTTGCACCGAGGCGGCCGTCACGGTCACCACCAAGAGCAGTCCCAAGGTGTCGGTGACGATGTGACGCTTGCGACCCGAGACCTTCTTCCCAGCGTCGTAGCCGCGACTGTCTTTGCCCACCGTGTCGGCCCCCCGCAGGGACTGGGAGTCGACGATACCCGCACTCGGCTCTGCATCCCTGGGCTGGCCCGACTTCTTGGACTTGGTGCGCAGCTGTTCGCGCAGCGTATCGTGGATGAGGTCCAGCGTCCCGTCCTCGCGCCAAGCGACGAAGTACCCGTAGACCGTCCGCCATGGCGGGAGGTCCCGGGGCAGCATCCGCCAGGCGCATCCGGCGCGCGTGAGGTACAAGATCGCGTTGATGATCTCGCGCTTTGCGTGCAGCGCTGGCCTCCCGCCGGGAGCGGCGGGCACCGTCTCGGGCAAGAGCGGCTCGATGATCACCCACTGGCGATCGGTCAGATCGCTCGGATACCTGCGCTTCGACGGCACTCCGACCATTGCAGCGCGTGCGGGCACAGATCGCGAGCACCACGCGATCCCAAACGCGCTGGTAGCGCGAATATTTGAAAAATTCCCCAGAGTTCTCGCCTACGAGACCCTGATTCTGGCTTACAACTGCGCGTCAACCAAAGAGTGGGTTATCAAACACGTTGTCAGACCACCATCCCGGCCGCATGCGGGTCGGCGTGCGACTTGCGGGCACCTATCCCTGACGCGTAACAATTGACAGATGAACGCGTCGGCCGCCCGTGCTGTCCTCGGCGCCGAACGGGACACCACACGTGCCCGCATTGGCGCCATGACCTCGGAGTTCGAGGAGATGGTGGCTGCCGCCGTGGGATCGAACGACGATGACGAGCATGACCCCGAAGGGTCGACTCTGGCCTTTGAGCGAGCGCAGGTCTCCGCGCTGCTTCTCGACGCGCGGGCCTACCTGGGTGATCTTGACCGCGCCTTGGCCAGGCTCGACGCGGGCGACTACTGGGACTGCGCGGGATGCGGAGCGCCGATCGCGCCGGAGCGTCTGCTCGCAAGGCCGGCCACCGTGACCTGCATCTCCTGCGCGGGCTCGCCGGCGGGCCCCCCGATCATTCGGGCGATCCCGCGCGCGATGCCCCACGCCTAGCGATCGACGCCGAGCACCAACCCGCTCGTGGGCACACCGGTGCCACCGGTGACCACGACATGTTCGACGTCGGGCACCTGATTGCACGACGTCCCCCGCACGAGGCGTACCCCCTCGGCGATCCCGTTCATACCGTGGAGGTAGGCCTCACCGAGTTGGCCCCCATGGGTGTTGACCGGGAGCGCGCCGCCCAGCTCGATCCGGCCATCTTTGACGAATTCCTTCGCCTCCCCCTTGGCGCAGAAGCCGAGCTCTTCGAGCTGGTACAGGACATAGGGGGTGAAGTGGTCGTAGAGAATGGCTGCCTGCATGTCGTCGGGCCCGAGCCCCGAGGTCTCCCACAGCTGGCGCGCCACGACGGCCATCTCCGGCAGACCGAGGAGGTCGTCGCGGTAGTAGCTGGTCATCATGTCCTGCCCGGCACCCGAACCTTGCGCGGCGGCCACAACGACCACGGGGGTCGTCGGGAGGTCGCGGGCCCGTTCGAGTGAGGTCACCACGAGGGCTTGCCCGCCGTCGGTCTCCTGGCAGCAGTCGAGGAGATGGAGCGGCTCGACAATGAACCGACTGGCCTGGTGGTCCTCGAGCGTGATCGGTCTCCCGTAGTACCAGGCCTGCGGATTGGTGGCCGCATGGCGCCGATCGGCGACCGCCACGCGGCCGAAGTCCTCGCTGGTCGCGCCGTTCACGTGCAGATACCGCTGCGCTGCCATGGCGACCCACGACGCCGGCGTGAGGAGGCCCACCGGGATGTACGACGCCATGTGGGCGTTCTCGGCACTCGGCGTGGCGGGTCGACCCTGGGATCCGGCACCGAACCGATGGCCGGAGCGCTCGTTGAAGGCCCGGTAGCAGACGACGACGTCGGCCACGCCAGCCTGCACAGCCATCGCCGCCTGCTGGACGGTGCCGCATGCGGCGCCGCCCCCGTAATGGATACGGCTGAAAAACGTGAGGTCGCCCATGCCCAGGCTGCGGGCAATGTCGATCTCGGGGTTGGTCTCCGCGCTGAAGGTCACCATCCCCTGGACATCGCGCGGGGCGATCCCCGCCTCGTCGAGCGCTGCGCCGACGGCTTCGACCGCCAACCGCAACTCGGACCGTCCGGAGTCCTTGGAAAAGTCGGTGGCGCCGATGCCGGCTATGGCGACGTGACCTGAGAACGAGTGCGCGCCCGGCATCAGTCCTCGAGGCTCATCGGAAGGACCACGACCACCGTTCCGGTGACATGATCGCCCAGTTCGTTGACCCCTCGGACGGACACGGTGACCATCCCACTCTTCATGTCGTCCGCCACCGGACCCTTCTCGGTCACCGAGCCGGTGAGGGTCATCACCGAGCCCGGATAGTTCGGCACCCCGAGTCGGATGTTCACATGTGAGAGCCGGCTCCGCGGCCCGGACCAGTCCGTGAGAAAACGCCCGACCAGCCCGTTGGTGGTCAAGATGTTCATGAAGATGTCCTTGGAGCCGCGCGCCTTGGCGAGCTCGGGATCATGATGCACATCCTGATAGTCGCGACTGGCCATGGCTCCCGCCACAATGAGGGTGCGAGTGATCGGCACGACCAGAGACGGCAGTTCATCACCCATCGCGACCTCGGAAAAGGTGAGATCGGACACCATGCTTGTCACGAGGAGGTGTCCGCCAGCGCGCGGGCGGCAATCTGCGCTCCCAGACGGGACAGCTGGAGACTGGGCCCGCCGAGCATCAGCTCCATCTGCTTGCCCCAGAGGAAATAGCGGTGGATCGGATACGTCACATCAGCTCCCAGGCCACCGTGGAGGTGCTGGGTCGCGTGGACGATGCGCTGGCCACGTTCCGAGGCCTGCCACTTGGCGACACCGGCCGCATCTGCGGCCTCGCGGCCCGCGTCGAAGAGCCAGGCGGCACGCAACAGTGTCACGCGCATGGCCTCGATGTCGATCGCGGCGTCGGCAGCCCGCAGCATGGTGCCCTGGAACGTGCTCAACGGTCGACCGAACTGCGTGCGTTGGTTCAGGTATGCGGCAGTCCGACCGAGCGCCGCCTCGCACACGCCGACCTGCAGGGCACACAGCGCGATCTTTGCGGCCACCAGCATGTCGTCCAGCGCAGCACGACCGGATTCGGGACCAACCAGCACGTCCTCGAACAGCACACCCACGCGCTGCATGTGGAGGTGCGGATGAATCTCACGATTCGTCGTGAACGCTCGTTCGAGCTCGACACCGGGGCTCCGCGGGTCGACCAGCGCAATGAGGATGCCCCCATCGGGCGAGCGGGCGGGCACGAGGATGCACCCCGCCAGATGCGCCTGCGGCACGGCCAGCTCGACCCCACTGAGGGCCCACCCGCCGACGTGGGGTGTCGCCTCGATGCTCGGGACCTCGTGCACGCTGTTGGCACAGCTGGTCAACGCCGCCGTGAGCATCACCTCGCCCGTGACGACCCGGGGCAACCAGCGACCCCGTTGTTCAGGATGGCCGAACCGTGCCAGAGGCAACGCGCCGAGCACCAGCGTGGCCCACAGCGGCACCGGGGCGACGACGGTTCCCTGCGCCTGCAGAAGGATACAGAGCTCCGTCAACCCATAGCCCGCTCCTCCCTGCTCCTCGGGCACTGCCAGCCCGAGGAGGTCGGCCTCGGCCAGCGCACGCCACAAGGCGCGGTCGACGGCATCCTCGGACTGCTCTGCCGCGACGACTCGATCGGTGTCGACCAGTCCGGAGAGAAGACCGGTGGCGGCGTCGGAGACTGCCTGTTGCACGTCGGTGAAGGAGAAATCCATCAGGCTGCTCCCTCTTCGTCGGGCCGTGCCGCCACGAACACGGGAAGTGAGAGCTCGTCGTCGAAGTCCACGAAGGTCGCGCGAAGGGGTTGGCCGATCTGCAGCTCACCCGGAGCGAACCCGTCGATGTTGGCCACCACCCGTGTCCCTTCCTCCAACTCCACCAACCCGATAGGGAGCGGGTAGTCGAAGGCGGCCACTTGGGGGAAGTGCATCACCACGAAGGAATAGAGCGTCCCGCGACCAGTGGCCTCCAGGGTGTCCCACCCCAATGACCGACAGTTCCCGCACGCCGGCAGCGGTGGGTGGCGCAGGGTGCCGCACGAGGTGCAGCGCTGGATCAGCAGCTTGTGGGCGCGGGTGCCTTCGAACCAGAACGCGTTGTCGTGCGTGATGGCCGGACGCGGGCGCAGGGGTCGCACAGGCGCCGGCGCCGATGGCGGCAGGAACTTCAATATGCGAAAGCGCATGGTCGCCACCGGCTCGCCACTCGCCGCCAGTGCCGCGAATTGCGCAGGCGAGGGCGCATGCGGAACCTCGGCGTCGGGAACAGCCGTGAACTCCATCCGCGTGGTGAGGAAACGCCCTGCCCCCAGCCCGGTCCTCTTCGGATCAGAAATCGATTCGACGAACGAGCGCACCAAGAGACGGTCGCCGACTACCAGGGGGCGCCCGTAGTGCTGCTCGCAGTTGGTGGCGACCACCGAGGTGAGGCCCTCGTCATCCAACAACTTCATGGTGGGATCGGCCACATCGCTCTCGCCCGACGCCCGTGCCGCCTCGAGCTGCAACGTCGCCCGCACACCACGCATGACCCAGGCCTGCAGCATGGTGGGCGGTGCGATGACGCGTTCGTAGCCGTAGCTCTGCGCCGCCACATCGGAGTCGTAGACAGGGTTGGTATCGCCCATCGCTTCCACCCAGTGCCGGATCATCGGCGCGTTGACGGGGTGAGGCGACAGCTGCGGCTCACCCGACGGCTTGCCCACCAGCTCCGCCAACTCCTCGCTGTGATCAGGAAATGGCGTCAGCTCCGGGAGGCGCCCGCTCACCGCGTCCCCCGCTTCATGCCCAAGCCGGCTGTGGCCACGATCTCGCGCTGTACCTCGTTGACGCCGCCGCCGAACGTGTTGATCTGCGCCTGCCGGCCGGATGCCTCGAGACGACCGCGCAACAACGCACCGGGTGACCCAGGGAGGAGGTATCCCGCCGCGCCGACAATGCCGAGGAGGAGGCGGTAAACCTCAATGGTCCGCTCGGTGCCGAACACCTTTATGGAGGAGGACTCCGCACCGGTGAGCTCGTCGTTGGCCACGTGCACGGCCATGCGCCAATTGAGAAGCCACATCGCCTCGAGCTCCGCGTGGCACTTGGCGAGATCCATCTGCACCCAGGGCTGCTCAATGAGGGTCCGCCCGTCATCGGTCGTCTGTCGGGCGGCCCACGCCACGACGTCTTCGTAGATCGAGATCGAAAGCCCGCTCCACGCCGCCAGGCCCACGCGCTCATGGTTGAGCTGCGTCGTGATCATCTGCCAGCCCTGATTCTCGTCCCCCACCCGGTTGGCCACGGGCACGCGTACGTCTTCATAGAAGGTGGCCGTCGTGGTCAGCCCACCGACCGTGTTGATGATCGACCAGGAAAACCCGGGGCTGGTCGTCGGCACGCACAGAATGGAGATCCCCTTGTGCTTGGGCACGTCGGGGTCGGTGCGCACGGCCAGCCAGACATACCCGCGTTGGTCGCCACCCGAGGTGAACACCTTGGCGCCGTTGATCACGTACTCATCACCGTCGCGCACGGCACGGGTGCGCAATGCAGCCAGATCGGTTCCGGCCTCGGGCTCGGTGTACCCGATGGCGAATGTGAGCTCGCCGGCCAGGATCTTGGGCAAGAAGAACGACTTCTGCTCCTCGGTGCCGTAGCGCATGAGGGTCGGCCCCACCGTGGTAATGGTGACAAAGGGGAACGGCGCCCCGGCGCGGCGTGTCTCGTCGAAGTAGATGAATTGGTCAGTGGCCGGGCGGCCCTGCCCGCCGAACTCGGTGGGCCAGCCGATCCCGAGCCACCCGTCCTTGCCGACCTGGCGGATGCAGTGCTCCCAGGCTTTGCCGCCTTCTCCCCCTTCGACCAGCCCGGCGCGCACCTCGTCGGTCAGCAGGTCAGCGTAGTACGCGCGCAGTTCAGCCCGGAGTTGCTGCTGTTGCGGGCTCTCTTCGAGGTACATGTCGACACCCTCGGCATTTGTCGCGTGATCGGGGCCGTCCCTGCAGGTGGGGGCTTCGGCGGGG
>Ga0307373_10002973_pt1 | contig 30109 bp, 22 predicted proteins | sample OX2MG_FD_202534 | JGI IMG/M metagenome (GOLD analysis project Ga0307373, IMG submission 202534) | Soil microbial communities from Risofladan, Vaasa, Finland - OX-2 | ecosystem: Environmental > Terrestrial > Soil > Coastal area > Acid sulfate soil | place: Finland: Risofladan, Vaasa | collected... | reverse complement strand
GCCCAGAGCTGGTCGGGATTCATTTCGCCAAGGCCCTTGAATCGCGTGATGGTGAAATCTTTTTTGGCATCTTCGAGGACGTAGCTGAGCAACGCCGTCGCGGTTTCCTTGGTGGCCTTGTCGCCATTGTGCGCGATCGTGAATGGTGGTTTGTCCGCGTCGGCGACGGCCTGATGCAAAGCGCGCAGGCGCTTGTATTCAGGCAAAGCGGCCAGCGCCCAATTGATGCGCATCTCCGAGCCGTTCTTCAGCAGCAGCTCGTTGAGGCTGTGCTCTTCGTCGAAGACGATTTTCGATTCCAGATCGAGCTTGGCTTTTTCGATGGCCTTCGCCAGATCCTGCAGCTTTTTCTTGTCGGCGAAATCGGTTTTCTTTTCGAGATCGCTTTCGGCCAGCACGTCGATCAGCTTCGGCAGACGCAAGCGGCGCGCGAGTTTTGCCGCCACCTGATCGTATTCCTGGATGTTGAGCAGGAATTGGGTAAGGGCGCTGCCTTCGAGCGATTTGCCGTCTTTCGTTTTGACGATTTGATCTTCGGTGGCGCGCTTCATCAGCTCACGCGAAAATTCGCGTTCGTCGCGGATGTAGCGATCCATCTTGCCGCGCTTCACGCGATAGAGCGGAGGCTGGGCGATGTAGATATGCTCCTTCTCGATCAACTCGCGCATGTGGCGGAAGAAAAACGTGAGTAGCAGCGTGCGGATGTGGCTGCCGTCGACGTCCGCGTCGGTCATCAGGATCACTTTGTGGTAGCGCAGCTTGGAGGCGTCGAAATCGTCTTTGCCGATGCCGGTGCCGAGCGCGGTGATGATGGCGCGGATTTCTTCGTGGCCCAGCATCTTGTCGTAGCGGGCCTTTTCGACGTTGAGGATTTTGCCCTTCAGCGGAAGGATGGCTTGATAGCGGCGATCGCGTCCGCCCTTGGCCGAGCCGCCTGCCGATTCTCCCTCAACGACGAACAGCTCGCAACGCGCCGGATCGCGTTCCTGGCAATCGGACAGCTTGCCGGGAAGTCCGCTGGAATCGAGCGCGGATTTGCGGCGAGTCAGTTCGCGAGCCTTGCGAGCGGCTTCGCGCGCGCGGGCAGCGTCGATGCACTTGCCGATGATTTTGCGCGCTATCGAAGAATGCTTGTCGAAATACTCGCCGAGCTTTTCGTTGACCAGCGATTCGACCAGGCCTTTGATATCGCTATTCAGCTTACCCTTCGTTTGCCCTTCGAACTGCGGCTGCGGCAGCTTGACGGAGACGACGGCAACGAGCCCTTCGCGAACGTCGTCTCCATTGATGGAGACTTCGTCCTTCTGCTCTTTGATCATGCCAAACGAACTGGCGTAATAGTTGATGGTGCGCGTGAGCGCGGAGCGGAAGCCGGCCAGGTGCGTGCCGCCGTCGACGGTATTGATGGTGTTGGCAAAGGCGAAAATATTTTCGGCGTAGCTGTCGTTATATTGCAGCGCGATTTCCATATCAACTTGGCCGCGCTTGCCTTCCATGTAGATGGGCGAATCGTGCAACACCTGTTTGCCGCGGTTGAGGTGCTTGATGAATTCGGAGATGCCTCCGGTGAAGCGGAACTCAGTTTTCTTGCCGGAGCGCTCGTCGTCGAGCGTGATCTTCAGGCCTTTGTTGAGGAAGGCCAGCTCGCGCAAGCGCTGCGAAAGCGTGTCGAAGCTGTAAGTGGTGGTCGAGAAGATTGATGGATCGGCGTGAAAGGTGATTTTCGTGCCGGTTTTGCGCGTCTTACCTTCGGCCTTGAGCTTGGAAGTGGGAATGCCCTTTTCGTAGGCCTGTTCCCACACTTCGCCATCGCGCCAGATTTCCAAATCGAGCCAGTCGGAAAGCGCGTTGACGACGGAAACGCCCACGCCATGCAGGCCGCCGGAAACTTTGTACGTGTCGCTATCGAATTTTCCGCCCGCGTGCAGGACGGTCATCACCACTTCGGCGGCGGGCTTTTTCTCCGTCGCGTGCATGTCGACGGGAATGCCGCGGCCGTTGTCGGTTACGGTGACGCTGTTGTCGTCGTGCACCACCACGTCGATTTCGTCGCAGTAGCCGGCCATGGCTTCGTCGACGGAGTTGTCCACCACTTCCCAGACCAGGTGGTGCAAGCCGAGCTCGCCGGTGGAACCGATGTACATCGCCGGGCGCTTGCGAACTGCTTCCAAGCCACCAAGAACCTTGATGGACGTAGCGTCGTACTTGTGCCCAGCGCCTGCGGCGGGCGTTTCTTTATCAGCCATGAATCGTGCGTCTCCTCAGAAATTGCGAACTACGGCAAAAATGAAGTCGTGCGCGGGAAGGCGGTCGCCCAGAGCAGATCGATGCGTTGGCTCGACACTGTCCTTGCCCATTGGCCCCTCTGGCTCGAACGTTTTCGCTCGAGCTGGGACTCGAAGGGTTTCTGTCGTCTCCATCCCGCTCCACACCGAATTATCGGAGGAGCGCGGCGGAGTTTATCTCTTCAGCCTGCTCAAAGCAGGGGTGTTCGTCTCCCGCAAATCCCCGCCAATAAGCCACTTACGCTGGCGCGCGCAAGCAAAGCGCGGGGTGCGGAATATATTAACAACGTGTCGCACAGGAGGAATCCGAAACAAGAGTAATTTTACATGAAATGACGCGTTTTCACAAGCCCAAACTGGCCGCCAAAAACGAAGCTATCTTCCTTTTATGCAGTGATTTACAGTGGGCGCTGATTAGGACTTCCATGCAGACTTCGCGCGCGGCGATGGCGACACGAAAAGTGTTTTCGATAAGCGCTTATGGGGACATTTTGAGCCGACATTAGCACAGTTTGGCCCCTGTAGACCGCAGTTTGCGCGCACGGCGCGGCGTTCAGATGCGCATGGGCATGACGACGTAGCGGTAGCGGCTGCCGTCGGCGGCGAGCGGGCGGAGCTGGCCGGCGGACTGCTCGTCCTTCAACTCGAAGTTAATGAGGCCATCGGGCGCGGCGGCCAGAAAATCGAGCAGGTATTGGGCGTTGAAGCCGATGCTAACCGGATCACCCTTGTATTCCTTCTCGATCGCTTCTTTTGCCTCGCCGTACTCCGGGCTGGATGCGGAAATTTCCAGGCCTTCTTGCGCGAGGACGAATTTTACGGCGTGCGAGCGCTGGTCCGCGAGTTGGGAAACACGGCGCAGCGCGTCCTGCAGTTCACCGCGTTCGATGGCGACGGTTTTATTCACGTCGCGCGGAAGCACTGCTTCGTAGTTCGGGAATTGGCCGGTGAGCTTGCGCGAGGTGAGCAGGCGGCGTCCAAATTGGAAAAAGAGATGGCTCTCGTCCTGGGCGAATTCCACCATGGCTTCATCGCCCTCTTCGGCTGCCAGCCGCTGCACTTCGTTCATGGCTTTTTTGGGAATCAGCACGCGCGTCTCGGATGAGAACCCTTCGAACTTGTGATCGACTTCCACGAGCGCCAGGCGATGGCCATCGGTGGCGACCATACTGATGGAGTTCGGCTTTAGCACCAGCAGGGCGCCATTCAGCGTGTAGCGAGACTCCTCGAGTGAAATCGCAAAGGTGGTGCGCGCGATCAGCCCGGCCAGCATTTTGACAGGAATTTTCACCAGCGCGTGAGGGAACGCCGGCAGCTGTGGGAAATTATCTTTGGACATTCCTACGAGCTTGTAATTGCGCCGGTCGCAGGTGATCTGCACCCAGTGATTATCGAGCAGCTTGAAGCGAATTTCTTCGTCTGGCAGCAAGCGCACCAGCTCGAGCAGCTTTTTCGCCGGGATGGTGCCGGCACCTTCTTTTTTGACTTTGGCTTCGCACGAGGTGCGAATGCTCAACTCGAGATCGGTGGCCGTGATGGTCAGGCCGCTGGCGCTGGCCTCGCAGAGGAGATTCGACAGGATGGGAATCGTGGTCTTGCGTTCGACGACGCCTTGCGTCAGGGAAAGCTCTTCGAGTAGATCGAATTTCTTTACGCTGAATTCCATCTCGTATGCAGTCCTTGCGCTGGTCTCAGGGCTCATGGTTTTTGCCTTCCGCTGGCCGGTTTACTCTACTGCTTTTCTTATTTTGAATAAAGATATGAAAACCGTCGCCGTCACCGCAGTTGTGGATCTGAGGAAATCTCTCGAATCCCGCTCCGTTGCGGTGTTTCCTCGATCACACGCCCTGTGAATCCCGGAGCGGGTTACAGGAAAACACCTGAATCAGCTGCTCGGGTTAACCCTTATGTGCCGCTTTCCACAACTTTCCACAGGCGATTTCCGCGCCACTGCGGCCACTTAACTACAAGTCTAGCCGAATGAGTCCAATAGCCTGTTAATCGTCTTGTTTAATTCTTTATCGACCTGCCGCAGCGCCTCGATCTTATTGATCGAGTGCAACACCGTGGTGTGGTGCTTCCCGCCAAACTGTTTGCCAATTTCCGGCAGCGAAGCGGAGGTCAGCTGCTTGACCAGGAACATCGCCACTTGCCGCGGGAAGGCGATCGTCTTGGAGTTGCTGCGAACTTTCAGATCCTGCGCGCGCATCCCAAAGTGCTCGCCGACGCGTTTCTGAATCTGCTCGATGCTGATTTTCTTTTCCTGAATCTCGATGATATTTTTCAGCACTTGCTGCGCGGTGGCCAGGTTGAAGGCGGCGCCTGTAAGCGATGCGTATGCCATCAGCCGGATCAGGGCGCCTTCGAGCTCGCGCACGTTCGATTTGATCGAGCGGGCGATGAATTCGGCCACGTCTTCGGGCAAGCGGACTTGTTCGCTTTCCGCTTTTTTCTGGAGAATGGCGATCTTGGTCTCCAAGTCCGGCATTTGAATGTCGGCGATCAGCCCCCACTCGAAACGCGAGCGCAAGCGCTCTTCAATCGCGGAAATTTCCTTGGGCGGGCAATCAGATGAAATCACGATCTGCTTCTGCTGATCGTAGAGCGCGTTGAACGTGTGGAAGAATTCTTCCTGGGTGCGCTCGGCGCGGGCGATGAACTGGATATCGTCGACCATCAGCACATCCATGTTGCGGAAGCGGTCGCGAAAGGCGGACATGCGTTCAAAGCGGATCGAGGCGATCACCTCGTTGGTGAACTTTTCAGCGCTGATGTAGATCAGGTGCAGGGAAGGAGTGCGGCGCTTGAGTTCATGGCCGATGGCCTGCATCAGGTGCGTTTTGCCCAGCCCCACTCCGCCGTAGAGGAAAAGCGGGTTGTAGGATTTCGAGGGCTGTTCCGCTACGGCGACAGCCGCGGCGTGCGCGAACTGGTTCGACGAGCCGACGATAAACTTGTCAAACGTGTAGCGGGCATTCAGCTGCGCGTCGGCGGCGTCGAAATCGAGCTTGGTCTGCGCGGTAGCGGGCGGCGCAGGCAGTGGCTCTGAATCCGCGCAAATAAATTCCAGCGCCAATTCCGGCTGGCCGATTTCCGCGAGCACGGCGCTGAGAAGCTCGCCGTAGGTTTCCTTTAGCCGCTTGGAAAACAGCCGCGTGGGCACCCGGATGATCAGGCGTCCGTCTTCTGCGCGTTCCTGGCGCGTGGGACGAAACCAAGTGGCGAAACTATGCGGGTTTACACGACGTTCCGTGTGCTGAAGGACCTTGTCCCAAATCGTCATAGAAAAAAAAGTCCCTACCGCGATTTCCACCGATGTGGAAATGCTGTGGAAATAGTGCCCCGCCATTCGCGAGGAGCAATAGTGGTCTTAGCGATCAGGTCAGAGGCGGCGGGAGTGCACCCCACCCACGCACGTCTCTTTGAATCGAATCCTTAACCGCGACAGGAGTTAACTGCGCGAGCGGGATTCTGCCTAAACCAAGCGTCGGGGGCAAGAGAAAAGTAGGCGGAAAATTTGCGCGCAGTCCACACGACGTTCACAGCTTTTCCACAGACCCCGCTGCGCCCGCAATTTCGCTGTAAAGGGCGCGTCCCGCCCAAGAAATCCAGCTCAGATTGAAAACTCGACGCGCGACGATAAGACGAGTTTTCCACAAGCTCTATTTCAACAGGCTCTTCAAATTCTCGTACGCGAACCAATTTCTGTAGATCCTCTAGGTCACGAATGCACTGCACGGCTGAGAAAATAATCGGCGCGTCCGGAAATATCCGCAATTAGTCAAGCCGGAAGTTGGCGCGTTCGATGGAGCGGGCGCGGCCGGTCGTCTCGTCGACATCGATCTGCACCCCATTCATCTGCACATCGCCCTCGGCCACGCTGAACCGTGAAGGCATGGCGTCGAGGAAGTGTTCGATGACGGCTCTCTTCTCCATGCCGATGACGGAATCGTGCGGCCCAGTCATCCCGACGTCGGTAACGTAGGCAGTGCCACCCGGGAGCACGTGATAATCGGCGGTGGGAATATGGGTGTGCGTGCCGAGGACGGCGGAAACTTTACCGTCGAGATACCATCCCATGGCCACTTTTTCAGAGGTCGCTTCGGCGTGCACATCGACCACGATTACTTTCACGTCCGGAGGAACTTTCTTGAGCTCGGCCGAGGCAGCGCGGAAGGGATCGTCGATCGGCGCCATAAAGGTGCGGCCTTGCACGTTCAGGACGGCGCAGCCGACGCCATTTTTTGCTTGTCCCACCCACAGTCCGCCGCCGGGCGAGCCTTGAGGGAAATTGGCCGGGCGCAGGATTCGCGGCTGGGTGGGGAAATAGTCCATGATTTCGCGGCGCTTCCAGATGTGATTGCCGCTGGTCAGCACGTCCGCGCCTTCGGCGAAAAACTCCTCGGCAATTTTGGGCGTCACGCCGAAACCCGAGGCGGAGTTTTCGCAATTGATGATGCAAAAATCGATCTGCCGCTGCGAGAGGATATCCGCCAACCGATCGTGAACGATCTTGCGGCCGGGCGAGCCGACCACGTCGCCAATGAAAAGTATTTTCATGATTCCTGTGGAATTCTGACGGCTAACAGCAGTGTTGCAGAGTACCAGAAAAGGGAGCGGTCCACTTCGCCGTGCGTTACTAGGCCCTGAACCCCACAGTCTAAGTCGGGCACCCAGCGCCTGCTTTAAGGCTTTCCCGTTCCGGCAAGCCGGGCGAGACGTGCACAAGGGCAGGTCAACGCGAGCGCCCTGGGATCCAGTGTTGGTTCAAATAGGCTTTCGCAACGTCACCTGCGTCGCAGGCCAACTCCGCAAGTCATTGTAACAGGATTCGTCAGCGCAGCGATTTCAGGTACGCGACGATCTGCCAGCGGCGCTGCGGAGGAAGACCGGACCACGAGGGCATGCCTTTGGCGAGATTGCCGTTCCACAGCAGCCATTCGAGTTCGCCGGGCGTGGCGCGCTGCACCCCGGGCGCGCGCAGGTTCGCGGCATGGAGATTGCCGCGGGCGTCGTCGCCGTGACATTCGGCGCAGTGATGCCGGAACAGCTTCTTGCCGGCGAGGATCGCAGACGGATCATCGTTGTAAGGACTTTGCCAGCGGCGCGTTTTAAGCGGCGCGCGGGCGATCGCGTGTACCACCCCGCGCGAGTCCTTTTCTCTTGTGGCTTCCCTTCTGGGTTCCCGTTTCGCGACGGTTGCGGAAGCAGCGGCGAGCGATCCGATCAACAGCAGTATGACAATCGAACGGCGGCTCATTGGAAGAGGCTCCTGATGGCGCGGCCAAAGCCAGCAACCTCATACGACACGCCCCAGCGGAGAAGAAATTCATGACTCTGGCCAGTAAGACCAAAACCTGGCGATATTGACCAGGTGATTCCGTTGGGCATCTGCCAGGCGAAGATTGGCGCCAAGTAATGGGAAGTATGCGACAGCGTGAAAGATGAGGCGGTGCCCAGGCCGCCATACATTTCCGCTCCGACAATGAAATTTTCACGGCAGAAATTGCAGGGGTACGGCGTCGCCGCAAGCCGCAGTGGCCGCGCAGCGCCGAGCGCGTAACCGAACTCCCAAGGTTCATGCCCCAGGTTCTTTTCGCCGATGAAATTTTCGGAGAAGTTCCAGCCCTTAAAGTCACTCGAAAGAATCAGCTTGGTTTCGAGTTCATGCGTGTGCGTCTGATTGGCTTGGGAGTTTGGCTCGGCGGCGTCCAGTTGATTATCGAAGCCGACCACTTCCTTCAGGGTCTTGTCGGCATCGGTGGTGTTTTCAAATTCGACGTACAGGACCGGATTGATGAAGTGCTCGCGCATCAGAGGCCGGAACCGGTTCTCCCAGCGCGTGCCGGTGAAAACGGCGCTGTCGCCAAACGTGCTCTGCGAATCCACGTAGAACTCAGTGGTCCACCAGCCGGTTACACCGTATTCAAACTCCGCCCACGGTGCGATGAGGTCGCCCGCTGCTTCCTGAGTGCCATAGATGGAGTAGAACTCGATCTCCAGATTGCCGGGTTCTTCGAGGTGAGACGAGTAAGCCACGAAGTAGGGCGTCTCTTGCGCGGATGCGTTCGGACAACCCCCCAGAACCCCCAACAGGCCCACCACCAGAATCGTTGCACGAAAACCGATGCTCATCGGACCTCCAGATGCAAACAGTTTACAACTATAGCGATGCGAACCTATTTCAGTTGACAACGTCTGTCAACTAGTTTCCGAAAAAATTTCCGGATCGCCGTGGGCTTTAGGAGGTCGAGGGGCTTTTACAACAAACAAGCGGGCGAGGACCAGCGCGCCGATCTCACGGGGAGGAGTCTTGCTATCTGGTGCGGTCCCGCCACGACCGACTGTTTAGAGGTGCGTTGTGGCGGCGGTCCACGAAATGGACGGGCTAGTTGGTTTGCTCGAGAGCGTGCTCGACCATAGCGACGCACTTTTCCACGCGGTCGCGCAGGGGGCCTTCGACTTCCTGCTGGCGGCGGCGGAGGGTGAGAAGTTCGTCAGAGATATTGAGGGCGGCGAGGACGGCTACTTTCAGCGAGTCGACCATGCGCGTGGCTTCGGCGATTTCGCGCATTTTGGCGTCGACGTAGGCCGCTAGCTCTTTTACGTACTCTTCGTTGTCGCCCGCGTTGACGCTGTAACTCTGGTCGTAAATATCAACTTTCACGTTCGGCTCCCGGCTGAGACTTGGCTGGCGTGCGGCCATTGTGTGCCATTCGCGCTTGTGGCGCAATTGAGATTGTGAAGCGACGCAGCGCATGGCTCGCCGATGAAGAGAGCTTGTTTCGAGGCATCAGCTGGTCCGCAACGAGGCACCGAGCTTTTGTTCGAGTGCGGCGACGATGCGCGCGGAGAAGCCGGCGACTCGCGAGTCGGTGAGTGTTTCTTCCGGGCTTTGGAACACGGCGCGGATCATGAGGGAATATTTTCCCGCCGGGATTTGGCCGCCGCGGAAAAGGTCGGCGGGCTCGATGCGCCGCAGTTCGGCAATTTGCAGCGCACGGATGGTTTCTGCAACTTGCGCGAACTGAACGCCGTCGGCGAGCACTAGCGAGAAATCGCGCTCGACCGCGGGGAATCGCGGGATCGGAGTGAACTTCAGATTCGCTTCCGCGGATTCGATGCCTGCGAGGAGCATCTCGAGATTGATCTCCGCGACGAAGATTTCCTGGCGGAGTTTTAGACGGTCGGCAATGTTGCGCGCGAGCTGCCCCGCCGCGCCAATCGCGTGGCCGCGTGCATTGTCACCTTGCGCCTGTTGGCCGAGAGAAACGTATGTTGCGCGCGACGCGGCGAGCCAGTTGGGCCCGCCCGATTGCCACGTGAGTCCTCGTGCGAGAGCACCGATCGCGTCGAGGTCGCCTTTCAAATCGGCGAAAGTGAATTCGCGCGCGGATTCGTGGATGGTTTTTTCGCGGGCGAGGCCGGTGGCGGCGAGCGTCAGAATGCGCGTTTCAACGGGCTCACCATTGCGCAACTCGTAGAATTTTCCGATTTCGAAGAGGCGCAGATTGCGCTGGCCGTGATTCAGATTCCAGGAAACGGCGTTAAGTACGCTGACCACGCCGCTCGAGCGCATGATCGACGCATCTTCGGCGAGAGGGTTGCCGATCACCGCGGGCGCCACTCCCTCTTGCCGGAACAGCGCATCGCGCTGCGCATCGACCAGGGGAATTTCGACAATTTCGTTGTAGCCGAGCGCGACGAGGCGCTCGCGGAGGCGGCTTTCGGCTTCGGCGTGAGGCAGTCGCCGCGCGGGCAGCTTCGCGGGAGGGAGGCGCGGCGGAAATTTGTCGTAGCCGTAGTGGCGGGCCACTTCCTCGATGAGATCGATTCCGCGCGAAACATCCTGGCGCCAGGAGGGCCGATGGCATTTCCATTGCGCGCGCGGGTCCTCGGCTTCGCGGGCGCCTTCGCGAACCGGACCGAAGCCGAGCGCGCCGAGAATGCCTTCGATGTCGGCGTCGGGAACATCGGCACCCATGATGCGGAGCAGCTCGCTCCGAGACAAAGTAATTTTGACGGGCGACTCGCGGCGAGGAAACACGTCGACTACGCCAGCGAGAATTTCTCCGCCGGCAAGATCCGCGATCAACTGCGCCGCGCGGCGCGAGGCGGTTTCGGCCATTTCCGGATCGGCGCCGCGTTCGAAGCGGTAAGAGGCTTCGGTGCGCAGGCCCAGCGCCTTCGACGTGCGACGCACGGAGATAGGATCGAACCACGCGGATTCGAGAAGAATATTGCGGCTGCTGAATCCGATTTCGCTTTCGGCGCCGCCCATCACTCCGGCGATGGCCACGGCGCGCGAGGCGTCGGCGATCACGCACATATCTTTCGCGAGGGTGCGTTCGGCGCCGTCGAGAGTACGGATTTTTTCGCCCGGACGCGCGCGGCGGACGATGATGCGGCGTTCGGCGAGTTTGTCGAGATCGAAGGCGTGCAGCGGCTGGCCAAGCTCAAACATGACGTAGTTGGTGACGTCGACCACGTTGTTGATGGAATTTTGGCCGATGGCTTCCAGGCGCTCGCGGAGCCAATCGGGCGAGGGCTGCACTTTCACGCCGCGGAGAATGCGCGCAGTGTAGCGTCCGCAGAGATCGGGCGATTCGGTTTCGACGCGCGTGGCGTCATCGGCTTTTGCGGCGGATTCCTTCAGCTTGATTTCGAGCGGCTTCACCGGCAGGCGATAGATCGCGGCCACTTCGCGGGCCACTCCGTAATGCCCCAGGCAATCGGGGCGGTTGGCGGTGACTTCCGCGTCGAGCACTGGGCCGGCGGCGGTTTCGTCGATCGAGTCGATCGACAGGCCCGAAAGCGCGAGGCGGGTGCGGAGGTCGGAAGCGGGCGCGCTTACATCCACGAATTCGCGCAGCCAGTCGTAGAGGAGCTTCATTGGCACGCCACCATGGTTCCGATTGGTGATTCACGAGTCGTGGAAGACGACTCCGTGCGACGGGGGCCGGATGGTTCGCTATTAGAAACTCGGATGTGGCTGCGATGCAAAGAGTTAAGACGTAACAAGGGTGACGGGTTTTCGCCATTAGGATAATTGCTAGCGTTCCCGTTTTGGGACTCGGCCTTGTCGAGCACGGGACTAGGGGCACACTGAAATGGAAGTTTGGAACAGCGGGTAACAGACGCGGCTCCGCCTTCGCACGCCCGGAACCTTTCTAGCTCGCGCTCGACCACGATCATAATCGGACTACGCTAGCGCAAACCGGGGTGACAGCGCAACGAAAAGTCAGCCAATGGAGGCGGAGCGGAGCTGTAACGTGGAAACGGGGTGCGAGCGGAAGCACGGCTTTCAGCGGCATCTTGCGAGCGCAGGGGCGGAGGTCAGAACGGCCGAGTGGGTCAGTTTGCGGCGGCGCGAGAGCCGCGGCGGGCCATGGCTTTGGCGGTTTCGAGAAGCAGGGAGCGGCGGCGATCATCGAGGCGCGAGAGAGCTTTGGCGAACTTGCGGAGTTCGCGGCGCTCGTTTCCGTCTTCGCCCCATTCGTGCTGCGTTCCGGCTCGCGGCAGCGCGAGCGTCTTGGGCGGCTGCGCTCCCTCATAAAAGAGCCGGTACATGGGAACGCCCAAGGCGCGGGCATATTTCTCGAGCGTTTCCACGGATGGAACGGTGTGGCCATTTTCGATACGCGACGTGTAGCAGCGAATCAGGCCGGTGCTCTTCTGGATGTCGCCTTGGCTGAGATGCTTGAGTTCGCGAAGCTCGCGGAGTCGTTGTCCTATTAGCATGGCGACTCAGCGTACCACTGGCGCGGCCGGCAGCTCAAGAAGTTTACCCGTTTGCAACGGTCTGCTTTTGAATAAGGAAGAGCGCGGTGGCGAGCCGTAGGCGCTCTTGAGACGCAGTGCAGCCCAGGTAAGTGAATTTTAATTGCACAGAATGAGCTGACTCGGCGCGGTTAAGGGAAATCTCCGGTTAGCCGCTAATCAGGAGTTTAGTTTATTTATGGTTGATTATCTTTTGTAGCCTAGAACCGCGGCATTCTCATGCCGAGGTAAAATAGCGCTGGATGTTCAAAGATGCTGGTGCTAAGCAAGGCCGAAACAGCGGCTTTAGCGTCTAGAGCTTCATTCAGCCTACTTTCAGGCCCGCCGCTCCAGACGCGCTTCAAATCGGAAGTAATCTCCTTTTCGATGTCTTTGGGATGTTCTCTGAGCAGCTCTTTTTTCAAATACTCGGTGATGGTCTCAAATTCGCCCCGATCGAGCCACATTCCGTGGCACTGAGGGCACCAGTCGATGAGAACCGAGGACTTCCCGAATTTTACTGACACCAACTTTGTCGTCTCACACGTCACGCAAGGGCGCTGGGTGGAAATTACACTGGTTTTTTCAATGTTCTCAATCTCGGTATTTACCCAGCGAAGCGATCCATCTTCAACTTTATTCTTGAGCTTTCGCAATTCATCTTTGACGAGCCAAATACCCTTACATTTCGGACAGCCCTCGAAGAGCATTGAAAATGCCTTGTACTCGTTCAGCGAGTGGCCGCAGGCCGGGCAAACGTCTGCCAACTCCTTTTCGAGAGTCGCGCCTTTGATTGGAGGAACCTCAATGTGGAAATCAGTCTCGCTGCTTCTTGTCTTGACACGTTTGAACCAATAGGGGACATGCACGTTGTTCACGAAGTCGGAGAATCCTTTGCCCCGCACAGGCATGATCCGGGCGAGTTCCTGGTCCATCAGATTGAGTTCTCCGCCGTCGAGCCAAAACCCACCGCAATTTCGGCAATAGTGGAGGAATATGTCGTCGCTTTCGAGAAACTTAACTTTCGCTAGGATAGAGTCATCGCATCGCGGGCACTTCAGTCCCGTTTGCTCTGGTTCCGGCTCTTTGTCTTGCTCGCAGTACTCGACGCTTCCATCAACCTTGAAGGCCATCTTGTCCAACTCGCCGGCGTCGAGCCAGAGGCTCCCGCATTTCTCACACATGTCGTAAGAAATGTCGTCCTTTTTCGTGATCACGCGATTGGTGATCATTTCTGTGCCACAGTTAAGACAATCCATGCCCCAAGACCTCGGAACGAGCGTGTACGCAGGCCCTCAAATATGAGCTACTTAATTTCTGCTGGAAAACCATACGCGCCCTGAGCTTTGCGGTCAAGGCTCATGGGGATGGGTCACAGTTTTGGGGTCGCAGCTGATCCAATTGGGCGATTAACGGGGATACCGGGCGTTCGTGCTGCGGTTGACGGGCGGCGATGCTGGACGCTGGGAGAAAGCAGGAAAAGAGGGGCGGAAAGGGGGTGGGCGGGTGTATAGTCCGCGTAGGTGACCGGTGAAGACCGGGGGTGGATTATCGGCGAGGTAATGATTACTGGCCGTGCGATCGGCACGGGGCGCAGCTCGCGTCCCTGGCGCTCATTTCTTCTTGGCCCTCAATTGTGTTCATCCACTACCGGATCCAATCAGATGCTTTCGGCGGCTTGCGTAATTCGAGAGGTGCGCGGTTCGGGCTGACCACGATTTTCTTTGACAAGTTGTGAGGCCATTTCTTCCAAGAAACTAATTTAAGGAGGTCGAGGGCAATGGATCGACGAAAAATGTTGGCGCTTTTGGGAATCAGCCCGGCGCTGGTGGCCGGGACGCCTGCGTACGCCGGGCCCGCTGGACGAAGAGCGGAAGGCGCTTCGTACGAGGGCAGCGATGAAACGATCACGGTGATGAATCCGGGGATCGCCAATAAGGTGGCGGACCGGGTGCCGCTGGCTCCGCGGTTGAAAGACCTGAACAACAAAATGATCTACATGGTCAACCTTGCGTGGGAAGGCCCGGACGCGGCGAACTATTTTTACGATGCGATGACGGACTGGTTCCACCAGCACTATACGGGCGTGCAAACGAAGATTGGGGTGACAGCCGAGGGGATGTTCGGCACCGATCCGGCGCTTATCAAGTCGATTAAGGATAGCCACGCGGACGCGGCGGTCGTCGGCGTCGCGGGTTGAAACGGCTGCTGCGCGGCCGTGAGCCGCTGGGCGAAGCAGATCGAGACGCAGGTCGGGATTCCGACTGTCTGCGTGGCGATGGATAACATCGTGCATTACGCAGTGACCTACATTCGCGAATACTACACGGGCATGCCGCTGCGATTTGTCGCGGTGCCGTTTCCTTTCACCGGGCAGCCGAAGTCGGTTGATGTGGGGTATGTGACGGGGAAAGACATGCTGAATGGCGGTCCGCTGATGGCTGGGGTGGTGAGCGCGTTGACCAGCCCTTTGACGGCGAACGAGAAGATTTCGGGAGCGCCGGCGAACGAGTCGGTGGAGCCGAGGCTGCTGCCGCCGGATACGGAAGACAACCTGCGGGCGCTGTTTGATGCCAAGGAATGGTCCGACTACAACTGGATTAATTTGCCGACGGAGAAGAAAGTGATGGCCATGCTCCGGGGGACCAGCCACAAGCCGGACGAAATAATCAAGACGGTGACGATCACCGGAGGCGCGCGACCGCTGAGTGTGGAGAAGGTAGCGATCAGCGCAGTGATGGCCGGGGCTTCTCCGGAACATTTCCCAGTGATTCTGGCGCTGGCCACGCAAGCGCCTTTCGGGAATTCGACCAGCTCGATGGCGAATATGGTGGTGATCAACGGCCCGATCGGCAAAAAGCTGAATTTCAATAGCGGGACGAACGCGATGGGGCCGTACAACCGCTCGAACGCCGTGGTGGGACGCGCTTTCACGATTTTGTCCAAGACGGCGGGCGATCTGCGCAACGGCATCAACGCGTGGGAAAGCCTGGGCAGCAACTTCCAGTACAACAATATCCTCTACGCGGAAAACGAGGACAACTTGCCGGATGGATGGAAGCCGCTGCACACACAGATGGGATTCAATCCTGATGACAACGTCGTCACGGTGGGGACAGGCTGGACCAGCATTTCCAGCGTGGGCGGCAGCCAGGAGCTCTACCCGGTGCACTACCTGATGCGGGATTACATGAGATCGCTCACGGCATCGGGCTCGGCGGCTACCATCGTGATGGACCCAACGGTGGCGGGATTGCTGCAGAACGCGCACGGCTTCAAGACGAAAGAGCAGTTGAGCGAATGGTTCTCGCAGAACGCGGAGAAAACTGCCGGCAACTATTGGGGGAACGGCGTGATTCAGAGCATGGTGGTGCCGCTGGCGCTGCAGGGGCTTGAACCGTACGCCAGCTGGCGAAAAGTGCCCAACGAGACGATGATCAAGCCGTTCACCAACTCGCGGGCGATTCACATCGTGGTGACGGGCGGGAAAATCCAGACTACCTGGTTCGTCACCGACTTCGGGATGCGCCGGGGCGTGAAGATCGACGACTGGGCGTAGAATAAGACTTGGCGCGCGGCAGGGACGAAAGTCCCTGCCCGTGCGCGAAATCGGAGAACCGGAGTGGTTATGAAAGCTCAAATTCTGGCGGGGGCATTGCTGGGATCTCTAGCGCTGCTGCCTGCGGCGGTTTCGGCGCGCCCGCTGCCGAAAAACGCGCGGCAGACGTCCGACAGCGGAAAATCCGGGAATTCCGGTAGTTCTGCCAAGGAAAAGCTGCCGTTTCCGAATGTACCGCGAATCACCGCAGAGGAAGTAGAGAAGCTGATTAAGGCCAAAGGGGACGTGGTGATCGTCGATACGGATGACTCGATGAGCTATGGCGCCGAGCATATCAAGGATGCGGTGAACATCGCGTACGATCCTACCGTGGATGTCAGCAACGAAGACCAGACGCTCCAGGTGCTGCCGGGAAACAAGCTGATCGTCTTCTACTGCAACTGTCCGCATGAAGAAGATAGCGCGCCGATGGTGCAGGAGATGTGGCAACTCGGTTACGCGCACAACCAAGTAAAAGCTCTGCAGGGCGGGCTGACGCGCTGGGAACAGCTTGGGTATCCGCTCGCCGGCACCGATCTGCCGAAGGGCACGCAAGAAAAAGGCGAATAGCGCCGGGAATGCTGACACGCTTCAACCTATCGGCCGCAAATAAGAGGTGCATCCGTCAGCGGCTAAAGCCGCATGCAAGTTGCGGTACTGTACGGCACGACTGAAGTCGTGCCCTGACGAAAAACACCGCTGCTACGCCAGCCGCGCACTGACATCAGCCGCTTCAATTTTTTCTTTGGGACGGTTATTGCTGCCGTTGACGCCTCGTCACCGAGATCGTGTGTTCTCGCGAGTCCCTGACCTTGCCCCGTTATGTGTTGGCACCTTGATCTCGATCAGCCGTCGCACGCCAGCCTGAACTGCAGCAGAATGGATTTAATAGACGAGTGCGCCCTGATTGCGCCGATGGGCGCCGATGCAAATGCGGCTCTGCGGCCGATGCGGGAGAAAAAAAGTGATCCATCCATGGCACGACTTGAAGCCGGGCGACGATGTTCCGCAAGAGTATTGGGCGTTGATCGAAATTCCGCTTGGCTCGAATGTGAAGTATGAGCTGGACAAGGCCAGCGGGCTGATCAAAGTGGATCGCGTGCTCTATTCTGCGGTGTACTATCCCGCGAATTATGGATTTATTCCGCAGACGCTGGCGGAGGACGGCGATCCTCTCGACGTGATGGTGTTGTGCCAGGAGCCAGCCGTACCGCTGGCGATCATGCACGCGCGATCGGTGGGATTGATGACGATGATGGATTCCGGGGTACTGGATCATAAGATTATTGCCGTGGCTACTGGCGATCCCGAATTCAATGGGTATCACGAGGCCGATCAAATTCCAGGGCACTACCGGCAAATGCTGAGGCGCTTCTTTCAAGACTACAAGCAGCTGGAGCATAAGACAGTCGAGGTGGAGGAGATTAGCCCGGCGGAAAATGCGCACCCGGTGGTAAAAGCGGCGTTGGAGCGTTATCAGAAGAAATACGCGCGCGAACGGCTGTAATGGACCTCGGCGCCGAGTGAGCAAGCCGGCCCCGCGGCAGACGCAGCAAAAGGACGCTGCGTTCGAGAGATGCGAAGTAGCGGCGTGTCTCTCGCCGAAGCGAGTCCAAACTACCTGCAAATGACACGATTCCGTGGCGATGAATAATTCGTACATGGCTCGCGCGATCGAGCTTTCCATCGAGAATGTTCGATCGGGGCGGGGCGGTCCATTCGGGGCCGTGGTGGTGCGCGACGGCAAAATCGTGTCGGAAGCGGCGAATTCCGTGACGGCCTGCAACGATCCCACGGCGCACGCCGAGATTCTCGCGATACGAAGAGCCTGCGCAGAACTGCACAATTTCGAACTGCGCGGCTGCGAGCTGTACACTTCTTGCGAACCGTGCCCCATGTGCTTGGGTGCCATTTATTGGGCGCGGCTGGATCGCGTTTACTACGCCAATACGGCCGAGGACGCCGCGAGAGCCGGATTCGACGACTCGCTGATTTACCGGGAAATCTCGAGCGCCCTTTCCGAGCGCGAAATCCCGATGGAGCAGATGATGCGCGGCCCCGCGCTGGAAGCATTTTCCGCGTGGGCTGCGCTGCCGAATAAAAGCCCGTACTGAACCCGGGCCAGGGCATGCGTACTGCGATTCTCGAAAGCGACAGAAGTTGAAGCAGGGCGGAAGCAGAAACGAAGATAGAGGCAACGCTGAGGACCGCGAAAGAGTGGAACTGCTAATCAGCGGCGGAACGGTGATCACGATGGACGCGGAATTTCGCGTCATCGAAGACGGCGCGGTTCTGGTGCGGGACGATACGATCGCCGAGGTGGGCGCGGGTTCCACGCTCGCGCCGCGAGCGGTTGGCGCAAAGACGATCGACGCGAGCGGAACGATCGTGATGCCGGGCATGATCAACGGCCACGCGCACGCGGCGATGAGCCTGTTCCGCGGCATTGCGGAGGATCATTCGCTGGATGATTGGCTGCAGAGATACATTTTCCCGGCTGAGGGGCGCAACGTCACTGAAGATTTCGTTCTGTGGGGCACGCGGCTTGGCGTGCTGGAGATGCTGCGCGGCGGCATAACCACGTTCGCGGATATGTATTACTTCGAGGACGTGGTCGCGCAGGTGACGCACGAAGCCGGAATACGCGGAGTGCTGGGCGAGACGATCGTTGATTTTCCCGCGCCGGATCACAAGACGCCGGCTGCCGCTCTTGCGTACGCGCAGGAGTTTATCGAGCGCTGGCGTAACGATCCCCTGGTTACGCCGGGCGTGGCGCCGCACTCGACCTACACGCTTTCGACCGAAACTTTGAAAGCCACCGCCGCGCTAGCGCGCCGGCTAGGGGCGCCGATCCTAATCCACATCGCGGAGGCGCGGTTCGAAAGTGAACGGAGCCACGCGAAATATGGGCTCTCGCCGGTTGCGTATCTGGAAAGCATCGGCTTACTGGGGCCAGATGTGATCGGCGCCCATTGCATTTGGGTGGATAAGGACGATATCGCCACGCTGATACGCAGGGGAGTTGGCGCGGTGCACAATCCGTCGAGCAACATGAAGCTGGCTTCGGGCGTGATGCCCGTCGTCGAAATCCTTGCGTCGGGCGGGCGCGTCGGGCTGGCCACGGATAGCGCGGCCAGCAACAACAATCAGGATCTTTTCCAGGAAATGAACATTGCGGCAAAGTTGCAAAAAGTGTCGCGCATGGACCCGCGAGCGTTACCCGCGCGCCAGGTAGTGGAGATGGCCACGATCGGTGGCGCGCGAGCGTTGCACCTGGATCACAAAATTGGTTCGATCGAGGCGGGCAAACAAGCTGACCTGATACTGATCGGCACAGGTGCCACGCATTCGACGCCGATGTACAACGTCTATTCGCAGCTGGTATATGCGTTGAATGCGCACGACGTGCGTACGGCGATCGTAGCTGGGCGCGTGGTGATGGAAAACCGCGTATGCCTGACGCTCGATAAGCCGGCAATTTTAGAGAAGGCGCACGAGTATCAACGGAAAGTTGCCGCGTCGTTGATTGCTGCGCCGGTGGTTTAGCACGGGATGGGCTTTTCGCAGAAATTGGGGCACGAACACCGCAAAGCAGTTCGCGACGATATTCCGCACGCTGACGTTTCCTACTCCTACCCCTACGTCGAAGGGCATCACTCCGCCGGGCTTTAAGGTTGTCACGCGCTTGAAAAGGCGGCTGCGGAAGCGTCATTCTGAGATCTGACGAGCAATTGGCAGGCATCAACGGCGGTGCTGGATGGCCAAATCAGAACAAAGCGTGAAGGTAGGCGTGCGGACACTGACGCTCTCGAACGTTGAGAAGGTTCTGTACCCCGGCAATCGATTCAGCAAGGGACAGGTGATCGATTATTACGTTCGGGTGGCGCCGTACATGCTTCCGCACCTGAAAGACCGGCCGATCACGTTGAAGAGATATCCGGAAGGCGTGCGCGGAGAATTTTTCTACGAGAAGAATGCTCCGGCGTTCACGCCGAAATGGGTGAAGCGATTTTCGGTGTCGCGGCACCATCACGCCGGCGTGATTCACTACATTGTGATCAACGATCTGCCGACACTGGTGTGGGTGGCGAACACGGCCAGCATCGAGCTGCATCCATTTCTTCATCGAGTTCCGAAAATCAGCGTGCCTACGGAGATCGTTTTCGATCTGGATCCCGGCGAGGGTGCTGACATTTTGAGCTGCGCCCGCGTGGCGATGCTGGTTCGCGAACTTCTGGAGCAAGTGAAACTGAAATCGTTCGTCAAAGTATCCAGATCGAAGGGGTTGCAACTGTATGTCCCGCTTAACGGCAAGCTGGAATACGACGTGACGAAGGAATTCGCGAAAACGGTGGCGGAGCTAATGGAGCAGCGTCATCCGGATTTGGTGGTCGCGAAAATGGCCAAGGAGCTGCGCAAAGGGAAAGTATTCGTCGACTGGAGCCAGAACAGCGAGACCAAGACGACCTCTACGTTTATGCGCTGCGCGCCAAAGCGGATGTGCCGTACGTCTCGCTTCCAGTGACATGGGACGAATTGGCCGCCGCAGAACGTACCAAGGATGCGCAGAACTTGTTCTTTCAGTCTAACGAGGCGCTGCAGCGGCTGGCGAAAACTGGCGACCTATTCGCGGAAGTGGAGGCGCTGAAACAAAATGTGCCAAAGGAAATTGTGAACGGAGGTGTGGCCGATCCGTCGCCGAAGCCTCTCGAAAAATATAAAGCGAAGCGCGATTTTTCGAAGACCAGCGAGCCGCCGCCCATTGTCCCTGAACGCAGCGCGCAGGGCAGCACCAGGCGGTTCGTGGTTCAGAAACACGCGGCAAGCCACCTGCATTACGACTTCCGGTTGGAGATGGAAGGGGTGCTGAAATCCTGGACGGTGCGCAAGGGACCTCCGCTGGAGCCGGATGTGAACCGGCTGGCGATGCCGACGGAAGATCATCCGCTCGATTACTTGAGCTTCGAAGGCATCATTCCCAAAGGGCAGTACGGCGGCGGGACGGTGATGGTGTGGGACATCGGCACATACAACCTGATCGAAGGGAACGTCCATAAGGGATATCTGAAAATTTTTCTCGCGGGGGAAAAGCTGAAGGGTGAATGGGTGCTCACGCGCGGCCAGGAAGAAGGTGGAAGATCCAGGTGGTATTTGATCAAGGCCGACCGCAAAACTTTGAAGGTGCCGAAAGCGAAAGCCGATCGCTCAGCTATTAGCGGCCGCAGCATGGAACAGATTGCCGCCAAGCCAGATCGCGAATGGCAGTCGAATCGAGAAGAGACGCACAAACAACCCAAACGCGCGGGCGCAAACCATCGTGCACAGGAATCTGAGGTTGAACTTCCGGGCATCGATTCCTTGCCGAAGGCCAAGATTCGATTTGTGAAGCCGATGCTGGCGAGACTGGTCAACGAAGTTCCCGATTCGCCAGAGCGGCAATACGAAATAAAGCTTGATGGCTACCGGGTTGAGATTGTGAAGCGGGACGACAATGTGGAAGTGTTTTCGAGGCGCGAGAACCAGCTCAATCAGAAGTATCCGGCGATCGCGAAAGCATTCGACGAACTTTCGCCGGATACGGTGCTGGACGGAGAGATCGTGGCGCTCGATTCGAAAGGGCGTCCGGATTTCAACACGCTGCAGAACTGGAAAACGGGTAAGAACGTATATTTCTACGCGTTCGACATTCTGGCGTATAAGGGCCGCGACTTTCGGCGGCATTCGCGAGGATAAGGACCCACGAGAGGTAGTGAAAGAGTCTACGTCCGCGAGCGCATGACCATGAGAAGTTGTTGGCGTGCCTGCGACTACGATAGATTCTCGCGAGTGCTACTGCAAGCTGTCCAAGTAAGCTCGAATCGCCTCCACATCATTGGGAGTAAATGTGAAGTGCGGCATTCCGCCGGCGTTCATTTTTTGCGTAGGATTCTGGAATAGCTGCTCAAGCTGCTCGGCCGAATATTGGTTTCCGATACCGATGAGCTTCGGAGCGATGGAAGTTCCAATCGCGCCTTGGCCATGACAGGCGAAGCACGCGTGCGACTGAAAGATTTTCCGTCCAGCGGCGGCCAGCGGACTGACGGCTGCGTTGCTGGCAGCAGCAGGCGCCTGAACTTGGCCCACCAGCTGAGGGTTGAACGGTTCCTTCATATACTGAATTTCCGCGATTTTTTGCTGCGCCAGTTGTGCGGCGATGTCTTTGTCATGGGCGTCCTCGTAGTAGCTGTATGCGCCGAGGGAAATTAACCCGAGGAAAATAAGGGAGTAGATGCCGACGGCGATTGGCCGACGCCACGGCCTGCGTTCCGGGCTGCGGTCGAGAAATGGCAGCCCAACGAACAGAAACACGATGACCGTGGGGATCACCAAGATGCGCACGAACTCGGCTTGTCCATGCCACACCTTCAGCCATTCGAATAATGGCCGGTAATACCATTCCGGACGCGGGAGGAATTGAGTGTCGGAGGGATCGGCCAGCGGCCCGAGCGCGGCCGGAGCAAAAAATGCCGCCAGTCCCAGAGCTACGAGCAGCAAGGAAGCAAATCCCAGATCCATCAGGAGCTGGCGCGGATAAAAGCTTTCGGTTTTCTGCGTGGGATGAATCGGGCTTTCGCTGATGGGTCCAGCGGCGCCAGCCTTGCGAAAGAGGTACACGTGGACGGCCATGAACAGGAAGATCAAAGCCGGTATGTAGAGTACGTGCATGGCGTAGAAGCGCGAGACGGTGAGCGTTCCGAGTTCGTTGCCGCCGCGCAGCAGTTCTTTGGCGAATCCGCCGACCACGGGCACTTCGCTGGCGACGTTGGTGCCCACGGCGGTGGCGAAATATGCTTTTTGATCCCACGGGAGCAGATAACCCGTAAAGGCCATACCCAAAACCAGAGTTAAGAGCACGGTCCCGGAAAGCCACAGCAGCTCGCGTTTGCCTTTATACGAACCGTACAGAAACGTTTGGCTCAAGTGCAGCAATACGATGATCACCATGGCGCTCGCGCCATAGACGTGCAAGCTGCGCAAGAATGAGCCTGCCGCAACTACTTTGGTGATGTAGGCGACGGTGACGTGCGCGTGATCCACCGACGGAACGTAATAGAGCGCCAGAAAAATGCCGGTGATTACTTGCGAGAGAAAAATAAACAGCAGGCCAGAACCGAAAATGAACGCATAGCGCGCACCGCCGGGAATAGGCTCGTCGAGCGTATGATGCAATATTTTGTTGATGCCTGTGCGCTGTTCGACCCAGTGGAAAAATCCGCTGGGCTGGTGGCTCTCCGGGCTCTGCGCGGTGCGATCGACGGCTGGTTGTTTGGACATGCTTCGCGGTCCCCTTATCCCACTACCTTTTTGTCGGGCAGCAGGGCCTGAAAATATTCGTAGCGAACCATCAGCGCGTCTTCTTCCATCTGGATCGCCAGCGTGTCCATTCCACGCAGCGCGGGACCTTGGATGAGCGATCCATCCGACGCGAACACGCTGCCGTGGCAGGGGCACACGAACTTGCCTGCGTCCGCATTCCAGGGAACTTCGCAGCCCAGGTGCGGGCACACCGCCGAGAGCACCTCTACTCCGTCCACCGCACCTTTTCGATTGCCCTTCGTCACGTAGACGGGCTTTTGCGAAACGGATTCCATCCAGCCATTCACCTGTTCGATGTCCACGACCTCCCGCACCGGAACAGTGAGCGACGCGTATTTGTTCCTGCTGCCGAGCTTTGACCAGGGAGCGGAGGTGGTTTTCGCAAAAACGGGATACAGCGCGTAGCGCAGCAGCGGAATTGAGAGCAGCGCGCCCATGGTGGCCGTTCCGATGCCGACCAGCCACAGGAAAAATGACCTGCGGCCTTCCAGCACGCGCTTATCTTCTATGTACTCGCCAGGTGGCTGCCGCTGATTGTGCTGCTCCCAACTAGTTTTCATTCCATAACTCCACGAGTCATGTATTTATGTCGTCCATGAATTCGAATGGCGGCCGAGGCTTCGATGCGGTCCTCGGCGCATCACGCGCGATCAATCGCGCCATTTGCCGCGCGAATGTGAAACCCCTATTTTGGCCGTTGTGGCTGCCAAAGCGCTGTGATGTGAATCACAAGAAGGGGATGCGGGCGGAGATGCGGAGCGTTTTACAATGAGGGAGTGCTAGTTTCTGCGGGGCACTGCGGAAGCCTTGGGCGGCATCTGCTTTAGCGTTTGGCCAAGTTGCTGCATTTCTTTTCCGTAGCCGGCCCAATCGCCATTGTGCAGATCCGTCTGAGCCTGCTGGAACTCTTGGTTGGCCTGCTGGATCAACTTTTCAATCTCGACCGGAACTCCCTTTGCGGATTGCGGAGCGATCGTTGGCGAGGATGTTGACGCTGCTTCCGTTTGACCCGCTTGGCCGCCGAAGACCACGTTCAATGCGTCCCCTAACGTGGGCTCCATCGCCACGTGATCGGAATAGGCGACGATCACGCGTTTCAGCTCCGGTATCGACGAGCCGCCCTCCGCGACCAGGTACAAAGGTTCCACATACATCACCGCATTCTGCACCGGGACCACCAGCAAAGTGCCGCGCGTGACGCGAGAGCCGCCCTGGTCCCACAAAGTGAGTTGCTGAGAAATGGAAGGGCTCTGATTCACGCGTGACTGAATCTGCTCAGGACCATAGATGAGTTTGTCCTTCGGGAATGTGAAGACGAGAACCTTACCGTAATCGGCGCCATCGCACCGAGCCGCCATCCACGCGACCATGTTGTTTTTTCGAGCGGGCGTGAACGGCACCATCAAAATAAACTCCTCGCTTTTGCCGACCTCCGGCAATTTCATCACGGCGTAGTAGGGATTCATCGGCGTGGACGAACCATTGACCATGCGCGTGGCCACGCGCCACAGATCTTCCTTGCTGTAGAACACGCTTGGGTCAGTCATGTGATAGACGGCGTACTTGGCCGCTTGAATGGCAAAGAAATCCTGCGGATATCGGATGTGGGAGCGCAGGTCAGGCGGCATTTCCGAGAGCGGGTGGAATGCATCGGGGAAGATACGTTGGTACGTTTGGATGAGCGGATCGGAAGGATCGCTGACGTAAAATTTCACTTCGCCGTTGTAGGCGTTGATGGTGATCTTGACGGAGTTGCGGATGTAATTCCCCACGTTATCGGTGGGCTCGGAATACGGATATTGGCTCGAAATCGTGTATGCATCGACGATCCAATACAACGAGCCATCGTTGGCAATCACCATGTAAGGATGGCTGTCGTAGGACAAAAACGGAGCGAGCTTCTCCACTCGCTGAAGCGCCCGCCGATAGATCATGATCCGGCTGCTAGGCTGAAGGTATCCGGAGAAGAAAATGTTGGAGTCGCCGAAGCGCAGCGCAAAAATTAATCGCCGCCACAAGCTGCCGACCGGCACGCCTCCCGCTCCCCGATAGACGGTGTAGACATTGTCTTCGCCGGATGGATAGTCGAACTCTTTCGCGCTGGTTTTCACGAAACAGTAGTTGTTCGAAAGCTGCCCGTAGTAGATCTGCGGCTTAGTGACTTTCAGAGACGGGATGGAAGATTCCGGCGGAATATTCTTAACAAAAAGATTCGGGAGTCCATCGGGAGTGGACTCGTTGACGGGGCCGAGGCACAAGCCGTATCCGTGGGTGTAAATCAGGTGCTGGTTCACCCAGTTCGGGTCGGGCAAGCTTGACGCCGCGAGTTCGCGGGCCGAGAGCGACACCTGGCGAAGTTCGGAATTGATGGTGTAGCGGTCGTAGTACACGTGGGCGAAATCGTAATAGGTGCGGATTTCCTGCAGCTGCTGGAAGGCGGTGAGCTGCGCATCCTGGTCCCACAAGCGGAGGTTGCGCATGGTGGCGGCGTTCTGCTGTACGGATGCAGGAGTTAAATCCTGGACGGCGGGAAAATTCCGCTCGTCGAATCTATCGAGCCCGTATGCCTGCCGGGTGAAGGCGATGTTGCGCGCGATGTATGGCTGTTCCTTTTCGAGTTCGCTCGGCGCGACGAAATAGCTTTGCATCAGAGCGGGAGCAATCCACCCGCCCAGGATCGCCGCTGCGATTACTCCGCCGACGGCATATTCGGCGGGACGAATCTGGCCGTCGAATGCTCCGGCGAAAAAGGCGATTGCCGCTACAATGCACAGCGCGAGCTCGATCCACAGCACAGGCCAGCCGACGTGAATATCCGTGTAACCTGCGCCGTAGACGAGCCCCGTGGGCGCGTAGACGAGGTCGTACATGCCTAGCCTGGCGCGCCAAGCGAAGAGCAGGAAGAAAATTCCGCCGATAACCATCAGGTGGCGGCGCGCGTTCCGGCCGATGCCCCAGCCACTCTGCGAAATCCACACGCCGCCTTCAACGAAATAGGAGACGGCTGCCGTCACGAGACAAGCGGCGAGGATGATCAGCGCCAGGTGATACAGGAAGAAAAGAAACGGCAGACGGAAGAGATAAAAACCGAGACTAATTCCTAGAATCGGATCTTTTTGCGCCACGTTTACGCCATGCATGGCGAAAAGAAAAGAATTCCAGTGGGTGGCCGACCACTGGCCGACAGTCCAGGCAAAAAAGATGAGGGCGAGCCAGAGAAGGCCGCGGAATATGGAGGGAAGCTTTTCCTTGCCGGGGATTTCGATGGTTTGCGTTACGGTCAGATACCGCGAGCGCTTCGCCACTCCGTGGGTGGCGACAAGATTAATTCCGGCGAGCAGCAGAAACACGCAGCCGCCGAAAATTCCCAATCCAAGTTCCGTTCCCAGAACGGTGGTGAAAAACTCGCGATAACCTACTTGGTTGAACCACCACCAGTCGACGAGTAGGCTGATTCCGCTGGAAAAGAGAGGCAGGACAATAATGAAAATCAGAAAAAGCGCCGCAATTAAGAAGGCCAAACGATATCGCCGCACGTAAATTCCCCGGCGTCATCTGAACACACGCAGCGCCCGCTGTCAAAAACTCTGTGAAAGTTTACGGGGAGCGCGGCGGAGGTTTCAGGCCGCGTGGGCGGTCAGTTTCTCGAAGAATTTCTTGATGAGGATTTTTGCAGTGCCATCGAGCAGGCGCTGGCCAACGGCGGCGATCGTGCCGCCGACTTGCACGTCGCCATCGTAGGCAACGTCGGTTCCTCCGGTGGCCGAGGGCGAAAGTTTTAGCAGCCCATCACCCTTGATGAAACCAGGCCGGCCGGAACCTTCGACGATCAGGCGAAAACTTTCCGGAGGATTTTGGTCGGCGATACGCACTTTGCCGTCGAAGACGCCGGAAAGGCTGGCCAGCACCATCTTCATTTTCATGCGGTATTCGTTTTCGCCGATTTTTTCGAGCGTTTCGCAGCCGGGCATCGCTCGCGCAAGCACCTCGGGGTCTTGCATCATTTTGTAGGCTTGCTCTTGCGGCACGGCCAGCGTGTACGAGCCGGAAATCTTCACGCCGACCTCGAAAGCGCCGTTGCGATCGCGCGCGCTGCGTGGACGACCGCCAAATGCTTTCGGTAGTCGGCCGAAGCGTGTAGATCGGAGTTGGCATCAGCGCCTTGCGTCACCAGTGCCGCGGCACTTTGCACGTCGGCGGCCGATCCAGACTTTCCAGCGAGCGCCGCTTCCGCAGCTGTTGCGCGATAGGCATGATTTGATAGTCCGGTGACGCCGATGCGCGCGAAAGTGATTTTCCCGGCGCTGCGTCGAATGCGCACGGCAATGCCGACAATTGCGAATCCGCTTGCGGGTTGCACAACTTTTTCGTACGCAACGCCAGTGCCCGGCTCCTCAATCGGGACGATGACTTCGCGAACGATTTCTCCCGGTTCAAGCGCGGTGGTGAAGGCATCGGCGAAAAATTCGGCACCGGAGACGGTGCGCTCGCGGTCGGCGCCGATCAGGACAAACCTTGCCTCCAGCGCCTGCAGCGCGGCTGGATAATCCGCCGACGGGTCAGCGTGGGCCGCGCTGCCGCCGATTGTGCCGCGATTGCGCACTTGCAAATCGCCAATATCCGCGGCCGTTTCCGCCAGCAGCGGGCATTTGCGGAGCAAAACCGGCGAAGTCTCAATGTCAAAGTGCGTAGACATGGCGCCGATGTGCACGGCATTGCCCGATTCGCGAATGTAGTTCAGCTCTTTCAGCTTGCCGAGATCGACCAGATGTTCTGGCGTAGCGAGGCGCAGCTTCATCATGGGAATCAGGCTCATGCCGCCCGCCAGCGGCTTCGCTCCGGTTTCCAGCAGCTGCAGCACGGATTTCAGCGAGTCTGGAGCCGTGTACTCAAATTTTTGCGGAATCATTTCACGCCCCCTTGCGAAGAAGCTTCCAGATTTTCTCCGGGGTCAGCGGCATGTCGATGTGCCGAACGCCTAGAGGAGACAGAGCGTCGACCACGGAATTCACGACCGCTGGCGAGCAGCCGATCGTGCCGGCTTCACCAACGCCCTTTACGCCGAGCGGATTTACCGGTGAAGGAGTGGTGGTGTGCTCGGCTTCGATCCACGGCATCATGTGCGCGCGCGGCACGGCGTAATCGGTGAGCTCGCCCGTTAGCAGCTGGCCGCTATCGTCATACACCGCCTGCTCCCATAGCGATTGCCCCAGGCCTTGCGCCACGCCGCCGTGCACTTGCCCCGCAACGATCAGCGGATTGATTTGGTTGCCGCAGTCGTCCACGGCCACGTAGCGGCGGATTTTGATGTCGCCGGTTTCGCCATCGATTTCCGTAACGACAATGTGAGTGCCGAACGGAAACGTAAAGTTTGGCGGCTCCCAGAAATGCGTGGAGACCAATCCCGGCTCGGTATTCGGCGGCAGCTTCATGGCGCGGTAGGCGGCGGCCGCGATTTCCGGCACGGACTTGCTCTGCCCCGTTTTCTTGCTGGTTACTTTTCCGTCGGCAAGCGCAACGTCATCGTCTTCGAGGAGCACCGCTCCGAATTTCCTGATCTTTTCTTTCAGGTCTTGCAGCGCGTAGTAGACGGCCGTGCCGCCGATGGCGGTACCGCGGCTGCCGAACGTTCCGATACCGTATTGCACCACGGCGGTATCGCCCCAGACGACCAAGACATCATCGACGCTGACGCCGAGTTCATCCGCCGCGATTTGCGCGAAGGTGGTTTCCTCGCCCTGGCCGTGCGGACACGCCCCAGTCATGATGGTTACTTTGCCGGAAGGCTCGACCTTTACCGTGGCGCTTTCCCAACCACCGGCTGGCGTGGCCGGAGATGGACCGATGGCGCAAATTTCGCCGTACGTTGAGATTCCGATGCCGAGCCACTTGCCCTGTTTGCGCGCTTCCGCTTGTTCCTGGCGCAGCTTTTTGTAATGGACCATGTCGAGAGCTTTTTTCAAGGGCGCGGCGTAGTTCCCCGAGTCGTACATCAGGCCGGTGGCTGTGGCGTACGGGAATTTATCGTTGGCCACAAAATTTTTGAGTCGAATTTCGGCGGGATCGATATTCAGCTCGTCGGCAAGGATATCGACCATGCGCTCGATGCCGTGGGTGGCTTCCGGGCGACCCGCGCCGCGATAAGCATCCGTCGGCATGCAATTGGTGAACACGCCCACGATGTCGGCGCGAATGCTCGGAATATTGTAAATCCCCGGCATCATCAGGACGCTGAGCGTGGGAATTGCCGCCGTTAATAGTTGCAGGTACGAGCCCACGTCCTGAATAATTTTCAGTTTGATGCCGAGGATGGTTCCATCGCGTTTTGCGGCTAGCTCGTAGTAATCGACGTGTCCGCGGCCGTGGATGGTGCAAAGGAAATTCTCGCGGCGAGATTCGATCCACTTCACCGGCTTTCCGGTTTTCTGCGCCAAAAATCCCATCAGCGCTTCTTCGGCGTAGACATTTAATTTGCTGCCGAATCCGCCTCCGACTTCGGGAGTGATCACGCGCACGCGGTTTTCGTCGAGGCTCAGCATGGAGGCCACAAGCGTTCGAACCAAATGAGGGATTTGCGTGGACGTATAGAGGTTGAGCTGGCGATCGGCGGCGCGAAATTCCGCCACCACGCCGCGCGTTTCCATGGCCATGGGAATCAGGCGCTGGCTGGTGATGCGCTGCTTGATGATCACTTCAGCTTGGGCGAAAGCTTTGTCCACATCGCCGCCGTCCTGGTGATAAGTGAACGCGACGTTATCGGGCCATTCGGGATGAACCGCGGGCGCGCCGGAAGCGAGCGCCTTTTCCGGTTCGGCGACGGCAGCGGTCGGTTCGTAATCCACTTCGATCAGGTCGGCGGCGTCCTGCGCGAGGTAACGATTCTGCGCGACTACCACTGCGACCGGATGTCCCACGAAGTAGACGCGATTCACGGCCAGAATGTTGTGGTGGGGCACGCGCAAACCAGGAAGCGATGCGCCGCAAGGAACGGCTCCGACTTTTTCCGTGTCTTTGCCGGTATACACGGCGATAACACCGGGAGCCTTTTCGGCTAACTTGGTGTCGATCGAGCGGATCTTCGCGGCGGCATGGGGGCTGCGCAGAATCGCGG
>Ga0307373_10002972_pt1 | contig 30110 bp, 25 predicted proteins | sample OX2MG_FD_202534 | JGI IMG/M metagenome (GOLD analysis project Ga0307373, IMG submission 202534) | Soil microbial communities from Risofladan, Vaasa, Finland - OX-2 | ecosystem: Environmental > Terrestrial > Soil > Coastal area > Acid sulfate soil | place: Finland: Risofladan, Vaasa | collected... | reverse complement strand
GACGCAACGAGGTCATGTCTCAACCGATAGATCGCCCCGAGCACGATTCCATACTCGAATCGCATATCAAAGCAGTCCAGGAGAGCGAGCAAGTCTCGTTTCACATGCCCGGACACAAAGGTGGACAGGGCGCGCCGGCACGGGGTCGGCGACTTCTTGGCGACGCGGTCTATTCTGCTGACCTGAGCGAGTTGAGTGGTTTTGACTACCTCCACGGAGCCAAGTCAGCCCTGGCGGATGCACAGCAGCACGCCGCGCAACTTTTTCAATCAGATCAGACCTGGTTCCTCGTCAACGGTGCAACTGTTGGCAACATCGCAGCGATCTGCTCGGTTGTCGGAGATGGCGATGCGTTTCTTGTCGCGCGCGACTCGCACCGAAGTGTTTACGCGGGAATTGCTCTCGCTGGCGCACGACCAATCTATCTCGCACCGGCACACAACGACGCGCTTGACGGTCTTTTCGGCATCAAGCTCAATGAGCTCGAAGGCGCATTGGCCATGCATCCAGAGGTCAAGGCGCTACATGTCACCTGCCCGAGCTATTACGGATTTACGATTCCACTGCATGCGATCGTGAAGCTCGCTCACGATCGTGATATTCCCGTGATTGTCGATGAGGCACACGGTTCGCACTTTATCTTCGATGACCGATTCCCTGACTCTGCACTCACATGTGGAGCAGACCTTGTGGTGCAGAGCCCGCATAAGACCCTCGGTTCGTTGACCCAGTCTTCGCTCTTGCATCAAAAGGGAGACCGAATTGACCGAGCGAAAGTCAGCGCAAACCTCTCCATGCTGCAGTCCTCATCTCCATCGGCGATTCTTCTGCTTTCGCTCGATCTAGCTGTTGATGAGATGAAGTTGTACGGACATGAACGCTGGCAAGAGGTAATGACGCTCACTCAATTGGTCCGTCGAGAAATCAGTGCTATCGAAAGAGTGCAGGTATACGGCGATGAGGTCATCGGCTCGCCTGGTATATCGGGATATGACCCGACAAAGATTGTCATCGACGTAGACCAACTCGGCACCACGGGATTTGCCGCCGGGCGCTGGCTGCACGAGGAGTGGAAGATCAATCCGGAGTTCTCTGACCTGAGACGGATGGTTTTTTCGATCACGCTCGGAGACTCAGAGCAAAGTGCCCAGGTCCTCATCGATGCAATTCGAGCGCTCGGTGAGAATCGTCATCTGTTCGAAGCGCATCCGAACCTCATCTCCCTCTGGCCGGGTGTCCTGCCTGCCGAACGGATGAGCCCCAGACAGGCCCAACAGAGCAAGAGCATCTCGATCGCGACAGCTAAAGCAATTGGAAGCATCAGCGCTGAGATGATTGTTCCCTACCCTCCAGGTGTCCCTCTGCTCGTTGCTGGCGAAGAGATCAGCAGGGAGGTCGTTGACTCCATGATCCAGCTATTTGGTTCGGGCTGTCGAATCGTCGGCCTCGCCGATCCCACCGGAGATACGCTTCGCGTCGTGTGCGAGGATTAACCTTCGACCTCTGGCGCACGCGGATACCGCGTTGCGCGCGAGGTCGCCAGAAATCTGTCGAGGAGAGCAATGCAACGCTCTCGCGCCTGTGGAAGAAATGTACGCGAATCGTCCATGATCTGATCGAAGTCGGCCCCAATGCGATTCAGAGAGTCTCGACCTTCGTCACACCATCGCGCAATTGTGTCAAATGTCACTTCCGGATGAAATTGGAGCGCGAGCGATCTCCCATACCAGTATGCCTGGGGACCGCTCCCAGATATCGCCAGCGACGACACATCATTCGCGTCATTCCAGCGATCGAAGTGATACTGGAACCAAGGACCAGATGAGATCTGGGATTCATCACGAGAGGTGATCATCTTCCAGCCAATCTCTGGGACAGCCGAGGGGGAAACTTCCAAGCCAAGCGCGTTGGAGATCTGGTGCCCGCCAAAACAGATCCCGAGAATGGGAATATCCGCTGCCTGAGCGCGCACGACGAGATCGCGCTCGGCGTCGATGGACTCTTTAAATCCCTCGTCATAAACCGACCAGTCAGAGCCAAGCAAAACGAGCAGGTCGACCTGATGTTCAAGATCTTCTAGAGAACACGGCTCTTCCCGCACGTAACGCCGCAGATCGGCACCGTGATCCAATAGACGCTCACCAACGTATCCGTCGTCTCCATCACCCTGGTTTGCGATCACTGCCACACGCACAAATCCGCCTCCAACCGAGAATTACAGCACGCGAAAGCGTACCGCTCTCAGCGCGTGGTCCCGCCTCTCCTTTCGCCCAAGAGGAGGACATGTTTGGCCGAGAGAACGGTCCGTGACTGACAATCACCAAGACCCTAACGCTTGCATTGCGACGTGACACAGCGCGATGTCAGAGCCTCAAGTACTCGCCAGACGAGTGATCAGGCGCGTTCTCTGATCAATCGAGCAGAGGACCTAGTCGACACTGTTGGCAAGGTTGCCAACAAGACGGGGATCGTCAAGGAAAAGTCCTGCAATCGGCCAATTGAGCAGCTCTACGAGTTCATCGACAACATCGGCGCCACCCATATAGACCACGAGACCATCCTCGCGCCAGCGCAACGCGTCGTCGCGCGTCATGAAAGGGCGATCAATGCTTGCCATGACCGCGGGGATCTGTGCCATGAGTTGATAAAGATTGATTGGCCGCGCGTGCAATATTGCCAGCAGGTCAATCTCGGGGTCATGTTGAGCAACTTCATTGAGGATTTTGTGATCGAACGAGGAGAGCAGCACTTTGTCCTTGCGACTACCTAGGGCGTCGAGCACCACTCTTACAAGACGTGCGTCATAGATCGCGCCGGCCTTGAGTTCGATATCGATCCAGAGTTTTCCAGACAGTGCCTCCAAGACCTCTTCAAGGCGCGGAATCACTGCGCTCGCTCCGTTGGGATGGATGACGCGTTGGCCGGCAAACTCCTCGTAAAGACAATCACCCACCCACCGTTGGGTCATTCCGGGCTCTTTGGGATCACGGTGGAGGTAATGCTCGCCGTTGTGAACCCAGAAGAACGGGTCGTGCAAGACCACGGGGATACCATCAGCAGTGAGCTGTGCATCAAGTTCAATCCCGCCAGCACCGAGTTCGAAGGCGAGGAGAAAAGCCTCCATGGAGTTTTCCGGTGCAAGCGCGGATGCGCCGCGATGAGCAAACACAAAGGTCCCCGAAGTCGAATTTGGCATGGGTGATCTCCTAATCAAGTTCATGACCCTCCAGAGTCAGCGAAAACACACGATAAAAGCGTTGCCTGCAGGCGATGCGCTGCCTCGGGGCTCGCGGCAACGAGAGGTCCGGACTCGCCAAATACGTATGAACCGTGACGCGACAAGACGGTGCCTCCTGCTTGTTCAACAAGCGCAATGCCCCCTGCGACATCCCAGATACTTGGCCCAGCATGGACGACGCCATGCACTACACCTGAGGCGACGAGCGCGAGGGCAAGGGCTCCCGAGCCAATCGTGCGAGGAGAGCCTCCGGCTGCAATCACCGAGTCCTGGACCGGTGCAAGTACAGACGGCGAGACGCCCGATGGAACCTCAATGAGCACGATCTGGCCAGCGAGGTCGCCGCCGGGAGAGACCGATATGGTTTTGTCATTCTTTTGACTGGCATGAGCACCGTGGCAGGCGAGATAGACATCATCGCGATATGGGTCCACGACCAGCCCAGCGATTGCTCTGCCCGCCTCTAGAACTCCAACCGAGGAACAGGCGATTGGAAAACCATGCACGAGGTTCATCGTGCCATCGACTGGGTCGACTACCCAGTTGCGGCCATCCATCGAACGGTTTGCCCATCCGCCCTCTTCTCCGAGAAAACCGTCTTCGGGAAATACTGCGCGGGTGAAATCAAAGATGAGCCTCTCGATTGAACGATCTGCGTCGCTCACGAGATCGTGAGGGGAGGTCTTGACAGTGACCTCCAACCGGTCACGGTGGGACAACGTCGCGTGCAACGCGTCAAGCATCAGCGCCGCGAGACGACGCAAATGTTGATCAAGCATCTCGGCCCGGCCAGCACTTGTGTTACTTGAGCTCGCGGCGTTCGGCATCGATCCACCGAGACCGCTGCTCATGAATGCCTTGAGAGATTTCCCGCCAACGTCGTGTCAAAGGCCATACGCGGGTCATCAAGGAAGAGTCCGGCAATCGGCCAGCTCAGTAAATCGGGCAGATCGAAAAGGATCTCGCCACCGTAAACGCTGACGGCAATGCCCTCCGCCCGGAGCGCCTCGACGTCACCTCTTGTTATGAACGCTCGGCGCACATTCAACATCTTGCAAGGAATGTTTGCAAGCACCGCTGCCGTGTCAACAAGACGGGCATCACTAAGTGCAGCAATTGGCAGATGAGGCATATGTGAGTGCATTTCGGCGAGCACAACATGGTCAAAAGAGGACACGAGCGTCGCGTCGCTACGTCGGGCAAGACAGGCAGCAACGACGCCAGCGAGGCGCGGGTCATAGGTCCAGCCGGCCTTTAGCTCAATGTCGAGCCAGAGAGATTCCGGAACTGTCTCAAGCACCTCCTCCAATCGCACAAGGGGAGCGGTCTTGCCATCGGGAAAGTTCACCTCTGATGCAGAGAGCTCGGCCCACGTACGGCTCCCGACAAATACCCTCGAGAAATCTCCCGATCTCGCTCCGGCGGGACGGCGCAGATGCAAACCAGTGCCATTGCTATAGAGAATCGGATCGTGGATGACCACCGGAACACCGTCCGAACTCAGCTGAACATCAAATTCGATCCCGTCTGCACCAATTTCAGCGGCAAGCAAGAAGGCCGCCATGGTGTTCTCTGGAGCGAGCGCTGAGGCGCCGCGATGCGCCCAGGCAAAACGTGGCTCGGGAAGCTCTCGATCAAGTGGTGAGACTGCGTGAACGCGCCGCGCTCCGCTCACCGCCCTGTCTCCTGTGCCCCGGAGAACTCAGTCGCTCGCGCCTGACCAAGGTCACCACCTATAGCATCGGTCGTCCCACCTCCATTCATCGTACCGATCGCGTCACCATCCTCTGAGAAGAGGTGAATCTTGCGCATCCGAACATCAACGCGACTGTGGATGGAACCGGGCACCTCTCGTCCGACATAAGACGCAAGACTCACTCCACCACAGCTCAGTGAGAGCTCATTGAAATAGCCTTTGCGGGTAATCCTCTCGATCACAAAAGCGCCCGAACTCTCATTCGCACTGACCAATACGTCCTCGGGGCGCACACCGATCTTTGGAGTTCCCGGCACATGGTCAAACGCCTCCTGGACCTCCACCTCTTCGCCACCTTCAAGTCGCACACCGCGTGCCGCGAGCGACCCCGAGAGAAAACTCATCGATCCGAGAAACTCTGCGACAAAACTCGTTCGCGGCGAATCGTAGATCTCGGTAGGCTCGCCGATCTGTTCAACCTTGCCGTCACGTAAAACAACAATCCGATCCGAAAGTTCCAACGCCTCCTCCTGATCGTGTGTGACCAGGATCGTTGTCGTACCGACCTCTCGCTGGAGCCTGCGAACGAAGGTGCGCAGCTCGATCCGTAGTTTGGTGTCAAGCGCACTGAATGGCTCGTCAAGAAGCAAGATCCTCGGCTCAAGCGCGAGCGCGCGGGCGAGGGCGACACGCTGCTGCTGACCACCGGAAAGTTGAGAGGGAAGCCGGTCCTCGAATCCAGAAAGACCGACCACGGAGAGCAACTCTGACACCCGGGAGGCAATCTCGGCCTTGGGACCCCGACGCAGCTCGAGACCAAAACTGATGTTCCGCGCGACGGTTAGATGTGGCCAGAGCGAGAGTTGCTGGAACAACATCGCGGTTGGACGCCGCTCGACCGGCACATCCACGACATCGACCCCATCGATCATGATCCGACCGCTATTGGGGCTCAAAAAGCCTCCAATCATGCGCAAGAGCGTCGTTTTTCCGCTTCCCGAAGGTCCCAGCAGGGTGAGGAACTCACTCGGAGCGACTCTCAGACTCACCTGGTCAACAGCTGCGACTGACGCGAAGATTTTGGTCACCTCCTCGAGAACGAGTTCGGATCCATGAATTTCGTTATTGGTGCTCAAAGCGGACTCCTATCGGAGGTGCATCGCCGCGTTGGTGCCGGCGAAGAGATGTTTGCGGATCAAAAACAACAGAGCCACGGAAGGAATAGAGAGAACCACTGCAAAGACCGCCGCGAACTGGACAGGGTAGTCAAGAACAAGCGAATACATCCGGATGGGCATCGTCAGGTAGTTCGGTGCACCAACGAGAAAGGTCCCTTGAGCTTCGTCAAATGCAGCAAGGAAAGACAGCACCGCGGCGACCGCAATACTTGGGCGCGCCAAGGGCAACAGCACTCGCCAGAACACCTGGAACTTGTTCGCACCAGCGTCGCGGGCGGCGTCAACGAGCGAATCTGGCACAGCAGCGAATCCCGTAGCCGGGATCCACGTCATGAAAAGAACCGTGCCGATCAGCTGCACGACAACAACGCCGATGATCGTGCCCATCAGGTTCAGCGCGAACAGCATCGGGATCATCGCGATGTAAAGCGATATGCGAGGGAAGGCATTGATCGAGAAGACACTCAACAAAACGAGGCGCTTTCCAGGAAATTCAAACCGTCCAATCGCGTACGCAGCAGGTAGACAGATGAGACTTGAAAACGCGACGACGATCGGAGTAATGGTCACCGACAAGATGACCGAGTGCACGAGTCCAGGCGAGCTCAACACCGTGTGCCACCACGCCAGCGTGAATGAGGTTGGTATCAGCGAGGGAAAGCTGAAACCTTTGGCAAAGGCGAGCAATATCAGCCACGCGAGCGGAACGACGATGAAAAACACCGCGGCAAGAAACAGGATCGCCTCGAGCGCGCGTACGAGAACCTTTAACACACCAGTCGCTGGCCGAGCAGCCGAACGAGAGGTCCAACTAGTGATGGACATGGCGACTCCTTGATCCAATGGCATAGATCGCTCCGATCAGGCCAGCGAGGGCAAAGATCGTGAAGCCAATGACCGAGGCCTGCTGTGGCTGGTTGTAATCACTGAAGGTATTTACCGCGTCGACGCCCAGCATCAACGGGCTTGAGGGCCCGACAATATAGGGCACGGTGAAACTGCCGAGTACTCCGACCGCAGTGAAACAAAAGACGACAATGCACTCCTTTCGCAACTGCGGCAGAGCAATGCGCAAAGCAACCGTCAATAAACCGGCACCTGCGTCCCGGGCAGCGTCGAGCGAACTATCACCAAGTGTCGATACACCGGCTCGCATCAACAAAACTGCGAAGGGCAAGCTCACCCACACCTCTGCGAGAACGACGCCCTGAAGCTTTCCGCTAAAGATCAGCGAATGCGATACTCCGAGCAGCGCCGCTGAACTATTGGTAAATCCTCGGTCACCCCAAAATGTCCATAGTGTGAAACTGGCAATCACAACAGGAATAAACAGTGGCACGACGGCGAGAAACTGCAGAGCCGACATTGCCCGGCTCGGTCGGAGCCGCTGCCACAGCGTCAGGGTCGCTGCGATCGCGAGAACCACGACGCCCGAGATCATAAAGACGATGACGGTAGCGATTATGTTCTGCTGGTACGCATGATTCTCAAACATCTGAGTAATCGCGCCGAGCGTACCAACTCCGTGCCCGGGGATCTCTCCCTGACCGAGTTGAGATACCGCTGAGTTCGGTCCGCCGAAATGACCAAGCATCAACAAAAGGCTAAGGATGATCGGAATCCCGCCAAAAACGGCTAGAAAAATGAACGGAAGGAAAGCGAGTAAGGACGCTAGTCCGCCTCGCTTTCCCTCCGATCGCAACCGCCTGCGAACGTGTCGGGTAGGCTCTTTTGCCAACGACACGTTTGAAGTTATGGAATTTTCTACCGCGACGGCGCGTGCGTCAACCGACTGCCTTGACATCGCGCGTCGTCTTTACTCGATGACCTACGGTACGTCCTGCTGCCAGACGCGCTCCATGTCGGAGTTGACAGCAGCTGCATAGGGTAGAGACTCGCTCTCTCCAAGAGAGCTAAAGGCAGTCTTTACCGACTTGGTCATGACGCTGACGTTGATCGCCGGAAATCCAGCAAGCACCTTGACGACCTTCGCCTGCTGAGGAACCGACAGAATGAAGTTCAAGAAGGCGTCAACGAGGCGTACCTGATTCTTCGGAGTGTACCGAGGAACGCCAAGGTACACCGGGCTACCCGCAAACGCAGGGGTGAGATCAACGAGCTTGGTCGTGCTCGGCAGCTGACCAGCCCGAAGCGCCGCCGTACTCTGGTCGGACCACACCGTCGCCATCTGCGCCGCGCCCGACTCCAACAGCGACAGCACCTGTGTGTTTCCGGTCGGATAGGTGCCTCCGCCGTATACAGAGGTGTTGAGCTTGTGCAGCAGGGCCATTCCAGTAGACCAGCCCGCCTCAAGAGAGGTGTCCTGGGTAAAGGCCAGCGTGTTCACCGCCGAGGCAGAGAGGTACTGGTTCAAAACGGCCTCAACAAAGTATGCACCCGAGCCACCACCCGATGGGTTGCAATAAGCAAACTTTCCGGGATTAGCCTCGATCCAGCTGATGAGCTGCCCAATCGTCTTAGGTGGATTCGATACCGTCGCCGAATTATAGGCCAACACGACCTTCGAGCCTCGATATGGCACCGCGTCGTACTTGACAACTTGCATCGTACTCTTGGGAACATTGACCGAGTCCGGAACGTTCTTCAGCGTCACCGGTATGAATAGATTACCACGGGCGGCTACTTCAACTGCATTCGTCGCAGACTCAAGAAGCGCAAAACCACTCGGAATCTTGTCCTTGACCGCGATTGCAACCCGAGCAAGCGTGGTCACGTCATTGACGCCATGTACAGAGAGCACATAATTGATATTGATGTGCGGATAGGAATTATGAAACGCGGGAATCAAGACGTTCTGCCAGAGACTCGCCACATTTGTGTCCCCGCCGGAATAGAAAGCAAAACTGCCACGAAGACTCGACGGATATGGATTCTTGATCACACCTTTGGCGGTAGCCGCGTGGCGCTGGGCAAGAGTTGAGGCGCTGGCGCCAACCCCGAGGCTCAGCGCAATGCTGAAACAGCTCACGACAGCACCAGTCGTTATTAATAGACTCCTAGGTCTCATCGCTTTTCCTTTCGCTTGTGGTATTCGCACGCCACGCACTGTAAACGACAACGCATTCGTTGCGCTTTGTCTCCGCCCTCGTTGAAAGCCGTCGATACGCGAGGCCCTCGCCGATCAACTCCAGCAAGTCGTGTCCCATTACGTGATCACCTGTCATCTGTCTAGCACGGCCCGAGATCAATCGCACGACCTAAATTCACCTGCAAAAACAGTCATCCATAGAACTCGCTGGCCCTCCTGATAGAAAACTCACGACCGACGATTAAGCTGGCAGCGCCCTTCAAGAAAGAATCTGTGCAAGGTCACCAATCGAATCTCGCACCCCAACAATCAGCGCAGCGTGATTCAGCGAGCTATCAACGGTAAGAACGGCGTCAAGACCCGGTGCGCCTTTCGCGAGACCACCTGACTCGCGGGCAATAATAAGTCCGGCGGCGACATCAATTGGGTTGGCCGCACCAAGGGCCACCGCCGAGGCCCTTCCCGCGCCGAAGTTCGCGAGCGCCAAGGCCGACGAACCCATGAAGTGCGTAACGCACTGCAAGTCCCCAAGCAGGCGAACCATCTCAAGCATTCCATCCCAAGACCGTGCGCCGATCTGCTCACTCAACACGATACCGCCGACAAGACTCGCCGCGTTCGAACACTGAATCGGAAATCCGTTTAGCTTGGCTCCCCCTCCACGAACTGCGCTATACAGCTCATTGCGATAAGGGTCACAGACAACACCGATCACAAGACCGTCTTCATCGGCTAGTGCAAGACTGAATGATGACCAGGGAAGACCATGGACGAAATTGGTGGTGCCATCGATCGGGTCACAGAACCATCGACATTCTTCCGCATTAGTCGAATTAAGTGCTCCGAATTCCTCCCCGACAATTCCGTACTGAGGAAACCAGCGGCGCAGCTCATCACGTACATGCTGCTCGATCTCGAGATCAACTGCGGTAACCCAATCGGCTTCATTGACCTTGGTCCAAACCTCCCCAGCTCCGGGTCGGTGCACAATGATGCGTTCACTCGCATATCGAGCAAGCTCTTCAGCCGCGCGCATTGCCGAGGCAATTTCGTTGCTGTCGAGTTTCGTCATTTCGCCGTGCTCGCAATAGTGATCAACGGCGCGAAAAACCGAACTGTCACGCGCAAAGAGATCGTGCATAGAGTCCTCACACCCATGTCCCCCAGCCTCACCAGCACAACCTCCTGATCAGTCGCACAGATCTCGACTGATGTTAAGTATGTATCTTCTCAAGACGCCGTGATGAACAATCACTCCGGGATCCGGAGCAAGGATGGTCAATGCGGCTACGCTCACAACAGTCCACCGGCTAGATATAGAACGCTGGCCTATCGATGAGATCCACTGTCTCTCGATGTCCAGAGCCAAGTGAGCGCACGCAGCACTGGGAGACCGCTGTCGCGCAGTAACCATCCCACGAGCTCGGTCCTGCGACCACACCTTGGCCAAGTCCGTCGATCCAGTCTTGAAGCTCGACGAGATAAGCGTCTCCAAAACGCACCTTCCAGTCTGGTGGCACTCCGCCGGCATGGTCGCGCGTCATCATTGTCGCGGTGGACTGCGGCGGATCAAGTGACACGACCCCGAGTTCGCCAACGACCTCACATCGCACGTCATATCCATACTGGCAGTTCACAAACACTTCGACATCGATGACGATACCTGACGCGCATTCCAAGAGAACAAGCTGCGGATCCAGAAGATGCTCTGGAGCGTACGAGCTCTTTTTCACCCCTACTACCGTGGCAGCGACAAGCTCTTCGCCGACCAGCCATCTACTGGTATCAATTTCATGAATCACCGAATCGGTAAAGGGCATGGAACTCGTGTACGTCGACGGTGAGGAGACGTTGCGATGAAGACAATGCAATAACAACACGTCACCGATGTCATTGTCATCTATCGCCTTTTTCATCGATTGATACGCGCGGTCATAGCGACGCATGAAGCCGACCTGGACGAGACGACTCCCAAAGGCCATTTCAGCCTTGAGGATGTCAAGACATTCCTCGGTCGTAGGAGCGAGCGGCTTCTCACAGAAGACTGGTTTCCCGATCTCAATGCAGGCGCGAGTGAGCTCGGCATGCGTCTCTCCCGGGGTGGCAATCAACACAGCATCGACCAAAGAGCTCTTGATCACGTCGATCGGTCCGTCGAAGGCGACAGCTCCAACAGATGTCGCAATTGAACTAGCTCGTTCAATATCGATGTCATACAGCGCGGTGACCGTTGACCCGTCAACCTCCGAAGACAGCCTACGGACGTGATCGCTGCCGATGCTTCCGGTTCCAATAACTCCCACACGGACCGTCATCTCGCGTGTTTGCCCTCAAGTATGCCTGGGCCGAGGCCGCAACTTCCGTAGTACTTTCGCGTACGCGTCGCGATAGGAAGTGGCCTGCTCGGTTCGCATGGGTACATGTCCTGTTCAACAATCGCGAACAAGTCGACATTGAGCGCTTCAAGCGCTGCGACCAGAGGCTCCATCTTTGGAATACCCCTGGGCGGCTCGCAGGCGATGTCAAGACGGACCGCCTCCGAAAAAGACAGACCCTCGGCGCGCACTTTGTCGAGGATCGTTGGTTCGACCTGCTTCAAGTGCACGTAGCCAATCCTGTCCGGGAACTCGCGAATCAACTCAAGATTGTCGCCACCACCGTAGGAGATATGCCCGGTATCGAGACAGAGCGATACCGAAGTGGGGTCAGTTTCATGAAGAAATCGTTCAACCTGCTCCTGAGTACACACGTGGCTGTCAGCGTGAGGATGAAAGACAAGGGAGATTCCGAACTCGTCGCGGACAATCTTGCCTACTTCAGAGACTCGAGTCACAAGGCGATTCCAATCCTCTGGCTCAAGCGCGGCGGACTCGAGAAAATCACCGGCCAGGTTGCGATACATGCGAGGAAGGTAGACGAGATATTTGCCACCAGTAGCCTCAAGCAGCGAGGCAACTTTGCGCGCCTCTCCAAGATCGTGCTCGTAATTGCCTTCGCTATGCAAAGCGCCTTCGACTCCACCGCCCGATACGCGAAGACCCCGCTTTCCGACTTCATCGCGCAGACGCGCCGGGTCGGTCGGAAGATATCCGTGAGGACCAAGTTCAATCCAGCGATAATCCGCCTCGACCAACTCATCGAGGAATTGCTCCCACGGCATCTGTGAAGAGTCGTCGGCAAACCACACCCCCCAGGAGTCCGGAGCACTTCCAAGACGAATGCGCGACGCAGGGCCTGCACCGCTCTGTGGTCGCGGCTGTGTATCTGGCGTAGTCATGTCCGTCCTCCTGGGCCGTTCAGATGAGCAATATCACGATGACCGGCAACCAAAGCCGAAGCGATCGTTACCGCTCGTGTGACCCACATTATTGTCGATTGCGACTCTCTCGCTTGAAGATCGCGTGCCTAGAACGTCAAATTTCTTGTATCTGGATTACCTGGGGACGACACGATCGAGAAAAGCGAGAAAGTCACAGATACCTTCGCTGCTTTTGCTTGTTCTCGACATAATTGGCATGGGCGCGAGCGGTCGAATCCAGTCGAGACACCTCAGCGACAGGCACATCCCACCATGAGTCGCTATCGGGAGCCCCAATGAGTGGATCAGTCTCAATATGAATTACGACGGGGCCGGACTCAGATTTCGCGGCCTGCAAGGCAGCGCGTAGCTCTGCAATCGATGCTGTCCGAAATACTCGAGCGCCAAGACTCTCCGCATTCTTCGCGAGATCAACGGGAAGAATTCCACCGTCAAGCCTCCCGGACTTAGGATTCCTCTCGCGATAAGACGTTCCGAACCGGTCAACCCCTACGGTCTCCGAGAGGTTCCCGATCGAGGCAAATCCGTGGTTCTCCACGAGTATCACAACGACCTTGATCTGCTCCTGTACGGCCGTCACCAGCTCTTGAGACATCATCAGATAGGAGCCGTCACCAACCATGACGTAAACCTCGCGGTCGGGCGTCGCCATCTTCGCGCCAAGACCTCCCGCGATCTCATAACCCATGCACGAATAGCCGTACTCGACGTGGTATCCCTTCGGATCGCGGGTGCGCCACAGCTTGTGAAGGTCACCTGGCATCGAGCCGGCTGCGCAGACCACGACATCGGTCGGATCGCTGAACTCATTCACCGCGCCGATTACCGCTGACTGCGCCGGAAGTGGTGCGCACTCAAGCGCGTATGCCCTCGTCACAACCTGGTCCCAGTCCTTGGCCAGCGCTGTGGCGCTTGAGCGATAATGTTCGTCGACAGACCAGTCATTGAGCTGTTCAGTGAGCGCCTCGAGCGCGGCCCGGGCATCGCCCACGAGCGCGACACCAGAGTGTTTCACCGCGTCAAAGCCGGCAATATTGACATTTACAAAACGCACCGACGGGTTCGCAAAGATCGAGCGCGACGCGGTAGTGAAGTCGCTCCAGCGCGTTCCCACCCCAAGAACGACATCTGCCTCTCTTGCCAACGCATTGGCGCTAGTCGTCCCTGTTGCTCCAATCGCCCCGACTGCCTGTGGATGATCAAAGGAAAGAGTCCCCTTACCCGCCTGTGTCTCGGCGACTGGGATACCCGTAATTTCCGCAAGAATCCGAAGCGCCTCAGTGGCCTCTGAGTAGATGACTCCTCCACCGGCAACGATGAGTGGCCTCTTTGCACTGCGAAGCACGGTGACCGCTCGTGCCAGTGCGGCGGGATCGGGTACTGGGCGAGCGACATGCCATACACGCTGGTAAAACAGCTCGATCGGCCAGTCAAACGCCTCAGCCTGGACATCTTGGGGAAGACAGATCGTTACTGCACCGGTCTCAGCGGGATCGGTCAACACCCGCATGGCTCCAAGCAAAGCGTCGATGAGTTGCTCGGGCCGATTCACTCGGTCAAAGAATTTCGATACCGGTCGGAACGCATCATTGACGGAGACGTCACGTGCTCCGTAGCGCTCGAGCTGCTGAAGGACCGGATCCGCGACACGGGTCGCGAAAGTGTCGCCAGGAAGCAAAAGCACCGGGAGGCGGTCGATCGTCGCGAGCGCGGCGCCCGTTACCATGTTCGTCGCGCCAGGCCCTATCGATGAGGTGCAGACAAGCGTCGAAAGACGATTGCGCATCTTCGAGAACGCCGTCGCGGCGTGAACCATCGCCTGTTCGTTTCGGGCCTGGTAATAGGTGAGAGAACCGGGCTCGTAGATCTCAGCTTCAAGGAGCGCCTGTCCAAGTCCGGCAAGATTTCCGTGCCCAAAAATTCCAAAGCACCCTTCGATCAGCCGGTGCTCGGTCCCGTCGCGCTCGCTACGTTGCGCTGCGAGAAACACTACGACCGCCTGCGCGACCGTGAGGCGTCTGATTCTCACGAGTTGTTGTGCTTTCGGTTTGAACGAAACGGCAGGCGATCATCGACCTTCTGGTCGACCCATGTCGCTCGGATCCATGCGTGCGCAGGATCGTCACAGATGCGCCAAGCGCGCTCTCCGGCTCCGGCCATGACGTTCAGGTAATAAAGGTCATAGCCCGGCACGGCCATTGAGGGTCCATGCCAGCCATGTGGAATCAACACGGCGTCACCGCTTCGTACCTCAGCAAAGAGGTCGATCGGCCGATCGGGATTTCCGTAGACGCGCTGGTACGCCATACCGTCGCCATTTGGCCCTGGCGCCACTTCGTAGTAGTAGATCTCCTCAAGTGCGCACTCATTCGGACCATCTTCGTCGTGCTTGTGTGGAGGATACGACGACCAGTTTCCTCCTGGAGTCAGTACCTCACAGGAGATAAGACGATCTGCATCAAACGTCTCTGGAGTACAAAAATTATTCACCTGTCGAGAGCATGGCCCTGCGCCGCGCATCTCTACCCCGACACGGTCGACAGATCCGTAGCGAAATGGCAGAACCTTCTCAGTGCGCGCGCCAGGAAGAGCGAATCGTCCTCCGAAGCGGCTTCTCACTGTTACCGAACTGCCCCGAGAAAGATAGGCAAAGTCACTTGGACCCGAAAAGACGTCATCTCGTCCGACAAGTGAAATCTCCTCACCGTCACAGCGGACGACACATGAGCCCGAGAGCGGAAGAACGAGCAGCTCATCTCCCCCCGTCTCAAATTCCTGTGTTCCATTTTCTCTGAGCTCAAGAATGCGAAGCGAAGCCCAGGACCACTGAGCCTTTGCAGCATCAAGCTCAAGTTCCCAAGGGCTCGATAAAAGCGTGCCACGAGGATGAAAAAGCTTTTGAGAGGTCACGGGTGCTGGGATTCGATTTTCGCGCTCGCGCTCACGAGCCGGGCGGCAATATCGACTGCAGCTTCGACATCGTCGTCGGGCGGATAGAGCAGCGCGCGACCGACGACGAGCCCGCGCACTCCTGGCTGTCCAAGTGCTCGCTCCCATTGCGCGTAGGTAACGTCAGGAGCCTCGTGAGGATCTCCACCGAGCAAAACTGTAGGCAGTGTCGTCGCCGCCATCACCCGCTCCATTTCATCGATCACCGGTAACTTCAGCCAGGTGTAGGCACTCGTCGTGCCAAGTCCCGAGGCAATCGCGACAGAGGTGATTACCGCCTGCGCGCTGAGGTCATTCGTCGCTCTCCCATCCTCGAGCCGTGAGACAAATGGCTCGATCAGCGCAAGAAGTCGATGTTCGGCGAGCCCGCTTACTGCGTGCGCGCACGATTCCAGTGTAGCGACTGTCCGCGGATCCTCGTAATTGATCCGACAGAGCATCTTGCCGCCATCGAGTCGCGCTGAAGCGATAGCTGGCGCGTCGTAGGAAGTGAAACGGTCGTCAAACTCGAACTCCGAGCCCTGAAGTCCGCCCCGGTTCATCGAACCAAACACCACTTTTTCCTCAAGCGCGCCGAGCAGGAGAAGATCATCAATGATGTCTGGCGAGGCGAGCAGCCCATCCACGCCAGGGCGCGACAATGCGATCGTCAACCGAGTGAGAAGATCCTTACGATCAGCCATCGCGAGCGCGCGTCCGCCAGCTCCAAGCGCGCCTCGGGCCGGGTGATCTGCAGCAATGACCATGATTCGCCCCGACGCGTTTAACATCGGTCGACGGGTACGACGCGCGGCCGCTTCGATGATCGCCTCAGGGTGCCTGGCGCGGATCTCTTGAAGCTCTGAAAGGTCGATAGCGTCCAAGACCTGATCCCTTCTCATCGCCCGATCGCCTCGGTGGAGGCACAGCAAAGGCCATATTCATGGCCCCTTACCAAAATTCTCCGTGTAGCAATAGATTCTACTAATCGTTGCCAAGAGTCTCTCTTCGCGATGTTGTAAAAAGATCGCCGAGACTGACTTTGACCCTAGCCCAGACAACTCCAGATACGACTGCCGCTTTTCGCTCTACCCAGAGTAGACTCGGGCTTTCAATCTAAAATTAAACCAAGTAAGTCAAGTGGACGCATCTATGAGCACAGAGAAATCTGACGGTCACGTGGATTCCCAAAAACTTTGACTAGGCGTATGGTCATGATCGGCACGCGTCAACTCATCGCTCATCATGATTGAGGCTTGACGTAGTGGTTGCAGAACTCTCACCTGATCGCTGGACCGCCGATTTCGAACGCCTAAAGAACGGTGCTGAGATCGACCTCCTTGTTGTTGGTGGTGGGGTTGTCGGGTCGGGCGTAGCTCTAGATGCTGTGACGCGTGGCCTCAACGTCGTTCTCGTTGAAGCGCGCGATTTTGCAGCAGGTACCTCCGGTGGATCGAGCAAGCTCATTCACGGAGGGCTGCGGTATCTGAAGACCGCGGATTTCAAACTGGTTCACGAAGCATTGAGCGAACGAGGGCTCCTCCTTGAACTCGCCCCCCATCTGGTCCGCCCGCTGCCATTTCTGTACTTGTTGCGTCGACGCTTCTTTGAACGGGCATACGTGACCCTTGGTGTCGGTATCTACGATCTCATGTCACGAATCGGACGCACCAAGCACCAACTTCCTCGACTGCGGCAACTCTCTCGTCGAAACACAAGAGAACTCGTGCCGGGCCTTGATGCCGATGCCTTTATTGGCGCAGTGGAATACCACGATGCCCAGGTAGACGACTCAAGATTTGTCCTTGATCTCATTCGAAGCGCCGTAAGCAGTGGGGCGATCGCGCTCAACAATGTGATGCTCACCAATATCGTCCGCGAAGGTCAAACGATCACTCGCGCCCAACTGAAATGCACGCAGAGTGGCGAACTCTTCGAGGTAAGACCCCGGGCGATCGTCTTGGCGACGGGGGTGTGGAGCGAGAGAACTATGGCACTTTTTGGTGGCGATGAGGAGGTGATCATCCAGCCGTCAAAGGGAGTTCATCTCGTGCTGGGCAACGAAGCAATCGACTCAAAACGCGCGCTCATCGTTCCAACGGCAAATAGTGTCTTGTTTGTCCTTCCGTGGGATGGTCACTGGATCGTTGGGACGACCGACACGGAATGGAAATTTGGAATCGACGATGTCACGGCAAGCTCGGAGGACATCGAATATCTCCTCGGCCAGCTCAACTCGATACTTGTATCGCCGATCACGCTTGAAGACATTGAAGGCGTCTTTGTCGGGCTCCGCCCTCTGATTGCTGCAGCAAAAAAAGACACCACCAAACTCTCACGAGAACATGCAATCGGTCACTTGGCCAAAAACGCAATTGCCATTTCCGGCGGCAAGTTCACCACCTATCGGGTGATGGCCAAAGATGCTGTCGATGCCGTTCTTGAAGCCTTTGCTGGCAACGCCGGCGCGTCTCGCACCGACCAGATCTCCCTGTTTGGTGCACGCGGCTTCCAACAGCTTTGGGACAGTCGAGCGAGCTTGACAACCAGAACCGGACTGCCGACGGAAAAGATTGAGCAAATGCTCGGACGCTACGGAGTCGCGATCGAAGAGGTACTCGATATTCTCGAGAAGAACCCGGAACTTGGAGGTCCACTTCAGTGTGCTCCCTCCTACCTCCAGGCTGAGATCGTTCACGCAGTCAGCCACGAAGGCGCACGCCATATTGAAGACGTCTTGCGCAGGCGGTGCCATATTGGAATTGAAGAGCCAGATCGCGGTATCGCCGCTTCGCTTGAGGTGGCTCCGACAATGGCATCTCTTCTTCGGTGGACACAAGAAGAGATGCACAATGAGATCGAGCAATATCGCCGATCAGTCGCGCATGCACTCTTGGCCGAGAGTCGGTAAACAACTCCGACAGAAAAACTTAGGACGCGATCGCTGCCAACTTGTCAAAGGACCTTATGAGGCCAGCGTTTGAGGCCTCTTGTCACTAAGCTCGTGCAGTGGCTGCCCAAGAAATTCCACGCCTTGTGTGGGTCAACGCGACATGGCAATCAACGGCTACGGTCAACTTGGCGAAAGAATTACAGGCTCTCATGAACTCACACGGTCACTCGGGGTGGTGAGTTACTTTGTCATTGATCACTGCACCATCGCATACGAAGGAGCGCACGATGTCAAGTGAGGAACAACGCTTCGATCTCCTTTGTGTCGGGCGTCTCGGAGTCGATCTCTACGGCGAGCAAGATGGCACACCGCTCGATGCAATCCAGACCTTTGTGAAATACGTCGGAGGCAGCGCAGCAAATGTCTGCGTCGGTGTCGCCAGGCTCGGACTAATCACGGCAATGTGCTCACGGGTCGGAGATGAAGGGCTCGGCCAATTCGTGCTCGACGCACTTTCTCGCGAAGGCATCAACACCACTCTCGTACAGCGCGATCCTATTCATCCAACCGGGGTCGTTGCGCTCGCGCTCTATAAGCGCGAGAGCTTTCCCCGGATCTTTTTCTATACCGATAGTGCGGATCTATCTTTCGAACAAGCACAACTCGACTGGAATACCATCGGTCGAACCGATGCTGTGCTCTTAACTGGCAGTTACCTTGTCAACGCATCGTTGCTGGCTTGTAGCCACGCAATTGCGAGCTCCGTGCACGAACGCGGCGGCCGCGTCGTGCTTGACGTGGACTACCGCCCCGTACTCTGGAGCCTCGTTCCTGTAGGGAGCGGCAACGACATGCAAACAAGCAGCCCGCAGGTAACGGAGATTTACCAAAAGATTCTTCCCGTTTGTGATCTCGTCGTCGGAACTGAGGAGGAGATCGCTGTCGCCGGAGGGTCGACTGACGTCCACGCAGCGCTTTGTAAAATTCGAAGCTTGACCGAAGCGGCAATTGTTTTAAAGAGGGGCGCAAAGGGTGCGAGCGTCTATGACGGTCCGATTCCAGCAAAACTTGATGAAGGAATCGGAGCGCCGAGCTACTCCGTTGATGTCTTGAACAACACCGGTGCCGGAGATGCTTTTCTAAGCGGCTTCTTGAGCAGGTGGCTACGAAATCACAAGTATCGCGAGTGCGTCCAATCGGGAAACGCGAGTGGAGCGATCGTGGTCACCCGCAACGGCTGCACGCCAGCCATGCCGTTTGCCGATGAGCAGGCGCGCTTCATGTCACAAGCCGGCATCCGTCGGCCGGATGATGACGAGGTGATGGAGCGCTTGCACCGAATCGGATCGCGGCGGCCGACTGTCCCCTGGAGATTCCTCCTAAGCCTCAGAGATCTCGATCTTCTGGCACTCATCAAAGGCCCGGCTAGCTCCTCTCACAAGATCGACGAGTTGAGACAACTCCTCAGTGATGCAATTTTTCAGGTTTCTGACGAGGAACATGCGATCGGGATCCTGGTCGATTCATCCATCGACCGCGAGATCCTCGAAGAGGCCGCATCGCGAGAGATATTTATCTCAAGATCGATTGGTTCAGATCGCGAACAACTGCGCGATCATGACAACGAAGAGTCCGGCATCGAACTTCGAACCTGGCATGGCGAAATCATCCCAACGGCGAGCGCCCATATCCGCCGCGACCGACCTAAAGTCGAGACCGAGCATCAATGGCAACACCTCGCCCGCCTCATGCAGACCTGTCGCATGATGGAACGGGAGATGCTCGTCGATCTTTGCCCTCAGGATGAATCCAGCCTGAAGGGATCTGCCCTCGCGCAGTTGCTTGTCGAGGGCTATCAAGCTGGAGTCCGGCCTGAATATTGGATGTTGCCTGAGCTGACAGACCCACCGGGATTGGCCGCGATCGCGGACCTCATCTTGGAAAAGGACTCTTCTTGTCGCGGATACTTCCTTCGCACTCGCCCAAGCGAGACAGAGCTACAACATAAGGGACTCGCGGAGGCGCGGAACAATGTCGCATGTCGCGGCGTGGTCCAATTCGATGTGTGTGATCCCTTTGTACTCAATACGTGGCTCCGGGGCTCTTTGCACAACGCAGAGTTCGTTGACGCGATCAGAATTGGGATCCGCCAAAGGATCCAAGCATCTCAAGACTCCAGGTCCTGATAGAGGCGGTCTGCCAAAGCGGTAAAGCAAACGCTCGACATGCTTGTGAGAAGAGACAGATCACCTGTTAGCGTCTCTGATGGAGAAAGTAACAAGTAGTAGCACGAGGTGAATGCAAGCAACATGCTCCCAATGGTTTCTGGATGATCAAAGCCAGCTCTACCCACAGGCGGTGGATGTCGTGGACCACGTGACACACGTAATCAACAACAAAGCTTGGAGTGGGACTGCCGAGCGTCATGGCGAAGTACACGATCCGGCAACCGGCAAAATCACCGCGATGGTCGATTTCGCAACTGCCAAAGAGGTCGATCTTGCGGTTCAAGCAGCAGCCGATGCCTTCTCAATCTGGGGAAGCACCTCGATCGCAAAACGCACCGATATTTTGTTCCGCTTCCGGGAATTGCTCAGTGCCAAGCGTGTCGAATTGGCGCGGCGGGTAAGTGCGGAACACGGCAAGGTGCTCAACGACGCGCTTGGCGAGGTTAGCCGCGGCATAGAGGTCGTCGAGTTCGCCAGTGGCATCGGTCAGCTTATCAAAGGCGAATTCTCCGAGAACGTCTCAACGGGTATCGACTCCTACTCCATCCGCCAGCCTCTTGGCGTCGTCGCTGGCATCACGCCGTTTAATTTTCCCGCAATGGTTCCGATGTGGATGTTCCCAGTCGCAATCGCGTGTGGCAACACCTTTGTACTCAAGCCGTCGGAGAAGGATCCTTCGACGGCAGTATTTCTCGCCGAGCTGTTCGCCGAAGCCGGACTCCCGGAGGGCGTGTTCAATGTCGTACATGGCGATCAGGTTGCCGTCGAAGCGATTCTTGATCATCCCCGCGTTGCTGCGGTGAGCTTCGTCGGGTCTACCGCTGTCGCCCGCTCAATCTATGAACGCTCTGCCAAGGCCGGAAAGCGCGTGCAGGCACTCGGTGGAGCAAAGAACCACATGATCGTGATGCCCGATGCCGATATGGACGTCGTCGCCGATGCGGCAGTAAACGCGGGCTATGGCTCTGCAGGTGAGCGTTGCATGGCGATCTCCGTTCTCGTTGCCGTTGGTTCAGCTGGCGACCTCATCGTCGAGAAGATCCGTGAGCGCGTCGGTCACCTGAAAGTTGCACCTTCAACTGACCCCAAAGCCGATATGGGACCGCTCATTACCCTTGAACACCGCGATCGTGTTGCCTCCTACCTAGACAGCGGAGTAAGTGAAGGGGCGGTGCTCGCGATCGACGGCCGTCAGCACAAGATCGATGGTGAACCTGGTGGCTTCTGGCTCGGACCATCTCTGTTTGACAACGTTGAGCCACAGATGTCGATCTACCGCAACGAAATCTTCGGTCCAGTGTTATCGATGCTTCGCGTTGCCGATCTCGATGAGGCGATGGAACTTATCAATACCAACCCTTACGGCAATGGTGCAGCAATCTTCACGAGCGATGGTCCGACAGCGCGACGTTTCCAAGCAGAGGCCGAAGCTGGAATGATCGGTATCAACCTGCCAATTCCTGTTCCAGTCTCGTATTACTCCTTTGGCGGATGGAACCAATCCCTGTTTGGAGACCTCCACATCTATGGGCCTGATGGAGTTCGCTTTTACACGCGTGCCAAGGCAGTCACCGCTCGATGGACCGGAATCGCTCACAAAGCCACACTTGCCTTCCCCACCAATACTTAGAGAAAAATCACGACTTGCTCAGCGGGGTCTAGGAGTCGTCTTATTCATCAAAATCCTGGGGACGTCCGGTTGTAACCGATACCACGCCATCGATCTCTGACAGCGTTGAGACAAGATTGTTGACGATCGGAGATCCCTGGATCTGAATTTCAACATCGACGGTATTGCGGGGGTCGCGTCCCAGCGGACCATCGCGTGTCGAGTCATAATGCGAATCGGTTGATTCTCTTCCTGATCTCGTGACAATCGAGGTTACGGAAAAACCACTTGTTGTCGTGGAGGCAAGAATTGTGCGAAGTAACCCTTGTCCATCGACATAACACACATGAATAATTGACGTTGCAAAGCGGGAAAGTCCAAAGCGTCGCGTCACTCGCGGGTATCCACGTGCGACAAGAAAATGCCCCACCGTCGCTACGATCGCAAGAATCGGGAGACCAGCGCCGCATGCTGCCCCGATCGCCGCAGTAACCCAAACAGCGGCGGCGGTAGTAAGTCCCTGGACGGCGTCGCGACGAACAAAGATGAGTCCACCACCGATAAATCCGATACCAGTGACGATCTGCGCAGCGACACGCGAAGGATCAAGAATGACCGACCCTTTGATCAGGACATTCGTAAAGCCGTATTTGCTCACCAGCATGAAGAGCGCTGCACCGACGCCAACGAGGGCATGCGTGCGGATACCAGCACTTTTTTGACCGAGGTCACGCTCAAGACCGATAAGGGACGAAAGGGCAAGTGCAATCAAGAGCAAGGTCACCTGTGACCACCCTTGTCCGGTTGGCTCGTTGAGGATCATCGCCATCAGACCTTGGAGGTGCACGCCAATCACCAGCTCTCAGCTCGAATTTCGAGCTAATATGTACTAAGAGTGAATTGTAGATGACTTAAAGATAAACAACTCCCTAATTCTAAGTAAACGGTACTCTGTTGGGTAGAGTGTCACTGGTACATAGGTGGACTGCGCAGATGGCCACAATCATCTGGTCGCGAGCGGAATCATGCCTAGAGAACACGCGACTAGGTCTCAGCTGTGACTTCGGCGATGTTCGCGACATAAGGCGGGTTCAGACGGTGCCAATGGGGTGATCAAACGATCCAGCTTTAGCTTTGCCAAATCCAATAACCGTTTTCGTCAAATACGATGGAATCCTCCCTCTACGGCGATTGACGATCAGGGAAAGGTTTCGGCGAGCCGCGTGTTCATCGGCATTTGCGTGACCAACCACGACAGTTTTCAATTCTCAGAACCTTCCTTGACCGATTGGCGGAGCTGACATCATGAGCGGGATTTGAAGATTTTTTATCTGATGATCACTCCGCTACCCCCGCCAATGTCACGCACGATTTCCACTACGCTTGGTTCGCTCGTCCAGCTTGCTGGGCGTAAAATTTGGTTGTCGTGCTTATATTTCGCGATGACCAATGGAGAGGTGCGAGAGCGGCCGAATCGGGCTCACTGCTAATGAGTTGATCTGGGAAACTGGGTCCGAGGGTTCAAATCCCTCCCTCTCCGCTCTGTGATGTAGGAGGGTTTCGCGGACAAGCGAACCCTCACACACTACCTTTTTCATAATCGTTGGTAGATCTTTGATGGATCGAGTGTCATCTTCCTGAGAAGTTCGCCTTCGGTGCTCATGACCCTGATGTCACAATCGGCAATCAACACGATGATGCGCTTCCCACGGTGTGGTCGTCCGACCCCGATGTGATGGAGCTTTGACTTGTAGCGCAGCGTGAACTTTCCCGCCGAGTCGATCCTGTCGTGGCGCACCCTGGTCTCTGGGGTGAGCTTGATCCCCTCGCGCGTGGGAACGGCCTTGTCGCGTTCGTTCCATGCGATAAGTGGTGTGCACTCCTTCGCCTGGTGAGGACGCACCTCGTTGTAATAACGCACGAAGCGGTCGATGTCGCGCTGCAGCTCGGCAATCGAGTTCGCCGGGCGCTGTCGTCTCAGCCACTTCTTCAGCGTCTGGTGATAACGCTCGACCTTGCCCTGGGTCTGGGGATGGTAGGGCTTGCCGTGTTTAAAGGTGATGCCAAGCGAGTAGAGCTCGGTCTCCATCCCGGTGCGACCACCGCGATAATGCGCGGTGAAGATGCAGCCGTTGTCTGAGAGCACCGACATGGGAAATCCATATTGTGCTGCACTCTTGTAGAACTGCGCGACGACATCTGGCGCGGTGGCAACCGAGACGACAACCGACGAGAGGACGAGGCGCGAGTAGTCGTCGATGAAGTTGATGATCTCGACACCTTTGTCGTCGGCGAGTTGCCAGTGGGTCATGTCGGTCTGCCAAGTCTCGTTCGGCAGATCTGCCTCGAAGCGGATCCATGAACTGCGTGGTCGCTTCTGGGGCTGGAGGGTGACAAAGCCGCGTCGAGAAAGCACCCGGTGCACCGTCGAGACCGAGGGGGCCACGCCACAGCGCTGTCTGACGTGATAGGCGATGGTCCTTGCCCCTGCGTCATAGCCCTCCTCGACGAGGTACTTTCTGATCGCGACGATCTCGTCCTCGACCTCTGGCGGGGTCTGGTTCTTTGCCACCTGGGGACCGCGTTTTTTCTGGCCGAGCGCCTCGTAACCAAAGAGGCGGTAGGAAGAGACCTGTTTCGCGACCCAGGTCTTTGACATCCCCACCGAGGAGGCCACCTCTCTCAGCGAACGGTTCTCAAGTACAACACAATCGACGGCGTATCGGGCAAGGTCCATTAGCTCCAGCTCATCACGAGGTGTCCGTGAAACCCTGACACATCATGTCCCCGAAACTCTGGAACCTAAGACCTCCCTCTCCGCTCGCAGGGTGTGTTTGCAATTATCTGCAATTTCGTCCGCAGTTGTTGCTGTAAGTTGCGCTAACGCGCGATGCTTCTCCATGAATTAAAGGAAGTTCTTCCGATCTCTCTGGGTCATGGTGATATTGATAATTCAAATCCTGCGCGTTCAATGGAACGAGCATGGGTCGACGAACGTCTCGAGGAAGGGAGTCTTCGTGTCCTCGAGACGATAGATGCAATGGGCATCGCGCCGAACTTCTTCGTAGAACTAAAGGGTGAAACCACCTTGGGGTGGCGGCTCCGCCTCGCTTGGTGGTTCCTGTTCAGCTGGTTCCTCGGTGCCCGACGCGTCAAGCGGACCGAGGTCGGCCTCGTAGACTGACAGCTCTCCCATTAATCGATCGATCTCCGCGTTCGTGTCGCCGGTGGCGCGCCCCGATCGCTCGGCGTAAGTTGCAGCACCGAGATCGCGCAGCAGACCGTCTGCGCGCCGGCGCGCCTGGACATCCTCGAGCTTGGACTGGCCAGCCTTACCGGCCTCCTGGGCCTTCTGCGCGAGCTGGGTCGCTTGCGCCTTCACCTTGTCAAAAAGCGGCATGATCCCTCCTTGGTTTGTTTTCAGAGCCTCCCGAGGAGCCCGTCGCGAAGCGGGTTGGCGGCCCGTTCATCGTGGTGCTCCTCGGATTCGAATTCCCGGTGCAATGTCGACTGGAGAAGAACCGGCCCGTCGCCGGTGAGCGTAACGAGATTGAGGCCCTGACCACCGAAGACGGCGCTCATCGCGGTCTGCGCGTTGAGCGCGCCGACGCGCTCGACCCCAAAGGTCACTGAGTCGGCGAAACCGACGACCGCGCCACCGTGCACTTGGAGCTTGCCGCCATAAGAGGAGGGGTTCAGCTCAAGGAGGCTGCCACCACCACCGATAATAAGCGTGCCTTTCCCGGTGAAGTGCTCGAAGATCAGACCCTCTTTCGAGCGGCGGCCAAGGTTGAGCCCGGCGAAGTCGATATCGTAGGAGACGCCAGCCTCCGCGCAGACAAAGGCGCGGCTCTCGGCTCGCCAGCCAGTTGAACCGTCGAGCTCGATCACCCGCATCTGGCCGGGGAGTTCGCCGGCCAGAGCGACGAGTCCGGACCCGCCAGCAGGGGTAAACCACTGGAAGGCAAGGCTCTGTCCAGCGAGCGCGCGCTTTCCCACCTCAGTGGCGGTCGCGAGTGCCGCCTTCAAGAAACCGCTGCCACCCTGTTGGGCCTCCTGGCGCGCCGCGTCCGCTTTGCCACCGGGAGTCGTGAGCCGGGTTTCAATGGAGACGTTCGTGGTCTTCCAGCGGAACTTGGTCGCATCGGCGTAAATGGACTGTCCCTCATCAAGCTGACAGGTAACGTTCTGGGCGATCTCTCCGGTTACCTTGCAGGTAATGGTCATCGTTCACCTCGAAGCGAAGAGTCGGCGAACCAGTCCGCCGCACATCGAGAGTCCTCATCTGGAGAGCAAGTCCCGACAACCTGAGGCTACTCGATCGTTATGTCCAAGGAATCCTGGCTCGGCCGGGATTCACCCCTGACACGAGATAGGCAGATGTGATCGGCGTTACTGGTCCGACGTTCGACCCTGGAAGACTCGTGGGGGACGAACAGACGAGTTGTTCAGCCACACAGGCTTCATTCATAAATTGACGAGCGTTGGATCGACGTGATTGAACAGTCACCTTGAGCGTGTTGCAACTGATCCCTCGCGTACTCCAAGGGTGACCTGCACCTTTGCTGCATTCGCGGTGTGCGGTATACCTCTGGGGCGTACCGAGGTGGACCCGATCCTTTGGACGACCCAACCTGGATCGGGGAGACACTTCATCGCGCTCAACACGGAGCGAGGAACGCGTATTCTCGCGTCTGGTGCGACGGGAAACCGACGAGACACACGTGGGGTCGAAGGCAGCGGCTGGCACGCCTCAGGGCGCGGAGCCATCGTTAATATCCTCTTCGTTTTGATCCCCAAGCGCAAACGAACGAGTCACGCCTGGACGAAAAGCCCAAATCGACACGCCAAGCGCCAAAATGCCAAATACCGCGCTCGCGCCATAGCTGTAGCTCAGTCCGTGGGTGAACTTCGCTAGTGAGGCGTGCGAAAGCACAGATCCAGCGTGTCTCGACAGCTGGTCTCGCAGCCCCGAGGTGGAAAAGGCAATTGTCCCGATGAACGAGATGCCAAGACTCGTGCCCACCTGTCGGGCAGTCGCGGTCGTCGCCGAGGCGACCCCGACACGATCGGCTGGCATGCCCGCCACGGCGGCATAGGTAATCGGAGTGTTCAAAAAACCGTTACCGCAGCCGAGCAGAAGATAACCGAGGAGCAAGATGACAATCGGAGTACTCGGTCCGATCGTCAACGCCATGAGGATCATCGCGGCGATGGCGAAACCGGTCGCGAGCACGGTTGGCAGCAGAGGTCCGCGACTGCCAGTCATCTTGCCAGAGATCGGAGCGAGAACAACCGTAAGTAGAGCAAGCGGGAGAACGCAGAGACCTGCGAAAAACGGAGAGAAGTCCCTTCCCTCTTGGAGATAGAGCGTATTTAGAAAGAGAAATCCGCCGCTGATCATGAAGCTAATGGCCGCCAAGATGACCGCACCAGACAGCGACGGCCTCTTGAAGTCTGTGAAATCCAAAAGTGGGAACTTGGCGTGCCGCTCAATGGCGACAAACCCACCGGTGGTCACTACCGCGAGGCCCAACGCCGAGAGTACGACGGGCGTTCCCCAGCCGCCAGTTGACGCAGTGATGAAACCGTATGTCCCGAAAAAGAGCGCAAGCCCGATTGCGAGCTGACCGGACTTGTCAAACGGACGCACCACCGCTGCCTTCGACTCTTTCAGGTAGAGACGCGATCCGACGAGCGCGAACACGCCGATTGGAACATTGATCCAAAACACGCTTCTCCAGCCGAACGCGCCTACAAGCGCACCTCCGACAAGTGGTCCTGCTGCGGTCGAAATTCCCGTGGTCGCGTTCCAAAGTCCAAACGCGCGTGCACGTCGTACTCGATTAACAAAGACATTCGCGATGATCGCGAGACTTGCTGGAGTCATCAATGCTGACCCGACGGCCTGGAAGACGCGACACCCGATCAATACATTGACATTCGGCGATGTCGCACACGCAATCGATCCGATGATGAACGCGCATTGCCCGACATTAAAATAGCGAACCCGGCCATAGCGATCGCTCACCGAACCGGCGAGGAACAACGAGCAGGCGCGCCCGAGGATATAGGCATCTGCGGCCCACTGGAGTTCAGAGGCCGAGGCATGAAACCCTCTTTGGATAGAGGGGAGAGCCACATTCAATACGGTGTTGTCGAGCGTCGACATGAACAGCGAGGTACAGCAGATGAGCAGCGTCAGATTCTCCTGACGCCGCGAGATCAGGACATTCGGTGACTCGACCTGAGAGGTCACATCCCGCGCCAGGCGACATTTCGATAACCGCGGGTCGACCATTGTCGGAGGGCCATCACTTGGGCGTTCCGTCTACGCCGAAAATCAGCCTCGCCGCGATACATCAACATGGTCCCCCATCCATTCGAAAGTCGCAGCTGAAAAAGCATCGGCGTGCTGGCATCCTGCCGAGATTATCGAAAAACGCCGACGCTGGTTCGAAGACTCCATCGGACGGTACATACCCTTGCATGTCCATGCCGCGAACGAACAATACTTTTCTCTCGCGACTCGAGATTGCCGAATCTGGGCTCTGTGACCTTCAACCTCTCAGTAACGATCGGAGCCAATTACGAAAGCATTTTTCGGAGCTGTACCCGCAAGTCATTCAAGTACTTCAATGTTGTCTATTAGGAGTATTGGGATCTGTGAGGTGGACTTATACAGGACGTTTGCGCAGATCCTCAAGTCAGCATGTCTATCGATTTCATTGGCTCTCACCCGATATGACCAATGGCTGCCCCCTAAAGGTACGAATGTGGCATGTCTGGGACCCAAGACATTGCGGCAATGGAGGTCAAAGCGGATCGAGAGAAGCTGGAGACCGCGGCTACCAGCACCTCAAACGCTTATCTCGGGCGAACTTAAGAGAGGTCGTCTTGTTGGCAGGTTATTGTTGGACCTGCAAGGCTTCAAGTGTGGGACCTCTTCTTTTAGTGCGTGGGACACCTACCCAAGAATCTCATTGTTTCCCCAGCTCACGGCGTGAGGTGCGAACACGCCGCTCGCAGGACTGCCGTACACTACTAAGACGTTTGCGTTGTCCCGTGATGTTCCTGCGCTCGTAGCTCAATTGGATAGAGCATCTGACTTCGGATCAGACGGTTGGGGATTCGAATTCCTCCGAGCGCACCAGACACCCTCTGCCATTCTTATGGTTTAGCGACCCAATTTTCGCAGCACTGATCGTTCACGTAATTCAGTATGTAAGAACTTGAGGAATACGCATCTGAGAGTTGAATTGCATCGCCTCGCGCACCGGTCTCAAGGATATGTTGGAGGCAACCGCAGGCGCGAGATTATCGCGGCCTCATGGCTACGCGCTCGGCTGATGCCTCGGTGTCACTCTTCGCTTTTGAGAACAGAACAGTTCTCGAGCACGAGGCCGACACGCTCTCCACTTACGCGCGTTGGCATGCCTGGCTCGAATGCCCGCAGCATAATGCCGCTCACAGTCAAAATACGCACCTCGCTACGACCGTCATTGAGGACCGAACGGAGGACGACCCCCTCCTGATCTCCGGCATCTACGGAGGTAAGCCGGATTGACTCGGGTCGTGCAACGAGAACAGCTTTCGCATCGAAGTCGCAATTGCTGGCTCGCGCAATGATCTCGCCTGAACCATCCAGAAGCTTCGCGACTAGACGACCATCACGGAAATCGACAACCTCGATATCAAAGACATTGAGGGCTCCCATGAACTGCGCGACAAAACCATTTGCGGGATCGTCATGGAGTTCAAGAGGGCTCGCGCTCTGGGCAATCGCCCCGTCGCCAAGGACAACGATTCGATCCGCAAGCGTCGTTGCCTCGCGCTGGTCATGAGTCGTGATGAGCGTGGTGAGATTTCTGGCGCGCACAACATCACCAATGAGTGACTGCAGTTCATCGCGCCTTGCCGCATCAACACTCGAAAGCGGCTCATCAAGCAAGAGAAGCCTTGGGTCTCCAGC
>Ga0307373_10002971_pt1 | contig 30122 bp, 30 predicted proteins | sample OX2MG_FD_202534 | JGI IMG/M metagenome (GOLD analysis project Ga0307373, IMG submission 202534) | Soil microbial communities from Risofladan, Vaasa, Finland - OX-2 | ecosystem: Environmental > Terrestrial > Soil > Coastal area > Acid sulfate soil | place: Finland: Risofladan, Vaasa | collected... | reverse complement strand
CCTGCGGCGCAGGAGCGGCAGCGCGCCTTCGTCGGGCCTCCGCGTAAGCCGGCTTCGCCTGGTCTTACGCTCCGGCCTTTGCGGTTCGTCGACCGGGGCGCTTTAGGCCGAGAGGCTAAGACAGCCGCGCAGCGGCGGCTTAGCCGCAGGCCCAAATCCCCGCTCCCCGGCGCGCGGCGAAGGCGCCCGCCGCGGCGGGTAACGAGCACTCAGCACGGAGCGCGCCGGAACCGCGCTTCCGGCGCGCGGAGTTCCGTCAACAGCGAGCGAGTGCGCAGCACTCGCGAGCTAAGGAACGCGGCGGGCGCCGTCGAACGGGCCGAACCCGGCGATGTTGTCGATGCGCACGACGGAGCCCGTGTGCGGCGCGTCGACCATCTGGCCGCCGCCGATGTAGATCCCGACGTGGCCGAGTCCGTTGAAGAAGACGAGGTCGCCGGGCTGCATCTCCGACGACGAGATCGGCTCGGTCACGTCCCACTGCGAGACCGTGTAGTGCGGGAGCGAGATGCCGAGCTGCGCGTACACGTACATCACGAGGCCGGAGCAGTCGAAGCCGCTCGGGCTTGCGCCGCCCCAGACGTACGGGACGCCGAGGTACTGGAGCGCGATCCTCGCCGCCTCCGGGTGGCCGCTCCCGTTGCCGAGGATCGGTGGGAGCGGGGGGAAGCTATTGGGCGGCGACTGCTGCGCCGCCGCTGCTGCCGCCGCCTGCTGTGCGGCGATCTGAGCGCGGAGCCGCGCCTCGGCCTCGGCCTTCAGCTGCGCTTCGCGCTGCGCCTCCTGCACCTGGAGCTGGTGGAGCGACGAGTGGATCGACGCGAGCAGATGCTTCTGCCGCGCGAGCGTCGACTCGATCTGCCGCTTCTGCGAGGCGAGGCTGCGCACCGTCTGCGCGCGCCTTGCGTGCAGCCGCGCCAGGCTGTGCTGGCGCTTCTGGACGACCTGCTCGAAGTGGAGCGCCTCGACGCCGAGCGCCGTGTCCTGCTGGGACATGGCCTGCGCTGCCTCGGCGCGATCGATCACCTGTGAGAGGCTCCTCGCGCCCGCGAGCACGTCGAGCGTCGTCGGCTTTCCGCTTACGTAGAGGGAGTAGATCCGCGCCATGATCCGCTGCTGCGCCGTGTGGAAGTTCGCGCGCGCGATGCCGAGCTTGTGCTTGTTGCTCTTGAGGCTCGCCGTGACCTGCCGGAGCTCGAGCTGAGCGCCGTCGTAGCGCTGGATCGTCGATTCGAGGTTGGCGCCGATCCGTTGGACTTCGGCGCGCACGGCGCGGGCGTGTGCCTCCTGCGCCCGGATCTGAGGCGTGCTGTGAGCCCTCGCGCTCGACGCGACGACTGCGGCGAGGACGAGAGCACCGGCGATGAGGAAACCGTGGCGACGCATAAGAAAAGTTGTGCGAAATTCGACCCGGAGCCCGAAACGCTAGCTGACGTTCCGGCCGAAGCCAACTTCGCGGCTGTCGCGACGAGTCCTCCGACCAGTCGTTCGGAGGGGCAAACGGGCCTACACTGGGCTCGTGCAAACGGTTCTCGACGTTTCGAACGACGTCGCCGCGGAGCTCGCAGGCATCGGCGACGGGATACTCGACGCCCTGCGGGAGCGGCTCGGCTGCACCGTCAACCTGCGCGGAAACCGGCTCACGCTGACGGGCGACGACGTGAAGGTCGCCGAGGCTCAGGCGGTCGTCGAGGAGCTCGTCGAGCTCGTTGAGGGCGGGCAGGACGTCGGCGCCGGCACCGTCGACGCGATCCTCGGCGCCATCGAGCAGGCCGAGGACGTGCGCGAGATCTTCGAGGATCTCGTCTGGTCGCACCGTGGCAAGAAGATCACGCCGAAGACGGTCACGCAGAAGCGCTACGTCGACGCGATCCGCGAATGCACCGTCACGTTCGGGATCGGCCCCGCCGGAACCGGCAAGACGTATCTCGCGATCGCCCTCGCGGTCGCCGCGCTGAGCGAGCGGCAGGTCGGGCGGATCATCCTCACGCGCCCCGCGGTCGAGGCGGGCGAGCGGCTCGGCTTCCTTCCGGGCGACGTCCTCGCGAAGGTCGACCCGTACATGCGCCCGCTCTTCGACGCCCTCTACGACACGATGGACCCGGAGAAGCTCAACACGTTCATGGAGCGCGGCACGATCGAGGTCGCGCCGCTCGCGTTCATGCGCGGGCGGGCGCACCCGGTAGAAACGGGGGTGCTGACGCCGGACGGCTTCCGGCCCATCGGCGAGCTCCGCGTCGGTGATCTCGTCATCGGCTCAAACGGGCACCCGACCGCGGTGCTCGGCGTCTATCCGCAGGGCCGGAAAGACGTCTTCCGCGTCCGGACACAGGATGGTGCGTCGACGCTCTGCTGCGGCGAGCATCTCTGGCGCGTAGTCACGGCCGAGGATCGCCGACGCGCCAAGCCTGGTCGTGTGCTCGAGACTCGCGAGATGATCGGCCGGCTGCGGCGCTTCCACCAGCACCGGTATGAGCTCCCGCTTGTCTCGGCGCCGGTGCAGTTCGTCCCGCAGGACGTTCCGCTCGACCCGTATGCGCTGGGGCTACTGCTGGGTGACGGCTGCCTAACGGCCTCGACGACGCCGAGCTTCTGCACGTCCGACCCCGAGCTTGCCGAGGCGCTGGAGATCGCTCTTGACCGGATCGAGCTCCACCACAAGGGCGGCTACGACTACGTGCTCCGGCATGAGAACGGCGGTCGGGGCGGCGTCATCGTGGCGAATCCGGTGACCGACACGCTTCGCGAGCTCGGGCTGGCGGGTACTCGATCCGCGACGAAGTTCATTCCGGAGATCTACCTCCACAACACACCGGTCGTGCGGATGAGTGTTCTCCAGGGCCTGATGGACACGGACGGCGGGCCGGTGACGCAGTCCGGGCGGACATGCCGAGTCCAGTACACAACGTGCTCAGAGCGCCTCCGCGACGATGTCGCGTTCCTCGTCCGGTCGCTCGGCGGTGTCGCGTACTGGCGGCGTCGCGCTGCAGAGGGTCGGAAGCCTGGTAACGCTCGCGGCCGCCCGATCGAGTACCGCCATGACTCGTTCGTGATGGACATCCGGCTCCCGGCGGGGATTGATCCGTTCCGGTTGTCGCGAAAGCGTGAGATCTACCGGCGGCACGGCGGGGGCCGCCCGATGCGGTTCATCGAGTCGATCGAGCCGGCCGGTGAAGCGGAGACCGTGTGCATCCAGGTCGGCGCGGCCGACTCGCTCTACGTGACCGAGGACTTCCTCGTGACCCACAACACGCTCAACGACTCGTTCGTCATCCTCGACGAGGCGCAGAACACGTCGCCGGAGCAGATGCAGATGTTCCTCACGCGGCTCGGCTTCGGCTCGAAGATGGTCGTGACCGGCGACGTGACGCAGATCGACCTGCCGCGCGAGCAGGCGTCTGGGCTCATCCAGGTGCGGGACATCCTCTCCTCGGTGGACGGGATCGCGTTCGTCGAGTTCGGCCACCAGGACGTCGTGCGGCACAAGCTCGTGCAGCGGATCGTCGAGGCGTACAAGCGTCACGCCGAATCGACCGGGACCCAGCGCTCGCGGTGATAGAGGTCGCCGTCTCGAACCGCTCCGGCGAGGAGGTCGACGAGGCGGGGGCGGTGGGGCTCGCGCAGCGCGTCCTCGCAGGCGAGGGAGTCGAGTCGGGCGAGCTCGGGCTCGCGTTCGTCGGGCCAGAGGAGAGCCGCGCGCTGAAGAGCGAGCACCTCGGCATCGACGAGCCGACCGACGCGCTCGCGTTCCCGCTCGACGGGCTCGACGAGCTGCCGGACGGCCTCCCGCGCCAGCTCGGCGACGTCGTCGTCTGCCCAGAGGTGGTCGGCGAGGAGTGGCGGAAGCCGCTCGTCCACGCGCTGCTCCATCTCGTCGGGTACGACCACGGCGCCGACATGGAGGCCCGCGAAAGGGTCTACGCGTGAGCAGGCCCGCTCCGGGCCGCGCGCCGACGCTGGTCGACAGCTTCAACTACGCGTTCGAAGGGATCATCCACGTCCTCAGGACGCAGCGGAACCTCCGCCTCCATTTCCTTGCCGCGATCCTCGTCTTCGCCGCGGCGATCGCGCTCGGCGTCACGCGCCTGCAGCTCATCGCGCTCGTGCTCGCGATCGCGTTCGTCCTCGTCGCCGAGATGCTGAACACGGCGATCGAGGGCGTGATCGACGTGTCGACGACGAGCTTCGACCCGAACGCGAAGCTCGCGAAGGACATAGCCGCGGGCGCCGTCCTCATCGCCTCGATCGCCGCGCTCGGCGTCGGCTACCTCGTCTTCGAGGATGCCGCGGGTACGCGCGCGACCCACGTTCTCGACCGCCTCCGCAACGCGCCCGCGTCGCTTACACTCGCGGCGCTTGTCCTCGTCATCCTCCTCGTGATCGCGACGAAAGCGTGGACGGGGAGAGGCACTCCGCTGCGCGGCGGGCTGCCGTCGGGCCACGCGGCGGTCGCGTTCGCGGGGTGGATCGCCGTGACGTACCTCGTCGGCGACCATCATCGCTTCGTCGTCTCCTCGCTCACGCTCATCATGGCGCTGCTCGTCGCGCAGACCCGCGTCGAGTCGGGGATTCATTCGACGCTCGAGGTCGCCTACGGCGGCGCGGTCGGCGCCCTCGTCGCGCTCGTGATCTTCCAGGCGGTCGGATGAGGCTGCTGATGTGGGACTTCGACGGCACGCTCGCGCACCGGCGCGGCGAGACCGGCTGGAGCCTGCTGCTCGCGGAGGTGCTCGACGCCGAGGAGCCGGGGCACGGGCACTCGGCGGAGACCTTTCGGCCGTACCTGCGGGACGGCTTTCCGTGGCACCGGCCGGACGTGCCGCATCTCGAGCTGTGCGGCGATCCCGACGGCTGGTGGGCGGGCGTCCAGCCTCTGCTCGCGCGGGCGTACGAGGCAGCCGGCTATCCGCCTGCGCGCGCAGGCGAGCTCGCCGTCGCCGCGCGCCGGCTCTACGTCGAGCCCGCGGGCTGGAGCCTCTTCGACGACACGCTGCCCACGCTCGAGCGGCTCGCGGGGAAGGGCTGGAAGCACGCCATCCTCTCGAACCACGTGCCCGAGCTCGGCGCGATCGTCGCCGGGCTCGGGCTCGACCGGCTCGTGGTCGCGCTCTCGTGCTCGGCGGACAGCGGCTACGAGAAGCCGCATCCCCTCGCGTACGCGTCCGTGCTCGAACGGCTCGAGCCGACCGACGCGTGGATGATCGGCGACAACGTCGTCGCGGACGTTCTCGGCGCGGAGGCGATCGGCCTCCCGGCGGTGCTCGTGCGGCGGCCCGATCCACGGGCGGCGCGCTTTGCCGCCACGCTGGCCGGCGTGGAGGAGTTCCTCACGGAGGCGGTCGCGGCGTGAAGGATCTGCTGGACGAGCAGAAGCGGTACTACGCGGCGCGCGCGCCGGAGTACGACGACTGGTGGCACCGCCGCGGTCGCTACGAGCTCGAGCCGGACGCGCTCGCGCGCTGGTGGGAGGACGTCGCCGAGGCGGACGCCGCGCTGGAGGCGTTCGCGCCGAGCGGCAGCGTGCTCGAGCTCGCCGCCGGGACGGGAATCTGGACGCGCAAGCTCGTTCGGATGGCCGAGCGCGTCGTCGCCGTCGACGCAAATCGCGAGACGCTCGCGCTCAACACGGACGAGGCGGAGCACGTCGTCGCCGACCTGTTCGCGTGGCGGCCGGAGGAGACGTTCGACGTCGTCTTCTTCTCCTTCTGGCTGTCGCACGTGCCCGAGGCGCGGCTCGACGACTTCTGGGCGCTCGTCCGGTCGGCGCTGAAACGCGGCGGACGGATCTTCCTCGTCGACAACAACGTCAAGGGCGATCCGACCCATCGCGGACGCGCGCGCGTCGACGCGGGCGTCGAGCGGCGGCAACTCTCCGACGGGCGCGAGTTCGACATCGTCAAGCACTACCGCACCCCGGCCGACTTCCCGCACCTCGAGCTGCATGTGACGATGAACGGGCACTTCATCCACGGAGGAGGGACGTTGTGACCGCGGAGGAGCTGATCGCGCAGGCCGACGCAGCGGCGAAGAACGCGTACGCGCCGTACTCGAACTACCTCGTCGGCGCCGCGGCGCTCGCGCGCGACGGGCGCGTCTTCGCCGGCGCGAACGTCGAGAACGCCGCGTATCCGCTCGGGATCTGCGCCGAGCGCGCGGCGATCGGGAAGGCCGCGAGCGAAGGGCTGAAGCCGGGCGACTTCGAGGCGATCGCGATCACGGCATCGCCGTGCGGCGGCTGCAGGCAGTGGCTGCACGAATGGCGGTTCGAGCGCGTGTACTTCCGCCGCGCCGACGGCACGGTCGCCGAGTACGCGGCCGACGACCTTCTCCCGGACACCTGGGATCTTCCGGCGTGAGCGTAGGCTCGACGGAGCTCACCATGAGCGGAGGCGCCGGCCGGGCCGGGGCCGGAGCGGGAAAGTCGTGCGTAGGCTCGACGGAGCTCACCATGAGCGGAGGCGCCGGCCCGGCCGGGACCGGAGCGGGAAGATGAGGTCGGGCTTCGTCGCCGTCGCCGGCCGCCCGAACGTCGGCAAGTCGACGCTCGTCAACGCGCTGTGCGGCGGCAAGGTCGCGATCGTCTCCGACAAGCCGCAGACGACACGGCGGCGGATCTTCGGGATCGCGAACGGTGACGACTGGCAGCTCGTGCTTGCCGACCTACCGGGCTTCCAGCGTCCGCTCGACGAGCTGACCGAGCGGATGCAGAGGACGGTCGACGCGTCATTCGAGGAGGTCGACGCGGTGCTCTTCGTGCTCTCGGCGCGCGAGCGGATCGGCGCCGGCGACCGCTTCATCGCGTCGCGCGTGTTCGCGCTCGGCGTCCCGGTCGTGATCGCGCTCAACAAGGTCGACCGGCTCAAGGCGGCTCACATCGCGGAGCAGATGTCCGGCGCTGCCAAGCTCGCCGCCGGGCCGAAGGCTCTCGCCGCCAGGGAGCGGTTCCGGGCCGACCACGCCGCGGCCGACTGGGTCGACAACTTCCACGCGCTCCACCCGGTGAGCGCGAAGACCGGCGACGGCATCGCTGCGCTGCGCGACGAGCTCGTGGCTCTGCTTCCGGAGGGCCCGCTCTACTTCCCGGTGGAGCAGCGGAGCGACCTCTCGGTCGAAATGCAGATCGCGGAGCTCATCCGCGAGAAGGCGCTCTGGCTCACCCGGGACGAGGTGCCGCATGCGCTGTCCGCCGAAGTCGAGTCGATCGAGGACAAGAACGTGACCGCGTCGCTCCTCGTCGAGACGGAGTCGCAGAAGCTGATTCTCGTCGGCAAGGGCGGAGCGATGGTGAAGGACATCGGCACGCGCGCGCGACCCGAGATCGAGGCGCTGCTCGGCCACTCGGTCTTCCTCGAGCTCCGGGTGAAGGTGCGTCCGAAGTGGCGCCGCGACGCGGCGATGCTCGAACGGCTCGGGCTGTAGCGTCCGCGCCATGGATGCGGTCGAGAGGCAGGTCGAGGCGTACAACGCACACGACGCCGACGCTTTCGCGGAGTGCTACGCGCGGGACGTCGTGATCGAGAACGCGGACGGCACCGTCAGGGTCGAGGGCCGGGAGGCGTTGCGCACGGGCTACGAGAAGCTCTTTGCGGACAAGCCGAGCCTCCACGCCGAGATCGCGAGCCGGATCCGCGTCGGGCGCTGGGTGGTCGACGAGGAGCGCGTCATCGTCGACCGTGCGGAGGACGAGCTCCATGCGGTCGCCATCTACCTGCTCGGCGATGACGGGCTCATCGAACGCGTCCGCTTCCTCCCGTAGCCTCTCAGCCGCAGCTCGGGCCGCCGTGGGCCGTGAGCCACGTCTTGAGCGCGCGGATCCGTCCGGAGGCCTGTGCGAGCCGTGTCCGGAGAGCGCTCGAGCCGGGCGCGTCGGCGACGAGCGTCGCATAGCCCTGCTCAACCGCCGACTCGCTGCCCCAGATGAGGAGGTCGGAGCCGGCGAGCATCGCCTTCGTCGCCGCATGGGGGATCGCGGCCGGCGCGGGCGCAGTGAGCGAGTCGGTGACGGTGACTCCCTTGAAGCCGAGCTGCCGGCGGAGGATCCCGTTGATGATCTTGCTCGAGAACGCGGCCGGCTTCCGCGAAGCGTCGAGGTGCGGGTAGATCGCGGTGTTGACCATGACGAGCTTGACACCGGCCTTGATCGCGGCCTCGAAGGGGAGCAGGCCCGGCTCGATCTTCGCCTTCGAGGCGTTGATCGTGATCTGGCCGTTGTCGGTGTTTCCTCCGGCGAGCCCGAGCCCCGGGAAGTGCTTCGCGGTCGCGGCGACGCCGTTCTGCTGGAGGCCGCGGACGAACGCCTTCGCCATGGCGGCGTTCCACCTCGCGTTCTCGGAGAAGGCGCGCGAGCCGAGGAAGTTGTTCGACGAGCTCGGAGTGTCGACGACCGGCGCGAAGTCGATGTCGACGCCGGACTCGCGAAGAGCTTGCGCGGCGCCCGCCGCCTGCGCGTGGGCGTCTGTCGGATTCCTCATGTCGGCCGGTGCCTCGGTCGGCGGCGCCCACGAGAGGCGCTTGACGATGCCGCCCTCCTGGTCGAGCGCGATGAGGAGCGGCTCGCCGCGGGTGCACGCCGCCTGTTGCAGCTGTGCCGTGATGTGCTTGACCTTGGAGCGGGTGAGCCAGTCGTTGCGGAGGAAGATGACTCCGGCCATCTTGCCGTTGCGGATCCGCGCCAGGAACGTGCGGGTCGGCGGCGCGGTGAGCGTTCCCATCACGACCTCGGCCTCGTCGCTGAAGCCGATCGCGGGCTGGCTGCGGCCGGCGGTGATCGCGGGGGCGGAACCGGCGCTCACGCATGCCGTGAGCGTGGCGAGCAGCGCGACGGCCGTCCCTGCAGCGACCCCCCGTCTAGGCACGTGGACAATGTAACCACCGAAAGGGCCGGACTAAACTCATGCCATGGCGCAGGCTCCCGCACTCGAGGCTGGAAGTGCGCCGAGCCCGTGGGAGATCGCGTCGTTCCTCGAGCTGAAGACCGTCAGGCACCCGATGGGCCAGTGAGCGTAGGCTCGACGGAGCTCACCATGAGCGCAGGCGCCGGCTTTGCCGGCGTCGGAGCGGGTAGGTCGTGCATAGGCTCGACGGAGCTCACCATGAGCGCAGGCGCCGGCTCTGCCGGCGTCGGAGCGGGAAAGTCGTGACCGCAGGCGCGACCGCCGTTCCCGAGGTTCAGGCCCTCCTCCGCGTCCTCGCCGCCGGTAGGGACGTCGCCGAGATGGGCGCGGCGTACGGCGGGACGGCCGCCGTCATGGCCGAGACCGCACGGAGCGTCGTCACCGTCGAGCTCGACCCGGAACGCGCGGGCGTTGCGCGCGAGCTGCTCTCCGGCCTCGCGAACGTCGAGTTCGTCGAGGGCGACGCCTTCGAGGAGCTGGCCGGCCGCGGGCCTTTCGATCTCGTCTTCGTCGACGGCGGCCTTCGCGAGGCGCTGCGCGACGGGCCCGCCTGGGAGACGATCCTCGGGCTCGTCCGTCCGGGCGGAATCCTCGTCAAGGACGACATGACACCGGGGCGCCAGGTCGCCGGTGACGAGATCCGTGAGTTCCTGCTCCGCGATCCGCGTCTCGCGGCGACGGAGATTCTCGTCTCGCCCGAGATGGCCGTGATCGTCGCCGCGCGGGTTCGCTGAGGCGCGCAGCCCCGAGTAATCCTCCGTACCCTTGCGCAGCTGTTGATGGAGTCGAGCTTCCCGACAAGTCCCACCGAGAACGTCCCCGGCTCCGTCGCAGACCCGACGGAGTCGGAGCGCCTGCATCGCAACCTCACGCCCGCGATCGCCGAGCTCGACGACCCGCGCGGCTTCTTTCGCTACGCCGTCGCTGCGCTCGTGGCGCTCGCAGTCGCGCTCTGCGGCGTCTTCATGTTCAACGCGATCGTCGATCCGCTCTCGCTCATCGGCTGGCGGATCGTGCCGCCCGCGGTCGAGACCGACCGCTCGATCAAACTCGACCTGATCGGCAAGCTCAAGACGAACCCGCAGGTCGTCGTCCTCGGAAGCTCGCGCTCGCGCCAGGCGGAGCCGGCGTTCATCGACAAGCTGACGGGTCTCAAGACCGGGTTCAACGCCGGAGTCACCGGCGGTGACGCCGCCGACGCGTGGGTGATGGTGCGGAACATTGCGGCTCGCTTCCCGCACGGCAAGCGGGCCTACATCTGGTTCGTCGACTACAAGCTCGCGACGGCGGGGATCAACCCGCAGCTCGCGCAGGATCCGCGCTCACGGCCGTATCTCGGCAACCGGAGCGTGAGCTTCTCGCTCGCCGACGTCGGGACGTATCTCGGGTTCCAGGCGACGGACGCGTCCTATCGGGTCCTCAAGGCGTGCATCGAGGGGCCCTGCCACGGGCATCTCTACTACCACGCCGACGGATCGCTGAAGGGCGCGGCGCTCAAGTACCTGCCGGAGGATGCGCCGTCCCTGAAGGCGGCGGTGGCCCAGAAGCTCGCCGCCGTCAAGCATCAGCCGCGCAGTCTCGCGCCGTTCACGAGCGCCCAGCTCTCGTACTTCGACGAGACGCTTGCCTTCATGAACAGGCACGGCGCGACGCCGGTCATCGTCCTCAACCCGATCTATCCGAGCGTCTACCGGCTCCTCCAGAAGCGCCACTCGCAGCGCGAGGCCGAGGCGCTCGCCGAGCTCCACAAGCTCCAGAAGCGGTACCGCTTCGTCGTCGTCGACTGCTCCAACATCCACGTCTGGGGCGGGAAGGCGCGGGACTTCAACAACGCGACGCACGTCAACCGCCGGAACATGCGGCGGATGCTCCGCTACATCGTCGCCCACTCCGACGGAGCTCTGACCCGCTAGTGCTCTTCAACTCGTACGTCTTCCTCTTCGGGTTCCTGCCGCCGGTGCTCGTCGGGTGCTGGGCGCTGCGGGTCAAGAACCTCCGGCTGCTGTTTTTGACGCTGGCGTCGTGGGCGTTCTACGCGTGGTGGGACTGGCGGTTCCTGCCGCTCATGCTCTCGACGACGACCGTCGACTACGTCGCGGCGCTGATGATCCACCGCACCGACGTCGCGCGGCGGCGCAACGCCTGGCTCATCGGTTCGCTCGCGGTCAACCTCGGCCTGCTCGGCTACTTCAAGTACGCCGACTTCTTCCTCAACTCGCTCAACGGGATCGGGAAGGCGATCGGCGCGCCGGTCGGGTTGCCCGACCTCCACATCCTCCTGCCGATCGGGATCAGCTTCTACACCTTCAACTCGATGTCGTACACGATCGACGTCTGGCGGAAGCGCGTCGAGCCGACGAAGCACATCCTCGAGTACTCGACGTTCGTCGCGCTGTTCCCGCACCTGATCGCCGGGCCGATCGTTCGGTTCGTCGACCTCCAGCCGCAGCTGCGCGCGCCGCGTCCGAAGCTCACGTCGGACGCGGCCGGCGTCGGCGCGTACTTCTTCACGTGCGGCCTCGTGAAGAAGCTCCTGCTCGCCGACCAGCTCTCGCCGCACGTCGACGCCCTGTTCTCGCACTCGTCGCAGCTCGGCTTCCTCGGCTCGTGGGCGGCCGCGGTCGGCTACTCGCTCCAGCTCTATTTCGACTTCTCCGGCTACTCGGACATGGCCGTCGGGCTCGCGTGGCTCATCGGCTTCCGGTTCCCGCAGAACTTCAACTCGCCGTACAAGGCGGTGAACGTCTCGGACTTCTGGCGGCGCTGGCACATGAGCCTGTCCGCCTGGTTCCGCGACTACCTCTTCATCCCGCTCGGCGGGTCGCGGCGTGGGGCGAAGCGGACGGTCGTCAACCTCGTCGTGACGATGTTCCTCGCAGGCCTCTGGCACGGCGCGGCGTGGACGTTCGTCGTCTGGGGACTCGTGCACGGGCTCGCGCTCGGCGTACACGGCGTGCTGAAGAACCTCGGGCTGACTCCGAAGAGCGTGATTGTCAACCGCGTCGTCACGTTCCTCTACGTCGTCGCGGCGTTCGTCATCTTCCGCGCGCCGAACCTCCACGTCGCCGGGAGGATCCTCTGGCGGATGCTCGGCACCGCCGGCGTCGAGTCGTGGTCGACGCTGCAGACGTTCATGCCGGGCCGCTTCGTCGTCCTGCTTCTCGCGCTGCTCGTCTTCGCCCAGTTCGCGCCGAACACGTGGGAGCTGAAGCTCAAGCCGCGCCTGGTCTACGGCCTCGTGACTGGAGTCGCCGCGGCCGTCGCCGTCATGTCGATCGCCGTTCCGCACCCGTTCATCTACTTTCAGTTCTGATGAAGGGCGCCGTCCTCGTCTTCGCGCTTCTCTTCGTGTGCGGCACGGCCACGGCGCTCGCCGTCCACAACCCGAACCCGCCGAGCTGCACCGACACCGGCGACCGCCTCACGAAGATCGGGCTCATCGAGCACCTGCGCAAAGCGCCGCACGTCTTCATCCTCGGCAGCTCCCGCGCCCGCGTTGCGATGCCGGCGACGGTGGAGAAGCTCACCGGAGGTACCGCGTTCAACGCCGGAGTCCATGCCGGCGGCGCCGCAGACGAGTACGTCTTCACGCGCCTCCTCGCGCAGCGCTTCCCGCACGCGAAGCCGGCGTATCTCATCTTCGTCGACGTCTCGATCGCCGTCGACACGGTCAATCCGGAACTCGCCGACGAGCCGCTCGCGCGGCCGTTCCTCGGCGCCGCCGCGAGCCCGAAGAAGACGACGTGCGTCCCGAACGGCTTCTACGCCGCCGACGGCGGGCTCGCGTATCCGCCCGCGCTCGACAAGGCGCAACGGGAGCAGCGGGTGGCGAACGGTCTCGTCGGCGCGGTCGCGAGGATTCGCGCCGACGCGAAGAAGCCGCGCCACATCGACCCGAAGTCGACGAAGTTCTTCCGCAAGCTCCTCGGCTTCGTGAACGCGCAGGGCGCGACCCCGGTGATCGTGCTCAACCCGATCTATCCCACAGTGCTCGCGGCGCGGGAGAAGTACGGCTTCCCCGAGCTGAAGGCGGCAAAGACGTACCTCGCCTGGCTCCGGAAGCGCTACCGCTTCGTGCTCGTCAACGGCGAGGACATCCGCACGTGGGGCGGCAAGGCGTCCGACTTCACGAACATCGACCACATCGACCGCGCGAACATGGACCGGCTCCTCCGGTACGTCGTCAGCCACTCGAACGGCGTGCTGACGCGCTAGCCGGCCCTGTTTTGACTGCTCGGCAGATGCGTGCCGTTCTCGGCCTGGCGTTCGTACGGCTGCTTGCTGTGAGCGGGACGGCGTTGGCGCTCCCGCTCACGCACACCACCACCAATCCCGCGAGCTGCACCGACACCGGCGACCGCTTCACGAAGATCCGGCTGCTCGAGCACCTCCCCACGGCGCCGCATGTCCTCGTCCTCGGCAGCTCGCGCGCTCGCCCTGCGATGCCCGCGACCGTGGCGGCGCTCACCGGCGGCCCGGCGTTCAACGCCGGAGTCCACGGCGGCACCGCCGCGGACACATACGTTTTCACGCGCCTCCTGGCCCAGCGCTTCCCCCATGCGAAGCCGGCGTACCTCATCTTCGTCGACGTCGGGATCGCCACTGACGCGGTCGCCCCTGACATGGCCGACGAGCCGCTCGCGCGCCCGTTCCTCGGCGCCGACGCGAGTTCGAAGACGACGACGTGCGTCGACAACCACGACTACGCCGCGAACGGGGGGATCGTCTATCCCGAGGAATCGAAGGCGCAGCGTCAGCAGACCGTGGCCGCCGGCTTGCCCGCGGTCCTTGCGGGAATCCCGGCCGACTCGAAGAAGCCGCATCACATCGATCCGTCCAAGACGACGTACTTCCAGAAGCTCCTCCGCTTCATAAACGGAAACGGATCGACGCCGGTGATCGTGCTCAACCCGCTCTACCCGGCGGTGCTCGCGGCGCGGGAGAAGTACGGCTTCCCCGAGCTCAAGGCTGCCAACGTCTATCTCGCCTGGCTCCACACGCGCTATCGGTTCATCGCCCTCAACTGCGAGGACATCCGCACGTGGGGCGGCAAGGCGTCCGACTTCTCGAACGCCACCCATATCGACCGTACGAACATGGGCCGGCTCCTCCGGTACGTCGTCCACAACTCGGGCAACGCGCTGCTGGCGAAGCGCTAGCCGAAGAAGGCGCTCGCGACCTCGTACCAGTCGCGCGGCACGAGCTTGAGCTCGGCGGTCGCCTCCGCGAGCGGGACGGCGACGATCTCGTCCCCGCGCAGCGCCGCCATCTTCCCGAACTCGCCGGCGAGCGCGAGATCCGCCGCCTTCAGCCCGAAGCGCGTCGCGAGGATGCGATCGCGCGCCGTCGGCGTGCCGCCGCGCTGAATGTGCCCGAGCACGGTGACGCGCGTCTCGAAGCCCGTCCGCTCCTGTATCGCGCGGCCGAGCGTGTCGCCGACGCCGCGGTTGGACAGCGTGACGTGCCCGAACTGATCCGTCTCGCCGCGGTCCGCGAGGCCCGGCAGCTCCGCGCCCTCGCTCACGACGACGATGGAGAAGTTCTTGCCGCGCGCATGGCGCTTCCGGATCGTCTCCGCCACCTCGTCGTAGTCGAGCGGGATCTCGGGGATGAGGATCACGTCGGCGCCGCCGGCGATGCCGCTGTGCACGGCGATCCAGCCGGCGTGCCGTCCCATCACCTCGACGACCATGACGCGGTTGTGCGACTCGGCCGTCGTGTGGAGGCGGTCGATCGCCTCCGTCGCGATCGAGACGGCGGTGTCGAAGCCGAAGGTGTAGTCCGTGCCGGACAGGTCGTTGTCGATCGTCTTCGGGACGCCGACGACGGGGAGTCCGTGCTCGGCATGGAGGCGCGCGGCGACCCCGAGCGTGTCCTCGCCGCCGATCGCGACGAGCGCGTCGAGCTCGCGGTCGGCGAAGTTCCGCAGCACGCGCTCGACGCCGCCGTCGAGCTTGAAGGGGTTCGTGCGGCTCGTGCCGATGATCGTCCCGCCGCGCGGCAGGATCCCGGAGACCTGCTGCGGCCCGAGATCCTCGAAGAGCGGCTCGACGAGCCCGCGCCAGCCCTCGCGCGCGGCCACGACGTCCCACCCCGCCGCATCGGCGCGCCGCACCACGGCGCGGATGACCGCGTTGAGCCCGGGACAGTCGCCGCCGCCGGTGAGGATGCCGATGTTCTTCGCCATGCCAGCCGAGTCTTATCTGTTCACGCCTTTGGCCCGACGAAGCCGTCGACAAATGCGACGTCCATCCGGCGGCTGATCGAGAGCTGATCTCGTCCTGCCGCCGAGACCGTCACGCCGAGTCGGCGGCACGTTCCGGCAAAGATCTCACGGATGTCCGCCGATCGCTGACTGAAGAAGTACCGCGGGTACACCCGTCCGTTGACCCGATTGAGGACGCGACAACCGTCGGAGTGGATAAGTCCGCGAAGAAACATCTCAGGCTGATCCTCGACAATCCGCTCCTGCCACTCAGCGAGCACGATGCGGCGTTCGTGCTTCCTGCCCCGGCCGTGCTGTGGGAACAAGCTCGGCCACGTCTTCGAGTACGCGGACACGTCCACCGTCCGCGAGCCATCTTTCCGCCGGCTGACCGACCCGCGGTTACGAGGGACGACAGCCTGCATGGCCCGCGCGCACTCGGCGATGACGCTCGGGTAGGCGGCGTCGGTCGCGATCCTGAGGCGGTGGCAGCGGCGGTCAGCGGAGATGCAACCGTCGCCCAGATACATCCCAAGCAGATACGCGTACTCCGCGGCAGGCGGCGTGGGTACGTCCGGCATTCGAGGCTGCTCATCGGCGACCGGAAGCCGGAGCCAATCTCGCGCGGTGCTCCGTGGAACGCCTGTCCTGCGAGCGATTTCCGATGCGGTCTTCCCCTCTCCGGCGAGGAAGTCGACGACGTGCCGTTCAAGCAAGGGACGCATGGCATGCGGCGGGTGGGATTCGAACCCACAAGCCCCGAAGGGCAATGGATTTTGAGTCCATCGCGTAGACCAGTTCCGCCACCGCCGCGCCCGAATCATTGTAGGCGGCGAGTCGGCGGCTCTCGTCGGCCCTAGCCACCGACTTTCAGTGGGAAGTACGGCGGGGCGAGGAGATAGCCGATGCGCGCGTCGGGGCCGCGCTGGCCGAGCGCCATCTCGCGGGCCGCACCGATGCTGCCGATCGGGATGAAGCCGAGATGGCGGGCTGCGGTGCCGTCTCGCGCTCCCGCGACGTAGACGGCGCCGAGCCGAGCGAGCGCCGGCCGGCATGCGTCCCAGTCGCGGAACGGGAGGAGCGGGTGCACGGTGCGGCCGGCGCGGTAGTCCTCGACGGCTCTCTCATTCGAAGCAGCGGCGCGCTCGGCTTCGGCGAGGAGCTCCGGGCTCCGCGCGATCGGTGTCTGGTGGAAGAAGCGGCGGTACGGCTCCTGCGTCGGCCGCGCGAACGTGCGGGTGAACCGGTCGACGACGATGACGATCCCACCATCGACGACAGGGAACCCGTCGCGCCAGAGCCCGAGCGCGTAACCGAGCGTGAGGTGGGCCGCCGCGAGCGGGTTGAGCGGCTGGCCCGGGAGAAACGGCGTCGTCGCGGGGACGCCGAGGACGAGCGCGTCGAGCGGCTCGGCGAGCGTGGCGCCTCGTAGCTCGATCCCGCGCAACAGCGCCTCGGCATGGGCTACCGCCGGCGGCCCGGCGAGCACCGCGGCCGTCGTCCGCTCGATGCGGAGCGAGCGGAGGAATCGGCGGCGAACCGGCTCCGGTGTCGCCGCGAAGGCGAGTCGCAGTGGTTCGCGCGCGATCCGCTCCGTCGCCCCGGCGTCGTACGGGTAGCCGCGGAGAAGGCCCATCGTCTGGGGGTGGTTGAGGACGAGCGAGACGCCGAAGAGCGGCACGCGCTCGCCGAGCGAGTGCTCGAGCCGCGTCGCGAGCCGCCAGCCTGCGGAGCCGCTCGCCTCGAGGAGCGAGTCCGCGACGGCCAGTCGCTGCGCCTCGGCGTTCGCGGTGGCGAGCAGTGTCGCCGGCCCGCCGTGCAGCACCGTCTCGGCTGCGCTCACGACGACGACGAGATCCGTCTCGACGAGTTCCGGCGCGACGCGGAATTCTCCGAGCGCAACGAGGTCCGGATCCGCGGCGTCGTGAACCGCGACACGTCCGTGGAAGCTCCGTGCGAATTCGGGAGTGACGAGTGCCGCGACCGCGTGCCGGCTCGGTCGCAGCGAGAGCCCGCACGCCACGAGAAGCGTCTGGCGCTCGGTCGGGATCCCGAGCTCGGTAAGCGCTGCCGAGACCGCGGCGATGGTTCGCGGCCGCGGATCTCCCGCCGCGCCCGGCAGCGGCAAGAGCGGCGCGGGCACGACGATCGTCGCCCGGCTGACGCCGCGCGTGAGCTCCGCGAGCGGCTCGCCGTCGAGCGGAAAGCGAAGCGCCTCGCGCGTCGCGGCGTCGACATCGGTCGCGCGTCCCGGCGGAGGCGGCCGCATGACGACGGCGTCGTCAGGGGCGGCCGCGACGACGAGCCGCGTGCCGGAGAGGAGTGGGACGCGGCGCACACGGGGATTGTGCGGCCTAGTACGGATTGCCCGTCCCGCCCGTGATGTAGAAAGATGCGCAAATGGTGGATGAGGACCGTCCGCGTCGCGAGGCTCGGCTGTTGCCTGCCGTCGCCGCTGCCGGCGTCGCGCTCGCGATCGCGGTCGGCGCGATCGCGTACGCGGCCGGCCACTACGGCGAGCAGACGAAGACCGTCACGGTCCAGGGCGCAGTCTCCACGACCCCGACCTCATATCCGCCGGTCTCGCCCGCGGTCGCCGCCGGGGCGCACACGTTCGTCCAGTTCGCATGCGTCGAGTGCCACGGGATCGGCGGCCAGGGCGGGATCGATCCTGTCGTGCCCGCGCTGGACAAGGTTCGGACGAGCCTGACCGTCGCGGAGTTGACCCACATCATCGACCACGGCCTCGGCGAGTCCGCGAACCCGAAGCAGCCCTACATGCCGGTGTGGGGACAAGTGCTGTCGACAACGCAGGTCTCCAACCTCGTCGCCTACATCCGCGCCGGTCTGCCGCCCGTCGCCGACGCGCAGTCCGTGCCCGTGCCGACGGGGCAGGGAGCCGCTGTTGCCGGTGCCGCGCTTTATGTCCGCTACGGCTGCATCAACTGCCACGGCCCGAACGGTCTTGGCGGCGTCGCCAACCCGCTCTCGCCGGACACGGTCATCCCGCCGCTCTCGGGACAGGGCTTCCGCCACGACTTCCCGACGGACCAGGCGATCGCCGCCATCATCCGCAGCGGCAGCGTGATCGGCCGCGCGCCGATCGTGAGCATGCCCCACTGGGGCGGGATCCTCTCGAACCAGCAGATCGACGAGCTCATCGCGTACCTCAAGACGCTCAAGTAAGAGCGTCCCGGGCAGACACCCTCGCCGAGTCTCACAGTCACCCGAGCGTAGAGCGTGCCCTTTCGCGTTAGCGAACTGCGTCGCGGACTGCGGGCCAGTCGGAGTCCTCGTCGTAACGATCCGAAGGGGTAAGACGAGCCTCCCTGGGCCGTTGCGGCGCGCGATTCCGCCGCCGGAGCGAGGCACGCGCTTCAGTGCGTCGCTGATAGGCCCGCATCCCTTGTGTCCCCACAAAGGCCACGAATAGGCACAGCAGGCCGTGAGTCACTCCCACACCGAGCCATGTCGCCGCAGCCACGAAGGCCATCGCTCCCACCGCATACCGTTCTGCTGCCGACCTAAGCATCGCGCCTCCTGATATCTCGCTATCCGAGACGAGCTGAGTTCGCTGTCGAGTCTGAGCCTCCTTTGCAATCCACCACGAGCGTCGGCGAGGGGATGCCCGGACTCGTCTGCGCCAGTGTCGCCTCTCACTTGGCTGTGCGTGAACCGCTGGCCGGCGTGATCGGGTCCTACGGGATCGAGCGGTAGAGCCGGAGGAACGTCGTCCGGAAGCCGCGGTTCGGCCAGAAGCGCGACGCCCAGAGGTTCGTCATCCGCCAGTCGGTCGTCATCCTCGGATAGCCGTGCTCGTGCGCCCAGCTAATGCCGTGCGCGGTGAGCGCCAGGCCGGCGCGGGTGCCTCGCGCCTCGGGCTCGACCGATGCCTGGCCGAGGTCGATCGAGTCGCGCGGCACGCGCAGGTCGGCGGGGCGCCGGTAGAGGAGGAGATGGCCGACGATCCGTCCGTCGCGCTCGGCGACGAAGAGCTCGAACGGGGAGAAGTCGTCGTCGAGCCACTCGGCGTGAACCTCGTCGTGGCTCTGGAGCGGGATGCCGGAGAAGCTCGGTGAGGGCTGCATCGCCGCGTTCAGGGCGATCTCCAGGCGGGCGGCGTCGGCGAAGTCGTCGCGTGTCCCGTCCCGGATCGTGACGTCCGCGGCGGGCTCCTCCCGTGCGGTCTCCCGCGCGGCGAGCGCCCCTGACGCGCCGAAGCTCAGGCGGAACCACGCGTCGACGAGATCGGCGTCGTGCGAGAGGACGTAGACCATGTGCCGCGCGTGCCCGGCCTCCACCCATCGCCCGGCGGCGGCCGCGTAGAGGTCGCGCGCGCGCTCGCGGTCGCCTGCGACGGCGTGGCCGGCGATGCCGACGGTGAACCAGCCGTTCTGGCCGGGGCGGCCGACGAGGTAGCCGGACGGCGAGAAGACACCGCTCGCGCCGTCCGCCGACCACTCCTTCTCCAGCTCGGCGCGGAAGTCGAGGTCGGCCGGCAACAGCGGCTCTGCGGCGCGGTGCCGCGCTGCGAGCATCTCGGCCGCCGCGTCGAGGTGGGCGTCGGTGAAGGGGACGATCTCCATGGATCCCTAGACTCGCAGAGATGCCGAAGACGCTGACCGGTGCGGAACTCGACCTCAACGACGCGCCCGCGCGCGAGTCCGAGCTCTTCCTCGTGGACGGCAACAACCTCGCGTATCGCGCCTTTTTCGCGCTGCCGGAGGAGCTCGCGACGAGCGACGGCTTCCCGACCGGCGCGCTGCTCGGCTTCGCGAACATGCTCTTCAAGCTCCTCTCCGACTACCGGCCGAAGGGCGTCGCGGTCGCCTGGGACACACGGCCCGTGCATCGCACCGAGCAGGCCGCCGCAGCCGATGTCGTCTACAAGGAGGGCCGCCGGCCGATGCCGGATCTCCTCCGCGAGCAGTTCCCGCACTTCCGCCCGATCGTCGAGGCGTTCGGCTACCGCAACCTCGAGTTCGAGGGCTGGGAGGCGGACGACGTCATCGCGACGCTCGCGACCGCGGCCGACCGCGCGGGCGTGAAGACGTGCGTCGTCTCGACCGACCGCGACGCGTTCCAGCTCGTGTCCGAGAACGTCTGCCTGATGATGACGCCGCGCGGCGTGAGCGACGTCAACGTCTACACGCCCGAGCGGGTCGAGGCGCGCTACGGGATCACGCCCGCGCAGATTCCCGACTTCATCGGGCTCAAGGGCGACACGTCCGACAACATCCCGGGCGTTCCCGGGATCGGGGACAAGACCGCCGGCCAGCTCGTCGCGCAGTACGGCTCGCTCGAGGAGGTGCTCGCGCACGCCGACGAGATGTCGCCGGCGCGCCGGAAGAACCTCATCGAGTTCGCCGATCTTGCCCGGTCGTCGAAGCAAATCGCGACGATGCGGCGCGACCTCGACCTCGACTGCGACCCGGCGGAGCTCGTCCTCGCGCCGCCCGACCGCGCCGAGCTGCGCGAGACGTTCCGCCGCTTCGAGTTCCGCGCGCTCCTCGGGCGGATCGACGAGCTCGAGGAGGCTGTCCCCGCGCGCGAGCGCATCTCGGCGGGAACGACCGTCGCGTGGCGCGAAAAATCCGCAAGTGACAACTTGTCACTAAGTCCCGGACCCGTCGGGATTGCCGCGGACGAGGGGCGGATCGCGGTCACCCAGGGCGACGAGGTGGTCGTCGCGCCGCGGCCCGCCTTCCTCGACGGCGACTTCGTCGCGCACGACGCGAAGGCGATCGGCGTCGACGCTGTCGACGACACGATGATCCTCGCGTATCTCATCGAGCCGGCCCGTAGCGAGTACCTGCTCGACGACCTCGCCGCCGAGTACGCGGTCGAAGCCGTCCCCGAGCCGGATGCCGAGGAGGAGACGGCGCGGCTCGTCCGCCACGCCGCAGTCACCGCCCGCTTACGCGATCCGCTCCTCGAGCGCGTCCGCGAACGCGGCGAGGAGCCGCTCTACCGCGACGTCGAGATGCCGCTCATCCGCGTCCTCGCCGCGATGGAGAAGACCGGCGTCAAGATCGACACGTACCGGATGGGCGAGATCACCGCACGCCTCGCCGACCGCGTCGAGGAGCTCGAGGCGCGCTGCTACGAGCTCGCAGGCGAGGAGTTCGTGATCGGCTCGCCGTCGCAGCTCGCGAAGATCCTCTTCGAGAAGCTCGGCCTGACGCCCGGCCGCAAGGGCAAGACCGGCTACTCGACCGACACGAAGGTGCTGCGGTCGATCCGGTCTGACCACGAGATCGTGCCGGTCGTCGAAGAGTGGCGCGAGCTGTCGAAGCTCTTGAACACGTACCTCCAGCCGCTGCCCGCGATGCTCGGGGAGGACGGCCGCCTGCACACGACGTTCAACCAGACCGTCGCCGCGACCGGTCGCCTCTCGACCTCGAATCCGAATCTCCAGTCGATCCCGATCCGCACCGAGCTCGGGAAGGAGATCCGCTCCGCGTTCGTCGCGGAGCCGGGAGCCCGCCTGATCTCCGCCGACTACTCGCAGATCGAGCTGCGGATCCTCGCGCACGTCTCCGGCGAGCCGAAGCTGCGCGAGGCGTTCGAGCGCGGGGAGGACATCCACACGGCGACGGCAGCGGAGGTGCTCGGCGTCGACCCCGCAAAGCTCACCTCGGGCGAGCGCTCGATCGCGAAGATGATCAACTTCGGCATCGTCTACGGCATCTCGGCGTTCGGGCTCTCCGAGAACCTCGAGATCCCGCGCGAGCAGGCGCAGCAGTACATCGACGCGTACCTCGCGCGCTTCCCGCTCGTGCAGGACTTCATCCAGCGCACGATCGAGCGGGCCGAGGAGGACGGCTATGCGACGAGCCTGCTCGGCCGGCGGCGGCCGGTGCCCGAGCTGCGCGTGCGGAACCGCCAGACGCGCGGCTTCGGCGAGCGCGTCGCGGTGAACTTCGTGATGCAGGGCTCGAACGCCGACATCATCAAGGTCGCGATGGTCGCGATCGAGCGGCGGCTGCGCGAGGAGGGGAGAAGCGCCCGGATCGTCCTCCAGGTGCACGACGAGCTCCTCCTCGAAGCGCCCGACGCGGAGACGTCCGCGGTGAAGGAGATCGTCCGCGAGGAGATGTGCAAGGCGTATCCGCTCGATCCGCCGCTCGCCGTCGACATCGGTGCCGGCGACAGTTGGGCCGACGCGAAGAGCTAGCGATGGGGAAACTCGCGATCAACATCGTGTCCGTGGTGGCGATGGCCGCCGTCGTCGTGGCCGTGGACGTCCTCTTCTTCCGGCACCACTTCTGGGGACGGCTCGCGGTGAACGTCGGGATCGTCCTCGTGTTCGTCGCGTTCTACTTCCGGTTCGTACGCCGCATCTAGCGGGCCCGAAGACGCACGCAGCCCACGGGGTTTACCGCAGCGAGTTCAGCAGTTGCCCCGAAGTGCCCGGGGCGGCCTTTCGCGAGCATCCACGCCTAAAGGGGAAAAACCAGGCAGCCCGGTCGTGAACCGTGCGGCCGGAACGAGAGGAGTCGCGAATGAAGCGATTTGTCGCACCCGTAGGGCTGATGGTTGCAATCGCCGTCGCAGCCGTCTGCACCGGCACGGCGGTCGGAAGCAGCACCAACTTCACGGCCACGTACAAGGGCCACGTGACGGAGGTCGTCACCGGCAACGCCGTCAAGGCCACCCCGAAAGGGAACGGCAAGGCGACGCTGATCGGCAAGGGCACGTTGACCGGCGCCGTCGCGGGGAACACCTCGAACCCGCCGTGTTCGCCGCTCAGCGGTCCGGGGACCCTCAGCGGTCCGAAGGGCAAGCTGAAGTTCAAGTTGCTGACCGGCTCACGCGCTTGCGCCGCGGGCCAGGACGACCCGAACAACATCTCGTTCTCCGGCAGCGCCAAGGTCACCGGCGGTACCGGAAAGGCCAGGAAGGCGCACGGCACGTTGCGGTACAGCGGCCATTACAACCGTGGGACGGGCGCCTTCAACGTGAAGCTCACCGGAACCCTCAAGTACTAGCGAAGGAGCATCGAAACCAATGAAGCGGATCACTCTCGCGCTGGCCGTCCTCGTGCCGCTCGCGTTCGTCGCGGTTGCGCGCGCAGACACCACCGTCCCATTCCCGTCGAACCAGGTCAAAGGCGTGTTCGTCGCCGCGCAGACGGTGACAAAGGCCGGGGCGATCAGCGACCAGTTCGCGCCCGGCGACACCGTCGTCTTCCGGGCGTTCGCCGTCAACACGAAGACGCACAAGCTCCTGACGAAGAAGTTCGGGAGGATCACGAGGCACAACGCGAAGCTCGCGAAGAAGAGCCTCCGGTCGTTCTTCGTGCGGATCCCGCTCGTCGGCGATCGGCAGTTCATCGTGAGGGCCGCTCCCAAGGGGCTGGACCCTCGCTATCGCTGGGCGATCAGCTGGAAGGTGCCGGCGCTCTACCCGCTCGGAGTCGTCCAGTTCCAGGTCTTCGCGAGGATGTGGAACAAGCAGCGCGGGACGTTCGCGCAGCTTCCGATCGCCGCGTCGCAGCTGACGATCACGGCCACCCCGCAGGAGCCGTACGGGCCCGGCCCGACGGAGCAGGGATCGGTCACTTCCTCGAACCTCGATGTCGTGCTCTATGGCGACGCGGTCGCCGGACATTCGCGGCCGGTGGCTTGCACGCAGACGAACGTCTTCAAGGTGGGCGAGCAGGTCATCGTTCGTGACTTCGGATATCAGCTCAGCGACGGGGCCGTCCTCTCGATGGACAACGTCACCGACGCGCACTTCTCCGTTCCGGGGCAGCCCGACACGGTCCTCAACTGGGGCTCCCACGGGCCGAGCGGACCGCCGGCGCAGAAGGTCTGGTACTGGACCGGCGCCTGGACCATCCCGGCGGACTACCCGCTCGGCGACATCGACATCCACGTCACCTTCAAGACGGTCGCCGGCAAGACGGGAACCCTCGACTACCCCATCACGATCATCCCCAGCTCCTAGGCGAAGAGCGCCGGAAAGAGAGTCGCAGCCATGACCACCACGAAGAAGATCCTCTCCGTCGCCGCGCTGGCAGCAGGTCTCCTGCTGCCAGCGACGGCCTCGGCCGACCCGACGGTGCTCACGCCGCCGGCAATCCCCGGCGTCGCCCAGCTTCCGGGCCCGATCGCGCCGGTTGCCACGCCGGCGCAGAACATGGGGATCCTCCATGCGACGCCCGACATCGGTCTGCCCGGCCTTCCGTACACCCTCTCGGGAAGCGGACTCGAACCGAACAAGGACGTCTCGATCGTCTGGATGACGGCGAACGTCACGTGGGTCGTTGACCCGCGTCCCGACAGCGTCGACTACCTCGGACGAAGCGCGTCGAAGTTCGGCGTCGTCATCGCCAACACGACGACGGACGCGAACGGTGCGTTCTCCCTCGACCTCGTAGCCCCGCAGGACTTCGGCGGCATCCACGACATCTATGCGGTCGTCGACGGCGTTCAGGTGTCGAAGGGCGGCTTCCTCATCGCGCGCTCGGCGAAGATGACGCCGAAGAAGGGGCCCGTCGGGACGATGATCACCCTCACGTACTCGGGCCTCGGCTCGTCGCTCTACGAGGGTGGCGCCTCGCTGCAGTACGACAACCACTACGTCGGCGCCCTGACCGCCAACTGGACGCGGGGCGTGGCGAAGGTCAAGTTCCGCGCCTCGGGCGGGGTCGGGAAGCACATCATCACCGTCACCGACGCGATCAGCTTCGACTACCTCAACATCCAGCAGTCCCCGATCCCGTGGGGGACCGGTCACAAGTTCGCGTTCAGAGTCACGAAGGACCGCCACGTGCCGCCGGCCCCGCAGATCGACTGGCCGTCCCACGTCGTGCCGACGTTGGACGCACCGACGACGATGATTCCGGACGTCGTCGATCCCAATAGCACCGCCTCGGCGCAGTTGAGCTCGACGACCGGCCCGGTTCTCTCCAGCGTCGGCGTCACCGCATCCGGTCTCGAGCCGAGCACTCCCGTCGACCTCGTCTGGTCGACGGTCGTCGGCAGCCGGGTCAACTGCACGAGCACGTGCTGGAGCTTCGTCTCCGTCCCGCTCGCGACGGTTCCGTCAGGCGCGGATGGATCGCTCAACACGAACGTCAGCGTCCCCGACGGGCTCGGCGGCTGGCACGTCGTCCAGCTCATGCAGGGGGGCAACGTGATGGCGCAGGTGCCGTACTTCGTCAAGCGGAGCATCGTCGGGCGTGGGGTCTCGGCGCTCAGGCTCAAGGCGGGCCAGGACTTCACCATCCATCTCAAGGGCCTTGGCTGGACGCAGCTCGACAACACGATCGCCGTGGACTACGACAACAGCTACATCGGGTACGGCTGCGGCTTCAACTCGAACGGCGACGTCGTGATGAACTTCGTCGCGACGGGCCGCCCGGGAACGCACCTGATCGACATGTACCCGCTGCTCTACACGCAGCAGCCGTCGTTCCCCAACACGCCGTACGGGATGGTTCCGATGCTGACGTACGCGCGTGACGTGCCCGGCCTCGCGCTCGGCTATCGGCTGCCGGCCATCCGGCTCGCGATCGAGATCGTCAAGTAGGGGCATTCGTGCTCTCCGAACAGCGTCCATCGCTCGAGCGGTGGACGCTGTTCGTCCTCCGCCACCGTTGGCAGGTCATCGCCGTCTGGCTCGCCGCTGTAGCGGTCGGAGTCGCTGCGGCGGTCGCGCTTCCCGGGCGTCTCGCGAACTCGTACGAGATCCCGGGAACCAACTCCGCGCGTGCGGACGCTGCGCTCGCTCACGGGTTCGGGGAGCGGCCCGACGGGACGTTCACCGTGGTCTTCCGCGTTCGGCACTCCTTCGACCGGCGGCTCCAGCGTGAGTTGCGCGGCCGGCTCGAGCGCGCCGCGCATGTCTTGCCCGGCGGGCGGCTGGCGACGTTCCAGGTGGGAGGAGGGGCGATCTACGGCGAGGTCGCGACGACGCTCGGGCTGCAGCAGGCGAAGCCGCTGACCGAGCGGCTGCGCGCCGCGCTCGTCCGTGGCGCCGGGCCTGCGGCGCTCGTGACCGGGCCGCCTGCGATCCAGCACGACCTCGACCCGGTGCTGTCCTCCGACCTGCGGCGCGGAGAGGCGTTCGCTATCCCGCTCGCGGTGATCGTGCTCGCGTTGATGCTCGGGCTGTCCCTCGCGCTCGCGCTCCCCTTCGTCTTCGCCGCCTGCACCGTCTCGGCAACTCTCGCTCTGCTCTACGTGTGCGCGCGGTTCGTCGCGATCACGCCGTACGCGATGAACGTCGTCGAGCTGATCGGCCTGGGGCTGGCCGTCGACTACTCGCTCCTCGTCGTCACGCGGTATCGCGAGGAGTTGGCGCGTGCGGAGACTCGGGACGAGGCGGTCGTCGGGACGATGGCGACGGCGGGCCGCGCCGTCGTCTTCTCCGGCCTCGCAGTGGCGATCGGTCTCGCGCTGCTCCTCTTCATGCCGGTGCCGTTCATCCGGACGCTAGGGCTCGCCGGGCTGCTGATCCCGCTCGTGTCGATTGCGGCCGCACTGACGCTGCAGCCCGTACTCCTGTCGTTCTGCGGGCCGCGAGCGGTCGCGTCGGCCGGCTTCGCGCGTCTTCGCGCCCCGTGGGCGGCGCTCGCCCGATGGGTGATGCGGCACCGCTGGCCCGTGTTGCTCGCGACCTCGGCCGTCCTGGTCGCCGCGGTCGTTCCGCTCCGGTCCCTCTCGCTGACGCCGGGCTCGCTCGCGGGACTGCCCCGCGGAGCCGAAGCGACTCGCGGTCTCGTCGAGCTCCGCCGCGCCTTCGGTCCCGGTGCCGTCACGCCGACAGAGATCGTCGTGGACGCCGGCAGGAGCGGCGCAGCGCGGACGCCGGCGGTCCACTCGGCCGTCGAGCGGCTCGCCGGCCGGCTCTCTCGCGATCCGGAGGTCTACGTCGTGGCGCTCGGCTCGAGGGCGCCGTACGTCTCGGCTGACGGCCGCTTTGCGCGCGTGTTCGTCGTGGGACGTCACGAGTTCGGTGCCGCGGCGTCGCAGCGCCTCGTCGCGCGGATGCGAGACACCCTCGTGCCGGCCGCGCGCTTCCCCGCGCAGACGAGCGTCGCCGTAGGCGGGGCCGGACCGCAGGGAGTAGACTTCCTCGGCCGGATCGAGGCGTTCTTCCCGTGGCTCGTCCTGCTCGCGCTCGCGCTGACGTACGTCGTCCTCGTGAAGGCGTTCCGGTCGCTGGTGCTTCCACTCAAGGCGATCGTCCTCAACGCGCTCACCGTGGCGGCGAGCTATGGCCTGCTCGTGGCGATCTTCGACCGACCGATCGAGGCGTGGGTCCCGGTTGTCCTCTTCGCGACGCTCTTCGGGCTCTCGATGGACTACGAGGTCTTCCTCGTTTCGCGGATGCGCGAGGCGTGGGATGGCGGGGCCGGCAACTCCGAGGCGGTCACTGTCGGGCTGGAGCGGACGGGCGGTCTGATTACGGCGAGCGCGCTCGTGATGGCGGCGTCGTTCGGCGGGCTGGCCATCGGGAGCATCCCGGCACTTCGGCAGCTCGGGACAGGCCTCGTCATCGCCGTCCTTCTCGACGCGACACTCGTCCGGGCACTGCTCGTGCCGGCACTGATGGCCATCCTCGGCCGCTGGAACTGGTGGCTTCCGCGGATGCGCGAGCGGCGCAGGAGTGCGAGCATGGTCCCGCAACCGATCAAGGAGGTGTAGGGATGTCCGCAGAGCACACGACGACGCTCGAAGAGGCCCGGCGCGTCGGCGACGAGATTGGTGTCGATTGGGAGAAGTTCGAGCTCGAGCAGTTCCGAGCCGGCATGGACGTCGAGTTCGAGCACGGCAGCCATGACCCGCAGACCGACGTCACCCACGACGATCCGATCATCACGGGCAAGATCGCGCTCGCGCACATGAAGGAGTTCCCCGACTACTACGTCCGGCTCGAGAGGATGGAGGCGGAAGCCGAGCGCGAGCTGGCGGAGAACTGATCACTCGTCCTCGGGCGCCTCGCGATCGGGGTCGATCCGGTCGGCGCGCGCTCCGACCGACGGCTCGACGAGCTCGAGGCGAAGCGCTAGGCGTAGCCGAGCTCGGCGAGGAGCGGGCCGGCTTCGGCCTCGACGTCGGCGAGCTGCTCCGGTGTGAGCTCGCGCTGCCAGCGGCCGATCGACGTGTCGCGGAAGTCGTCGAGCGCGCGGTGCGCCGACGTCGCGTTCGCGCCGATGAACGCGGCGAGCGCATCGGCGCAGTTCGAGAAGTTCTCGTACCGGATCTCGAGGAGTCGCTCGCCGGCGTCCGCCGACCGCACCGCCTCGACGTAACGCCGCCATGCCCACGCGCAACGGCGCGCGTCGGACACCTGCGAGAACTCGTCGCGCCGCTCGGGCTCGACCCAGAAACGCGGCTGTGCGCCGTACGCGAGCCCCGCGTCGTCGCCTCCGTTCTTCGCGGCGTTGAGCCAGCCGCGCTCGAGGAGGGAGCAGACCACGTCGCGTCCGTCGCGGAGCGCGTGCACCGCCTGCGCCTGCGGGTACGCCTCGAGCGCCTCGCGCAGCACGTGCGACGTCTCCGGCGTCTGCTCGACGCCTCGCAGTCCGCGCGCGAGGCCGATCAGCCGCACGCGCTCGAGGATCGCCCGCAGCGCCGTCGACGACGGCCCGTCCGGCAGCGCCGCCTTCCACGGCGTCACCTCCGAGAGGTCGACGAACCCGGGCAGTCCGCCGATCGCGCGGCCCATGAACGTCGTCCCGGAGCGCGGACAGCCGACGACGAAGACGAGCCGCTCCTCGTGCCGGAGCCGCGGCCGCTGCACGAGCGCACGCTCGGCGACGCGCGCGCCGGCGACTGCGTAGTCGAACGCCTTCATTTCCCGCCGCTCATAACGCTTCGGGAAGCGAGTCCGGCACGAGCCCGAGCCCCTGCCGCAGCGTCTCGATCAGCTCCTGCGCACGCGCCAACAGCGCCGCAAGATCCTCGAGCTCGTCGCGTGGCACCTCGACCGTCACGCGCACCGGCGAGCGGGCGGTGGACGAGAGGGCGACCGTCTCGAGGCCGTCGGCGATGAGACCCGTCACGTCGAGGTACTCGTCGCGGGCGAGGCGCGCGCCGGGAGCGAAGCGCAGGTCGGCGCTCTGCAGCACGCCGGCGAGAAGTCCCGCGTAGTGGCCGGGCAGCCGAATCGTCGCCTCCCCGCTCAGCAGGCCGACCGTGGCGGACCAGCCGCCGTAGCCGCCTCCCGCGCCGTCCTGCCGCAGAACGGTCACCGCGCAAGAGCTCGTGACGCCGATCGGGTAGCGCTCGTCCATCCGCCGCAGCCTAGCCCCGGCATTCGGACGCACGCGAGGGATATGCGGGGCGCCGCTACACTGCTGCGCGCTTCTATGACGAACGAGACAATCAACGATCCGCGGCTCGAGGAAGGCGTCTGGACGACCGACCCCGAGAGCGGCGAGCTCGTCCCCGACTACGAGTCGACCTTCCCCACCATCGAGGAAGGCCAGGTCGTCAACGGGACGGTCGTCCGCGTGGACAAGGACGAGGTGCTCGTCGACATCGGCTACAAGTCGGAGGGCGTCATCCCGGTCTCGGAGCTGTCGATCCGGCGCTCGATCAATCCGGCCGACGAGGTCTCGGTCGGCGACGACATCGCCGCGCTCGTCCTCACGAAGGAGGACGCCGAAGGCCGGCTCATCCTCTCGAAGAAGCGCGCCCGCTTCGAGATCGCGTGGAAGGCGATCGAGACGGCCCACGAGAACGGCCAGCCGGTCACGGGCCGCGTGATCGAGGTCGTCAAGGGCGGTCTCATCCTCGACCTCGGCGTGCGCGGCTTCCTGCCCGCGTCGCTCGTCGACATCCGCCGCGTGCAGGACCTCGAGGAGTTCACCGGGCAGGAGCTCGAGTGCAAGGTGATCGAGCTCAACCGCCAGCGCAACAACGTCGTCCTCTCGCGTCGCGCCGTGCTCGAGGAGGAGCGCAAGGACCAGCGGCAGCGGATCCTCGACCAGCTCAACCCGGGCGACAAGGTCGAGGGGACGATCTCGAACATCGTCGACTTCGGCGCGTTCGTCGATCTCGACG
>Ga0307373_10002968_pt1 | contig 30162 bp, 12 predicted proteins | sample OX2MG_FD_202534 | JGI IMG/M metagenome (GOLD analysis project Ga0307373, IMG submission 202534) | Soil microbial communities from Risofladan, Vaasa, Finland - OX-2 | ecosystem: Environmental > Terrestrial > Soil > Coastal area > Acid sulfate soil | place: Finland: Risofladan, Vaasa | collected... | reverse complement strand
GGCCCCTATGACCATTTCCATCGACCGATGGACCTGCCCATGCCTGGCCGCTTCATTCTTCTTGGGAAAGCCGGATGCGGGAAATCCGCCCGTCCGGTTTGACGAGGGGCGGGGAGGCCAGCCTCCCCGCCTACTCTACTCAGTAATGTTTTTGTCGGTCTGCCTTCCGTTTCTCCGTGCCTCCTTGTCTTGGTGGTTTCTCACTGCAGTTCCTTGATTTCAATCTTGCGGAATCCAATTACGGTTTTCGCGTCGTGTTGCTGCAAGGTGATGTGGCCCTTGCTGAAGCGGCGCTTGGGGTCGATGTAGTCCGCGGTTGTCCGTCCGTTCACTTTCACCACAAGATGGTTTCCCTCGGCGATCAACTCGAGCGTCAACCATTCGTTCGGCGGTGCGATTGAGGTATCCATGCGGACAAGCGCCACGTTACGCGGTACCAACAGGCTGCCCGTCTTGAACTCGAATGGTCCGCCGCCGTAGATTTGTGCTGAGTAGCCGTCAAGCCACATTCGAGGCTTCTTCGGCGGCCCCCAGGCCGGGCCAAACTTGGAGCGGGCGTAGACACCGCTATCGCCGCCTTTGTTGACGCGCGCCTCGACCCGAAGGTGGAAGTCATTGAAGTCGCCGCGCTGGCTGTAGAGGTGGCTTGGCGCCGGTCCGGATCCGATCAGCACGCCGTTTTCGACGCGCCACTTGCCCGGCTGACTCGGATGTGTTTTCCAGCCGGTCAGGTCGTTGCCGTTGAACAGCGGAGCCCAATCATCCTCAGCGCGCGGGGCCGATTCCTTGTCGAGGATCATGATCTCGACGTCCTGAAACAGCGACTGTCCGCCCCTCGTTGCAATCCCAAGCGAACCCGGCCGATAATCTGCGTCGCGCACTTCCGCGATACGTTGGCCGTCTACATAGATCGACAGCAATTCTCCGACTGCTGAAAACGCAAACTCAAAGTAGTCGTCGAAGTTATTCGCTGTCCGGCACGTCAGCAGATCTCCCTACGAGCCTTCGCTCCATTTGAATACTCCAAATGAGTTGCCGCCACTGAACCAGGCCGCGTAGCCGAACTTTCGCTCCGGAGGGGGCGCCTCTTCACTGCGGAGATACAGGCCAAGGTTTTGACCGCTGACTTTCTTTACCCTGGCCCGAATGATGACATCAACGGGCGTTTGCTGAGGAATGGCCACCCAGTTCTCCTGCAATGCGGTTTCTCCGGGCATCACGTGAAGCCACTTCCCGGTGGCGATGGCATAGTAGTCCGCCATTTTCACCTCCTCCTCAGCCTCGCGCAGCAACGACTGGGCCTCCGCGTTGTCGCGCCACCCCGGTTGCTTCGCCAGTTCGCGCATTTGCGCCAGAAGTGTCTTTGCGCTGTCGGCGTTTCCCAGAGCATGGTGGGTCATGGCTAGAAAGGCCACGTCCGCAGGCTCCGGCGCGCCGTCCACGACATTCAACTTGGTGGAACGATTCAGTGTTGCCAGCGCCTCGCCAAATTGCCCCACGCGGTATTGCGCGACGCCCAGCGTATTCAAATAGTAGCCGGTTTCCGGTTCGATCTTGCAGGCGGCCTGGGCAAGACGAAGCGCGCGCCGGTAATCGTTGGCCTGAGCGTCGCGCCGCACGACGATCCGCCAACTGGCGTCGTTCAAGGCGTTGGCATCGCCCTGGCTTATCAGCGCGCCGTCAAGATCGGGCAGCAACCTAACGGTCAGCGTGGCGTTCTTGCCGCGGGTCACCGTGAACTGCTTGGTAATTGCTTCGTAGCCGGCGCCCTTGACATTGAGATCGTGCGTTCCGACTTCCAGCGACAGCGGCTTGTCGAGCCCGGCGATGTCGATCGCGTTGCCGTCCACCGTCACCGTGACATTGGCGTTGGGGTCGCTCAATTGGATCTCGACCATGCCGCGCGAAGTGCGCAATAGCAGTACGACGCCGAGGAGCAGTAATGCTGCGGCACTACCGGCTACCGTCCATCGTTGCCACGGTGGAAGCGACAGCCGCCAACCACGGCGCTTCACCGCCGGGCGACGTGTGTCGACGGAGACGCCAAACTGCGGCGCTGGCTTGACGCGGGGCGCCAGCGCCACGGGCGGAGCCACCAGCGGCACTGGTGATGCCACCGGCGGTGTGATGATAGAGACCGGGGTCGCGGCGCTGATGCGGTGCGTGGCTTCCGCCGGCTGTGATTGTCCCGTGTCGGTCGGTGGTGCGACGATCGTTTGGCCCGGCTTGAAGAAGGGGACAAGGGCCTTCGCCACCTCGACCGGCGTCTGATACCGCTTCGTCGGGTCTTTGGCCATCATTTTCGCGACCACGGTCGCCAATTCAACCGGCACCTCGGGGCGCACCAGGTTCAAGGACTTCGGTTCGCGCTCATGGTGCGCCTTCAGAATCTCAAACAGGCTCGTCTCTTGAAACGGCGGGCCGCCTGAGAGCAGAAAGTAGAGCGTGCAGCCGAGACTGTAAATGTCGGCGCGGATGTCGGCCTTGTGGGCGTCGAGCGTTTGCTCGGGCGCCACGTAGTCGGGCGTGCCGAGCATTTGCCCGCTCTTGGTCAGTCCTGCTTCCGCGCCCTTCTCACTCGTCGCTTTGGCCAGGCCGAAGTCGAGAATCTTGACCGTGTGCTTCTTGCCCTCGATGGCCAGAATCAGGTTGTTGGGCTTGATGTCGCGATGGACCATACCCTTTTCGAGGGCGTGCTGAAGGCCCAGGGCGACCTGATGGATGTAAAACGCCGCATTGGCCACGGGCAAGGGGCCACGCTGTTGGACCACCTGTGAAAGATCCTGCCCCTTCACGTACTCCATCGCGAACACCAACAGGTCGCCGGGCCGCAGCACACTGTGGGCTGCCACGATGTTCGGGTGAAGGAGCTTGGCGGCCGAGCGGATCTCTTGTTGAAAGCGTTCCAGCGCGCCGGGCCGTGAGAGCAGCGCCGTGCTGATGACCTTCAGCACCTCGTGTCGGTCCATCATGCGGTTCCTGGCGAGATACACCGTGCCCATGCCGCCCTGGCCCAGCTCCTTGACCAGCTCGTAATCGGGATGATTGGTCAGTTCCGGCGGAGCGGAGACGGGGGAGGATGGGCTTCGTAGCCCGTCCCGTCGTGGTTGGTCGTCGGCGGTTCGTGACGGCCTAGGAATCCCGGCGCGCCGGGACTCCCTTACCGACGACCCGTCGGTGCTGCTGGCGGCGTTGGCCAACGATTCGCCGGGCACGTACGTCCGCTCGCGCTTGGCGTCTGGCTTGGCGGCACTGCCCACCTGGCGCAAACGTCCCACGAAGCTGTCGCCTGAAAGGCTGGCGACGCGCTGGCGGCAATCGCCGCACGTTTCTAAGTGCTGGCTGACCGTCTCCGCACTCGTCGCGTCGAGCTTGCCGAGGCCGAAATCGCTGAGAATCGATTCTGGCGGACATTGGGTATGGATTGCGCTCAAGGGTCACCTCAAAAACCGGAGATAAACAGCACCTAGGCAGCGACACACGACGAGCCCATAGCACCGACGGCGCCTGATTCGATCGCCCAGGTCTGAAACCCTGGGTAACTATAACAACGAAACGCCGTAGCCTTGAAAGGGCGTAACTCCGGCCGTCCAAGCGAGCGCGCTGGGACGACGCTCCTGTTGGCGTCACGATGCGGGGCGTGTATGATTAAGCGAAAGGGAACAATAAGGATCCAGCCATGGTCATAACACTCCCCGCCGAGCTCGAAACGGCCTTGGAGGAGGCGGCCCGCAGCAAAGGAACCAGCGCTGAAGCTTTGGCAATCGGCGCCCTCCGCGAGCGTTTCTTGCGACGAGACATTTCTCTCGAACCACGCGATGATTGGGAACGCAGGCTTCTCGCTATCGGAACGGACTGCGGAGTATCGCTTTCTGATTCCGCGGTCAGTAGTGAGGGACTCTACGAATAGTGGCGGTCTTTCTCGATACGAGTATTCTGGCGCGTTTGGCGAATACCACCGACGCTTCCTATCCCGTCGCGGTCGCGGCGGTGCTTGAGTTGCGCCGCCGCGGTGAATCGTTGAGCATCTCTGCTCAGAACCTCGTTGAATTTCGCAATTTTGCCGCGCGCCCCATCGTGGCGAATGGCCTCGGATTATCGGCGGCTGAGGCGCAAGTGAAAGCCGACGACTTCGAGGCATCGTTTGGGCTGCTGCCGGAGACGCCAACGATCTTCCCCGAATGGAAATCGCTGGTGATCGCGGCCGGAACCATTGGCAAGCAGGTGCATGACGCACGGCTCGTCGCCGTTTGCGAGGTTCATGGCATAACCAATCTGATGACATTCAACACCGCTCATTTCCGGCCGCTGGTGGCCTTGCGTCCGCACATCGTTTTGATTGATCCCGCAACCGTCTAAGTCGGGCAGGGTCCACATTGCCGAGGCCGAAAATGGCTCAGCATCGACTTTGGCGGGCAAGGGGTATGGATCGCGCTGATCGGTCATCTCCGCAAGTCAAGGTTCCGTAGCACCGAAGGTGCGTGATTCCATAGCCCAGGGTGCAACCCTGGGTACGTGTAACAACGAAGCGCCGTAGCTGAAAGGGCATGATTCCGGGTCTCGCCACAGTGCCCGAAATCGCAACGGGTCGCCGCGTCGGGGAGTCGCGCCCTTTCAGGGCTTTTGGGTTTTTCGTTGTTCGGTACCCAGGGTTCCGCTGCGCTGCGCTCCGGGCTATGGAATCACGCCGCTTTGCGGCTACGGATTGACGGACGCGAGTGCCGCGCGAAAGGGGTGCGGCGTGTCGAGGCTGCGATTGGGCAATCGTGCGCGCGACTCGACCCCATCGAGCTTGCCTCGATGGTGAAGCAGATGGCAAGCTAGACGCAACCGCCGCGGTCGCCTGCGATCCCATTCGGCTCGCCCGGATGGTGAAGCAGATTCCGCGCTTCGAGTAGCCGGCTTCGTTCCCTTCGTTCGCTTCTGTTGATAGGCAAGTCGTTTCTATGGTTGGCATAATGCTCCAAAAGGGAATTCAGCTCAATTCGTCATCGAGCCGCGTCACCTCTACCGCCCGTTTCCGGTTCCTGGTCACGCAGCTCTTTGATCATGATGTCTTTGTACCATGCGTCACTGGTGCGGCGGTCGGAACCGGGCCGCCACCTTCCGTTTGTTTCCCTGCGTCCACGTCGTTCGGCGGCGCCACGGTGCTGCCGGTCGCCGCGGGCGGTGCCAGTTCACCTTTCTTGTCGATCGTCCGGGCGACACGGAACCCGCCAAGCGGGTCGGATGGGAACGCGTTGCGGTTGCGGTAGGCAGAGCGAACGGACGGAGACGTAAGGCTGAAGTCGCCACCCCGCAGCGCACGAGCGGTTCCAGCGGATGGGCCCGTCGGGTCGCTGACTGCCACAGCAGCGTATGCGCCATGCCAATCCCAGCACCACTCCCAGGCGTTGCCGTGAAGGTCGTAAACGCCGAATGGGTTGGCAAACAATTCCGCGACCCGGTGTGTTCTGCCACCCGCGTTGCCGGCGACCCAGGCATACTGTGGCAGATTCGTGTCGCTGTCGCCGAAGGACCACCGCGTGGTGGTGCCCGCGCGGCAAGCGCACTCCCATTCGGCCTCCGTGGGCAGACGATACCCGGTCCCTCCCAGAATCTTTGCCACGTCGCCATCACGCACGTAATACGGAGGCCGTTGCTCCCGTTCGCTCAACTTGTTGCAGGAATCGACGGCGTCGAACCAGCTCACCATTTCCACAGGGTGCTGGCCCGTATCCTGGTCTTTTACGGCGTCCTTGCCCGGCCGGTTGAGCGAAAAGTGTGAGGGATTGGCGCCCATCAGCTCCTGATATTGCCGCTGCGTCACCTCGCAATTGCTCAGATAAAACGCCTGCGTGAGTTTCACACGGTGCCGCGGACCCTCGCTACGGAACCAACTATGAAAATACGGCGCAGTGGATTGGACCAGTGCATCCATTTCCTCCTGCGGGCTTCCCATGGTGAATTCGCCAGGCGGGATGAGACGTAGTTTCATCCCCAGTGAGTTCTCGACCTCGACCTCGGTGCCCAAATGTTTCGCCCAGGCTTCTTGATGGGCCAGGGCCTGCTTGGCGTCGAAGGGCGCGATCGCCAATGGCGGTTGGTTGACGCTCGCCGTGCCTGTGTCCGTGTCGTTCGCGCCGGCTGCCGAACCGCCGGCGGCAGCGGGCCGTGATGCATCATTTTTCGCGTCGATCGTCCGCGCCACACGGAACCCAAACACGCTGCCGTCAGTCCTCTTCGTGGGGCTGTACGCGCCGCGGAAGGCGGAGGAATAGGCCGACGCGAAAGGCAAGTCGAACGCGGCCCCCCGCAGCACACGAGCGGTCCCGGTGGCGGGACCCGACGGATCGCTGATTGCTCCGGCGGCGTAATCGCCCTTCCAGTCCCAGCACCACTCCCAGACATTGCCATGCACGTCGTACAGGCCGAAGGGGTTGGCTGGCAAATCCGCGATGCGATGTGTGCGGTGGCCCGCGTTAAGGTTGAACCAGGCGTATTGCCCCAATTTCGTCTCGTTGTCGCCGAAGGACCAGCGCGTGGTCTTGCCTGCGCGGCACGCAAACTCCCACTCGGCCTCCGTGGGCAGCCGATACCCGGTTCCCCCCAGAACCTTGACGGTCTCGCCATCACGCAAGTAATAGGGTCGCCGGCGCTCCTTCTCGCTTAACTTGCTGCAGAAGCCTACCGCGTCGAACCAACTCACCATTTCCACGGGGTGACGGCTGGTGTCCAGGTCTTTCACAGCGTCCTTGCCCGGTCCGTTGAGCGAAAAGTACGAGGGATTAACGCCCATCAGCTCCTGATATTGCTGCTGGGTTACCTCGCAACTGCTCAGATAAAACGCCTTTGTCAGATTCACACGGTGCCGCGGGCCCTCGCTACGAAACCAACCTTGCCAGTTCGGAGCGGTTGTGGTTGCGACCATTGCGTCGATCTCCGCCTGCGGGCTACCCATCATGAACTCACCCGGCGGGATCAAACGCAGTTTCATCCCCAGCGAATTCTCGATTTCGACCTTGGTGTCCAGGTGTTTCGCCCAGGCTTCTTGATGGGCCAGGGCCTGCTTGGCGTCGAAGGGGGCAATCGCCGGCGGCGGTGTATCGGTCAGTCTTTCATGGCCGCCCGTATCGACGGTACTCGGCCGTCTTGAGAGCGCGTTCTTTACAGCAGCGACGGGCAGTAACACGCGGAAACCGACGTGGGCGGCACGGGTCGAGGTGGGGTAGGCGTAGCGATCCGACTGGCACTGGGACGCGGCGTTGAGCCAACTGCCGCCCCGGATCAAACGCAGGGAACCGGCGGACGGCGGGCCGGTTGGGTCAACTGCGGGCGTTTTCTGGAACTGCGCGTAGTACGTTGGCTCCCACGAGTCCTCGACCCACTCCCACACGTTGCCATGCACGTCGAACAGCCCGAAGGGGTTGCTCGCCAGCTCTTCGACCTCGTGCGTGATTCCGCCGGAGTTTGCCCTGAACCAGCCTGCGCCGACCAGATCCTGCTCTCTGTCGCCGCTCCAGAACCTCGTGGTCGAGCCGGCGCGGCAGGCGAATTTCCATTCGGCTTCGGTGGGGAACCGGTAACCAGCCCCTTTCAGTGGCGTTGCCGTTTCACCCGCCCGAAAATAGAACGGCTTGAGCTCTTCCTGCTTGCTCAGCTCGGCGCAAAACTCCGCCGCGTCGTTCCAACTCACGTCTTCGACTGGATGGGCTGCGGTGTCGAGGTCGGGCACTTTGTCGACCCATTGTGCGCCCAGCCCCGTCTTCGCGAAGTAAGACGGGTTTTTACCGACCACGGCTTCGTACTCTTTCTGCGTCACCTCGTGGACGCCCAGGTAGATCGGCTGCGTGAGAACAACTTTGTGCTGAGGCGCTTCAGCTCGGATTTGCTCCTGCCAGTCCTTGTTTTCGCCGACGACCTTGAGCGCTTCTTCGATCTCCGCAGCCGTGCTGCCCATCATGAATTCGCCCGGCGGGATGAGAACGAACCTCATGCCGATGCTATTGGTGTGCTCGACGGGAAGCTTGAGATACTTGGCCCACGCTTGCTGATGCTGCTTCGCCTGCTTGGAACTGAACGGCGCGATCGCGGGCTGGGGTGCGTCGGCCGGCCAGCCGTGCCAGACCGCTGAGAGCTTAGCTTGGCCAAGGAGCTTGTCTCCTTGCTTCACCTTGACCTGGCCGGCCGAGAGTGTCACTGCGACAGTGACGTTTTCGCCCTTCTTCAGGATCAGCTTGTCGGTCTCGAACTTGAAATCTCCGCGTTCGACGACGAGCGTCTTTTCGCCCGCCGATAGTTTGACGTCGCGGCCATTATCGGCCTTTTTCAGGACGATCTCGGTCCCCTTGATCGTCACCTCGATTTGCGGATCGTCGATTTCGACTCGAATCAGGCCATCCTTCGTCGGCAGGAAGAACACGATGCCGGCCATGAGCAGCAGAGCGCCGCCACCGCCGGCGAGCCACGTGTTGCGTCCAGGCCGCCACGGCGAACCAGGTTGGTGTGGTTTTGCAAATCGCGCGGCGGGCCGCGCTGGCGCGAGCGACGACCACCAGCGACGCCGTCGGACCACCGGGCGATCCGTGTCGATCGAAACGCCAAACGGAGCCTCAGACTCAGCCGCGGGAAGCGGCGCCGGCGCCACGACCGACACGGGAAGAGGCGCCAGCGGAACGCGGGGCGATGAGATGGGCAAAGCCGGAGCCGTAGCGCCGGTTTCCTGCACGCTTTCGCTGACGGGCTGCAATGGTCCGGCGTCGGTCGGGCGTGACGTTGCCGTCGCCTGGCCCGGCTTGAAGAACGGAACGAGCGCCTTGGCCACCTCGGCCGGCGTCTGATAGCGCTTGGCCGGCTCTTTGGCCATCATCTTGCCGACGACCGTGGCCAGCTCGACCGGCACGTCGGGCCGCACCAGGTTCAACGGCTTTGGTTCGCGCTTGTGATGCGCTTCCAAAATCGCGTAGAGGCTCGTCTCTTGAAACGGCGGCCCGCCCGACAGCAGAAAGTAAAGCGTGCAGCCGAGGCTGTAAATGTCGGCGCGGATATCGGCGTTGTGCGCATCGAGCGTCTGTTCGGGCGCCACGTAGTCGGGCGTACCCAGCATCTGCCCACTCTTGGTCAGCCCTGCTTCCGCGCCCTTCTCGCTCGTCGCCTTGGCCAGACCGAAGTCGAGAATTTTGACCGTGTGCTTTTTGCCTTCGATGGCCAGCATCAGGTTGTTGGGCTTGATATCGCGATGCACCATGCCTTTTTCGAAGGCGTGCTGGAGACCGTTGGCCACCTGGTGGATGTAGAAGGCGGCGTTGGCCACGGGCAAGGGGCCGCGCTGCTTGACGACTTCGGATAGATCCTGCCCGCGAACGTATTCCATGGCGAACACCAGCAAGTCGCCTGGTCTGAGAACGGCGTGAGCCGCCACGATGTTCGGGTGAAGCAGCTTGGCGGCGGAGCGGATCTCCTGCTGAAAGCGTTCCAGCGCCCCCGGCCGGTCGAGCAGTGCTTTGCTGATGACCTTGAGCACTTCCAAGCGGTCCATCATGCGGTTCTTGGCGAGATACACCGTGCCCATGCCGCCTTGCCCGAGCTCCTTGATAAGCTCGTAATCGGGATGATTGGTCAGTTCCGGCGGAGCGGAAACGGGGGAGGATGGGCTTCCTAGCCCGTCCCGTCGTGGTTGGTCGTCGGCGGTTCGTGACGGCCTGGGAAGGCCATCCTCCCTTACCGACGAGCCGTCGGTGCTGTTGGCCATGTTGGCCAGCGACTCACCGGGCACGTAGGTCCGCTCGCGCCGCGCGGCGGGCTGGGCCGCGCCGCCCGCTTGGCGCAACCGCCCGACGAAGCTGTCGCCTGAGATACCAGCCACGCGCTGCCGGCATGCGTCGCAGGTTTCGATATGCCGACCGACCGTCTCGGCGCTCGCCGCGTCCAGCTTGCCGAGGCCGAAGTCGGAAAGCATCGCTTTGGGAGGACAGGTTGCGTTTTGCACGGTCATCGATTCTCTACCTGGATTAAGCACCCGGAATGTCAACGCTCTAGTTCCCCATTTAATGAGAGTTCCGTGCCACGCCCAACCTGTCTCGAAAACGGCCAGCCACGCAAATCGGCTGCGGAGGCGAAGGCCATGCGCGCCATCACTTCCAGGTTATTCTCGGTTCGACCCAGATGGCGTGGGCGCTGTTGTCATCGCCAGGGCAGTTTACGCGCAGCTCCAGAATCCGCACATTGTCCAACGGCGCTTCACAACTTGTGAATTCGCCCGGTGTCCGCATCGGAGGCGACGTCCAGAGCAACTCGCCGTCGCCGAAGACTTGAAACACGAGAGGCGTCCGGCCCGCCTTGGGATGATCGAGCCCCACGTGCGCATTGAGCGTTCGCGCTCTGCGGCCAAGGTCGTACGTCACGCTGGCGAAGCCGTCCGCGAAGGGGTGCATGAAAAGGCCGTGGGGCGACGGCCTTCCCCCCGCGCTCAGCGGGCGCCCGGCAGGCGGTTTCCGTCCCTTGCCAAACCCCTCCAGATGCATACGGACCACAACATTTTGTTCCGGCAATTCCGAAAGAAATTGGCTTTTGCCCCCAGAACCTTCGCGGTCGATCTGTTGGAGCCGGCTTTCAATCGCCGGGTCGCCCGCCAAAGGCAAGGACCGGCGATACCACTGACGCGCGCGATAGGCCAGCGCCTTTTTGATCGGAGGCTTTTCCTTTTGGCTCAGCTCCCAATAGCCGTCGGCCAACGCCCGCTGTTCGTCGCCGACGGTCGGCTGGTCCAGGTCGCGCTCGGCGAGGTCCTTGAGCGCCGGATGGCTTCCTTTAGCAAGCTGCTTCAGGCCATTGCGCCAGTCGTCTTTGAAAAAGCACCGATATCGCCCTACCGCCAGATTGGCGTCAGGGTCGTCCGGATTCGCCGTCAGTTTGTCGAGGTCGTCCTGGATGGCCAGATACGCTTTCCCCTGTTGGTTGATCTCCCGCGTTTGCTCGATAAGTTGCTTGCCGAGCCCTGCGTCCTTCGCGTTCCTCTTGGCGACGGGGCGCGCGATATCCAGGGCCCGCTTGGCGTCGGTGAAGCGATCGGCGGCGCAGGCGGCGGCGATCAACTGCAGCGCGCAGTCGAACGGATCTTCGGTGCTTGGTTGGTTCTTGCCCGACTTCGTTGCTTCGGCCAGCGTGTCAAGCTTGAGAGCCAGCGGATCGAGGTCGAAGCGGTCCGCCATCTCGTCAATCACGTTCAAGGCGGTGGCCGGCGCGCCGGCCGACACGGCGAGCGCGCGTGCGAGGTCGAGCAGCGCATACCGCGGCGCCGCACTCATTTCGCTCAGCGAGTCGTCGACGAGTTCTTCGCAGAGCAAGATCATCTCCGGCGCCGTTTTCGCCTGCGCAGTCTGTGGGCCGAAGCGGTCGGCGATGGTTTCGCTGGCCTGGGCAATGGCTTCGCGTGCCGGCGCCGGCTGACGCTCGAATTCGCCGAAGGGCACGACTTCCAAGTGGGTGAAACGGTACGACGTACTCACCGATCCCACAAACAGGCGCCGACGGTCGCGGACTTCCCATTCCGTCGGCAGCGACAGCCTTTGTGGGTCTGCCTTCCAATCGACGAGGAGTGCGCCGTTGCACGTGACCTGGATCCGCCGCTTCCTGACCGTGCAGACGATGGTGTTGGGGCGACCGTCGTTCAAAAAACTTTCTCGCTTCGACGTGGTCGGGTTCACCCGAGCGTCTTGACCGTCGACGAGGATCAGGCCGCTGACGTTCTTGCGCCGGCCATCGATGACGAGCATGAACTGCGAGTCAGCCATCGTGAGCCCCAGCGCGAGCGAATTGGTGTGCTGGGCGCACTCGACGACGGCGGTGAGGCGGTATTCCCGGGGCGCCGCGTAGGGGATTTCGAGCCGAGCATACCTGGCTACGGGTGCGATCAGTACGCCATCGACGAGTTGCCAGTTGCCGGCGACGGCGTTCTGCTTCGGATCGATCCGCGTGAGTAAGTCGATCGGGCCGCTCGCCGCGGTATCCAGATCGGCTTTCATCGGCGGCGTGCCACCGGCGCCGTTGTCGGCGGGCGTTGCCGGCGGGTACGTCCGTGCCACGCGGGCTTCTCGGCCCGGGCGGGCTGGCTCGGCGTCGAGGGGCGGCCCGACGCCATCGTTCGGGGCGCCCGCCGCGTCTCGAGCGGCGGCACTGGTGCCCGCGATCTCGATCTTGCGAGATTCAACCGCCGTTGGTGGACCGCCGGCGGGCTTGCTTGGCACGAGCGTGACCGTCAGCGGCGCATTCTTGCCGCGGGTGACCTTGAACTGCTTCGTAACCGTTTCGTAGTCGGCGCCCTTCACCGTCAGCTCGTGCGGTCCGAGCTCCAGCGACAGCGGCTCGTCGAGCCCGGCAATATCAACGCGGTCGCCGTCGACGGCCAGGCTCACGTTCGCGTTCGGATCGCTCAGCGCGATTTCGATGGTGCCGTTCGGGGTGCGCACCAGCAGCACGATGCCAAGCAAAAGGGCTGCCGCGCAGCCGCCGGCTACCGCCCATCGCTGCCACGGCGGCAGCGACGACCACCGACCACGCCGCCTGACGTTGGGGCGATGGGTGTCGATGGAGACGCTCAACGGCTCAGCGGCCGCAGTCACGGGAAGGGGCGTGGGCGCCGCCACGGCGACGGCAGGGGGTGATACCGGCGCCGGAAACGCCACGGAAGGCGGTGCGATGGGCACAATCGGAGTCGCGTGTGCCGTTGTTTCGTCGGCAGCCTGCGATTGTGCCGTATCCGCCGGCGCCGGCGTCGCCACGCTCTGGCCAGGTTTGAAGAAAGGAACGAGGGCCTTGGCCACTTCGGCAGGAGTCTGGTAGCGCTTCGTCGGATCCTTGGCCATCATCTTGCCGACGATGGTCGCCAACTCGACCGGCACGTCGGGCCGCACCAGGTTCAACGGGTTTGGGTCGCGCTCATGGTGTGCCTTGAGGATTTCAAACAGGCTCGTCTCCTGGAAGGGCGGGCCGCCCGAGAGCAAAAAGTAAAGTGTGCAGCCGAGACTGTAAATGTCGGCGCGAATGTCGGCCTTGTGCGCGTCGAGCGTCTGCTCGGGCGCTACGTAGTCGGGCGTGCCGAGCATTTGCCCGCTCTTGGTAAGACCGGTCTGTTCGCCCTTCTCGCTCGTCGCTTTGGCCAGGCCGAAATCGAGAATCTTGACGACGTGTTTTTTGCCCTCGATGGCCAGCATCAAGTTGTTCGGCTTGATGTCGCGATGGACCATGCCTTTCTCGAAAGCGTGCTGTAGCCCATTCGCGACCTGATGGATGTAGAAGGCGGCGTTGGCCACCGGCAAGGGGCCGCGCTGCTTGACCACCTCGGAAAGATCCTGACCGCGCACGTATTCCATGGCGAACACCAGAAGGTCACCCGGCCGCAAGACGCTGTAGGCGGCGACGATGTTGGGGTGGGCCAGCTTCGCGGCCGAGCGGATCTCCTGCTGAAAGCGTTCTAGGGCTCCCGGTCGCGAGAGCAAGGCCGTGCTGATGACCTTGAGTACCTCCATCCGGTCCATCATGCGGTTCTTGGCGAGATAGACCGTGCCCATGCCGCCCTGCCCGAGCTCCTTGATGAGCTCGTAGTCAGGATGCTTCGCCAGTTCGGGCGGGGCGGAAACGGAGGATGGGCTTCCCAGCCCGTCTCGTTTTTCCCCATCGCCGACAGACCGTGACGGCCTAGGAACGCCATCCTCCCTCGCCGACGAGCCGTCGGTGCTGTTGGCGGCATTGGCCAGCGATTCGCCGGGCACGTAGGTCCGCTCGCGCCGAGCGGCAGGCTGGGCCGCGCCGCCCGCTTGGCGCAAACGGCCGACGAAGGTGTCGCCCGAGATGCCGGCCACGCGCTGGCGGCAGTCGGCGCAGGTTTCGATATGCTGGCTGATCGTCTCGGCGCCGGCCGCGTCGAGTTTGCCGAGGCCGAAGTCGCTGAGGAGCGATTCGGGCGGACAGGTGGTTTTGAGGGCGCTCATGGTTGGTCCTTTGCGGTCAAAATTCCGTAGCACCGAAGGTGCGTGATTCGATAGCCCAGGGTGAAACCGGTGAAACCCTGGGTACGCGTAACAACGAAACCCCGTAGCCCTGAAAGGGCGCCATTCCGGGCGCCGCGAAGAGGCGGGGTGTGGCCTTCGACAGGCGAAGTAAGGCGCAGTAGAACGTGGGAACGTGGGTTCGCGAGCGCGACACCAACAGCGCTGCCGACGAGGAATCACGCCCTTTCAGGGCTACGGCGTTTTCCGTTGATCGATACCCAGGGTTCCGCTGCGCTGCACCCTGGGCTATCGAATCACGCCGCTTCGCGGCTACGGGGGCTTGTCGTTGGTGGAGCATATTCATTCCTCATTTCCGGCGGCCTTTCGCAGCCGCTATTAAGGAAAGGCCGAAACTCTGCCCCACCTGCCGCGAAGAGTCGATCCCGCCGAAACATGTTGCCCCAGAGCGATCGAAATTTACCGCGAGACGATTTGCACCTTGCCCCAGTAGGCGTGTTCGAAGCGCCAGCCAGTGGCCTTATTTTGCAGCTCGAGATTCACCTGCTTTCCGGCGAAGCGAGTAAGGTCGAGCGAAACGTTCAGCCAGCCATTCTTTGCCGTACTCGGTCCCACGGCGCCGTCGTATAACTGCTGACCGTTCGCCTTGACCAATAGCTGCCAGTCGCCGGCTGGATGGTGTGAAACGTCGAGTATCAGCCACGTTCTTTTACCGCGCCGGACGTTGACCGTGGCCGTGAGAACGCACGGGCGGTTGCCATCGAGCGGATGCGTGAATAAGACGTGCTCACGTCCGAAATGCACGGGCAGGATTCCGAGTCCCCATTCAGACACCGGCCATGAAGTGGTAAAGCCCCGAGCGACCTCCCCAATGACCTGGGCAAAATCCCCCAGACTGGAATCCGCGCCAGGTGTCGTTGAAGCGGCGATCTTGACCGTAGCGGAGCGATTGGAAGGCTTGATCGGCGTTTTCTCGTTCTGATCAATTGCATCTGGTGGACGCAACGTCAGTCGTGTCACCACGAACGGAGAAGGTTGGCCCATACTGATAAACAGTTGCCTCGGCCCATGTCGTCCGGCAAAAGCAGGGCTAAGCGAGAGCACGCGCGGATCTCCCATCCAATCAATCAGCGTTCGACGATTGCAGGAAACTTTGATTCGATTCTTACGCACTGTGACCTCGACGTTGTTCGGCGCGCCATCAATCAAAAAAGCACCCGGCACCCAGGTCGGATTGTCTCTATGAATTCCATTGATCATCGCCAGCGCGCTGCCCTGCTTTGCGTAGCCATCGATCGCCACGAGCGCTTGCGAGTTCCCAACGACAATCCCAAAGGTGACCGGACCTACGTGTGACGGGCATTGAACATCGGCACTTAGCGTGTACTCCGCTGGCGCATTGCCGTAAATGGCGATTGACGGCGCGGCAATTTGTGGAAAGACGAGCGCTCCGCGTTCAATACGCCAATCGCCGACCGTGCCCGGCTGTTTGAGGTCGACTTGCTTCAGCAAGTCAATCGGCTTCGCCGGAGATGGCTGTGATGGCTCGATTGCTGACGGCGTTGCGTTTGCCCCGTTCGCCGTCGAGGCCACGGCAGCGACTTTGGCAGGAGCTGTGCGCGCTGCCTCCGTTAGTTCAAAAGCGCCCCGCAAGCTGCCTGGGTCAATTGCTTCTGCGTTATCGGCGAGCGTAACCGCGTGTGCCGTGCCGCCGGTATTTGACGCCAGCAACAGGCGAGGATCTGTGATGCTCAACTGAAAGGCTACGCCCAGCCGGTCGCCTGGGCGTTTCTTAACTTCGTTCAGCGGCACCAGGAAGCTATCGACTCGCACTCGCCGGCCGCCACCAAGATCCAGATACCGTATCGAGCCCCGGCCTTTCGAGTCGCTGTTGAGACCGCTGTAGGTGCCTGGCCCCTTCACCACTGCGTACCCAAAGCCCATGCTGTTTGATACTTGATACATTCGGTCGACATTTGCCGTCATGCTCAAATTAGGCGCGGCGATGAGAGTAAGGTTCGAATAGTCGGAAAGTGCGTTAACGCCTTGCTTGTCGTCGGCGTAATCCCAGGCAATTGCTTGAGCAAAGAGGTACTCCCGGTTGTTCCATATCGAAAGGCGGAATTTGCCGACGTCGCACAACACCTGAGCGCGCGCCTGTGGAAAGCCGAATGCACCCTTCGCTTTCAATTCGGCAACCCTGTCCAACGATGGCGATGCCGCGACCGGTGGCGGAGGCGGATTGGAAACCGGCTCAGGAGGCGCGGCCAGCGTGGTCGGATCGGCCGACGTTGCCGTTGGGCCGTTTTCTCCCGCAGCGCCAGTCCGAATCGCACGGTCGCGCTTGATGTCAAGCAACTCGACCTCGAAAATCAAGGTGGCGTTAGGGGGAATGACTTGCCTGTCGGTCTTGTCGCGAACCCCTTTTTCGCCGTAGGCGAGATTCGGCGGCACAAACAATTGCCATTGGTCGCCGACTTTCATCAGCGGCAGCGCTTCCTGCCAACCCTTGATGACGCCGGTGACCGGAAATGAGGCGGGCGAGCCTGGGCCATACGAGCTGTCGAACTCATGGCCGTTGGTTAACGTGCCGCGGTAACGTACCTGGACGGTGTCGGTCGACTTGGGTGACGGCCCGGAACCGCTCTTCAGCACCTTGTATTGCAGGCCACTGGCTAAGGTCTTAACGTCCACTTTCTTCGCGTTGTCGGCGAAGAAGGAGTCGCCCTCACTCAGAACAGAGCTGGTCTCGCTCGGCGCAGTTGATTTTGGGAACGCAATCTCAATCCGCCGAAAACGCAATTCACTGTTGTACGCACACCAGATTCGGATTTCCCCCAAGGGGTAAAGATTCTGGGAATCCTCAAACTCCGCGACCCTCGTCCCCTCGATGTAGGTCGTGACGGTCTTACCCGACACGTGGATTTCGAGGACGTAGTAGTCTTGAGGCAGTGAGACTGCCTTGGCCGGTACGTCCCATGATCCAACTGTCTTGCTGATGGAGCCGGTGCGAGTCAATTCGCCTTCCGCCGCGCCCCACAGCGCGACTCGATAGCCATCCCACCAGCTCGCTGACGTCTGCGGTGCGCGCGAGATTAGGTGCCCACCTCCTGGAACGAGCTCAAGGCGCAGTTGGAAATCGCTGAAGTCTCGCCGTTTGGTTGCCAGCCATGCCGGCCCGAATTGCTGGCCGCCGCCTCGCCCGACCAAATGTCCGTCGACCACTTGCCACGTACCTTTGTTCTGCTGGGGCATGTACCAGTCGGTCAGATCTTTGCCGTTGAACAGCGGAATCCAATTGTCCTGCGTCGCAGAGGCCGCCGCCGACTTCGGTTCCCACTCGCAAACGAAGCCCGGCTGGTGCTGTTTCGACTCGTTGGGCTGATCGCACCACCTCCAAGCAATGGGGGTACCTCGCTCCGACCGGTTCGTCATCAGCGCGTATTCTTCTCCGTCGTTTTTGTTATTAGGCTGGCCGGGAGCCCAATTGGTGAAGTGGGGCAGTTCGCCGTTCACGTCCCGCCACTTACCTTCCTCCGCCTCGTCCGTGGCGCCAATCCAAGTGTCTTGCCACGCCGCTTCCTCGACAAGTCGACCGACAAAGGCGTTCTCTTCCATCGAGCCGATGATCACCAGATGGCCGCCGTACGACTTGCACCGATCGCGCGCGCCTTTCCAACTTAACCGCTCCTGATAGAACTTGTACCAATGGCCGCCGAACTCTTGCGCGTCGTCGGGCACGATTGGCGGTTTGCCCGGAGCGGTCGATTGCAACTCCTTGATTTCGATTTTGCGAAACTCCACAACGGTCTGCGGATCGTGTTGCTGCAAGGCGATGTGGCCAATTGGAAAGCGGCGGTCGCGGTCGACATAGTCGCCTGTTTTTTGGCCGTTGATTTTGACGACGATGTGGTTGTCGATGGCGATCAAATCCAAGGTGAACCATTCGTTTGGCCGCACCGGCGTTTCGGCGATGGAAACGGCGGGGCCTCCTGGCCCATAGATACTACCCGTTTTCGGGCCTGCGACGGTGCTGTTGATCTGGGCTTCGTAGCCGTCCAACCATACCGCGGGCCCGAACGTCGAGCGGCCGAACACCCCGCCGTTACCACCATCGTTGACGCGTGTCTCGGCCCGCAAATGAAAGTTGGTGTAATTCCCGCGGTCGCTAAAGAGATAGCTGGTTGCCGGCCCAGAACCGATTAGTATTCCCTTCTCGACGCGCCATAGCCCTTGGCGGCTGGGGTGCGGTTTCCAACCCTCCAAAGTTTTTCCGTCAAAAAGCGATACGAAGCCGTCGGCCCCCTTCGCTCCACCTCTTTCATTCGGTGTGGGCACGAGGCTAACGCTTAGTGGGACGTTATTGCCATGAGTGACTTTGAAGTGCCTGGTGATTGTTTCGTATCCGTCGCCCTTGATCGTCAAATCGTGATCGCCGACTTGCAACGAGAGCGGTTTGCCCAGGCCGGAAACGTCGATGCGATCTCCATCCACTTCGACGGTCACTTGGGCGCAACGGTCGCTGAGCTCAATCTTAACGGTGCCCTTGGGTGTTCGGACCAGCAAAACGACACCCAGCAGAAGCGCCGCGGCGGCGCCTCCAAGCGCCGACCAACGCTGCCAGGGCGGCAGGGAAGACCAACCGCCGCGCCGCTTTGGCGCGCTGCGATGCGTGTCGATCGTAACGCTGAATTCTTCGGCTCTTGACGGCACGGCGACGGCCACCGGTGTCGCGGGAAGTGGCAAGGGCACGACGGGAACAGGAATCGATAACGGCCGCTGATCGGCGAGCGGCAGCGGCGTTACGGTGCCCGGTCGCTCGATCATGTCCGCCGTATATTGCGGATAATCCGCCTCTTCCGGGGACTTTTGCGGCGCGGGCGCGGTTGGGTTTTGTCCCTGCTTGAAGAACGGCACCAGCGCCTTGGCCAGCTCGACCGGTGTTTGATAGCGCTTGGTTGGATCCTTGGCCATCATCTTGGATACCACCATCGCCAGTTCGACCGGCACGTCGGGCCGCACCAGGTTTAACGGCTTCGGCTCACGCTTGTGGTGGGCTTCGAGAATTGCATAAAGACTTTGCTCTTGAAACGGTGGCCCGCCGGAAAGGAGGAAGTACAGCGTGCAGCCGAGGCTGTAAATGTCGGCCCGGATATCGGCCTTGTGAGCGTCGAGCGTCTGCTCCGGCGCGATGAAGTCGGGCGTGCCGAGCATTTGCCCGCTCTTGGTGAGCCCCGCCTCGGCGCCCTTCTCGCTGCTGGCCTTGGCCAGGCCAAAGTCGAGAATTTTGACCGTGTGCTTCTTGCCCTCGATGGCGAGCATCAGGTTGTTGGGCTTGATGTCGCGATGGACCATGCCTTTCTCGTGCGCGTGTTGCAGGCCCTGGGCGACTTGATGGATGTAGAAGGCGGCGTTGGCGACCGGCAGATAGCCGCGTGCGTTCACCACCTTCTCGAGGTCTTGCCCCTTGACGTATTCCATCGCGAAAACAAGCAGTTCGCCGGGCCGCAGAACGCTGTAAGCCCCCACGATGTTGGGATGGGCGAGCTTCGCGGCGGAGCGGATCTCTTGTTGGAAGCGCTCCAGTGCGCCGGCCTTCGCGAGCAGCGATTTGCTGATGACCTTGAGCACTTCCATGCGGTCCATCATGCGGTTGCGGGCCAGATAGACCGTGCCCATTCCGCCGCGTCCGAGCTCTTTGATGAGCTCGTAATCCGGGTGGTTCGCCAGCTCCGGCGGGGCGGAGACGGGGGAGGATGGGCTTCCTAGCCCGTCTCGTTCGTCGAATGACTGCCCTCGGTCGTCTTTCCTTGTTGACGGCCTGGGAAGGCCATCCTCCTTAGCCGACGAGCCATCGGTGCTGTTCGCGGCATTGGCCAGCGATTCGCCCGGCACGTAGGTCCGCTCGCGCCGAGCCGCCTGGGCAGGAGCTCCTGCTTGCTTCAAGCGGCCTACGAAGCTGTCGCCCGACACGCCGGCCACGCGCTGCCGGCAATCGGCGCAGGCCTCCAGATGTTGGCTGACCGTCTCCGCGCTCGTCGCATCCAGCTTGCCAAGGCCGAAGTCGCTAAGCACCGAATCAGGCGGGCAAGTGACGCATTGGGCGGTCATCGGCTCTCTCCCTGGTTAAGGCGATCGTGCGCAATTCATACTGTTAAGGTTCGATCTGTTCGCGAGGTCTGCGGCGGCGCGATTGTCATTCCTTCACTTCGATCCGCCGAATTCCGAGTTCGGCGATGCTGTTACAAATAATGCGAAGCTCCCCAGACGAAAAATGGTTCTCTGAATCGTCGTAACGCGCCAATTCGGCACCGTCCAAAAGCGTCGTGATGGTCGTCCCTGCGACATCGATTTCTAGGACGTATGGATCGCTTGGAAGGGGCACGTTCCTAGCCGGTACGTTCCAGTCGATGAATCTATTCATGGGAACAGCGATTGATCTGTTAATGCTACCGGCAATAACTGGCCGCCCACCGACTGAGGTCGTATTCAATGCGATACGATACCCATTCATGCTTTGGCCGTCGGTGTGGCATCGGACGAAGATGGCGCCTCCGCTGATCCTCGGATTCCCGATCTCCATTCGGAGTTTGAAATCTCTGAAGTCCTTTCGCTTGCTCGCCAAATGGGCAGGCCAACCCGTCTGTTTACCGCCGCGGCCAACGAGTACTCCTGCTTCGATGTTCCACGTACCCTTGTTTTCCGGCGGCGCCTCCCAGTTCTTCAGGTCCTTGCCGTTGAACAGAGGAACCCATCGATCCGAGCGCGCTGCCTTTCTCGCGGCGGCGGCCGCGCCGAGCGGGGTCAACGTCAGCTTCGTCAGCGAGAAGGGCGAGGGGCGTGCAAGGCAAACAAATAACTGGCTGGATGAGTGACGCCCGGCGAACGCCGCGGGAAGAGAAAGCCGGCTCGGTTCACCCAGCCAATCAATGAGTCGTCGGCCGTTGCAGGCGACGCGGACTTCGTTCTTGCGGACAGTGATCTCGATCACGTTGGGCTTGCCGTCGATGATCGAAGAGCCCGGATTCCACGTCGCATTGTTTTTGCCTTCCGCGCCGTCAATACAACCCATCGCGCTGCCCGTCTTTCCTTGGCCGTCGATGGCCACGAGCGCCTGCGAGGCGCCGACGACGATTCCAAGGCCGAGCCCACCATCGTGTGCCGCGCACTCGACCACTGCTGTAAGTTTGTATTCCTCGGGTGCCGGATCAAAGACCGGAATCGACGCAAATTCGACTTGTGGGAAGATGAGCCGGTGGCGTTCGATTCGCCAATCGCCGACCGTGCCCGGCTGTTTCAGGTTTAGTTGCTTGAGCAGGTCGATTGGCTTTGCCGGGTGGCCCGAGTCCGGTCGCTTGGACGCGGTTCGTTTCTTGGGCGTTGCATCGTCGGACCCTTGCGGCTCTGTTTGCAGATCTTCATCACGACCGGTGGCATCCCTGTCCTCGGCCAGATCGGACTTTTTATCCGCGGCTGGATTGCCCGCTGGCCCTCCTATCAGCTCCTCGGCCTCCGCCAGGAACGCTTGGCACTCCGCGTCGCGTTGCCATTCGGCTTTTGCTGCCAGGTTGCGTAGCCGTTGCAATAGCGACTGGGCGTCCGCGACATGGCCTAGCGCCTGGTGCGTGAGCGCAAGAAACGCCACGTCCGCCGGATGTGGCACACCGTTGGTGTCAGCATTCAATTCTACCGAGCGACTCAGTGCGGCCATCGCCGCTTCAAACTGGCCGACGCGGTAGCGCCCCACTCCCACCGTGTTCAGGACATTGCCATCGTCGCGCTCGATCCGAGAGGCGGCTTCTGCCCAGCGGACGGCGCGACGATAGTCGTCCGGCGTCGCATCGCGGCTTGCGACAATTTCCCAAGCGGCGCTATTCAAGTTAGCTGAATCGTCTTCGAGGTTTTCCGCCTCGCGGATTGCTTCGTCCTTTAGATCGTCGCTTAGCGTCGAATCCTGACGAAGGTTCTCCACGACGTCGGCTTTGAGGAGGAGATTCTCGTGCCGCGCCTGGGCGATGTCCGCGGCCCGCTGACGGAAGGCGGCCGCCTGGATGTCCAAGACCGTCGCGTTTGGCTGCGAGGTGGCTGACGCAACGTCGCGCTGCGAGCGATTGTCAGATGTGCGTGATTGCGGATCCGCACCAGGGAACGCGAGCTCAATCCGCCGAATCGCCAGTTCGGTGTTGTAGCGGCAGACGATCCGGATCTGACCAGATGCATACAATTGCTCGGTGTCCTCGTATTCCGCCACTTGCGTTCCTTCGACGAACGAGGTAATTGTGCTGCCTGAGACGTGAGTCTCTACGAGGTAAGATTTCTGCGGAAGTGCGACACTCTGTGCGGGCACCGTCCACGCGAGAGGCAAACCAACCGCTCGGTTGATGGTGCCCGCATTGTACGGTTGGCCGCTCGCAAAAATGCCGCGTACAAGGGTAACGCGATAACCGTCGTAGCCGTCAGGGTGACCACCTTCCGCTGGAGCGCGAAGGATGACCTGCCCCATATCCGTAGGTGGACACAGAATCTCGAAACGTATTTTGAAGTCGGTGAAATCGCGTCGCTCGCTTGCGATCACGGTCGGTAGGGATTCATCGGCGCCTCCTCGCCCAACTAGCACTCCGCCGACGACTTCCCAGGTGCCCTTGTTTTGCTCGGGCTCATACCACCCGGATTTGTCCTTGCCGTTGAACAGCGGAACCCATACATCGGCGCCGTCGCTGGCTGCAGCACCGAGCGGCGTTAGCGTCAGCCTTGTTACCACGAAGGGCGACTGCTTTCCCATGCAGATGAATAAACGCTTTGGCCATTCGGGTCCCTCCAAGCGAGGAGGCAGCGATAACGCGCTCGGATCGCCGGCCCAGTTGACAAGCTCTTTGCCGTTGCATGTGAGCTGCACGCGGTACTGCTGGCCACCGTTCTTTGTAACCATACACTCAATTGTGTTTCTCATCCCTCCGTCGACCAGAAACGTCCCGCGCATTTCAGTTCCGTTCTCCCTATACTTCAACCCATCGATCAGAGCCATTCCGCTGCCCTGTTTTTCGTAGCCATCCACCGATACGAGCGCCTGCGAGCTTCCGGCAACAATTCCGAATGCAAAGTATCCTGAGTGTCTGGGACACTCGACCTCGGCGGTGAGCTTGTATTCCTGCGGAGGTGCGTTGTGGACCGGCATCGAGGCGCCGTCAACCAACGGGAAGACAAGTCGGCCATTCTCCATGCGCCACTCACCGTAGGCGGTGTAGTCTTCAAGATTGATCTGCTTCAAAAGGTCAATCGCCGCCCCGTTGTCTGTCGGCGGTAGTTCTCTAATCTCAATCTTGCGAAACTTGATTACATTACCGGGACGACAAACGAGACCAATTCGACCAGACGAAAAGGAGTTGTCAGGATCTTGGCAATCGACGATCTCCTGACCATCGACCTTGACCCGAAAACGATTTCTCACGGCAACTACTTCGAGCGTAAACCACTTGTCGCGCGCGTACGCTAATTTTGGTGCCTCGCCGAGAACGACGTCGTCGACGGCCGCGACCCCCGGCTTACGCACAGTCCCGGTGTGGAGTTGAACTTTATCGGTTCTCGTCTGGTCGACACCTTCGATATGCACACCGTACCCCTTGCCGTCCACATTCGTGACGTCATCACCATCCCCGACTCGAAATCGCAACGCCGACGATGCTTGCTCGCCAAGCAGTAACTCCGCGCGCAGGTGAAAATTCGCATAACCAGCAGCCTCGGTCACCAGTTGTCCAAAATTCGCGCGGCCTGCGAGCGCCTGTCCGCGCCCGACAAGAACCCGGTCTTCGACGGCCCAATTTATGGCGTGCGAGTTTATGGCTCGCCACCCAGTGAGATCCTTGCCGTTGAACAGCCGGATGAACCCATCAGCAAGCTCTCCTTCCCCGATCACCCTTTTCCCTTGTTTGACCCGTATGTGACCGTCCAGCAGTGTCACGGCGACGGTGACGGTTTCGCCCTTCTTCAAAACCAGCTTGTCGGTCTCGAACTTGAAATCTCCGCGCTCGACGATGAGCGTTTTTTCGCCGGGAGAAAGTTTGATGTCCCTTCCGTTGTCGGCTTGCTTGAGAACGATGTCGGTCCCTTTGATCGCCACCTCGATCGTTGAATCGTTGATCTCGACTCGAATTGCGCCATCCTTCGTTTGCACCAGGAATACGATGCCCCACAGGAGGACCGCCGCGGCGCCGGCGGCCACGATGGCGGTCATTCTCTGCCACGGCGGTAGGGACGACCACCAGCCGCGGCGCGCAGGGGCGACACGCCGCTCGGTGTCTATCGAGCGGCTGAAGTCTTCGAACGAGTCGCCGGCGGAAGGCAAGATCACCGGCCGAGCGGCGATCGCGACCGGAATTGGCACGCAAGGCGGTGCGACTATCGGCGGCGAAGTCGCGACGCTGATTCCCTGTGCGGTGTCGGTGGCGACGTGCGACTGTCCCGTGTTGGCCGGCGTCGTCGCCGCCGTTTGCCCCGGCTTGAAGAACGGAACCAGTGCTTTGGCGACTTCGATTGGCGTTTGATAGCGCTTCGTCGGGTCTTTGGCCATCATCTTCGCGACGACGGTCGCTAACTCGACGGGCACATCCGGCCGCACTAGGTTCAATGCCTTCGGGTCGCGCTTGTGGTGCGCTTCGAGGATTTCATAAAGGCTCGTTTCCTGAAACGGCGGCCCGCCGGATAGGAGGAAGTAAAGCGTGCAGCCGAGGCTGTAGATGTCGGCGCGAATGTCGGCCTTGTGGGCGTCGAGCGTCTGCTCGGGCGCCACGTAGTCGGGCGTGCCGAGCATTTGCCCGCTCTTGGTCAGCCCGCTTTGGGCGCCCTTTTCGCTGCTCGCTTTGGCGAGGCCGAAATCGAGGATCTTGACGACGTGTTTTTTGCCTTCGATGGCCAGCATCAGGTTGTTGGGCTTGATGTCGCGATGGACCATGCCTTTTTCGTGGGCGTGTTGCAGGCCATTGGCTACCTGGTGGATGTAGAACGCGGCGTTGGCCACCGGCAAGGGACCGCGCGCTTTGACGACTTGCGAAAGATCCTGTCCGCGGACGTATTCCATCGCAAAGACGAGCAAGTCGCCGGGCCGCAGAACGCTGTAGGCGGCCACGATGTTCGGATGGGCGAGCTTGGCGGCCGAACGGATCTCTTGCTGAAAGCGTTCCAGCGCCCCGGGCCGGTCGAGCAGGGCTTTGCTGATCACCTTGAGCACTTCCATCCGGTCCATCATGCGGTTCTTGGCCAGATAGACCGTGCCCATGCCGCCCTGCCCGAGCTCCTTGATGAGCTCGTAATCCGGGTGGTTCGTCAGTTCCGGCGGGGCGGAAACGGAGGATGGGCTAGGCATTGATCCACCGGGAGGCTCACGCCTCCCGCTCGCCAGGGGAACGACATCATCCTTGACCGACGAGCCGTCGGTGCTGTTGGCGGCGTTCGCCAACGATTCGCCGGGCACGTAGGTGCGTTCACGTCTCGCGGCAGGCTCGGCCGCACCTCCCGCTTGGCGCAAACGCCTGACGAACGTGTCGCCCGACACGCCGGCCACGCGCTGCCGGCAATCGGCGCAGGTTTCCAGGTGCTGGCCGATCGTCTCGGCGCTGGCCGCGTCGAGCTTGCCGAGGCCGAAGTCGCTGAGCACTGAGTCAGGTGGGCAGGTGGTTTTGAGAGCGCTCATGGTTCATCCTTCGCGGTCAGAATTTCGTAGCACCGAAGGTGCGTGATTCCTCAGCCCAGGGTGCAACCCTGGGTATTTGTAACAACGAAACGCCGTAGCCCTGAAAGGGCGTGATTCCGGGCGCCTCGCCAGGATGCGCGAAATGGCCAGCCGCCGCGGACCCGGGGAATGACGCCCTTTCAGCGCTACGCGGGTTGCGCCACCCCGTAACCCAGGGTTCCGCTGCGCTGCACTGAGATTTTGGGCTTCGCCGCGGGCTATGGAATGACGCCGCTTCGCGGCTACGCGCGGCCTTCGGCCGCGGTCGCCGAGGAAAAAAGAGGCATTCGCGGACGCCGTGTGTAGACGGCCAACGTGACGCTCCGCCCGGCAAGCGGGCGGCATCTTATTCACCATCCAGGCAAGCTGGATGGGGCCTCGATCGATACCGCATTCACGCATGTTAGCTCACCATCTCCTTCACCGATCCGCACAAGGCGGATGGGGTCGAAACACGCGGCGTTTTACGCCGCCATATAGGTAAAGGCCGGAACTACGACCAACCTGTCGCGAAAAAAGTCGGTTCCGCCAGATTTGTTGCCCCACGCTCGTGACGGGACGGCCTGGGAAGGCCATCCTCCTGCTCCACCGGCGCGCCCCTCGCCTACTCTCCAAAACCGCCCCTGAGTTGCTTGTTGGGGTCGGGCACAAGCTGCAAGTAGAAGCCCCGCACGGAGTTGTAAAGCTTTTTATACGCCGCCTCGCCGCCCGGATCGGCCGGGGCAAACTCCAGCCCTCGGCTCATCATGTGCTGCAATAGCTCGGCCACGCTCTTGCCCTGAAAACGATATGAGTCGTCGAACGCCACCGCGCTGTTCGTTTCGATCAGCCGATAGATCGAACCCGCCAGCTCCTGCAGGCGACGCTTGGCCCGATCATAGTCCAACCAGTCGCGAGGCGAAATTGTCTTGAACCGCTCGCGCGGATATTCCGCGGTCAGTTCCGCCGTCAGCCGGTCGACCGCCGCCATCAAACGCTCGGCGCCTTTCTCGGTGAGCTCTTTGTCGTTTTTCAGCTCGGCGATCGCCCATTCGCGCGCGTTTTCGAACGCCTTGCGGGCGGCCTGGAACTTTTTGTCGCGCAACACGGGCGGCCAGTTGGCTTCCAACACTTCCGCCGTGTCGGCACGAATCTTGATGGCCTTTTCACCCGCCAGCTTCCCCTCGGTAAGCCAAATCTGATGCCGCTCGGCGGTGGTGAGCTCCGCGTTGTGTTCCGAGCTGATCATCGAGTTGGGGGTGTCCGACATGAATTCGGCAAACGAGGTGTTGGCCAGAATCTCGCGGAGCATCCAATTCAGATCATCGCTCAAATCGCTGTTGAGCGGCAGCAGGCTCTTTTCGTGGATGCGACGGTAGGTCTGCTGGCGTTTCTCCGACTTGTCGAGATAGCTCGGGTTTTCCGCGGCCCGCGCCTCGCTGTTCAACCGGCGGCGCTCGAAGTAGGTGTTCACCCATTTGACGGCGTTGTCCATCTCCATCGAGGCCGCCTCGGCGTGGAGCTTGCGGGCCACGCCAAGATTGATCAGCATGCGGGCGTCGGCATAAATCTGGTTCGACAGCATCGCCGCAGTCGACTGCGGGCAGCGGCGGATTACCTGGGCCGATGCGTTTTGCTCAGCGAGGAGCCAAAGACCGAGGACCAGGGCGAGAGGGAGAGATTGAGCGACGGAGAGACGGAGAAAGGGAGCGACGGAGCGTCGAAACGCCGCATAGGAACGTCGAAGACTCATTTGGCTGGTTCCTTTTTGGAAGGTGGCTCGGGTGGCACAACGGGCGCCACCCAAATCGGGTTTTCGGGCTGCGACAACCCCAGCTCGATGAGTTGGGGCTCGATCAGTTTGGCAAAGTGAACGGCCCGTCCGGGCAGGCCGCCGTCGTCGGGGGCGGGCTCGCAATACAGCGCGACGAGGTGGCCTTGGTCGCTAAAGATTGGGCTACCCAACCATTTGTCGCTGAACGCGCCCCGCAGGGGCAGCACCCGCGGCGCGCCGGCCCCCGACGGCAGGCGCGTCACGGGGAGCGCGTTGCCCATTTGCCATTCCGGCTGTAGCTGGTGAAAACGGTCGATCGGTTCGCCGTTATGGTTGATCGCCACGCAGGCCAACGGCTGTCCACGCTCGATTGCGGCCAGCTCGGCGGCCGAGGCCAGCGCGGCCGCGCCGGTGAGACGCTCCTTGGTAGAAAGGATCGCCAGGTCGAAATAGAGCTGTTCTTCGCGCGTCGCCGTTTGAAAGGCGGCGTGAATGCGGACCCGGTCGACGGGCATGCCCGCGTCGTGCGAGTCGCGGAGGATTTTGATGCTCATGCCACGTGCTTGGAACGTCGCCAGCTCCACGCCCACGTCGGCCGTCGTCAGCAGCGCCTGCGGTGCAACAATCACGGCCCCGGCGTAGGGCCAAGTCGTCTCCGTCTTGGGATCTTCGATCGCGATCAGCCGGTAAGCGGGCAATCCCGCTTCCTTGGCCACTTTCCATGGGTCGTCCGGCACCGGTGGGGGCGGGGTCGGTGGCGTGATCGATGCCGGCTTCTCGTCGGGCGGCTTGACCGGCGGAACGATCGGCGGCGGGGGCGGATCGGGCTTTTTCCGCTGGCCACCGCCGTTTTCAGCAAGCTCCTCGGGGGCGGGTTGCGGCTGGACTGCATCGGGCCGTGGTTGGGCGTTGCCGCCTTTGCGAGTCGGAAAGAAACCGACGATAACCAACAAGGCCACGGCCAGGCCGATCAGAGGTCCGCGCTGCCGCCAATTTGCCGCCGGACGTTTGCCCGACACGGACACCGCAATCGCAGGTCGCGCGGGCGGAGTCAGCTCCAGCACTTCCAGCTTCGGCCCTTTCGTCCCGATTTGCACCACGGCGCCAATCCATAGCGGCTTGGCCTCGGCAATCCGCAGGCCGTCGACGTAGGTGCCGTTGCTCGAACCGAGGTCGCTGACATGCGCGCCGCCTTCGTCGTCGACGCTGAATTCGGCGTGCTCCCAGGACGAGTATTTCGCCGCCTGGCCCTCGAACCGCAGCGCGCAGCTTTCGGCGCGGCCCACGCGGAACAGGCCCACGCTCGATTCCCACTCTCTTGCTCCCTCGGGCAGGTAAACTCGCAGTCGCACGTTCAACCTCCTGCCCGTAAGCGGAACCGCTGTTCGCCAATCTGAAATTGCACAACGCTCTCGCACACGACTTGCGGCACGCGAAACCAGAGGCCGTTGACCGTCTTGTTCTGCTCCACCTGCCAGCCGCCCTTGGCGTCGCGAGTCAGCCGGGCGTGCCGGGCGTCGCAATACGGGTCGTTCGCCCGGCAGATGGCGCAGCTCGGGTCGGCGCCGATCCAGTATTCGCTACCGATCAGCGGCACGCGGTTGGCAAAGGCGTTGCCGACCAACTCGACCAACGAGGGGATGGCCGGGGCCGAGGCGTCGGCGCCCCAGGCCTGCGTCATGTTGCGAGCGCCTTCGGGCGGCGAGTAATCGGCCGTGGCCGAGCCTTCGCCGGACGGCGCGAGCAGCCGGTAGCGCCCCTTGCCCACGAGCAATTCCGATTGATCGGCCAGCAAGGTGCGCGAGATGCGCACGAACAGGCCGTTCGTGCTTTGCAGGTCGGTGACGATCCAGCGCGGCTGCCCGGCGACGGACTGGCGGGTGATCTCGACGTGTCGCGAGGAGATCATGCCGTCGTGCGGAATCAGCAGGTCGCCTTCGGTGCGGCCGATGACGAAACGCCCGTCGCGCAGGCGGAACTGCTCGCCGTCGTTCTTACCGTCGTCGCAGACGGTCAGCACGGCCATCGGCGGCCGCAGCGACGGGCGGTAGGCGGCCACCGACGGCCGTTGCGGCGCTTGCCGGACGGGCGGCGGACCGGCCACGATCGGCGTCGCCGGATTGCGAGGCACGGGCGAAGGGGCCACGGGCACCGGGGACGGTTTGGCCAGCGGGGGCGCCAGGCTTTCACGCAGGGCGTCCATCACGTCTTCGTCGGTTTCCAGGCAGGTCGCCATGCGTTCTGGCGCCGCGGGCCGGGGGACGGGTCGAGGGGCCGGAGACACGGTACACAACTCCTTGTCAGATTCTCGGTTCGGCAAAAGCCGCTATTCAGAGAGTGCCCGACCGGCCAGGATATGTCGCGAAAACGCGTCGGGGTCCGTTGAAGCGCCTTTTTTTGAGATTTTGAGAAGCTCATCATACCCCCTCATACTAAGAGGTCAAGCGCCGGCACGGAGCGACAGAGCCAGGGAGGGATGGATGGAGGGATGGAGAGACGGAGCGACAGAGCGAGGGAGGGATGGAGAGAGGGAGGGTTGGGTGTTAGCGGCATCACGAGAACATCGCACCTGAAGCACAGAAGCGGTAAATCGCGGCGATGGGCATGACGGACCTTGCGCCGTAACTCGTTTAATAACAACATATTACGACAATCGTGGTTGTTGGCCCACCAAGCGCGCGCGAAAGAAAAGCGACACG
>Ga0307373_10002967_pt1 | contig 30163 bp, 32 predicted proteins | sample OX2MG_FD_202534 | JGI IMG/M metagenome (GOLD analysis project Ga0307373, IMG submission 202534) | Soil microbial communities from Risofladan, Vaasa, Finland - OX-2 | ecosystem: Environmental > Terrestrial > Soil > Coastal area > Acid sulfate soil | place: Finland: Risofladan, Vaasa | collected... | reverse complement strand
TTTACGCTGAGCGGTTCCGTGGAGCCTTCCGCGACATCGGCGAGAACGTGACGAACCTCGGCAACCAGGTCGGAGGGGTCGCAGAGCAGGTGGCCGACTGGCTTCGCAGCCGCGGCGGCGGATCCGGAACCGAATCCTGAACCGGACTCTTACTCGGCAGCGACCTCTGGCGCGGGGCGGCCAAGGAACGCCTCGAGCGCGAGCCATGCCGCGGCGTGGGCCAGCGGCCCGAGCCTGATCAGGGCGCCTTCGCCGTCATTGCGGACCGTCGCTGCCAGCCCAGCCTTTTGGAGTCGCTGCCGCTGGACGTTTGCGCGTTCGGTGCCCGTGCTGCCGTGGTAGTGGGCGTCGATCCCATATTTGCCTCCCTCCACAGGCCAGACGGAGAGCCTGTCGGGCGCCCACAGCGGGCCCGTTTCCGCCGGCAATGCGGAATACGCGATGAGATCCGACCCAGTGGAGCGGGGGTGGATGCTCGTGTGCGCCGACCACACCCGATCGTCCGGGGTCCGCGGCGGTTCCTTTCGCCTGCGTGGCATCAGGCAGGCAGGATGGATCACGACGCGCGGCGCGTCAACCACTGACGGCTGTCCGGCGTTACGCGGGAGCGTCGGTCCCGGAGACGGGCGCACGCCGGCCGGTGTGCTTGGACCAGGCGCCGAGGGCTGTCTCCGGGCCCGGACCGGTTGCGGGCGGGAATGAGACGTCAACCGTCAGCCCGCCCTCAGGCCGCGCGCGTGCGCTGAGTTCGGCGTGGTGCGCGTTGGCGATCGCTTGAACGATCGATAGTCCCAGCCCATATCCGCTGTTGTGTTGGGTACGGGCGACGCCGAGCCGCTCGAATGGCTGGAAGAGACGGTGAATCTGTTCGGGTGGGACGGTCGGGCCCGTGTTGGTGACGGACACGTACGCGCGCCGTTCGCGGGTGCCGGTGGTGATCTCGACCTCTCCTTCGATGTCGTTGTGGCGGATCGCGTTGTCGATCAGGTTTGCGATCAGGCGCTCGACCAGCCTCGGATCGCCGACGGCCGGCGCTGACGCCAGCGTCGAGCGAACGTCGAGATCACGGCCCGCGAGTTCGGATTCGCGCGCGAGCATCGTCTGGGCTGCGAGTGCCGCGAGGTCAAGGTGCTCGACGCGCTCGAGCCCGGCCTGGCCGCGCGTAAGGGCGAGGAGGGCGTCGATCAGCTGCTCAAGCTGCCCCTCAGATGCGAGCACACGTTCGTGGGCGGCGCGCAGCGATGCGGAGTCTGCTTCGGGGTTGGCGAGCGCGACCTGGATCAGGACCCGCTGGCGCGTGAGCGGCGCGCGCAGTTCGTGTGAAGCATTGGCGACAAACTGGCGCTGCGCCTCGTAGGAGTCCGCGAGCGGTTGCAGAACGCGGCCGGCGACCAGCCATCCCAGGCCGAGTGACAGCAGCGACATCCCGGCGAGCGCGATGCCTGACTGGATCAGCAGCTGTTGCCGTGTCTGCGTACGCTGGCGGTTCTCGTCAACGACTTGCCTGCTGCTGTCGGCCAGGTACCCGCATGTGCTGCTCGCTTGCGGGAAGGCCCGCGACTGCAGGACGCGCCCGGTGAGCACGAGGATCGCTCCGTCGCGGTCGCTGATTACGCCGACAGCGCCGCGCTTGGACGCGAGCGTGAACGCAGGCTTGGGCGGGACGGTGGTCGTGGGGTTGGGGAACCGCGAGACGCCGTGCCTGCGCATACAACGTGCGACGTTGCGCCAGTACGCCAGGGTCTGTGCGGAGGGGTGCGTCGTCGAGCCGGAGTCAGGCAGGCCGACGGGTCGCAGCTGAGCCGGGTGAGGCCGCGAGCCGACGATTGCCACGTTGCTCGGGCCGCTCTGCAGGGTGAACACGAAGCCGGCGTTAACCAACAACGCGTACGTGATCGCCATCAGCGCGGCGCCGGAGAGCAGGAACAGCCCTCCGTAGAGGAGGGTCAGGCGCCGGCGCACGGTCCGGTCCGGGAGGTGTCGCCCGACCGCCAGCTGGGTGATCCGACCGTTGAGCCGCGCCGCGACGCTCATATCCGGTAGCCCGCTCGTGCGACGGTCTGTATCACCGGCGGGTCGCCGAGCTTGGTGCGCAGTCGGCTGACGGTGACCTTGACGGCGCCCGTGAACGGGTCGGCGGCCTCATCCCAGACGCGTGTGAGCAGTTCCTCGGGAGAAACGACGCGGCCCTGTGCGGCGAGCAGCAGCTCGAGCACCCCGAACTCCTTGGGTCGCAGCGCGAGTGGCTTACCAGCCCGGTGGGCGCAGCGCTTGGCGGTGTCGAGCACGACGTCGCCGTGCTCGAGCATCGGCGGGATGCTCGGCTGCGCTCGGCGCGCCAGCGCGCCGATCCGAGCGACGAGCACCGGGAAATCGAACGGCTTGGTGAGGTAGTCATCGGCGCCGAGTCCCAGCCCGTCGATCAGATCCTCGGTCTCCGCCGCGCCAGTCAACATCAGCACCCGGCTGCGGCCGCCGGCCGCGACCAGCCTCGCGCATACCTCATCGCCGTGTACGACGGGGAGGTCTCGGTCGAGCAGGATCACCTCGTAATCGTGCACCAGTGCGTGCGCCAAGCCGGCCTCGCCATCCAGGGCGATATCGACGGCCATTCGGGCGTGGCGCAAGCCGGCGGCGACCGTCTCTGCCAATTCCTGGTCGTCCTCGATCACAAGTACCCGCATCGGCCCGCTCCCTGTTTCGATCAAGGTAGCCGTCAGAGCGTTGCACGGCGGTTTCATCGACCGCCGGGGACGCTGCGAACCGGACTTCCAGGAGGAAACCGTGCGGAAACCCTGAGTCGCGTAGAACCGACGAGCACAGCCGGACTCACGCGTCGAAGGAGCCACATGCCTCGCAGCACTCACAACCAGAGACAGACCCGCGTGCCACGAGTACATCTGCTCGTCGTCGCGATACTGCTGAGCGCGATCCTAGTGGCGGGATGCGGCGGCAATGGAACCAGCCGCACGTCGGCGAATGTCGGCGCCGCCACGAGCGGATCGACCACCACGGCGTCGAACACCACTGCGTCGACCAGCACCGCCGGCCGTGGGAGGGCCGGCTCCCGTTCGACCGTCTCAAGGGCTGGCTCGGGCCCGCTTGCATTCGCCAAGTGCATGCGTGCCAACGGTGTGTCGAACTTTCCAGATCCAAGCGCCACCGGACCCCTCTTCAACACCGCGGGGGTTGATACCTCATCGCCCGCGTTCAGGGCAGCACAGGCGAAATGCCAGAAACTCATGGGCGGCGGCCCACCTGGCCTGGGGTCGACGACGCACCCCTCTGCACGGACGCTTGCGAAGCTGCGCAGGATCGCCGTGTGCATGCGGAGGCACGGCGTGTCGCAGTTCCCGGACCCTCGGACCACCGTTCCGGCCAACCCGGCCGGGTACCAGGAAATAACCGACTTCGACAGCGTGATCCTGCTATTTCCGGTCTCAATGGACTTGCAAGCGCCGGCCTACAAAAGCGCCCTCACCGCGTGCGGCGCGCCGCCGCTGGGTCTCCAGCACTGACAAAGGCTCTCGGCCCGGTGAGTCAGGTACCGGGGATCGTCACCCGGTACCACTGATTGCCGCCGTCGCGTGTTCGCCAGCGCGTGTTGACACTCGTGGGTTCTGTTTGGACAACCCAGCCAACCTCGTCCGATGCGAAGGGAGCGACAGGGCCAGTGGGGGAGTTATACGCATAGAACAGCGCCGGGAACCGGTGGTTGCTTGTGATCGTCCGCCAGGTCCGGCCCATGTTGCCCGTCACCAGGATCTGGTTGCCGTAGAACAGGCGCCAGCGCCGCGCTGTGAGCGTGTCGACCAGCCACGGTTCAGCCGGACCGGGCGGTATGACCGGATGCCAATTGCGGCCGCGGTCTGTTGTCATGTACACGATCGTGCGCGAACCGGCTCGTCGATCGATGTTGTAGCCCACGGCACCGTACCGGCCGTTGAGGACCGGCTCACCGGCGAACATTCCACCGTCCCGGCTATGTGGCGCCGGAGCCACATGTCGCGCGACCCAGGTCCTGCCGGCGTCCTCGGTTTCAAACAGCTGCGCCGTCCCAATGGGAGCTTCAAACACCGCCCAGCCCACAGTGACACTCCTGAAGTCGATCTCCTTATCCCCTCCGTACGGAAGCGTCCCCGGAGCGCTTCCACCGATGGAAGTGCGCGAAATGACTCGCCAACTATGCGCGCCGTCCGTGGTCCTATACAGCGTCACCGTTGCGCTGCCGGGCGCGGCCCCGATCGCGGGACACCATCCGTTGCTGATCGAGACGAAGTCGAGTTCGCACCAGCGCGGTTCGGGACCAATCACTCTCCATGCCCTGCCACCATCGGTGGTGGCGATGATCGTCTGCCTGGCCTCCGAGCCCACGCCGCCATAGGTCGCCCAGGCGTCGTCGGCGTTGAGTGCGAAGAATCCGGAGATCCAGTGCCTCCCACCTTGCACGGTCAACCCGGGCGGGGTGACGTCCGACCAACTCACCCCGCCATCGACTGTCAGCTCGACCCCCTGCGCGCCGCCTCCCGATAAAGGTCCGGTCTCTGAGTCCACGCCCACGCCGTGTCAGCTCCGAGCAGCCATGCCTGCTGCAGCTCCTGCCCATGACGGGGCCCGCGTGCGGCCTGAGCGACGCCGCCACCCAGCGCTGCTACGAGCGTCACGATTGCCGCGGAGCACACGATCCAAGAGCGCGACTTCATCCTGCAAGGGGATTGCCGCCGACCTGGAATGTGTGACGCGACACTAGACCCTGGCGGTGTCTCGGCGGTACGCCCAGGCTGCGCCGGCGGTGAGGATCGCGGTCCAGGCGGCGACCGTTATCCAGCCACGGGCGCCCCAGGCGTGCCCGTCGAGCGCGACGTTACGCGCTTGGACGAGCCACCACGAGGGGAGGAACTGTCCGAACGCATGCAGGAAGCCGCTGGTGATCGCGAACCAGGTGCCGCTGAGGAAGGCGAGGATCGACACGAGGCCACCCATCAGCGGCCCGACAGAGTCGGTGTTCACAAGATGACCGACGAGGACGCCCAGTGCGGCGAACGGCAGCAGCCCAACCACGATCAGTCCGGTCATTGCAAGCCAGCGGCCTGCCGGCAGGCTGACGCCAAGCAGCGAGCCGGAGATGTAGAGCACCAGCAGGCTCGACAGCGCCATCCCGTATCCCGTCAGCACCTTGGCGCGGAAGTAGGCACGCACCGACAGCGGGCTGATCCGCAGCTGCCTGGTCCACCCGGCCTGGCGCTCGCCGGCGATCCGGGCACCGGTCGAGATCATCGACATCATCGTCCCGAACGACGCCAGCGAGACCATGTAGTAGGTGGCGTATGTGAGCCCCGTGCCATTGATGATCTTGTTGTGCTGCGGCGCTGCGATCAGCCAGAAGAACACCAGCGGAAAGCCGAGCGAGAAGAGGAGGAAGCGGCGGTTTCGAAACGTGCGCAACAGCTCGTAGCGGGTGTATGCGATCCCGTTCATCGCGCGTCCAGTTGCTGCTCGTCGGCGTCGGGCTCTCCAGTCAGCTGCAGGAACGCTTCCTCGAGGCTTCCCCCGGCGATCTCAATGTCCTTCGCCGCCGGGTAGCGCTCGAGCAGCGCGCGGATGCTCTGGTCGGAGTCCACGCAGCTCAGGATCACCGCGTCACCGTGCCGCTCGGCACCGGCCACTCCGGGCAGGGCGGCCAGGCTCGACACATCCACCTCCGGCAGCGTGGCGCGAAGCGTCCGCCTCCCGACGCGAGCCTTGATCTCGGTCGTCGGGCCATCGGCGACGATTCGCCCGTGAGCCATCAGGATCGCGCGGTCGGCGTTCGCGTCGGCCTCCTCGAGGTAATGGGTGGCGAACAGCACCGTCTTGCCGCGGGCTGCGAACTCGCGCATGATGCTCCAGAACTCGCGGCGACCCTCGACATCGAGCGCGACGGTCGGCTCGTCGAGCACGAGCAGGTCGGGGTTGCAGACGATCGCGAGCGCAAATCGGACACGCTGGGTCTGGCCGCCCGAGAGTTTGTGCGTTCGCTGGGTGGCAGTCGCCGTCAGCCCTGTTACCTCGAGTGTTTCGTCGACGCCCATTGGATCCGGGTAAAGCGAGGCCATCATCGAGACGAGCTCACGCACCGACAGGTCGCGAATCAGTTGGCCGGTCTGCAACATCGCGCCGACCATGCCGGCGTCGACTGCCTCGCGCGGCAGGCGGCCGAACACGGACACGGTCCCCTCGTCGGGTTTGGACAGGCCGAGCAGCATGTCGATCGTCGTTGACTTGCCTGCGCCGTTGGGGCCCAGCAGCGCCACCGTCTCGCCGGCGGCGATTGCAACATCGATGCCGCGCACCGCACGGATGGGGCCCAGCGAGCCGCGATAGGACTTCACCAATCCACGGAGGCTGATGCCACCGTTCGTTTGGCCGGCGTGGCTGTGGATCTGAGTGGTCGCTGTGGTCATCATCGCCTGGCTGGACCTGCCGGTAGAGCCGCGGATTGTGCTGCAACACTCTTCGGTGACTGGTGCGGCATGGGCAACGTACGACATTGGAGCAAGCGCGTCGCGGTCGGTCTCATGAGAGCGACATCGGCGCAATCAGAGCCGCCCTGGCCGAGAAGCAGGGTAGCCGCGACGCACGGCGAGCGCTTGCGCGGAATCGAAGCCACTTCCGGCAGGTGATGTTCACGCCTTCAACTGGGCGGTGAAGTCCTCGAAGTCGACCGCGAGACTCAGCGCTCGCTGCTTGTACTCCACGTATGGGCGGATGTCCTTGGGTTGCTGGACGCCGCGGAATCGGCCCTCGTCGTCGTAGGACAACAGGGCAACGAGCGTCTCGTCGAAGATCCAGAAATCATTGCCGCCCCAGCCCTGGTCTGCATCGGTGAGGGCGCCTCGTCGCACCACCAAGATGTTCTCCCCGGCAGTGATGTCGTCCCGGTAAGCAGCGAATTAACCGTCAACTCGATCAGGTCAGCTCGCCAGCGTCCCCGAGTGCATGGAGGACCTTGCGCACGATGCCGAGCCGATCGCCCAGGCGGATCAACCCGGGATAACTCGCGCCCGGGCTCACGTCGATCTCAGTGCTCCCGACTCCGGCGATGATACGGACGTTTGCCCGCGCGAGCCACCATCCTCTGACCAGCAGGGCATTCGCATCATCTGGCATCTGCTTGGCGAATCCCCTCGAAGTCATCGCGGGCGTGATCGTGTAGCGGGAAGGAAGCGTGTCGCGAAGTAACGCGCAGACCTCGTCCGCAGTTACGTCAGAGCGGGGAACTACGACAGCCGACATTCGGGTGCCTTTCGCTATGGAGTGCCGCGTCCGGCCGCGATCTCTTTGATTCTCCCGCCCCTCGTGTCGCGCACTCTATATGGCGCCGCGGGAGCTGTGAGAGCGATGAGGCGCTGACGAGCGCTTCATCAAGATCTCAATCGCGCGCCCGCCCTCTCACTCCGTTGCCGCCCGACCACGAAAGGTGCACTGAGATACCTCAAACGTCACCTCGCCCGACGCTTTCACCACCTTCTCGCAGTCCTTGCGGACGTGCCTGTCACCGAGTCAGTCCGCATCGCCACCACTGCCCCAACCCTCATGGCATGCACTCGCTGAAGCCCCAATCCCTTGACATAGGAGCAAGCTTTTGGCGATTTGCGAGACCAACTCCTCGGTGCCGGCTATGCCCTGCTTTGGTGCCGGCGGCGCATCTCGAGACTTGTGCTTGGGCGCTGAGCAGCGGTCAGCTGGCTGGTTGACCCGATGCTCCCTCCTCGTCCATCTCATCGGTGACACCGCGGCGCAGCAGTGCCCGCTCGGCCACTGGAGCAGAAGCGGTGCCGACGACAAGCCGGGTGTCTAGCCCGACAGATATGCGGTCAGCGTTTGTGATGCTTGAGCTTGCCCGAGCTGATCACCAGCGAGACCTTGCTGCCGGCTGGGCGGATCGCTCCGGCGCTGGGGCTGCTCGAGACCACCCTCCCCTTAGCGATCACAGCGGATTTGCGCTTGGTGATCTTGCCTATCGCGCAGCCGGCGCTGTGCAGAGAGCGCTTCGCGGCCGCGGCGTTGTCGCCCTTCAGCTTCGGGACCACGCACGCGGGGCCGTACTCAATCGCGTTACCGGCGTTGTCGACCGCCATGCAGAGGTTCGACGACGCGCACGAGACAGAGGTCAGGCCCTGGCCCTTGGGGTCGATCGGGACGGTGGTCCACTTCGTTCCGTCGTACGTGAGCGCGTTTCCCGCGCCGTCGACCGCGACGCAGTCCCAGATGCCGGTGGTAGTGAGGAACGGGGGAATGCACGAGATAGACGACAGGCCTTGTCCATTCGGATCGATGCTCGTTGGCCCACTCCAGCTGGCGCCGTTGTATGCGAACACGTTCCCGGCGGAGTCAACGGCGAGGCACACGGCCGTCGTGGTCCAGTTGACGCATGAGACCGATGTGAGCGCTGTGCTGTCGATCTGGCCGTCGTAGGTCCATGTGCCAAAGAGGTAATGGGCCGCGCCGCCGTTATGACCCACAGTGGCGCAGAACACAGGGCCACCGCTGCCATAGAAAGGGCACGAGATTGAGTCGTAGCCCTCGCCTCCGTTGAGGAGCGTGCCGCTGCTCCACGAGCTTCCGTTCCACACGTACCCGTCCTGGTTGACGGCGACGCAGAAGCCAGGGTTACCACATGACACCGCGCTCAGGCTGCTGGTGCTGACTACCGTGGGCGCGCTCCACGTGTGCGTGTCGAAGACAAGGGCACTGCCACCACCGTTGGCCCCAGCGCTGCCGTCGACGGTAACGCAGCGAGCGCCTATGCAGGACACCGACACCGGTCCGTACTGGTCGCTGTCCATCTTGACCGGAGCCGACCACTTACCACCCGTGAAATACAGCGCGTGGCCATCAGAGTTGTTGCCGCCGTCGTCCACCGCGACGCAGAAGGTGGACCCGATACCGCACGACACCGACGTGATGAGGCAGGCCGGGTTTGACGGAGACTTCTGAGCGAGGGGTTTTGCCCTCGGGGAAGGAAGTCGCTGGTCATGCCATCAAGGAAATATCCGAAGGAGCTGGTTGAGCGGGGTGTCAGGCTCGCGATCGAGTCTGACCGGCCGGTTGCGCATGTCGGCGCGGAGCTCAGCGGCGACCCCGCACACGTCGCGCTCCCGCACGTGCACCTCGTCGCCTCGCTGGTCAAGCGATGGGTTCTGGGCACCCACCAGGGCTCGATCAGCCACGCCCAATTGGACTACTACCTCGACGAGTTCGCGTTGCGATTCAACCGCCGCCGCGCACGACACCGCGGCCTACGCTTCTATCGCCTTTTGCAGGGCGCGATGGCAGCCGATCCACAGCCCTACAAGGACCTGATCAGCAAAAAGGCCGCCTGACCAATCCCCACGGGGAATCGGGGGAGCCAAAGAGATACCCAACATCGCGCAAAGGAGGGTTCAGCGTCGGCACCGGCGAGATGCTCGCGGACTCAGGTGCACAACACCTCCACGAGCGCTGATCCGCCAGACGGCTCGGTGGCGCTGGTTAGCTGGTCGCGGTGCCGAGGAGCGCTGCGCCGGCCAGGGCGAACGAGATGCCTACGAGCTGGGTGCGGCTCGCGTGCTGACGGTGGAGAATTCGGGCGAGCATGATCGTTGCAATCGGGTACAGGGACGAGATCGCTGACACCACGCTCAGGTCTCCTCCCTGGTGCGAGGCTGCCGTGTAGGCCAGGTCACCGCCGGTGCCGACGGTGGCAACGAGCACGAGTATCGGTAGCTGGTGGGCCGTTGGCAGATTTTGCCGGAGCGTGTCGCGGCTTATGACGAGCACGACTACCGTCGCCGCGAGCGCAGTGCTGGCGTGCTCGATTGCAGTCGCCCAGTAGAGGTCGACTCGGCCAGCGCTGTGGAGCGAGGTGAGCATGACGGCGACTGCAGCTGCTGCCCCGAGGCAGATGACCGCGGTATGCCACCTGGTGCCGCGACCAGTGCCGCGCGTAGTCGGCGGGGTCCATGTTGAGATCGCACCGCCGAGCACAGCGCACGCCAGTCCAATGCCAATGGTGAGATCGAGTGGGTCGCCGCCGACCAGGCCGAGGGTGACCGCTGCCGCGCTGCCAAGCGCACCAATCGGGGCTGTAATGAATGCGCTCCCCTGGGCAAGTGCGCGATAGATGAGGCCTAGCTCGACCGTCACCGCGACTCCAGACAGCGCCGCCAGCAGCAGGCGAGGGTTATCTGGGGGCGGGCTGCCGCGAGCGATCAGGATCGCTACCACCGGCACCAGGCCGAGCACCTCGGTGATCGCAACGATGACGAACACGGGCGTCTGCTGGCGGGTGGCGTCGCCGCCGAAGTAGTCGGCCGCTCCCCATCCGACTGCTGTGCTCGCGGCCAGCAGGATCGCCATCAGACGCGCCCCCCTCTGTACCAGCAATTTGTCGTTCTCTGGTACACAGTACCACGATTGGGCCCCAACAAAACATTGATTGCCGGTACTATTTGTTGGGTGCAGTCGGTTGCTGAAATGCCATTCGTAGCCGGGAACCCAGCGCTTGACTTCGTCAACACAGCTGAGGAGCGCGGGCATCCGGACGCAGGCGATGCGCTTATCGCGGTTAGCGATCTTTGCTCGTGGGGACAACGCTATGGCCTGATCACGCACGCAGCCGCAGAAGACCAAACCACCGCCGAGTTCAAGCAGGCGGTGGAGGCGCGGGACCTGCTCTACGCGCTTTTCTACGCTCACACCCACCACCGGCCCCCGGCCAGGCCGGACCTCACACGACTTGCCCAACTCGCGGCCTGTGCATATGCAGAGGCGACCGTTGAGCCCACCAGCGACGGCACTATCCGGTGGCGCTGGAATCCGTCGCGGCTAGCCACAATCCGGCACGTGGCCGTCACCAGCGCCATTGACCTTCTAGCCACCGGACCCACCGCCCGCGTCAAGCAGTGCCCCGGAGATCACTGCGGCTGGTTCTTCCTTGACACCACCAAGCGCGGCAACCGGCGCTGGTGCTCGATGAGCGAATGCGGCCAAGAAGCCAAAAACCGAGGCCGAAGAAAAGCTGCCACCGAAGCACCAAAGCGACACTCGTAGCCGCTAGCGCCAGACAGCCCGTTCGGGTTTACCGGGCATCCTCTGTTGGTCGGCGGGTTCCCGTGCCGACACGAAGGCAGGTCTCGGCGGCGTCTCCATGAGAGACGCGCAATCAGATCCGCAACTCTCGCAGGAGTGACGTTTCGTCGCTGAAGCGATCACTGACCCGTGGCCGCACCCGTGACCGAAGCGATCGCGGGCGTTGGACTTGCGTTGGCGATCCGGCGAGTCGAGCGGCCGATGGCCTCGGGCGATCCGCAGCTCCGTGGCGCCCGATGGCGCAAGCGCTGTGCAGTAAGTACTCCAACGACGCGGCCGCCCAGGCGGGACTTGCCTCGCACAGCGTCCTACTGATATGGAGTCCGCACGATGATGACGGTTGGTGGTCGGATGGTCGGGACCGGGTCGCGGGGGTGTTGTCGGGGCGGCACGGGCGGAAGGTCCAGTCTGCTCGACGGCGGGGTCAGACTGATATTCGAGGGCTTGGTTACCTCAAGACCCGGTATTCGTCGCGGTTCGCTGTCTAGGATCGGGCGCTGCCGGCCCGGACCGGTTGCCCATAATGGAAACGCGAGCCTCGCGCGACGGTGCTGGGCCTTCCTGGGTGCCCGTGCTCGCCCCAGCAACGTCCCGGGCGCGACCGTGAGGGTTGGGGTGCTCGGGTTAGGCATCGAAGGTGGCTGCCTCCCAGAGGAACGCGGCGAGCTCGCGTGCAACAGCGATCGCGACGACGCCGGCAGGCTTGCGCCGCTGGTAGTGCAGGTGCGCCCAGCCGTGGTGCAAGCGACGCTGGGCCCGCCAGGCGATCTCGATCACACGCGGGTCTTGGCCTTGTTGGCGGCAAGCGAGTGTCTGGCCGATCACAGGCTCGTGGCGATAGTGCTGGGCGGCTTCGACCAGCAGCCGGCGGGCGTGCGGGCAGCCGGCCTTGGTGATCGATCCTTGCCGGCGCTTCAGATCAGAGGTCCGCTCAGACGGGACGATCCCAAGGAACCCCGACAGCATCGCGGGCCTGGGGAACCGTCCGAAGGTGCCGATCTCGGCGCACAGCCCAGCGGCGGTCAGCGTGTCGATACCGCGGAAGCACCGCAACCGGCCGATCACTTGGGCGTGCGAGCAGCCCGGGACCGTCTGCTCCAATGTCTGAACGAGCGTGCCGCGGCGTCCGGCGAGCAGATCAACCGACGCGCAGTAATCAGCGAACGGCGTTTGCGCGACACCCTCAAAGGACAGCGACCGCAACCACCGGGCGTGCTTCTCGGTCCAGGCACGCCCGTCCCGGTAGCGGTACCCGCGACGCAAAAGGAACTTCGACAGTCGATGCCGGGCGCGCATCAGATCGCCGCGGAGATCCTCGATGCAGCGAATCAGGTCACGGAACGCCTCATCGGCCACGCTTGGGATGAACGCGAACGACAGCTCCCCGGCCGCCAACAGCCTGACCAGCCGGATCGCGTCACGCCGGTCGGTCTTGACCCGGTCACCGGACCCCTTCGGGATCGACCCCGGCGCGACGACCTGCACGTCGATCCCACGCTCAGTCCCCGCGCGCGCGAGCCCGAACCCGGTCGGGCCAGCCTCATAAACCGCAACCACCGGTCCCGGGAGTCCCGTCAGGAACCCAACGACCTCCTCCGGCGCCATCTGCAACCGGCACGAGCGCAACTCCCCAGTCTCGAGCACCAACACCGCCGCGTGCGTCTGACGGGCATGCACATCCAGACCGACAAGCGTCATAGCCTTCGCCATGGTCGGCTCCCTTCGTATGTGATTGTGGGCCGCGACGCGAGGACAAGTCGCGTCGCTACACCACCCCCGACACATACGGGGGACCGGCCAGATTTACCACCCACCACGGACGACAACCACGACGTCCAACTCCATACGGTCTGAGATGGACGCGCGTGTCAAGGGGTCGATCGAGATTCTTGTCGTTGATGTTGTTCATGGTGGTGGTTGGTGGGGCCGGGCGGCGGGTGCGAGCGCAACGACGACTGTCACTCTGAGATGCGCGGGTCGGGACCGCAGGACAGTGTCCGGTCGTGAGCTGCCTCGTACTAGCGTCGCGAGTCGAAATCGCATAGACCTAAGCGAGGATCCTCCGGGCGGGTCGCACCGCGCCGCCCGGCCCCACCACGGGGAAAGGACTCCGGGTGCTCTAGGCGGCGGCCTCCTGGAGCTGGTCGGTGGTGGACGGGGACGATGTGGCGGTGTCGGTGGTGCGCAGCGGCTGGTTGGTCATCGCGGCCCACAGGAACCCGGTGAGCTCGCGGGCGACCGCGACGTTCGCGACGGTGCTGCGTTTCCCGTGGTCGGTGAGGTGCCGGTGGCGGTGATGCAGCCGCACCTGGGCTTGCCAGGCACGCTCGTCCGGTGGCGGCCCGTTCTTCGGGATCCGGGGCGCGTGCCGGTAGTGCCAGGCGGCCTCGATCAGCAGCCGGCGGGCGTGCTTGTTGCCCGACAGGGTGATGTGTCCGCGGTGCTGCTGATCGCCGGAGGAGTACTCCGACGGGACGATCCCGAGCCAGGCCGCGAGCTCGCGCGGGTGGCCGAAGCGGGCGAAGTCGCCGATCTCGGCGATCAGCCCGAGCGCGGTGATCGTCGCGATCCCACGAAACCGCGTCAGGATCTGCACCTGTGCGCCCCAGCGCTCGCTGCCGGCGATCTCGGCCAGGCGCGCATCGAGCAGGTCGAGCTGACGCTCGATCCCGTCGACGTGGACCAGCGACTGCTCGAGTGCCTCCTGGGCGAGCGGATCGTCGAGGCGCTGGCGTGCGAGCCACGCGCGATGCAGCTGCGTCCACGCGGTCTTCCCCTCACGGAAGATCCGTCCGTGGCGCAGCAACTGCTTCAGCACCCGGTTACGCGCCGCGAGCCGAGCGCCGCGGAGATCATCGCGCGCTCTGAGCAGATCCCGCAGCCCCTCGAGCTCCGGCGTGGGCGGGTGCACGAACCGCAACATCCCCGCGCGATACAAGCCCACGAGCTTCTTCGCGTCGCGCCGGTCGGTCTTCACGCGATCGCCGGCACGGACCGGGATCAACGACGGCGCGACCACATCGCAGGCGACCCCGAGCTTCGTCAGCAGCCGCCACAGCGCGAACCCACCGGGCCCCGCCTCATAACAGACCGACAGGCCCACCGGTCCGCCCTGCTTCTCGACGAACCGACGAATCGCCTTCTCGGTCGTCTCGATCCGCTGCACATCCGGCTTGCCGCCCTCCGGCGGCAGCACCGCGGCCACGATCGAGAACTTGTGCTGATCAAACGAGATCCACCGACGCACTTCATCCGGCTGCAGACAAGCGGTAACGTCAGGCATGGCTGGTCCTCCACGGTCGTATGCGGCTCTGGCCTTGCTCGGCCCTCAACAACCGCGCATTGTTCAACCCGCGAAGGATGCGACGCACGAGGATCAGCCTCATGCGTCCATACTGACTAGGTCGCGCCGGCGGTCCTAGGTCGCGCCGGCGGTCCTCGGTCGGCGACGGGCGACACAGCGAAAGCCGGTCAGACCCAACGGGTCGACAGTGGCAAAGAGAGTCAGCCCGCCGCCGCGCGCGAACCCAACCTCACCGGCCGGACGTCACCGATCCGGGCTAGAGGTTCTCACTGAGTGGCAAAGCGCAAGCGGCGATCACGCCAGTCCTCGGCGGTCGTTCGGCCTTGGCGGCGTTGGATCACTGGGCTGTCGCGTGAGGGCCGGCCGGCACCCAGCAGCCGTTTTGTCACAGAACGCCAGGCTGTGGCAATAGCTTTGGGGAATGAAGACGCACGGGCGACGTTTGACGATGACGGCTATCGCAGTTGCCGCTGCTGTTGCCGGCTTGCTTGTGGTGGCAGGGGTGGCTTTTGGCTTGGGTGGCTTCGGCAGGACGCGGCACAGGGCGCCGTCGGTCGGGGCGAGGATGGCGTTGATGGGGGTGGAGGTTGCGTCGGTCTACCGCGGTGACCTGTCGGTCACAGATGCGGCCACCGGTACGTCAGTCGTCGTCGCTCGGGGCCCGTATCAAAGGAATCTCGGCTCCGCGATACAAGATCCGGGCTTCTCGCCTGACGGACGGTTTGTCGCCTATATGGAGAGCGCCGGAAGCAGCTCTGAACTTCACGTGGTCGCGCTCGGGGGCGGCAGGACGATCACTGTCAGTCATGCGCTGAGCTACACGTGGTCGCCGACGGATGATGATTTGGCTGTCTCGCTGGCGAGCGAGGTCAAGTTGATCAGCGCGGAGGGCACCTCACTGCACCGCTGGGTCATTGCGGATCCGTTGGCCGAGCTTTTCTCACCATCGGGCAAGCGCATCGCGGTCGCCTCCTCGGGGCTTCGCTCAGGGCGCGGGTATCTCCGGCTGCTGCCGGTCGGGACGGGGCCGGAGCGGTTGATCCGTCAGCCCGGGTGTGACGAGCCTGCAGGTTGGACTGCAGATGGATCGCACTTGCTGTTCTGGCGTGACGAGGACTGCTCGGCGTCGATTGGAGCAGATGGGCTCCCGCTCGACTCGATCGCGACCGGAGGGTTTGGGACCTCCAGTACGGGCGGCGGCCGCTCGAGGATCGTTAGCGTCGCCGGCACGCTTCCTTATTCCCGCTGGGTGGTGCCGGTCTCAGGCGACACGGTTCTCGTGAACTCCGGAGGCGACCGCGTCGCGGCCGATCACAAGACACTGCAATGGTGCAGCGCGGCGACCGGCGCAGGCAAATCGCTGCCTTCGCCTGCCGGAACCGCAACACTCGATCCCGCCGTTGCCACGCGCGACCGCCTATTCGAGGTCCGCGTCTCGCAATCGAACGCGATGAACGACTTCCTCCCGCACGGCACCCTCTGGATGTCAACAACCACAGGTAGACACGCCCACGAGCTGACATCAGCCGGGACCGGAGTCGCGGACCCCATACCCACCGCAGACGGCTCCAAGTTGCTGTTCGTGCGCACGCCCTCGACCGGCTCGGCGAAAGTGGAAGTACTCACAATCCACACCGGAGTCGTCCGCGCGATCGCCGCAATCGATCTGGCCGACTATTACGGCGAGTTCATGGCACCAGAAGTCCTCGCCGTCTGGCAACCATCCAAGTAAAGCGGCAGACGATGAAATCTCCCGCCGATCCGATCGCGCCTGTTGCAGACACAGGCGATCCAGATCGTGGCCAAAGCCGTCGTGAGGGCTAGCCCAGCGCGACGAGTCCTCTGCCACGCAAAGGATCGTCCGACCGGACCTGCTTCTCGCTTGGCACGAGCATCTCGGCTCCGCGGACGAGAGACGTGCTTCGCGCGGTAATGAGGGCCACGATCGCTAGCTGGACGATGATGATGCGGTTCGTGTCGGGGGCTGGCTACCCAGGACCTTTGAGCGCCGCCGGTGACGTCGCTAGGGTCCGTCCCGGTCATGAGCGTCAAGCGACAAACCAAGGTCCAGCGCCGGATTTCCCGTAAGCGAAAGACCGCGAGCCGCGCGAATGCGGCCCCGCACGCCGACGGGGGCGCCTCCGCCCAGGCCCTCGCGGATCGCGACCCGCTCAAACCCAGCGCCCTGTTCGCGGGTCGAGCGCCGTATGAACGCGGTCCGGGTGAAGAACGCACCTGGGACTACGGCTTCAATGACCATGGATGGTTCGTGGTACCTCGTGCCGGCGAGCCGTTTGCGCTTCCGCTCACCGCTGAGCTGGAATCGAGCTGGGAGCTGTTGGCCGAGCAGCACTCAGACTGCGCTCCCATAGCTGAACGGATCCGCTGGCTGCGCGCGGTGGGACGGACGGAGGTGCAGGCGGCGCTGGCAGACGTGTTCTGGAACGCGTTGCTGCCTGATGGCTCGATCGTCTGCCTTGAGTCTGCGAGCGATGATGAGCCGGCGTCTGTGAGCTGTCCGGAGCTGGCCAACGACACGACGATCGGCTTCTTTGCCTCCGAGCTCGGATTTGAGCGCTTTGACGGTGAGGTGGCGCTGCAGGCATACGCGTGGATGGCGGCCGATAAGGAGCTTCCGGTTGCGCTGGCTCGGCGCGTCGGTGAGCGTTGGACAGACGCGTACCGCGTACGCGTGTACGACGACTCCAGCTGCGATCATTCAGGCATTCCGCCGCAGCTGTGCCCTCCGCGGCGGTAGGTCGCTCTAATCAGCGCTGGCTCGACGCAGCGACGCAGCCAAGGCGGCCTCGTGGGCTCGGCTCGGCGTCAGTTCGCCGCCCCAGGCCGCGCCCACGAATCCAGCACGCTCACCCCGGCCTCTGCACTCGGTGCCTGCAATGCCGCCGATGCGATGCCACGGTGCTGGTGTTTTATTCACCGGCCGACGCCGGATCCAGATCGATGCCAATCACACCGGCCACGCGATTGAGGTCGGCATCGCGGCAGAGCAGCGCGGCGCCCTCACGCCAGGCGACAGCGGCGATCATGCAGTCGATCATCCCGCGAGGGGTCACTCCGACTTGCCGGCAGCGGCGATAGATCCGGGTTGCGGCGTCAAAGTCCGTCGTCGCGTCAAACATCAGCCAACCCATGCGCAGCAGCAGGCGGCGCAGATCCTGTTCCTTTGCGTCATTCCGCGCTCCGGCGAGGATCTCCATCATGACCGGCTCGGTGACCATTAGCGGCCCGTCCTTGGCGATCAACTCTGAAATTCGGTGATCGACGCTGCTGCCGGTCGCACGGTCGTACTCAACCCAGGCCGATGTGTCAGCAAGGATCACGCAGCGGCGCGCGGCGCCGAGTCAGCAGGTATCTCGCCGATTGCGCCGGCGCCCCGCATGCTGAGCGCTTCCTCGCGTGTCATCGGCTGGCCGGCGAGGTGTCGAAGGGCGAGCTCGACTGCTTCAGTCTTGGTGCGGACCCCGTAGCGGTCCATGATCGCGCGGACGTACACGTCCTCGAGCTCGATGTTCGTGCGTACTCTCGGCATACACGTAGTTTACACCCTGGGTGCATGAGAGGTGTACCGGCGGCGTCGAGCCGTCTTGCTGCCCCGCGGCGAGCTCGGTCGCGCCGTCGTCGCTTTCGCCGCGACCGGGTCACCTCAAGCGCCACCACGAAGTCGCTTCTCTCAGCTGAGTGAGGCGACGAGGAACAAGTCAAGCGGACGAGCGCTTATCTGAGCTGGTTTGTGTCGTGCGAGAGCCCACGGTCCTTGAGCGCGTGATAGTCCTGATAGTCGGGGCTGCCCTGGTGTGAGGCGGATTGCGCGGCCTCGAACAGCGCCCAGCGCAGTGGTGCTGAGCCTTGACGGGTGAGCTTGCCCAGTTGCGCGTGACGATCGGAGCGGTGAACGCCGATATCGAGGCCGGCCATCCTCACGGCTTGGCGGGATGCGTGCATGCGTTGCACGTCGCCGAGCTCGACGAGGGTCACCAGCGCGGAGAGCTCACCCATCCCGTAGAGGGTCATCAACGCCTGGCAGCCGGGCTGGTGGCGTGCGAGCGCTCGCAGATCCTTCTCGATGGTGGCGAGTTGGATCTCGAGCATGTCGATGATCTCCAACGCCACCCGGATCCGCTCCGCCCCATCAACCGGCAGCTCAAGACTGGCCAGGAACTCGCGGCCAGCCAACGTGCGCAGATCATCCGGGGCGCCCGGGATGCCGTGGTGATAGAGCGTCGCGCGGATCCGTTGGATCCAGCCCGTGCGCTCCGCAACCAGCGTGTTACGCAACCGCGCGCGGGAGCGCCACTGGCGGACATGCTCTGGTGGGCACCACGCCTCCGGCAACCGTCCCTCACACAGCAACTGCCGCAACCATTTCGCGTCGGTGCGGTCAGTCTTCGCGCGGCGTTTGCGGCCACGCAGCGCACTGGTCTCAACCGGCTCAGCCAAGTGCGCCACAGCACCGGTCCGCCCCAGCGCACAGGAGACGAACAGCCAGCCGGTGCACGCCTCAACCGCAACATGGATCTCCCTGGACGGGAACCGGCCGACCCAGTCCTCGACCGCCGCCGAACTGGACTCCAGCTGCCCACGCCACGACTCACCAGTCACTGTGTCCAGGGCGTCGAAGGTGATCTGCCGGCGGTGCACATCAAACCCAGCAACGATCCCCCCAGGCTCGACACCCAGCGGGAACGGGGCGCACACCACCGTCTGAGCGGTGTCACGCCCGACCGATGACATACCGTCGACCACGGTCGGTACCTCCTCTTCGAATGACCGGCGGGCGCGGCTGCTACCGCGGACGCCTTCAACCAACGTCGTTCGACGCGGGGGACCGGCCACCTGCCGCCAACCCCACCAGGCCGCTACGACCCAGGCTGCTCATGGCATCTTTTGCATCTCAGGCGCGAGCGCGCACGACCGCGATGCGACTCAGCGATCAACGGCGGCGAGACCCGCTTTCGCGCTCAGCACGAGCATCTCGGCCCGTCGTAGGAAAGACGTGCTTTGCGCGGCCTGCGCAACCCGGCCATTCGGTATGACTTGTCGTCAGCTGGCACTGTCTTCGGCTCGATTCACGCGCGAAGGCGAAGCAGCCTGAGCCTGACCCCTCAGCGCGAGAAGTCGTCGCGCATCATTTCGTCGTGGGGAACATGCCTCGGCGATCGGGCCTGGCGAGCCATCCGGCGATAGCCAGGCTCACGGCGGCTGAAGCTGCGTAGATCTCCACGTAGGTGACGTTGGCGATCAACGCCGAGCCGATGGTTTGGGTCAGGGCTTGTGGTCCGAACAGCGCGAAAAGGAGTGCGGCTGAGACTCGCCCTTGGAGTTCGTTCGGCGTTGCTCGTTGAGCGACGTTCAGTGTGGCGAGGAACACGTAGGGCAGGGCGAAACCGAGGACCGCCGTGCCGATGAGCGCCGCTGGGAGCCAGTGGTTTGCTCGCAGGAGATTTCCAGCGGCGAAGTTGACAAGCCCGATGAGGGCGAGGTTTCGCTCGCCGTGTCGTTTGATGATGCGACTCGCTGTGAGCGACGCAACGATCGAGCCAGCTCCGAGTACCGCTGTGAGCACCCCGAGAAACGCGGGGCGCTCGCCGAGCCCGTGGACAAGGCTGTACTGCGCAGCGACGCCCATGCCCGAGAGAGCCATGACCAATGTTGTGGCTGTTGCGACCGGTCGAATGGCCGGCGTTCTCAGAACGTGTCGCGCCCCGGCGGTCAATGAGTGAGTCAGCGGCTCATGGCCTCTCGAAGGCGTGCGGTCATCGGTGCACAGGCGAGTGATCACTAACGCTGCGAACACGAACGTCGCAGCATCCAACGCCGCTACAGCACTCCCGCCAAGGAGCTCGAAAAGCCCGGCTCCGAGCAACGGAGCCACAAGCCGTCCTGTCTCCTGAACGGTCAGCCGCCACCCGTTGATTCGCTGACGGAACTCGGTGCTGAACATCTGGGCAAATAGCGCGTCCTCGGCGGGATCCATCAGCGTTGCTTCGATCCCGTAGAACGCCATCACGACAAACACGATCCAGCTCAGCGACCTCGAGCTGACCAGCAGGAGAGGAAGCATCGTCGCCGCTGATAGGAGGTTGAGCGCGAGAAGCGATCGCCGGCGAGGGAAGCGGTCGGCGATCAGCCCTGCAATCGGTGCGCCCATCGTGCCCGCGTAGATGCAGGCGGACACGAGGCCGGCCTTGGCGCTGCTCCCTGTTAGCTCCTTCACCCAGATGCCAGCGACCAGCGACATCGCGCTGTTTCCGAGTAGAGACGCCGCTAGTCCCGCGAAGTACCAGCGTGCGTTCGCGCTCGCTACCCCGGTGTCCTCCGCGCTTGCTGTGACGGCACTGGGCTCCTGGGGTCCATCGGGCTTCACGCTGCGAACCGTACCGCCCATGAGCCCTGGCCCAGCAGAAGATCTGCGTGTGTGCGCACCAGATGATGCGACGGCAAGGGCGGCGCTGTAGCCTCGGCACGGCCTTGTCACTAACCGCCGCATCGACGCCTGGATCCAGGCTGTTCTGGCGCTACTGGGCGGGCTCGACCGTCAGCGGCGTCGGCACGGCCGTGACGTCTGTAGCGCTGCCGCTAACAGCGGTCCTGGTGGTTCATGCGTCCGCGTTCAGCGTCGCGGCCATCACTGCCGCGGGAGCCATGCCTTGGCTTGTGCTTGGCCTGCCGGCGGGCGTCTATGTGTCAAGGCTACCGCTGCGAGGCGTCCAGGTATCGATGGACCTGCTGCGCGCCGCAGCAATCTTGTCGGTGCCACTCGTCGCCTGGATCGGCTCACTTTCCGTAGCGCAGCTCGTGGCCGTTGCGCTGATCGTGGGAGCGGCGAGCGTGCCGTTCTCGGTCGCGAACACGACCATGATCCCGAGCATCGTTCCACCCGATGAGCTGACCAAGCGCAACAGCCTGACGGCTGCCTCGCGTGGCATCTCGCAGCTCGCAGGACCTAGCCTCGGCGGGCTTTTGGTCGATGCGATGGGCGCCGCCTCATGCATGCTGATCGACGCCGCGAGCTACATCGTCTCCGCAGTCATGCTCTGGGGGCTTCCCCGACCCGCCACCCGGCGCGACAGCTCCGAGCGGCGAAGCGTCCGAGCAGACATCGTTGAGGGCCTCGCGTTCATCCGCCAACAGCCGATCGTGAGAACGACCTTCACCCTCTCCACGTGCATAAACCCGCTCAGCGAGGCCGTAATCGCACTCAGCCCGACCTACATCGTGCGGACGCTCCACGAGCCCTCCTACGTCCTAGGGTTCATCTACGCCGCAGAAGGCGCGGGCGCGCTCGCCGGCGCCGCGCTGGCGCCACGGCTCAGCAAGGCATGGGGCACCCTTGGAGTGCTCCGCCGCTGCGTGCTGCCCGTGCCCTTCGCGTTAGCGCTTCTGCCGGCAACATTCTCAGGCTGGGAAGCTGCGCTCTACGCACTCGGATTCTTCGGGTTCACCGCGACACTCACCGTCGCTGCCATCACGAGCCTCACCTACCAACACCGCATGATCGCACCCGAGATGCTCGCACGAATCCAAGGCACCACCCGAGTAGTGAGCTGGGGCCTTGCACCCCTCGGAGCCCTCGCCGCCGGAGCGCTCACGACCATCCTCGGCATCCGCGGCACACTGCTCCTGGTCGCCGGCGCGAGCCTCATCATCCCAATCACCGCCTGGGCAATGCTCCGCACGGTCGAGCCGCCCGAACACCCTCCGGGCTCGGCTGACTCCTAACTTCGCGCCGCGCTCACAACTGGCGCTCGATCGTTAGCACTCGCGAGCGATGACTGAACCGCGCGGCTACATTGCCCATGCAATCGCGGGACTACGCCGTCATCCGCCGCGCCTATGCCGACAGCAGCAGGACCCCACCGAGCACGGCCGAGATTCCGATCAGTTGGACGCCATCGAGACGCTCTCCCAACAGTCGATGGGCAAGCAGGAGTGTCACAGCCGGATACAGCGACCCGAGGACCGACACGACTGCCAGCTGACCGTGGAGGGTGGCGAACGCATACAGCGCCGAGGCGGTAAATCCCAGCCCCGCCTGGGCGATGATCCGGCCGGCCGGTCCCGACTGCAACGCCGGGCGCAGCGACGGCTGGCGGACGATTACCACGGCGATGAGAACAACCGCGGGGATCGCACGGCTGATGAGTATCGCCCAGGGAACGCCGTGACGGCTGGCTGGTGCCATCAGCCACATGAACAGCCCCGTCCCGACGGCCGCGAGCAACGCGAGCCCGAGGCCCGACTCAGATTGGGTGCGCTGCTCATCTCGGGACCGTGTCACCAGCACCACCCCGGCGATCGCGGCGAGAATACCGATCACCTGCGCTGCACTGGGATGCTCGCCGCGCAGGATCCCCGCCGCAACGGGAATCGCGACACCGGTCGCGCTGATCGGGGCCACGAGGCTCATCTTTCCAACGGCCATCGCCTGGAAGAACGCGGAGAGCCCGACCGTCATGCCGAGGCCCGCACCCGCGGCATCTGCCAGGGTCCCGAGCGGCGGGATTGAATCTGCGCTGACCGTCACCCAGACAGCAGCGAGTAGCAGCATGACCAGCTGGGCGCAGAAAATGAACGGCAGCGTGCCGATACGCCGGGACGTGGTACCGCCAAGATAATCCCCGACCCCATAGGCAAGCGAAGTCCCAAGAGCGAGGGCCGGACCCAACATTCCGCGGCAGTCTAGGCACCATGCGACACCAGGAGCGGCGGCCTCGGCACCTGCATCCGTGTTCCCACGGGCATCTTCGACCTGGTGCCGGCCCGCCCTCCTTCGCGCGGGAGGTGGGCACGTGCCTCGTAGGGCCCACCGAGGGCGCGCCATCAGGGAGCTTGGATCGCCTCGAGGATTTCCAGTGCGTGACCCCCGACCCAGTCACCGACCGTGAGGTAGGCGCCGCGGATGAGCGCCCAGGCACGCATGCGCCGCTCGTCAAGGCCAGCCTCAGCGAACGCGGTCAGGCGCCGCTCGGTCTCCTCTAACGTCATCCGTGACCCGAGCGCGTTCCATAGGAATGGCGGCACATCGAACTCGGGTTCACCGACCATCGGCTTGGGATCAATCGCGACATACCGAGTACCGGCGTTGAGGATGTTGTGGTGGTGCAGGTCGCCATGCACGAGCGTGTCACCGCGAACGTTGAGCTCGCCAAACGACGCGCGCGCCAGGTCCAGTAGCCGCCGTCCGGCTGCGGACTCGGGTTGGGCTTGATCGAGCCACCGCGGAACGTGATCGCCGATCCACTGAAACGGTGCTGCTGCGGGGCGCCACAGCCGGCTTGCCACGTCGACAGCGATCTCGGTGGCGGGCGCATCAGCCACAACCGAGAGATCCGTCCCTGGCTTCGCCCTCTCAAGCAACAGCGCGTGCCGTAAGCGATCAACTCGCAACAGCCGAACAGCCCCATTACCGGCCCAGAGTTCGAGTGCGTCGGCTTCGTGGATCGACTCCTCATCGTGCGGCGACACGACCTTCAGGACAGCGCCGTCACCCGCCAGCGCCACATATGAGTAGTTCAAGGACTCAAACGCCGGCCCGAGAACGATGTTCCAGTCCCTCGCGACATCGCGAGCGACCACCTCCAGACGAGCACGCTCGGACGGATCCACCACGGCTGATTGAAGCCGATATGGACAGCAACGACACCTGCTTGGCTTGTCTGACATGCCTCGCGCGCTCTGCGACGACGCACCCCGTTTGCGCGGACACGAGAACTCTCGCTCTCGGTCGCGTGTAGCCGTAGTGGAAGCGGCTGGATGGCTCAGGTCGGCTCGACATTGATGCCGAGAGCGGCCGCGAGCGCTGCGGCTGAGTCGATCACGTCCGCCCAGGGCATCGTGACACCTCGTAGGGACTCGAGGCCGAGGATGCCGTCAAGCGACGTTCCGCGGATCGTGCAACCTTTCAGCTTGAGTCCGCGGAAGTCCGTGCCAGCGAGCTTGCAGTCGATAAAGATCACACGCTCTAGCCGGGCGTCCATGAAGGACGCCTCCGTGAGGTCGACGCGTTCGAAGATCACATCTTTGAGCTTCGAGAACGCCAACGAAGCGAGCGCAAGTGAGCTGTCCAGGATCCGGACGTCCTGAACCGTGCCACCGGCGAGTCCGAAGCCCACGAGCCGTGAGCCGTGAATCTCGACGCGACGCAACAAGCCTTCGCGACCGTCGACGTTCGACAGATCACACGCGCGAAGGATCACGTCGCTGATCCGAAGCCCTGGCACGTGCTCGGCGTCGACGGCAACGCCGCGAAGTTCTGACTCGGTGACCAGGATTCGATCGGCCCGAACCGGCTCTAGGCCAGCGTGCTCGACCAGCGCACCGTCGAGCACCAAATGGCCGCCCTGAACCACGCTGTCAAGCTGCCGAAGCTCAAGCTCGGGAAGGTCGGGCGGTTCGACCGCGATAGGCGAGTGATCCGGAGGAACGATCCCGAGAGTGTCGCAATGATCGACCGAGATCTGACACCGCCGGGCTATCTACGCGCGGGCGGGGGTGTGATGCTGTTCCGATGCCCAACGCTGAGAATCAGACGCGCGGACAGGTGTTCGTGATCGAATCGAGCACCTTCATGCTGGTTCGGGAGGGGATAGATGTCGAGAAGCTCGCTGCTGAGCATGGTGGCGACCTTGTCGGTCACTTCCCTGACGCCGAGATGCTGAACACGAAAGTCCACGCCATCCGTCCCGCGACAACTGAGGAACTAGCGGAGCTCGGACACTAAGCACATTTCCCTATCGATAGGGTGAGTCAGCGCACGTGCTGGTCTTCGATACCGTCGGCTTGTGCCTGTGTTGCTGCGTGCCGTGGAGTCAACTGACCTGGCGCTTCTGACTGGTGGTGATACCCCGTTTGATGATTTCGGGCCTCGGGCGCCACGCACGACGGTGCCCTCGGCGGTCCTTGACGACTCGGGCGGGCTGGCGGTGGTTGATGACGCCGGCGCCCTGGCGGGCTATGTCTCCTGGCATTGGAACCACTGGGGGCCTAACGCGGCTTCGCGGTGCCCGATGATCGGTGTCTGGCTTCGGCCGTCGGCTCGTGGGCAGGGGATCGGGCGACTGGCGCAGCGCCAGCTGGCTGAGTTGTTCTTTCGCCACACCGCTACCAACCGGGTTGAGGCGCATACCGACGTAGAGAACGTCGCTGAGCAGCGCGCGCTCGAGGCCGCTGGGTTCCAGAGAGAAGGCGTGGCTCGTGGCGCCCAGTGGCGAGATGGCGCATACCGCGACGGATACCTCTACGCCATCACTCGCCAAGACGTGCACAACAGCTGACCCGCCCACCCGGCACCGACCAAGCTCGGGCCCTGCGAGCTTGGTCTCTCTCCCAGTCGCCCCACATCTGAGCTTCACGCTAGGTCGTGGTGATCGATCACCGCCGCGGCGAGACCTGCTTCCCACACGGCACGAGGATCTCGGCTCCGCAGACGAGAGACGCGCAATGCGCGGCAAGCGAGAGGATGCCGACGTGAGCCTGGGTTGCAGTGCGGCCGGCAGGCGAACGGCAGGGTCCGGCTCGGAGGTCAGTGCGCGCGTCGCCAGCCGCGACGCATGCGTGGCCAACCCACGATGGCGAGCACCACCAAGGCCTCGCCAACGAGCCCGACGATGGTGAAAGCGAACACGAAGAAGAGCCCGCAACCCAGCAGGATCAGTAGGACCCGCAGCAGCCCAAACACCGTCCGTCGCACGATGGTGTGAGTCTACGGTCGGCCGGCCCTGCATCGAACACACGCCGAGCATCTCACGAGCTGGCGCCCCAGACGCGAGATGCGCGGAAGTCGAGCGCCGCGCCTACGCGCCTACGCGCCTGCCGGCGGGTGTGTCGTCGCCAACCAACCGTCAACCCCAAGTCGGTTCAGATTGCTTGCGGCGCTGTGCGAACTCACGGGTAGTTCGCGTACTCCCTGGAGTCAGGGGCTGAATCTGTCGCTAGGTAGGTCCTGCCTGGAGCCGCTTTCTGGTAGCTGGCAACGGCTTGGAATCGGAATGGCGCCTTCGGGAAGCCACTCTGCTGGGCGTTGGCCTTGATCACCAGAGATGTCCAGTCGCCGTAGGCGCCGATGATCCCGGCGACTGGCGTGCCCACTTGGGACTGAGGCTCTGCTGTTTTCTCGGGTGGGAAGAAGTTGATGGTTGGTGAGAACACTGAACTGATCCTTACGGTCAGCTCTGAGCCTGATGCGAAGGGTGCTGCTGTTAGGAAGTCGACGCAGAACTCGGTCGAGGACAGTGCGACGCGGACTCCCCTGAGATCAGCGTGTGGCTCATCTGTGCGCACCAGCCTTTCTGATCTGAGTTGCGGCACGACGCGCTTTTCGTCATTGCCCGGGTCGGTAATCGAGACGATACGACCCACCTTGTCGCAGTTGACGTAGCTTGTCTGAACAACTGGTGCCGGTTCGTTGCCGGCGCTGCAGCTTCCCGTGACGTGCCCTGTTGGGGAGACCGTGACCGAACACTGTTGCGTCGCGTGACCCGGCAGGTGCATAACGCAGATGTATTGCCCGAATGTGGGTCCGGTGCACGACGGGGCGAGCTCACGTGCCAACGCCCTGACTTGCGCTGCAGACGCCGGCTCGTCCTCGTTGGCTGCGATCCGCGCGTAATACATCGCGAACTCCGCTGCGACCCGTTTGCCGCTTGTCGACGAACGCTGCGTAGACGTCCCAGCTGATGCCGACTTCGCGGGAGGCGTACGACTGCTTCCGCAGCTCGCAAGCGAAACCGCTAAAGCCAGGGACACCAGGAACCACCTCAGCATGGGACGTGATCGCGCTAGGCGCGACGTGGGCTGGCTCACATCCCAACTATCGGCGACCGACGGTAACGACCTTAGTCTGTGGACGGGTGCGCGACTCATCCCGACAAGTGGTTTGCAATGCACCTGAGAGTGCCGGACCTGCTTCCTCCTCGGCACGGGCATCTCGCCATCGTCAGCGAGAGACGCGCAGTGCGCGGGATCCGCAACGCGTGAACGATCACTGCGTGCAGGTTATGGTTGTCGGTCAGCATCCGAGCCGATGGTCTCTGGCCCGAGGGGAGTGTCCGAGCCCTCGTGCACGATGGGCGACGTGCCTAGGATCAGCGCCTTTATGGGATCGTGATCGAGATGTACTTCGGTGACCATCCGCCGCCGCGTTTCCATGCCCTTTACGCGGGCGAGGAGGCACTGATGGTGATCGAAACCGGCGAGGTCTATGCCGGGTCGCTACCAGCTCGAGCGCTCAGGCTCGTGCGAGAATGGCTTGAGCTGCACAAAGCCGAAATGCAGGCCAACTGGGAGCTCGCCTCCCAGCTTCACCCGACTTCTGCGATCGAGCCTCTACCGTGAACGAGATGATCAGCGTCACCGATGTCGAGCCACGAGAGGGCTACTGGTTGCGCCTGACGTTCTCCGACGGCTCGGTCAAGGATGTCGACCTCGGGGATCTGCTCTCGCGCGGCGGTGTCTTCGCAGCAATCCGTGACGATCGCCACCTGTTTGAGCAGGTCCGGGTCAAGCCAGACTCGCGCACGATCGAATGGCCGGGGGACATCGACCTTGACCCCGACGTGCTCTACGGGGCGTACGAGCCGGCCTCGGGGATCCGGATCGCCCGGCGCGTCGTGCACACACCCGCCCACGCGTAGCTCTCGCTCGTTCTCAACGAGCGCGGACCCTGCTTTCAATTGGCGATGCGCATCTCGTCGTCGTCCACAAGAGACCTGAGTTTCAGTGACCAGCACGTCCGTGCGCGACGCATTTACGAGGGGCTATCCCTGCGCGCGTGGCGCGCTCCGCCCCGGAGCGGTAGTCGACTCCGGGGGTGTTGCGTCCGAATTTCCTCGTACTGTCCGCGGGTGTGGCCGAGCAGTTGGGGGATGTTCTCGATGGATCGCGGCTGAGGGGGCTTGCTGGGCCGCGCTCGTATGAGCGCGGCGTGCGGTACTTCGACGACGGCCAGGTTGGAGCGCTGCGGGTCAGCGCCGGGCAGGTCGCCGCGACTGTCGATGGCTCGGACGCGTACACGGTTGAGCTGCGCGCTGATCGCGGGCGCCTGCGGTATCGGTGCTCGTGCCCGGTTGGACGCGAGGGAGCGTTCTGCAAGCACTGCGTCGCGGTCGGTTTGAGCTGGTTGCGGGAGCACGGAGAGTCGACGCTGACGCTCGATGATGCGCGTGTGCGTCTCGGGTCGTTGTCCCGCGAGGAACTCGTCGAGCTGCTGATCGACCACGCGCGGGAGGACGACAGCCTCGCACGCAAACTGCTGCTGTTGACCGCGCGTCCGGCGGCGGATGGGCCGGTTGAGGTCGCGGCGCTGGTCGCACTGATCGATCAGGCTTTCGCGATCCACGGTTTCGTTCCGTATCGCGAGGTGTGGGGGTATGTGCGCGGGATCGATGAGACGCTCGATCTGCTCGAGGCGTTACTTGAGGACAGACGCGCCGGCGATGTTGTCAGCCTCGCCGAGCACGCGCTCGCGGCAGTGGAGCGTGCGCTTGAGCACGTCGATGATTCAGACGGCGGGATGGGTGGGGTGATCGCGCGGCTTGAGGCGCTGCATCTTGAGGCGTGCCGACGTGCGATGCCGGATCCGGTCGCGCTCGCGGGGAGGCTGTTCGTCTGCGAGTTCCAGGGTGACTGGGACGTGTTCGATCAGGCTGTTCTCAGCTACGCGGACGTTCTCGGCGATCTGGGTGTTGCCCGCTATCGTGAGCTCGCCGTGGAGCAATGGGCAAGCGTGCCGCGGCTCGGACCCGGTGTGCAAGGCGATGGATTTTCCGGGCGGCGTTTTCGGATCACACGGATCATGGAAGCGCTCGCAGAACTCTCCGGCAGCCTCAGCGAGCAGATCGCGGTGCGCGAGCGGGACCTCTCCAGCGGCTACCGGTTCTTGCAGATCGCGGAGCTATGTCACGAACGTGGTGACGATGAGGCGGCGCTCGGCTGGGCGAGCCGTGGGATCGCCGCGTTCCCGGACCCGCCAGATCCTCGCCTCCGTGCGTTTCTGATTGCCGAGTACAGGCGACGTGGTCTCACGCGAGAGGCGCTGGAGCAGTCGCTCGCGGCGTTCACCGAACGGCCGGCCCTAGAGACCTACCGAGAGCTCGCGACCGACGCTCGTACCGCCGACCAGTGGCCTGAGCAGCGGGAGCAGGCGCTCGAACTCCTGCGCAGCGTCACTCCGGCGATCACCCGACGACAGGTGCTTCGCGATCAGGGGTTGTCAGAGCTTGTGCGCGTACTGCTCTGGGAAGGCGATACCACCGCCGCCTGGGACGCTGCCAGCGAGGGCGGCTGCAGCCGCAATTTGTGGCTCGAGCTTACCGAGGCGCGAAGGGCTGAACATCCCGAGGACGCGCTGGTCGTCTACCGCCAGCACGTTGAGGACGTAATCGCCGCCAAGAACAACCGCGCCTACGAGGAAGCCGTGCAACTGATCACCGGCACCATCCGCGAGTTGTTCAACGAATGCGGACGGGCGAACGAGTTCCACACGTACGTCGAGGAGGTCCGCACGACTCACAAGGCGAAGCGCAACCTGATCAAGCTGATGGCCAGCCTCAAGACCACAGACCCCACATAACCGACTATCGCCGGTCGCCAACAGGCTCGCCGAAAACCGGCACCGAGGAGCGATCTCGATGTTCACCTGCGGCTGTCGCTTGTAGCCCAATTAATGCGTGCGCCCAGAGTTGGAGGGGCTATTGAGTAGCTGAGACCAACATAAGCTCATCGTTGCCA